>Ga0101941_1001537_pt1 | contig 15615 bp, 16 predicted proteins | sample DewCreD2012metaG_3_FD_75242 | JGI IMG/M metagenome (GOLD analysis project Ga0101941, IMG submission 75242) | Hot spring sediment bacterial and archeal communities from British Columbia, Canada, to study Microbial Dark Matter (Phase II) - Dewar... ...
GTATTTTTTCCAGTTTCTTTCAATCATTCCGAAAGTTTTAAAGCACAAATTTTTATCACCCCTAACCCCCCTTAACACTATTTATTGGACAAAGCATAAGGTAGATGCTTTCCCACTCACTCAAATTATTTTCTTATTTTTATTAATTTTAATTTATAGCCTTTAATTTGATTTTTTAGCTCTGGTGCTTCAATTGAAAATAGTTCATCAGGAAATCTTTCAAAATCTGAAATTCTATTCAAAACATAAATTTTTCTTGGTCCAATTATATAATAATCGTCAATAACTAAAATTGGATAACAAGCGTACTTTGAAATTCCATAAATCAAACCCATATCAAAAAGTGAAAAATCCTTAAAATTTTTGCTATATTTTACTGCACAATAAATATCAAAATTTATCTTAAAATTATAGCTTAAATATGAAAGAATATAAATAACTTGAAAATCGTAAAGTTTAAACTTTCCAATTTGATTTATTAACTCTTCAATTTTAAGTGTATCAGAAACTTTTGAAAAATTCTTTAATTTTGAATTTATAGAATATAATGAATCACGAATTTCTAAAATTGTAGGTATCGAAGGTTTTTTATAGTTTTTTGTCAAATTATTTATAAAAAAATTAACAACCTCATTATTCTTTTCAATCAAAAAGTAAAATTTTTTATTCTCACCAAAAATATTATTAACCTCAATTATTAAACTAAAAACTAAATTTATCATAATCCCCAATAGGAATTCTTTCACTTATTGCAGAGCCATCAATTAATATAATTACCAAATCCCATATGCCTTTTTCATTTATTTCTAAATTGCCTTCATATGTTCCATTATTTATATTCCTTAATTTAGCATAAATTCTTTTTTCATCATTCTTTCCTGTTGGAGGCATATATAAAAATAGTTCTTTTATAAGATTTTCATTAGGTTTTATGATAATTTTTATTTGGTTATTGCCAATTTTAAAATTTCCTGTTTGGGTTAAAATGGTAATTTTAATACTATCCTTTTCAAAAGTCTTAAATTCTCTATATTTTTCATAACATCCAAAAAGAACAAAAAATAAAATTAATTTTTTCACTTTCTTTCTTTTCTAAACATATGCTCAAGTCGTTTAATAACGAGTTTTGCTGATCTTTCAGGAAATCCTGCTTTTTTAAGATTCTCAATCATATCTCTCACAATACCTTTTGTTTCAGGAAGAGGCATATCTACATCAATTGAACCACCAACAAGTTTGATTTTCTCCTTAAAGAAAACTCTTTTAATTGCTTCATACAATTCAGGAAGTTCATCTTTTAATTCAAATGTTTTACCTCTTATAACTGAACTTGCTATTACACTTGCTATTCTTTCGTAAAGTTCCTTTCTCCTTTCAAATGTAGATATTTGATTTAATGCAGAGTCAACAGTTTGTAAAACATTTTCATCCGGCTCTCTTTCTTCACCTGTTGCAGGATCAACAATTTTAACTTTCTTTACATAAGCTTCAAGATTTTTTAAATAATTCTGAAAGTAGTTTTTTACTTCCTCTTCAATTGAAGTACCAAGGAAAGCTTCCATGACATAATTTGATAACTCTTCATCAATATAACTAACTACTGCATCATAAGCCTGTTTATTTTCAGGATTGTTTTTATATTTTGGAGCATCAACAAATTCAGATTTTATTCCTTCAAGAACATCAACGACAGAAAGTCCTTCTGGATATTTAACCATTAATGTTGATAGTAATTCTGCACTTTTTCTTGGTGATAAACCAGAAAATCCCCATTCTTCCTGAATAGCTTTTCTTCTAATTTTTAAAGCTTCTTCTGATCTATTTTCTTGATCCATTAAATCAATAAGCTTTTTAAGTGTATTTAAATCTTCGGAATACTTTGCCAATCTTGTAGCAACGGTATAGTATGCAAGTGCTTTATAAACAAGAGGATCGGTTGGAATTGAAGGATAGACAAGTTTTCTTAAAATTTTTATTTCTGCTTTATAATCCAAGTTATAAGGAACTTTAACAATATATAATCTATCTCTGAATGCTTCTGTGTCTGGTCTTGAAGCAAATTTCTCATATTCGGGTTGGTTTGTGTGTCCAACAATAATAATATCAAGGTACATAGCAGGTAAATTCTTTAATACAATCATTTTATCTTGGCTTGCAGTTAGTAAGATATTTAAATGTTCAGTTTTCGCTTTTAGCATTTCAACAAATTCAACAAGACCTCTATTTCCTATTTGTAAAACACCTGTATAACTCCAAACTCTAGGATCGGTTTCTTCTTTATATTGAGCGAGCTTAGCAAGTGATATGTTGCCTATAAGAACCGAATCATCAGCAGTATTTGGATCCATAGGGGCATAAGTAGCTATGCCTATCCCTCTTGTTCTTGAAAAACTTATAAATTCTATTTCTAAATCTTCCCATTCAATTTCTTGTAGTTTTTTCTGACATATTGGGCAAGGTAATAATTCATCACCTATGTTTATACCATATCTTTTTATTTCTTGTCGCTTGTTATAAGGTATGGCATATAATGGATTGTCATGAACAGGACAGTCTTTTATAGCTGGAATTGGATGTTTTTGTGTCCATTCTTCAAGAATAACTTTAAACATATTAACAATTGTAGATTTTGCAGAACCAGGAGGACCAATAAGTAAAAGAATTCTCTTTGCTATATCTTGTCCTTGTGCAGCAGCACTGAAATACTGCATTATTTTATCAAGAACATAATCAATTCCGAATATCTCGTTTGAAAATGCTTTGTATTTTGTATAGCCCTCTGGTCGCTTTTCAGTACCCTTTGATAGTATAGCATTGTATAGAATTTCATGAGCAAAAAGTGGTTTTCTCTCACCATTTTCTAATTTCTTTAATAAGTCCCTGTACCAGAGACCAAGTTTTAAATTGATCATATTATTTTTCACCTCCATTCAGTCCCAAATTTTAAGGCTAAACATTTTCATCGTCAAGAGGGGTCAAGCATTAAAATTTTCATAGTTTGTTATCCGTAATAACAAAATCAGAGAAAGAAACTCAAAAATTTGCTTATGAGTTTGCTAAAAAATTAAATTTAGAGCAATTACCTGTTATAATAAAATTAATAGGTGAAGTTGGAAGTGGTAAAACTACATTTACAAGAGGTTTTTTAAAGTTTTTTAATATTGAGAATGTTAGAAGTCCAAGTTTTACTATTATAAATGAATATAATGTCAATAGTTTAAAAATTTATCATATTGATTTTTATAGATTAAAAGGTTTTGAATTTGAAAACTTGGGAATTGATGAGATTTTAATGAGAAAAGCAATAATTATTATTGAATGGGCTCAAAATGTTAATTTGAATTTTGAAAAAACAATTGATATTAAATTTGAAATTTTATCAGAAAATGAAAGAAAAATTACAATTTTTTTTTAAACTTTTGATGAAGAAATACAAACAAATCCACCTTCCTTATGGAATCCTTCCTTTATTTCGAAATTTTTAATTGGTTGTTCATCTTGGGGCTTTTCAAAAAGTGTTGTTAAGACTTTATTTATTTTAAACTTTGATAATTCTAACATAGCACAAATTTCATAATAAGAATAAAAAAATGCCTTTTGATATAAGGGATGGTCCTTTTTATTTCTATAAAATTGTGCCCAAGGTGAGTCCCAAAGTATTAATCCAAGAACTAATTTTCCATCACCCCTCAAAACTCTATAACTTTCTTTTAGAACTAAAAATGGTTCCTTTACAAAACAAAGTGAAACAACTATTAAGACTAAATCAAATACACTGTTTTTGAATGGTAATTGCTCACCTTTTGATCTTAAAACAACTATATTTCTACTTTTTGCAACTTTCAGCATATTGAAAGAAATATCTACTCCATATTTGACATTCAATTTCTGAGCAAATCTTCCTGTTCCAACACCTATTTCAAGTCCCCTATCAAAAGAACCGATAATTTTATTTAAACATTGAACCTCTAAATCATAAGCACTTCTACCAAATGGTTTTTCAAACCATTCATCGTACTTTTGATAATAGCTATCAAATATATTCATTTTTGAAAAATTGGCTTTAAAACCCAATGAAGTCCAATAAAAAATAATATGGAAAAGTAAATAATATCCATTAGTTACTTGTCCTTTGTAAATAATAATATAGATTTATAACATCAGTGGGTTTAATACCTGGAATTCTTAAAGCCTGGCCAAGTGTTTTTGGTTTATATTTTGTAAGTTTATCTTTTCCTTCGTTTGATATATTTGAGATCAAGTTGTAATCTATATCATTAGGAATCATGTGCTTTTCAATTTTTTGGAGTCTTTTTGCTTCTTCTAATAATCTTTTAATATATCCTTCGTATTTAACCTCAATTTCAATTTTTTCAATCAAAATTTTATCTTCAACCTTGCCATAACCCCACTTTAATAAATGCTCATATCTAACACTATTTCTTTTCAATAAATCAAATAAACTTATGCTATCTTTAACTTCCGCTTCTCCTATTTCCTTTAATTTAGGATTTATCTCACTTGATTTAACTCTTATTTCCTTCAATCTTTTAATCTCATCATTAACAATATCTATTTTTTCTTTTATTAACTTATAATCTTCGTACTTTAAAAGCCCAAGTTTATAACCATATTCTGATAGTCTATCATAAGCATTATCCATTCTATGAATTAGTCTATATTCATTTCTACTTGTTAGCATTCTATAAGGTTCATCTGCTCCTTTTGTAATTAAATCATCAATAAGAACACCTATATATCCATCTTGTCTTGTTAAATAAAATGGTTCTTTGTTTAGAGCTCTTAAAGCAGCATTTATACCTGCAATTATTCCTTGACTTGCTGCTTCTTCATATCCAGTAGTTCCATTTATTTGACCTGCTAAGAATAAATTTTCTAATTTTTTTGTTTCAAGCCAAGGATAAAGTTCTCTTGGATCTACAAAATCATATTCAACCGCATAACCTGGCCTTAAAATAATAGCATTTTCAAGACCTGGAATTGTTCTTAACATTTCATATTGAACTTCTAATGGCAAAGATGTTGAAAAACCATTTAAATACCATTCATTAGTATCCCTTCCATCGGGTTCCAAAATAATTCTATGACTTTTTACTTCTTTGAAAAATTCAACAACTTTTGTTTCAAAACTTGGACAGTACCTTGGACCTTTACTTTTAATTAAACCATTGTACATAGGAGCTAAATGAATGTTTTTCATAACAATATCATGTGTTTTTTCATTTGAATATGTAACATAACAAGGAATTTGTTCTATTTTTAAATATGGATTTCTAAATGAAAAACCTCTTGGAGGATTATCAGGTTCATCAATTTTAAGTTTTGAAAAATCAATAGTTCTACCATCAATTCTTGGAGATGTTCCTGTCTTTAATCTTGATATATTGAAAATTTCTCTTAATTGTTTTGAAAGTTCAATCGAGGGTAACTCTCCAAGTCTTCCTGCAGGTTTTGTATTATAACCAACATATATTTTTCCTCCAAGAAATGTTCCTGTCGTTAAAACAATTGCCTTAGCATAAAATTCATAACCAAGTGATGTTCTAAGTCCTATAACTCTATATTTGTCAATAATTAAATTAACAACTTCTTCTTGAAAGACTGTTAAATTTTTTGTATTCATTACAACACATTTCATCCTTTCTCTATAAGCTTTTCTATCTACCTGTGCTCTTAATGACCAAACCGCAGGACCTTTCTTAACATTTAACATCTTTGTAGATATAGCGCATTCATCAGTTGCTAGTGCAATTTCTCCTCCAAGAGCATCTATTTCCTTAATAAGATGAGCTTTTGCTATTCCACCCATAGCAGGATTACAAGACATTTGACCAATTTTATCAATATCCAAAGTTAGTAATAGTGTTTTTAAACCCATCCTTGCACTTGCTAAACTTGCTTCAATACCCGCATGTCCTCCACCAACAACAATTACATCAAAATTCTTTTCTATCATAAAGTTATAAATTTTAAAGCTGTTTTATTTTTACTTTGGCTGCTGAACAAGGCAATAATTTATAATAACTAACCTTTAAAATTTTCAAAAATAATGAAAAATAACATTGGAACAACAGATAGAATATTAAGGATTGCTTTAAGTGTTATTTTAATAGCATTTTCAATTTCGGTAAATTTATCAAATTTTATAAGAATTATTCTCATTATGATATCAATTTTTCTAATTTTTACTTCAATTATAGGATTTTGTCCAATATATAGAATTTTTAATTTTAATAGTAAAAAAATTGACCCTCTTGAAAGAAGAAAATAATGTCAATTACTGAAATTTTAGCAAATTTTTTTTCCAATGTTATTTATGAAGTTGGCTATGTTGGAGTTATGATTTTAATGGCTATGGAAAGTATGATTTTTCCTGTTCCAAGTGAAGCAGTAATGCCATTTACTGGATTTCTTATTTACGAAGAAAAGTTTAGTTGGATTGGTGTATTTATATTTTCAACATTTGGAAGCATTATTGGCTCTTCAATTTCATACTTAATCGGACTTTATGGTGGAAGAATGTTTATTTTAAAATATGGAAAGTACTTTTTACTTGAAAGAGAGCATCTTGAAATTACTGAAAATTTTTTTCGTAAATATGGTGAAATAACAATTTTAATTAGTAGATTTATTCCTGTTATAAGACATTTAATTTCTATACCTGCAGGAATGGCAAAAATGAATTTTATTAAGTTTATTATATTCACAACAATAGGTGCAAGTGCCTGGAATATGTTTTTAGCTTATATTGGATATATTTTAAAAAGCAATTGGAAAGAAATTATGAAATATAGTAAAATTTTAGATTTTATAATAATTTTGTTAATTCTTTTTATATTAGGATATTTCTTATACAAGCAATTAAGACAAAAGAGAGACAAAGCTTAATAGAACTATCCTTTAAAATTTCAAAGTTATGGTTATTTTCATTATAAGAAAAGGAGAAAAAGAGGAGCTTTTAAAGATAAAACAAGTTCCTTATACCTTTTCAAAAGAGAAAGGTGATTTTTTAGACAGTAATCTAAATGAAAATCATTTTACAATTATGGGTTATAATGATAAGGAAGTTTTTATAAGAGCAAATTCAAAAGTTATTTATAAAGATAAAGAGATAATTGGTGACTTTAAAATAAAAGAAAACGAAACATTTATAGCAAATGGAATTGAAATTACACTTGCTAAAATTGATATTGGAGTTCAAGTGGATGAGATTTCAAGAAGTCAACCAACACAATTTATAGATATTGAAGAAGCAGAAATTCCCTATCTTAAAATTTTATCAGGTCCTGATGCGGGAAAGATAATTGAAATTGATAAAACAGGAATTATTGGAAGAGGAGAGGAAGCAGATTACAAAATAGACGATCAATATGTTTCAAGAAAGCAAGCAAAAATATATGTTTTTGATGATAAATACGAGATCGAAGATATCGGTGGGAAGAACCCAACATTATTGAATGGGAAAGTACTAACGAAGATAACACCATTACATAGTGGTGATGAAATTCAAATTGGAAAAACAAGAATTTTATTTGTAAATCCAAAAGAAAAACCAGAAAGTGAAATTTATAAATCTAAAGGTATTCCAGTTTATGTTTATGGAATTTTAGCATTTATTATACTAATTTTAATTGGTTTTGGGATTTGGTTTTATAATGCACAGCAAGAAAATAAGTTTAATAATTTAATAAGCTCAGCAAGTTCAACAATTCCTATAATTTCACAACTTGAAACAACAGAAAAGAAAATTAAAGCTCTTGAAAGGGCTAAAGATGAAATAATTCAAGCTGAAAAAATTAAGAAAAATGACCAAAGAATTTTAGATTTAAAACCACTTATTGAAAAATTATTAAATGCTTGGAAAGATGTGAAATTAGCAGAAGAAAACATAAATAATGGTGATTATTTTAGTGCTTTAAATTCAATTGAAAATGCTGTTAAAGTTTTAGAAAATGACAAATATGTAAATAGTTTATATGACCAAATTTTAATAGCAACCGTTGTTCAGCAAAATTATGCAGAAGCAAAAGCATTATTTGAAAATGGAAAAGTAAATGAAGCATTAGAAGTTTTAAATTTAGCACTAAATAGAGCACCAGATCATCCACAACTATTAGAACTTAAAAAAATCATTTTGGATGCTCAAAGAAGAAAAACAACCCAATCTGAAATTCAACAAAAACTCGCATCACTAAAAGATGTTAAGCCAAAAGAAGAAAAGAAAGAAGAAGTAGTACAAAAATCAAAAGAGCAAAAATCACTTGAATCAACAATAAAAATTGATGTTCCAAAAATAAATTTGGAAACAACACAACCTGAAATAAATTTAGATATTACACTTGATGAGACCAAAAATTTAGTAAATGCTTATGAAAAGGAACATAATCTAGATAAAACAATCAGAATAGCAACATCTATATTACAAAATGATCCAAACAATGTCAAAGCAAAGTACTATTTGAGATTAGCTCAAAAAGAAAAGCAAGCACTTGCTTATGAAAAACAAGGTAAAAAGGCAGAGGCAATATCAATTTGGGAAGAAATTCTTAAATTAGATCCTTCAAATAATTGGGCAAGGCAAGCACTTTCAAGACTTGGAAAATGAAAAGATTTTTGATAATTTTATTAATAATCCAAACAATTATTATAATTGGTGGTGGTTTCTATATCTATAAAAACTATATATCTAAACCAAAACAGGAAACAGTTATTGATATTAGAAAAGAATTTGAGCTTCCAAAAGAAACTTTAACCATAAGTAAAAACATAAAAGAAGAAAAGCAAACAATAAAATCGGAAAAATCAATAATTCAAAATCAAACTATTGATACTACTAATAAGTCTTTAAAGCCAGAAACAACAGTTAATGTTAATCAAATTCAAGTTCCACAAGTCCAGGAAGTCAAACAAGAAAAAACAGAAGAAAAACCTAAAAATCCAAGTGATATAAAAGTAGATGTGGATGTTTCAAAAATTGATATTCCAAAAATAAATCCAGAATTATCAGGAGGATTTTCTGCAAGTGGTTCATTAGCATTACAACAAGCTTATGAAGAGGAGCATAATTTAAATAAAACAATACAAATAGCAAATGATATATTAAAATCAAATCCAAACGATCAATTAGCTCAAAAATACAAAAAACTAGCTGAGCTTGAAATTATGGCAATAGATGCTTTAAATAAAGGTGATAGACAGTCCGCATTAAACTATTATTATCAAATGCAATCAATTGATCCAGATAACAAATGGGCCAAAAAAGGTATTATGAAAATTATGAGTGGAGGTTAATGTTAAAAAAATTAGATTTTTATATAATTAAGCTACATATCCTACCTTTTTTAGGTTCAATTTTAGTCATTACACTTGTTCTTCTTCTTGATAAAATTTTTGATTTAATGGATCTATTAATCAGAAAAGGGGTGCCAATTGATGTCGTAATAAAATTATTTATATATGCACTTCCATTCATATTGGCTCTTTCAGTTCCTATGTCAGTTTTGATAGCAAGTTTAATAGCTTTTGGGAATTTATCCCAAAGCTTTGAAATTATTGCTGCAAAATCATGTGGAATAAGTCTAAAAAGACTTTTATTAGGACCAATTATATTTTCAACAATTGTTTTTGTCTTTATGGTTTGGTTTAATGATAAAATTTTACCCGAGTCAAATCATAAATTTAAAAACTTATTAATTGATATTTACATTAAAAAACCAATAGCTCAAATAAAATCTGGACTATTTAACGAAATTGGAAACTATAAACTATATATTGGGAATAAAGATGATAGAACATCTTATTTACAAGATATAAGAATTTACGATATATCAGATTATGGTAAAACATTCATAACTGCAAAAAGCGGTTATATTTATAGTTTTGAAGATAGCATTTTAGTTTTAGATTTAAAAGATGGTCAAATTCATCAACTTTTAGATGGATTTACTAAAAAATATAGAACAATAGAATTTAAAAATTATCAAGTTATAATAAAACTTGATATTAGCATGCAAATTAGAGAAAGAGAGTTTAGAGGCGATAGAGAGATGAGAATAAAGCAACTAATTGAAGAAATGGAAAGAAAAAAGAAAGAATATGAAATGACAAAAGATTTAGATTTAAAAAATTATCACAAAATGAGAATTAATCAGATTTTAGTTGAAATTCATAAAAAGTTTTCAATGCCATTTTCTGCAATTATATTTGTTTTATTATCTGCTCCAACATCTTCTATAATAAGAAGAGGTGGCTTTGGTCCTGCTCTTGGTGTATCTTTTATAGTATTTACAATTTATTATATTTTTCTGATTGGTGGAGAAGAACTTGCTAAAAAAAATATAGTAAATGGTGCAATCGCAATGTGGTTTCCCAATTTCTTATTTTTTATTATAGCAATATATTTAATTAGGAGAGAAGAATATTAAACTATGAAAATAAGACTTGATCAATTACTTGTTATAAAAAATTTAGTTGAAAGTAGAGAAAAAGCAAAAGCACTAATAATGTCAGGAAATGTTATTGTAAATGGTGTTATTATTGATAAACCTGGAAAACTTGTTGACATAAATTCTGATGTTAAAATAAAAGAAAAATTAAAATATGTTTCAAGAGGTGGTTTAAAACTTGAAACCGCTTTAAATTATTTTAAATTGGATGTTAAAAATTTTGTTTGTCTTGATATTGGTTCTTCAACAGGCGGATTTGTGGATTGTTTGCTACAAAGAGGAGCAAAGATTGTTTATGCAGTTGATGTTGGTAAAAATCAGCTTCACGAGAAATTAAAAAATGATAAGAGAGTTATTTATTATGAAGAAAAAGATGCTCGTGAATTAACTGAGAACGAAATAAAAGAGAAAGTCCATTTAATAACAATTGATGTTTCATTTATAAGTTTAACGAAAATTATTCCAAATGTTATAAAATTTTTAAAAGACAATGGATATTTATTAGTTCTTGTAAAACCACAATTTGAGCTTGAAAAAAAATTTGTTAAAAAAGGTGTTGTTAGAGATGAAAATTTAAGAAAATTAGCAGTTAATAAAATTTTAGATTTTTTGAAGGAAATGAAATTTGAGATCTTAGGTGTGGTTAGATCTTATCCACCTGGACCAAAAGGAAATAATGAATTTTTTATTTTAGCTAAAAAAGAAATTTAGATGGAAGGCTTATTTTCAAGCTTTAAAATTTTCAAACTATGAAATTTTTTGTAGATAGTGCTAACATTGAGGAGATAAAGAAATTAAACGATTGGGGTATAATAAGTGGTGTTACAACAAATCCATCTCTTTTAGCAAAAGAAAAAGGAAAACCTTATGAAATTTTGAAGCAAATATGTGAAATTGTAAAAGGTCCTGTTTCAGCAGAAGTGACAACTTTGAAATTTGAAGAAATGATTGAAGAAGCACAAAAATTAGCTGATATACATCCAAATATTGTAATTAAAATTCCATTTACTGAAGATGGAATAAAAGCTATAAAGTATCTTTCAGATAAAGGAATAAGTGTTAATACAACATTAATTTTCAATCCAATTCAAGCTCTTATTGCTGCAAGAGCAGGTGCAAAATATGTATCTCCATTTATTGGAAGACTTGATGATATTGGTCATGATGGAATTTCAATTATTAAAGAAATTGTTGAGATATTTACTATTCATGATATTGAAACCGAAGTAATAGCTGCAAGCATTAGACATCCAAGACATGTTTTATTATCAGCATTATATGGGGCTCATATAGCAACAATTCCACCTAATGTATTTTACCAAATGATAAAACATCCTTTAACTGATATTGGACTTGAAAAATTTTTAGAAGATTGGAAAAAGAAGGAAAATTAAATGATTTTTATAATTCTATTTTCTGATAGTTTAAAACTTTTAGATAAAGTAATTGCTGTTGTAAATGATGAGCCAATTTTCTATTCTGAGTTAGAAGAAGCTTACAAAAGTACAACTTTACAAGAAAATGATTCTATAAAAAATGAAATTTTAAAAAATTTTATAAAACAAAGAGTAATTCTTGTTCTTGCTAAAAATGATAGTTCATTATCGGTTAGTGAAGAAGAATTTAAAAACTTTTCAAAAAATTATATTGACAATATATATTTTCAATATGGAAGAATTGAAATTTTTAATAAAATTCAATCACTTGGTATAAATCCAAACGATACAATTGAAATTAGAAAAATTTTAAAAAGTTATGAAATTCCTGATAGTTTAATAAGTTTTTCTGACCCTGAACTTGCTAATAAAGTTTTCTTATTCGTAGGTAAGAAAATTTTTGATGAAGAGCTAAAAAGAAATAATTTAACAATAAAAGAATTTATTGAAAATCAAAGAGAATTCATAAAGAAGCAGATATTAATTCAAAAATTTATTTCAAAATATATTGTTCCTGAAATTACAATAACAGAAGATGAAATTAGAAATTTTTATGAAATACACAAAGATTCATTTCCAAAACAACCAAACATTTATTATTTAGAGCAAATTGTAATTCCCGTTCCCGCTTCATTTGAACAAGAAGAAAAGGCATATGATAAAATTAAAGGAGTTTATAAGAGATTACAAAAAGGTGAGAATTTTGAAAAATTAGCAAAGAAATTTTCAGATGATAGTATTATTGAGTTAGGTTGGCTTAAAAAAAATTATTTATCTCAATTTTTAAGCCAGGATTTAATTTTAGAAATATTTTCAACACCAAAAGGTTCTTGGACAAGACCAATAAGAACACCATTAGGTTATAATATATTTAAAATTGATGATAAATCTTCTGATTCAGTAAAAATTAGTCATATTCTTATTAAGGTTAAACCCTCAAAAGAAGATATTGAAAAAGCAAGAGAAAAAGTATTAGTTATACTTGAAAATGCTAAAAAGAATTTTGAAGAAACCGCTAAGGAAAACTCCTTTGCACCAACTGAAATAGGATATGTTCCTGAAAATGCCATTCCAAATGATTTAAAACCATATTTTAAAGATGTTAAAGAAAATTCAATTATTGGACCTATATATAAGGATGGTTTTTATTTAATTTTAAGAGTCAAGCAATTTATTCCTGAAAAAATTACAAAATATGAAGATGTTAGAGAACAAATAAAATTCATTTTAATGAACAAAAAAATTGAAGAAAAAATATCTGATATCTATGAAAAAAATAAAAATAAAGTCCTAATAAAAATATATAAATAAAAATGCCCCCGGGGGGAATGGGGGCGAACAGGAGGTGAGCTCAATTATTTTTAACAATTATTTAAAATCTATTTTTAATTTAAGGGGGGAATTATATTGGATGACTTTATAATCGTTTGCTCTGATCAAAAATGACCAATAACTTCCATTAGTATTAAAAATCACATTTAAGATACTATCTTTTTCTAAAACTTCATAAGGATAATTATTCTCATAAAGAAAAATGATCAAATTATCATTCAAATAATAAACATAGTAATTTTCATTAAATTCCATTCTGACTTTTGAGTTGTTAGGTAAATAACCATAATAAATTGTTTTTTCTTTGCTTTCATAATAACTTCCAAGAATTTTATAGCGAATCCTATTCAAATTTGATTTATAAAGAGTCATTTCAAAATTTTCATTTATTTGGATATTTTTATAATAATTAGCAATATCCGATAAGTTAAAAGAAAAGATAAGAACTATCATTATTTAACCTCCTTTTTTAATAAAATTTTATATGTTTTGTTTTCTGTTTTTAGAAGATATAAACCATCTTTTAAATTTAACTTAATAGGTTTATCGTAAAAAACTTCATAAATTTTCTTTCCATCAAGATTATAAATTTCAATAAAACCATTATAATTTTCTATTTTTAAATAACCTTTTGAATATGATATATTCTCTTTTGCTTCAAGAGGTGTAGGAAATTCCGCTGCATCACACATCCAAACATTTGTATCACAACTAAAATCACCCTCTACAATAACCATTTTTCCTGTATTGTCGGGATTCAAATAGTACTTAGCAACTATCAAATCTGAGCTAATTGGAAGTTCACTTGCACAACCACCTGCATTCCATATAGGTGAAGAAAAACCATTTGTTCTACTAAAAGCATAAGGGTTTCCACAGGAACATTCTGAAATCAAAACATCCCATATCCCATCGCCATTTATATCAGTAATTGTAGGTGCACCACAATAAGCATTATTTGTTTGAGCAACTAATGAACCATTAGAAGCATTTATAATAAGTAATGAACCTGATGAATTTACTGCAATACCTAAACTATTTCCATTTAATATTGGTCCAATAGCAATAGCAGAACCTGTTGAATAATTTGAATTCCATAAAACATTAAATGAACTTCCGTTATACTTTAAAGCTAACAATTGAGAAGCTGTTCTCACAATCAATTCGTCTTTTCCATCTCCATCAATATCATAAGCAGTTAAAACATTAGAATAAAAATCATAATCAAGTAAATTAGGAAAGTTTGAAGGAAGCGTATAAGAAAACTTAAAAGCACCATCAGTTGCTCTTCTGACATTAATTACATTTGGAGCAACAGGAAAAGCAATATCCCAATCAAGGTCATTATCAATTTTACCAATAACAGGAATTCCAACAATATTTCCCAAATTATAATTCCATATTTCATTATAACTATTAGAGCATCCATTTATTGAAACTGCGCTATTATTTACCCCTCTATATATTTCTGGACATCCATCATTATTAACATCTGCGGTTGTTAAACCTGATGAACAAGGGCTATCATTTGAACAATCTTGCTTTTGATAGATTACTGAACCTCCTCCACCACTTAAACTAATAGCAGTAAAATATCTTTTAGGACTTCCAAAGAAACCCTCCTTGTAATCAACACTAAATAACCTTCTTCCACTATTTGTTATAGTACCAGCCATAAAAGCATCCAGATTGGCATCAGTATTACTAGCAGAGTTATTCCAATATAATTGCCACAAGTAAGAGCTTGAATTTGCAGGATATGTTCTCAATCTAATACCAATACTTATAAATGGACATGTGTAGTTTCCAGCACCAAGCACTTCATTAACACCATCCCCATTTACATCCATAACAACATTAACAACATTATTGCCACCTTGTCCAAAACAATCTGAACTTATTCTATCATTCCATATTCTATTGGGAATAGCAGGATTATTACATTTCCAAGCAGATTTTCCTGTCTTTTTAAAATCGTGTCTACCTTGGAACCAATCCGGGCTCTCTGGCCCGTACATGTTCATTTGAGATAGAAGGGAAATTAACATAGCCCGAAAATTTTATTTCATAAAAGTGTGAATTTTCAAGTCTCCAAAAGTATCTCAAAATATATAATTTCAAAATATTGAAAAAAAATTGCCAAGTAATGTTATATTTTTTCAATTTTTAGGAAAAAAGCGAGTCCCTATTCTTAGACAAGACATTTTTAACTTAACCTTTAAAATTATCAAACTATGATAGAAAAATTAAATAAAGTTTTTGAAAAATTACCACCTGAACATAGAGATACAATGAGAGAAGCATTTATTATTCTTATTGAAGAAGTTGTAAATGCTGTTGTTAGGGATAATGAGAGAATATGGCAAGCTATTGAGCAAAAC
>Ga0101941_1001548_pt1 | contig 15525 bp, 20 predicted proteins | sample DewCreD2012metaG_3_FD_75242 | JGI IMG/M metagenome (GOLD analysis project Ga0101941, IMG submission 75242) | Hot spring sediment bacterial and archeal communities from British Columbia, Canada, to study Microbial Dark Matter (Phase II) - Dewar... ...
CGTAACACAAACGGCCAACGGCAATGTGGGTGACTGTACGTCATTCGCCCCGTCATTACCACTGACCGTTCATCCGACATTCGTCTTGGCTACGGACAATAAAGACACTATTCTTGATGGGACTTTATTTATTAATCAGTTTATTAATGAACCCTTTGCTTTGCTCCAAAAATAGAATCGGTAAGACTATGAAGTTAAAAACAAAAACAACCACCTGAAAATTTTCTACTGAAACAGTACAGGTTTTGACAGACTTCGTAAAAGTTACTTGATATAAAAACAAAATATTTGAAGAAGGGAGATTTACCTTACAAAGTTTCTAAAAAAACGAATTAATTTATTTCTTGTTGAATATAGATTATAAAAAGTATTTCGTTATTAATTCCATATGTTTAGTTAATCGGTTTCTAAAATCGATTCCAAAAATTCATAAGTAATTTTTCATCCGAAATTCATTTTTAAAAAGGAGGAGGTTATTCATGAAAATCGTTGTACTGGATGGGTATACGTTAAATCCTGGAGATTTAAGTTGGGCTAAACTTAAAATTGTAGGTGAAACAGTAGTATATGATAGAACACCAGACGACCTGATTTTGGAGAGGGCGAAGGAAGCGGATATCATTTTAACGAACAAAACACCTTTACGGAAAATGTGCTCAAACAGCTCCAAAAATTAAAGTATATTGGTGTTTTGGCAACAGGGTTTGACGTTATTGACGTTACTGCGGCAAACAAGCAAAACATAGTTGTCACGAATATTCCTACATATGGTACCGATTCAGTCGCTCAACTTGTTTTTGCATTGCTGCTTGAATTGTGTCATCGTGTCGGCCATCACAGAGAATTTGTTAAAAAAGTGGAGTGGTCGTCAAAAAGAGGATCGGTGTTATTGGGTGATGCCATTGATGGAGCTTTCTGGGAAAACGATGGGGATCGTAGGTTTCGGTCGAATTGGTAGGAAAACGGCGGAAATCGCAATCAGTTTGCATTGCCCTCTGACACCAGAAAATAAAGAGTTTATAAATAAAAACAGTTTAAATTAATGAAGTCGTCAGCGATAGTGATCAAAGGAAAATTAATTAATAACAATGATTTGGCAGAGGCCTTAAATCAAGGTGTCATCGGCGGTGCCGGTTTGGATGTCTTATCCGTCGAACCTCCGCCTGCAAATGATCCGTTATTAACAGCTAAAAATTGTTTTATTACACCTCATATAGCTTAGGGCACCATCGAAGCTCGCAGTCGTCTCTTAAATATGGCTGTGGGAGAATCTACTAATGTGATTTATCCTCCATCATGAATGATATGAGATTTGTTGAATGCTTCTAATTATTTTGTTAATCGGTTTACGAAACCGGTATATTTATTTGAATCAAATATTAATAGATGGGGATGGAGTAATTAAATGAAGTTCACAATTAAGGATGTAGCCGAAAAAGCAGGTGTATCCAAAACAACGGTATCACGAATTCTTAATGGAAATTACAACCATGCAAAAGAAGCAACAAGGAATAAAGTTCTTAAGGTTATACAAGAATTAAATTTTCAGCCTAATGCTCTGGCCAGAGGATTGAAACAAGTAAAAACGAATGTTATTGGGATTTTAGTTTCCAATTTGAAAAACCCCTTTTGGACAGAGGTACTTGAAGGAGTTGAAGATACTTGCCGCAATCACGGGTATCAGCTCATGATTTGCAATTCCAATGAAGATCAACAATTGGAAAGAGACAGTATAAAAGCCCTACAGCTCAGACAGGTAGACGGCATCGTCGCTAACCCAACGGTGAAGGATGAATCTTTTTACAGCGAGTTGGTAAATGATCAGTATCCTGTTGTATTAATTAATAGAAAGCTAAAGAACGTGGAGATTGATTCTGTTGTCATGGATAATATCCAGGGTGCATCTTTAGCAGTTGAGCATTTACTAAACTTAGGGAAAAAGAAGATCGCTATATTTGTCTATTCTGATCAACATGTCAGTCCATGGAAAGAAAGATTGTCGGGATATAAGAAGACTTTATTGAAAAATAGTTTTACTGAGAAAGATTATATTATTCAATTTGTCAAACAGGATCCCGAAGCGGTAAAATCTGCAGTTGTTCATTATCTTAAAAATTCACCTAGACCAGATGCTATTTTTTCTACTAATAATATGTTGACCTTAGATATTCTGGATGGCATAAAAGAAAGCGGGTTGAAAGTGCCAGATGATATTTCTCTAGTCAGCTATGACGATACTATGTGGTCTAAGCACATTGATCCACCGCTAACTACAGTGAATCAACCTCGGTACGAAATGGGTAAGATTGCCGCAGAAAAATTAATCGAAATAATAAATTCAAAAGATGAAAGAAATCCTGAATTAATTGTTTTGGAACCAAATCTAATTATTCGTAAATCTTGTGGCAGTAAAAATTGATAGGAGGTTCAAACCATGGACAATATTGGGTTTCGTATTTTGCCTATGTCTAATCGTCCTGATAAAGAAATCATAAAGCAATTCAAAAGTGTGGTAACTCCTCATATCAGTGATAACTTGAACCGAATACATGCAATATCCGCAGGCTTGCGACCGTACCATCGGGAAGGGAAGCTGGTAGGCACAGCCTTAACGGTAAAAACAAGACCCGGAGATAACCTCATGGTTCATAAAGCGATAGATTTAGCTGAACCGGGAGACGTTATAGTAGTCGATGCTGGAGGAGATTTAACGAATGCTATTATAGGTGAAATCATGATGAGAATAGCTGAAAAAAAAGGAATATCTGGTTTTGTTATTGATGGATCCATTCGTGATGTGGCTGCGTTTGCAGCGAATACATTTCCTGTCTATGCCAGAGGGGTAACTCATCGCGGACCATATAAAGATGGACCTGGAGAAATTAATGTACCAGTTTCCGTCGGCGGTATGTTGGTTCATCCAGGAGATATTATAGTAGGCGATGAGGATGGTTTGGCCGTTGTTCCGCGGGAATTATCACACCAAATACTCCAATTAGCCCGGGAACACGCAGCTAAAGAAGAAGTTATCTTTCGTACCATCAAAGATGGCACAGTAGACCGAAGCTGGGTTGATCAGACATTGAGACAAAAGGGATGTGATCCTGGTAGTGGTGGAAATTAAATTTAGTGTTGATCGATTGGAAAAATTTTGCTATGGGGTTTTCCATAATGCAGGTGTACCTTCTGAAAATGCTCGTGCTGTTGCGAGTTCTTTAATTCAGGCTGATCTGCGTGGAGTTGATTCTCATGGTGTTGTAAGAACTATGATTTATATTGAAAGACTTCGTAAAAAAATGATCGATCCTTTGGCTGAACCAAAGATTGTATCTGAGTCGGAAAGTACCGTTTTAATAGACGGGCAGAATAATTTTGGGGCTGTTGTTGGATTGAAAGCATTGGATGTTGCTATGGATAGAGCCAAGCGATATGGCAGCTCCATTGTCGGAGTGAGAGCCTCGAATCATTTTGGAACTTGTGCATTTTATGCATTAAAAGCGATTCAAAAGGGTCTAATATTGATCGTCATGTCTAATGCCTCTCAAACAATGCCGCCAACCGGTGGAATTAGGCCTTTTATTGGCACGAATCCATTTGCTGTCGGCATACCAGCGGGTTCCGAAATACCCTTTATTCTCGATATGGCCACGAGTGTTGTAGCCAGGGGAAAGCTTATCGTTGCAGCACAGAAAGATAAATCCATTCCACTAGGTTGGGCGATCGACAAACATGGAAAACCAACAACAAATGCTGTTGAAGGTCTGGAAGGAGCAGTTCTTCCGGTGGGTGGAGCAAAGGGTTACGGCATTTCAATGTTTATTGATATCCTCAGTGGAATATTAACAAATGCTGGTTTTGGCAAGTACGTGAATAATATGTATGAAAATTGGGATGAACCCCAAAATGTAGGACATTTCTTTATTGCTATTGATATTAACCGGTTTATGCCCATTGAACTCTTTAAAGAGAGAATGGATCAATATATTCAGGAAATAAAAGCTGAGCCTAAGGCCAGTGGAGTAAAAGAAATATTGATACCAGGTGAAATCGAGCACCGTTTATCTGAGGAAAGGAAAAATTCTGGTATTGAACTTCCGAAAAATGTCGTAAAGGAATTAGAACAAATCGGGAAATTATATGGTATTGAATTATAAAACCAGCAAATTAAAATTGAGGTGAGATTTATTGAATAATAGAATTGGTTTTATTGGTTTAGGTCAAATGGGAAAGCGTATGGCCGCAAATCTGATAAAAGCAGGCTTTCAAGTATCTGTCACTTATCATCGAAACAGAGCTCCCGCTGAAGAATTAGAAGCTCAAGGAGCAAAAATTGTAAATTCTGTGAAAGAAATTGCGGAGAACTCCCGGGAGCTGAGCAAGGCACACTGACGATTATGATCGGCGGAGAACAAAAAGTGTTTGAAAGCTGCCGAACGATCATAGAGGCGATGGGAAATAAGATTTATTACACTGGAGAGGTCGGCAGCGGGAAAGCGATTAAAATGATCAATCAGTTGATCAATGCCGGGAATACCTATATTGCATCTGAAGCATTAAAGATAGCTCAGGAGGATCTTTTGTCTTTAATAATGCTGTATCTAAAGCGATAATTCCTGAAGAATTTGAAACCGGTTTCAAATTGGAATTGATGAAAAAAGATATAAGGTTGTCGATAGAACAAGCAAACCAAAAAAATATATCCCTTCCTGTGTCTAACTTAATTTATCAAATCTTTCAAGCAATCAACAACCAAGGTTATGGAAATTCGCATTATGGAATAGTTAGCAAATGGGTACAGCAACAAAATAAATCTTAGAAAGTAATCTATGGAGGTATTTAGAATGGATACAGCAAAAAGAAAAGCGATTTTAAGTTTATATGAGGGGCTTCGTGTAACCGATGTCAATGATGGTTTGGATGCAGTTGGTTTGCAAAATGTAGGTATTATGAGTCGGGATATTAAGCCCCTATGGAAGGACATTGAAAACTTTTCCCACCGATTCTATGGTTTTGCATTGACTGCGAGATTCTTTCCAGCACAGGAAGCCATTCATGCCTCTTCTGTAGAGGAATATAAACAAATTAAAGGGGACTGGTATCGCAATCGGGCTACAAGTTTATTTGCACCTAACATACAGGATGGTGACGTTATCGTCATTGATTGCCTCACTAATACAGATGTTGGATTCTGTGGTTCTGAAAATACATTTGGTTGGATAAATAGAGGCGCTAGGGGGGTGGTCACCAATGGTGGAGCACGTGATACTGATGAGCTGATTAAACAAAAGGTTCCGGTTTACAACCAATATATTGGCAGAGGGATCCGCCCTGGAAGAATTATTTATGAAACTCATAATATCCCGGTTAATGTAGGGGGAGTCTTAGTCAATCCTGGAGATATCATTGTAGCTGATGGAGATGGTGTGGTCTGCGTGCCCATCGCTCATGCTATTGAGGTAGCAAAAATTGCACGTGAAATACAAATGGATGATCAAGCAACGCGCAAAAAACATTATGAAAAAGCAGGTTTAGATCTAGATTTTACTTTGCAATAAAAATCATTGGATAAAATTCTGCAATGTTCAGCAGATTTTTATAAAAAAACTTTGGAGGGATTTAGAAATGGATGCAGCAAAAAGAAAAGAAATTTTAAGTTTGTATGAAGGGCTTCGTGTAACCGATGTCAATGATGGTTTGGATGCAGTTGGTTTGCAAAATGTGGGTATTATGAGTCGAGAGATTAAGCCCTTATGGAAAGACATTGAAAACTTCTCTCACCGATTTTACGGATTTGCTTTGACAGCTAGATTCTTACCGGCCAACGAAGCCATTCATGCTTCTTCGGTAGAGGAATATAAACAGATTAAAAGTAAGTGGTATGGGGAAATGGCTCCAGAATCATTCAAAAAATTTATTCAGGAAGGTGACGTTGTTGTTATCGATTGTTCCACAGATACAGACGTGGGATTCTGCGGTTCTAATAATACATTTGAGTGGATTAACCGTGGTGCTAGTGGAGTTGTTACCAATGGGGGAGCGCGAGATACCGATGAACTGATTAAACAAAAGGTTCCAGTTTACAATCAATATATTGGCAGAGGGATCCGCCCTGGAAGAATTATTTATGACACTCATAATATCCCGGTTAATGTAGGGGGAGTCTTAGTCAATCCAGGAGATATCATTGTAGCTGATGGAGATGGTGTGGTCTGTGTGCCCATCGCCCATGCAATTGAGGTAGCAAAAATTGCACGTGAAATTCAAATGGATGATCAAGCAACTCGTAAAAAGCATTATGAAAAAGCCGGTTTAGAACTAGACTTCACTCTACAATAATTTTTAAATCTCACTCTTACTCTCTTGTAACAAAGAGAGTAAGAGTACTTAAAAAAGGGAGGGTATTTGAAATGATGTCAAAAAAAACTTTTATAATTTTATTAATTATAATGGTTATAAGCATTCTCGCTGCGTGCAGTTCAGGTCAGAATGATGAATCAATATCAAAAAACCAAGATAACTCAAAAAACGAAAAAAATACTGTAAATACAGAAAAGCCAACAACCTCAAATGACGATAAAAGCAGCGATAAACCAACAGAAAAAGAAATTATTAAACTTCGTTTTTCTTTTTGGGCAGGTGGAGACAGAACCATATTATATAACAAAATATTAGATAATTTCGAAAAAAAACACCCGCATATTAAAATAAGCAGGGAAATTGCGGATTTTGGTCCTTATTGGGATAAACTTGCTACGGAAACTGCAGCAGGTAATCCTCCCGATCTTTTCCAACAACACTTAACAAAAGTAGTTGAATATGCCTCTCGAGATCAACTTCTTCCATTAAATGATTATGTAGAGAAGGGTCTCATAAATTTATCTGACTTTAATCCAAAAATTATAGATAGTGGTCGGTATGAAAATGAGATTGTAATGGTTTCAATAGGGAACTCTATTACAGGAGCTCTATACAATGTTGATATCTTTAAGGAAGCGGGTGTAGAACCGCCTGAATGGGATTGGACATGGAGTGAATTCGAAGAAACAGCAATTCAACTTGCCAACGCCATAGATAGAGAAGATTTTTGGGGTGTTGAAGATCATGGAGGGGATGATAGAGTCTTTGGTGAATATGTCAGGCAAAAAGGCGGAGATTTTTACAATGCTGAAGGGAAATTAGGCTTTACTCAGGAAGATATGGTCACTTATTTATCAATGTTTGATCGTATGCGTAAAGCAAAGGCTGCACCGTCTCCAGAAGTTAGCAAGGAATTTGCCGCAGATAATAAAGAAAGACACGTTTTGCCCTTGGGTATGGTCGCTTTATCAATGAAAGCTTCGAATCACTTAGGAGCATACCAAGGTTACACAGAGAATGAGTTAAGTATAACTCGTGTGCCAAACCAAGGAGGAGATGAAGGTGGTTTAACAAGCAGTGGTGCTTATATGAGCATTTCCCCCCACACTGAGCACCCCGAGGAGGTTGCTATGCTGATTGATTATTGGATCAATGATCCTGAAGCAGGCGAACTATTTCTGTTGGAACAAGGTGTGCCTGGTTCTTCTAAAATAGTAGAACGCATAAAACCACTCATGGGGACGACACAACAAAAAATTGCTACCTATGTTAATAAGGCTTCTGAGTATGCTGCTGAGCCATACCCCGCTCCAGCGAGCAGTTCGGAAGTGGTAACCTTGTTTGGGCAGGCGAATGATTATGTAGCATTTGAACAAAAAACAATCGAAAAAGCCGTTGAAGATTTCTTTAAAGAAGCAAGTCGAATTCTAAAGTAGTTTAAGTTTAACTAACTTTTATCGAGTCAAATGTGACATGGGATGTTCTATAATAACATTTGGCTCGATATCCGAGGTGAATTTATGGCATTTAAAAGATTTTTTAAAAAAAATGGCATCGGATATTTGTTTTTAAGTCCTTGGTTAATAGGTTTGGTAACATTCACAATCATTCCTATTATTTTTTCTATGTATTTATCTTTTACTGACTATGATTTATTCAGTAATCCGACCTGGGTGGGTTTAGACAATTATATTAATATGTTTACTCTAGACGCACGTTTTATTAATTCTTTGAAAGTAACGTTTATATATGTTTTTTTTGGAGTTTTCTTTGAACTTTGTTTCGCCTTGTTGTTAGCAATAATTTTAAATAAAGGGTTATTTGGACTTCGACTATATAGAGCAATTTATTATGTGCCTTCTCTCTTTGGGGCAAGCGTAGCGATAGCTTTGCTTTGGAGACAAGTTTTTGGAGGAAATGGATTTATAAATGAAATATTGGCTTGGTTTGGTATTGAAGGACATAATTGGATTTCAAATCCAGATTACGCTCTGTGGACTTTAATTATATTAAAAACATGGCAATTTGGTGCACCTATGATCATTTTTTTAGCTGGATTGAAGCAAATTCCTGGGGATCTCTATGAAGCAGCCATGGTAGATGGCGCCAATAAATGGAAGCAATTTCTGAAAGTAACCATTCCTCTTCTGACTCCAATTATCTTTTTTAATATGATAATGCAAATGATTAACTCATTTCAGGCATTCACATCTGCGTACATTGTTAGTAATGGTTCGGGCGGTCCATTAGATTCCACATTATTTTATACACTTTACTTATATCAGCAAGGGTTTCAAAACTTCAAAATGGGTTACGCCTCATCTATGGCATGGGTACTGCTTGTGATCATTGCATTTTTCACAGCATTAGCCTTTCTATCAGCAAAGAAATGGGTACATTATGAACAATAGCGAGAGGAGGGAAATAGATGACTAGAAGCCAAAATGAAAACAACTCACTTATAACCCAAACATACTTTTCTCAGAAATACCGAAAAAAACGTCATCAAAACAAATTATACCATCTCTTTCTGTTAATTGGGTCACTCATAATGTTATATCCCTTGTTATGGATGCTGGCAGCCTCCTTTAAATTACCCAACAATATTTTCAATGATGCAGGATTATTATCGGAAAGTTATACACTTGCTAATTATGTAAGAGGCTGGCAGGGGGTGAGCGACATTTCATTTGCTGTATTTTATAAAAATTCATTTACAATTTCAGGACTATCTATTATTGGGACCCTATTAAGTTGTTCTATGGCTGCTTATGCTTTTGCAAGATTAAATTTCAAATTTAGATACGTCTTGTTTGCAGTTATGTTGGTTACAATGATGCTCCCAACACATGTTACATTAATACCGCAATATATCATTTTTCATAAGTTAGGTTGGGTGAATACTTTCTTTCCTTTAATTGTTCCTAAATTTACTGCAATTGATGGTTTCTTTATATTTCTCTTAATCCAATTTATTCGTGGTTTGCCAAGCGAGTTAGATCAAGCAGCAACCGTGGATGGGTGCGGACCCATTCAAATTTATTTACGTATTATTTTGCCTTTATCGGTCCCGGCCTTGGCGACATGTGCAATTTTTACATTTATTTGGACATGGAATGATTTCTTTAGCAACCTTTTATACCTTAATACCACTAGTATGTATACAGTTTCCCTCGCTTTGCGAGCGTTTCTGGATGCAGAAGGTCAATCTTTATGGGGTCCTTTGTTTTCAATGTCGCTTGTATCTTTAATTCCTGTGTTTTTAATATTTATCTTTTTCCAAAAATATTTAATTGAAGGCATCACTACAGGCGGTGTTAAAGGTTGACGTAGTAAGAGCTAACTAAAATAGTTATTTGTGGTGGGAGGAAAAAGAAGTGAAAATCGGTGTGGTTGGGCTTGGATTGGGAGTATCTTATGTGGATGCGCTAAGCAAATCAAGTTTTATAGAGCAAATTGTTATTTGTGATACTGACAAAGATAGACTTGCACTTGTTTCATCTAAATATCCCAAAGTCTCAAATAAATATCAGGATCTTCACCTTATGTTGGAAAAGGAAAAGCTGGATGCAGTTTGTGTTGTTACACCAGATCATTTTCATCGTATTCATGCTGAAATTTGCCTGAATGCAGGCTGTCACGTACTTTTAACTAAACCAGTTGCTACGAATCTGGAGGATGCTAAGTCTATTATCCTTACTGCTGATAAACGCCAGCGTAAACTTATGGTAGCACAAGAACGAAGAATGAATTCAAACTTTCTGAAAATTAAACAATATATAGATGAAGGCGTTCTAGGGGGCATCATCCAAATTCGTTATGACTGCATACAAGACAAACGGCAGCAAATTGCTGAATCTCCTTGGTTTGCTTCACCAGAAGCAGGACGCTCGGCCCTCATCGGTTCGGGTATTCATTGTGTGGATGTGATTACGCACCTGGTTCAAAAACCAGTACAGCAAGTAAGTGCGTTTAGTAATAAATTAGGTACATTAGTATTTTCAAAAGATAAAACATTAGCAGCTATTTATCAATTTGAGGGTGGAATTATCGGTGAAGTGAGCGTAACTTACGAAGCACACAGCCGTACTTTGAAGCCTGGGGAAAACATATTTCATATCGTTGGTACGAAAGGTGTAGCAACCTTTGACAGGATAATAAGTGATGATTGGGATGATTGGAAACTGTTGCCGAAGGATGAATTTCCAATTGAAGAGAGTATACAACGTTTAGTCTTTTCATTTGTAGATTCCATTGTACACAATAAGCCTGTACTAATTTCAGGGCGTGAGGCATTTAAGGCTCTTGCCAATTGTGTAGCTGCTGATGAGGCGGCGGCAAACGGTCAAATCACAACTCCTCATCCGATAAATTTTTAATTTTTTATTTAGGAGGTGAAGGGTTTGACACAACTAACAATGCTTAATTCAATGCCATCGAGTAATTTCGAAGAATCACTTGACTTGATGAAGGCGTGGGGAGTAATTGCTTTGGATCTAAAGGATAACATTTTTGGAAAGCGTGTGAATGATCTAACCATAATAGAGGCAGAGAAAGTAGCAGCGATGGCTAGTGAACGGGGACAGTATGTTTATTGTTTGTCCACGACGATATTTCAGGATGATATAGAAAAAGGAGAAACGGAATTTACCAAACTTCACGGCAAACGAATCGAAGAGGTTTCTACCGTTGCTTCCATACTCAAACCGAAGGTGATCCGTGTATTGTCCGCACAATCATCCAAACGTATTTCATTTAACGACAGCATTAATTATCTGGTAGAGCATCATCCTTGGGTTTTCGATTTATATCAATCGACTATTGAGCGGTTTGACGGAGAAGGTTTCACAACGATGATTGAAAATGATCCAACAAACAACTTATTCGGTGCCCCAAAAGAAATTTTAAGTTTTTTTGAAAAAATAAATTGTTTTGGAAAATCGAAATTTACTTACGATGCGCAAAATCTATGGTGTATGGGTATTTTTCCCACGATGAAAGTATATGAACAACTAAAACCAATCATGGGTTATCTACATGTGAAAGGCGGAATCAAAGATTCGGAATCGAATGAATTAAAATGGCAATCATCTTTAGAAGATGCTTCTTGGCCTGTACAGGAAATGTCTTCTCAGGCTGTAGCAGATGGTGTAACACCCGTGATTTGTTTGAATCCTTCTCACGGCGAAGTCAAGCCTGGTTATAATTATGAAAATATAGTAAAGCGTGACCTTGATTTTATGAAATTAATTTTAGATAAAAAAAATAATAAGGACTTTTAAAGGAGGTACTGAAAAATGAATAAAGAGGCTTTCGTTTGGGAAAAGGTAGAAATTACTTTAAAATCAGAAAAGCATTATCCTGATCCCTACAATGAGGTGGACGTTTATGTTGATTTAAAGGGACCTGGATTTTCCAAACGTTGTTATGGTTTTTGGGATGGAAGCAATGTGTTTCGCATCCGTATATTAGCAACTGCGGAAGGAGAGTGGTCATGGAAAAGCGGATCAAACAAAAAAGATACTGGATTAAATGGGAAAGAAGGAGGATTTCAGGCAAGTGCATGGACTGAGGCTGAAATGGAAGAGAATATTACTAGAAGAGGATTTGTTAAAGCCACTGCTAACGGACATGCACTGGAGTACGCTGATTGTACGCCTTTCTATTTACTTGGAGATACATGGTGGTCGGTACCCTCATTTCGTTTTATTTGGTACGACGATGACGCACAGCGCCCTTTCAACGAGGAAATGGGCTTTAAAGATATGGTTCGATATCGGAAATCACAAGGATTTAACTCAGTAAATATCCTAGCATGTTTTCCCAATTGGCGTAATGATGGGCATCCGGCAAGGCTGCAAATTAATGATGAGTATAACACTTTACTACGTGAAGCTTGGATAGATCCCGTCAGCGGAAGTGCTAAGGATATGCACAACGAAGGGGGATTGCCATTTATTTTCCCAGGAAAAGTACCAGGTTATGAGGACGTATTTCCTGACGTAACCAAGCTGAATCCAGACTACTTTAAGGTCCTTGATAAAAAGATAGATTATCTAAATTCCCAGGGATTTACCCCCTTCCTCGAAGCTCTTCGCCGTGACGCAACACCGGCTTGGTTTAACTATTACCCTTGGCCTAGTTCGTATTCACGCTATGTTTCATATATTTTTGCGCGTTATCAGGCGAATAATTTGATACTTAGTCCCATTCATTTTGATGCAGCAAAAGATGCCATCCATCCTAGACATTTTAATGAGGTGGCCAATTCAGTTTTTGAGAAGTACGGTCCTCCACCATTTGGAACAATGGTATCAGCCAATGCCTCTCCATCTACGCTTGCACATTTTGGAGGTAATGATGAAGCACCATGGATCTCACTTCATCAGATAGGGAATCAGCGTGAGCATGAATATTATTGGTATCTCACGGAAATTTTTAATAACGAACCTGCAGTACCTGCTTTACATGGAGAACCATACTATTCAGCATGGGGATTGAATGTGGATTATTATAAGCTTCGTGCTATGCCTAACACCCCTGAAGATGATCGATACGTTCGTTCCGGAATGTATGGAAGTTTTCTATCAGGAGGGCTTGCAGGTTATATCTACGGCACATCCGGTATAGTAAGAGGTGAAAGAGAAAAGGGATATAAAGCATGGATGTGGGATAGTATTTTATGGAGTAGCGCTACGATGGTGAAGCACTTCAAGGAATTTGTCTTTTCAGAAGGAAACCGGTACCAGGAACTTATTCCCAATGCGGATTATGTTACTCCGAATAAAACGCATGACTATCTTTCTTTTGATGGGTGGGCCTATTGTGCACGCACTAAGGAAAAAGACCTGATTATGATATATTTCGAAAAAGGATGTCCTGCAAAAAGGCTTCGCTCTGTACACTATGACGGAATTTACACGGCTACATGGTATGATCCGAGAACGGGTATATGGTCTGATGCAGGTACTGTCATTGCGGATCCTGAGGAGCGGATCTTGCAATTACCAGATAAGTCTACGGATGACGATTGGTGTCTGAAACTTGTTTGGATTGGACAAAGAGACAAAGTTCATGGTTATGAAAACAATTCCAAAGATTTACATTAAAAGTAATTAATAAGAAAGAGGGATAATATGATTATCGCTTTAGGTTCGGATCATTCAGGCTTTGCACTAAAGAAAGAATTAGTTGAATATATGGAATCCATTGGACTTAAATTAATAGATCACGGCAGCTACACACCCGAAAGAGTCGATTTTCCTGACATTGCAAGACTCGTTTGTGAATCTGTGAGAAAAGGTGATGCACATCGCGGAATGATGCTTTGCGGTTCGGGTATCGGTGCATGTATGGCTGCTAATAAAATCCCAGGTATACGTGCTTCCGTTTGCCATGACGTATATTCAGCCCATCAGGGGGTTGAACATGATGACATGAATGTACTATGCCTGGGAGGAAAAATCATAGGTCCTTGGTTGGCAAAGGATATCATTAGCGCTTTCGTAAAGGCGGAATTCAGCTCAGAAGAGTACTTTAGGCAGCGACTCAAAAAACTTGAAAAATTAGAATTAGATTATGCTAAGGCATGGGTGAACAATCATGACATTCCATGAAATTAGCTTAAGCGGTAAGAGTGCACTAATTACCGGAGGAAGTGCAGGCATTGGCTTGTCTGTGGCTGAGAAGCTTTGCAGGGCTGGCAATGCTGTGGCTATTGTTGCACGGAAGAAGGAACAATTAAATGAAGCAGAGCAATATTTGAAAGCTTGTTTGCTCAACAAAGAACAAGCAAAGCTCTACAATAAATTGATGGAATATCGCTCTGATGCTGATTATAACAACGAGGTGTTCTTCGAAAAAGTTATAGCTGAAGAATTATTATATGGTGTTGAAGCATTTAATGAATCAATAAAAATTCTAATTTCAAAAGACGGCCTATAATCAAAATTATAGGCCGTTAGTATTTCTAGGAGTCGATACATAATACGCTAGGACGACATGATAAGAGCAGATTTCTGACTGAAACTATTTAATAGATTTAGTTATTGGGACGTTAGAATACAGTGTTTTAAGTAAATTCTATTGTTGCTGTATCCGCACTGTATTCATGATCAGATGAAACATCACTGACCCTAGCAGCGTTACTTATGGAGATTTGTTTCCAACTATGAGATACCAGGATAGGAAGAAGTACCGATTACAAATATATACATTAAATGAGAATTACCAGGTAATAAATGAATTCGGATTACCGCAAGAATGGAATGCTCAGGGTAATATATGGGGACCATAGAAAGAAACTTCAGCTGAAGCCTGTAGTTATGTTTGGTTTAATTGCTGTTGTTCCTATCGTTGTTTAGTTTAGGTTTTGTCTACAATAAAAAATTTCAACGTCTTCTTCTCGAAAAAACTGAGAAAAGATAGACCACAACGATGGCGCCAATAATTGCCGGCAATACACTATAACCTGCCACAACCGGACCAAAAGTACCTAGAAAGTTAACACCTAACCAACCGCCAATGATACCAGCAATAATATTTCCCAACACGCCTCCAGGAAAATTCTTTCTGCTAATCACTTGCGCCAACCAACCAATAATGCCTCCAACGATCAGCATCCATATAGTTTCCATAGGATTCATCCTCTCTCTTAACTTCTATATATAGTATTACACTTTATCGCTCTGATGCCAATTATTTTTTTGAAGTTTCTGACAGAGAAAATATATGGTAGAGTAAAGAACTATTATGATTTATCTTTGACCGATGGCGACAAGGTACTTACTAAATATCCCGAGACGGGAGAGATAGCCTACAAAGAAGTAGAGTTGCTCTTCTAAAAAGAATTAGAATTGCTTGATGGAAATGGTGATGTGATAGAAATTGAATTTCGTAAGGACTTTTTAGGGAGTCGTCTCTTGGATCTTAATAAAATTCATAATTATACTTCATATAGTTCTTCCAGAGGTATCGAAATGCAGAAAAAAATCAGGTTTTTCTCAGATAAGAGATGGGACAATTAGAAGAGAAGGTGCAGGATTTCACCCTGCCCGCAACAAATGGAAGAGAAGTTTCCCTATCTGACTTTCTTGGAAAGAAAGTCGTGATTTATTTCTATCCGAAGGATATGACACCAGGTTGTACGAAGGAATCGTGTGAATTCAG
>Ga0101941_1001551_pt1 | contig 15505 bp, 10 predicted proteins | sample DewCreD2012metaG_3_FD_75242 | JGI IMG/M metagenome (GOLD analysis project Ga0101941, IMG submission 75242) | Hot spring sediment bacterial and archeal communities from British Columbia, Canada, to study Microbial Dark Matter (Phase II) - Dewar... ...
GGCCCCCTGGCCCACGCCGCCCCCCGCGCCCCCCCCCAAGCCCGCCGAGAAACCGGCCGAAAACCCCGCCCAGCCCACACCCACCCCCACCCCCGCCCCCGCCGCCAAACCCGCCGAAAAGCCGGCCCAGCCCACACCCACCCCCGCCGCCGTCGCCAAGGTCCGCGACGTCCCCCGCAACCGGACCCTTATCCTGCGCTGGGGCGGCCGGGAGGGGCGCTACATCGACCACGACCTCTGGAATCCCTACGCCATCGGCGCCAACCACCAGAACGGGCCGGGGATCTTCTACGAGCCGCTGGCCTTCTACAGCGCCTTCGCCGACAAGATGATCCCCTGGCTGGCCGAAAGCTGGCAGTACTCCCCCGACTACAAACAACTGGAAATCACCCTCCGCCCCGGCATCACCTGGAGCGACGGCGTCCCCTTCTCGGCGGAAGACGTGGCCTTCACCCTCAACACCCTGCGGGATCTGGGCCCCCAGGTCCGCTGGGGCGTCGATGTCCAGCAGTTCGTCGAGGAGGCCCGCGCCGTCTCCGACCGCAAGGTGGTGGTCCGCTTCAAGGTGCCCGCCCCCCGCTTCTTCTACTTTATGAGCTACAAGTTCGACATCGGCGTCTACATCGTCCCCAAGCACATCTTCCAGGGCCAGGACTGGACCAAGTTCACCCACTTCGACCTGGCCAAGGGCTGGCCGGTGACCACCGGACCCTGGCGCGTGGTCTTCGCCTCCCCCGACCAGAAGGTCATCGACCGCCGCGATGACTGGTGGGCCGCCAAGGCCGGCCTGGCCAAACTGCCACGGGTCGAGAGGATCATCTATCTCCCCTTCCACGGGGAGACCCAGGTCGCTCAGGAACTCATCCGCAACCAGATCGATACCTCGCTCGACCTGCGGCCGCTGACCATCAAGACCGTCCTGGAGCAGAACCCGAAGATCACCACCCATGTCGGCAACCGGCCGCCCTACGGCTATGTCGACTGGTGGCCGATCGCCCTCTACGTGAACTGCGAGGTCCCGCCGTTCAACAATCCCGAGATCCGCTGGGCTTTGAGTTATTTCATCGACCGCAAGCAGCTCATCGACGTGGCCTACGCCGGAGCCGGGACGCCGTCGCGGCTGCCGATGCCGACCTACCCGGGCCTCAAGCCGTTCTTCGACGCGGTCGAGCCGTTGCTCAAGCAGTATGACACCAACGAGTTCAACCCGTCGAAGGGGGCGGCGCTGCTGCAGAAGAACGGTTGGACCAAGAACCAGCGCGGGCAGTGGGTCAAAGATGGCCAGCCGTTCAAGATGGAGATCCTGGGCTGGACCGTCTTCGCCGACATCGGGCCGGTGCTGGCCGAGCAGTTCAAGCGGCAGGGGATCGACGCCACCTACGCCATGCCGCCAGATACCGGTGACCGCTTCTCCAAGGGTCAGTTCCAGGGGATGCTCAACGGTCACGGCGGCAGCGTGAGCGGCGACCCCTACTTCACCCTGCGCCTCTTCCAGTCCAAGACACTGGCGGTCCCCGGCGCTCATCTGGTCAACTTCACCCGCTGGAAGAATGAGAAGTTCGACCAGATCGTCGACGAGATGGCGGTGACTCCGCCGGAAGACCGGGCCAAACTGCTCGACCAGTTCAAGCGGGCGATGGAGATCTGGCTGCCCGAGCTGCCCGACATCCAGCTGGTTGAGTGGTACCATCGCATCCCGATGAACACGACCTACTGGAAGAACTGGCCGACCGAGGAGAACCCGTATGTCAACGGCGCCTTCTGGCACCTGACCTTCCCGCTCATCCTGATGAATCTGGAGCCGGCCCAGTAAGGAGTGACGGCGGGGGGACGGTCCGGCCGGACCGTCCCCCCGCGCCGGTCTCGCTGACACACTGGTCGATACACGGGTGAGGACGTTGTGCGGCTCGACTATCTGATCCGACGCGTGCTGCTGTTCTTCATTATCGTCTGGCTGGCAGCGACGGTGAACTTCTTCATTCCCCGTCTCTCCGGCCAGGACCCGGTGCGGGAGAAACTCCTCCAGCAGGCGGTCTCGGGGGGCTATGTCCACACCGGCATGGAGGCGATGGTCAAGGAGTATGAGAAGAAGTTCGGGCTGGATCGCCCGCTCTGGGTCCAGTATCTGACGTACCTGGGCGATATGGCTCAGTTCAACCTGGGCTATTCGCTCTCGAACTATCCCAAGACGGTGGCCCAGATCATGGGCGAGTCGCTGCCCTGGACAATGGCCCTCCTGAGCGTCGCCACCATCTTCGCCTTCGCCATCGGCTCTATTCTGGGCGCGCTCCTGGCCTGGCCACGGGCGCCGCGCTTCCTGCAGTTCCTGCTGCCGCCGCTTCTCACGCTCTCGGCCGTGCCCTACTTTCTGCTCGGCCTGGGGCTGCTCTATCTCTTCGCCTTCCAGAACAAGTGGTTTCCCCTCTCCGGGGGCTACACCCCGGGGACGTTCCCCGACTGGAGCAGCCTGAACTTCTGGCTGGATGTGCTCTGGCACTCTGTGCTCCCCGCCCTCTCGATTCTCCTGGTCTCGATCGGCTTCTGGGCCCTGGGGATGCGGGGGATGATGGTCACCGTTCAGGGCGAGGACTTTATGACGTTCGCCGAGGCCAAAGGCCTGAAGGGCTCGACGCTTTTCCTGCGCTACGCTATGCGTAATGCTATTCTGCCCCAGGTGACCTCACTGGCTCTGGCCCTGGGGCACATCACTTCGGGATCGGTCCTGGTCGAGGTGATCTTCGGCTATCCGGGCATCGGCACGGTGCTCTACCACGCCATCCGCGAGGTCGACTATTTCCTGATTCAGGGGATCATCTTCACGGTGATTGTGGGCATCGGTCTGGCCACCCTGATCCTCGACCTGGCCTATCCGCTCATTGACCCACGGATCAGCTACCGGAGGGCGTAAGAATGGCCAAAGTCACGGAACCGGGCGCGGTCGCCGTCCAACCAGTCCCATCCCCTGCCCACCCACTGGCCGGGCTCGCCGCCCGGGGACGCGGTGTGCTCCGGTACATGCGCCGCAACCCGAGCCTGGTGGTGGGGATCGTGCTCCTCTCGGCGCTGCTCCTGTTCTGGCTGGTGGGCAGCCTCTTTGTGGACACCAGCCGGGCCCGACCGCTGTCGGTGATGCCCAACCAGCCGCCCTCCTGGCAGTACCCGCTGGGGACCGATCGCCAGGGGCGCGATCTCCTGGCCACGATGATCGCCGGGACACCGCTGACCCTCTGGATCGGGCTGCTGGCCGGCGCCATCGGGCTGGGGATCGGCACCACCCTGGCCTTCGTCTCGGCCTACTACGGCGGGGTGGTTGACACCATTATCCGCAGCGTCGTCGATATCCTGCTGACCGTGCCCGGCCTGCTGGTGCTTATCATCGTGGCCGTCTCGGTCCGCTCCAGCCTGACGGTCGAACAGATGGCGCTGGTCATCGCCTCGCTGGCCTGGCTCTGGCCGACCCGCACCATTCGCTCCCAGGTCCTCTCGCTCAAAGAGCGGGCCTTTGTCCAGGTCGCCCGTCTCTCGGGCATGAGCGGACCGGAGATCATTGTGAAAGAACTGATGCCCAATCTCCTGCCCTACCTGGCGGCCACCTACGTGGGCGCGGTGGGCAGCGCGGTTCTCTCCTCCATCGGGCTGGAGGTGCTGGGCCTCGGCCCGATGGACGCCCCCACCCTGGGCATGACCATCTACTGGGTCAACTACTACTCGGCCCTGCTGCACGGCATGTGGTGGTGGTTCCTGCCGCCGGTGGTCATCATCGCCATCCTCTTCATCGGCCTGTTCAATCTGGCCGCCGGGCTGGACGAGATCGCCAACCCCCGCCTGCGACGGGCGGTCTGAGCCCAGGTCGACGGGGCTACCGAACCGTGGTGCGGCCAGAAGAGAGGGCTGGCCCGCCCAGCCGTTTGGATTCCGCGCACAGTGGAAGGAGGCATTTTATGTCTGTTCGGGTGACCTGACCTCTCTTTATGTCAACTGCGAACGCCCGCCGTTCAACGACAAGGATGTGCGCTGGGCCCTGAGCTACTTCATCGACCGCAAGCAGGTCATCGACATCGGCTACGGCGGCGCCGGCAGCGTCTACCCGCTGCCCCTGCCCTCGTACCCCGGCCTCAGGCCGTTCGTCGAGGCGGTGCGCGACCTCCTGGAGAAGTACCCGACGCTCGAGTACAACCCGGCCAAGGGGAATGCTCTCCTGGAGCAAAAGGGCTGGAAGAAGGACAGCGCCGGGTTCTGGCAGAAGGATGGCGCCCGCCTCAAACTGGAGATCCTGGGCGGCGGGACGACCTTCCCCGCCATCGGCCCGGTCATCGCCGAACAGCTCAAGCGCCACGGGGTTGAGGCCAGTTATGTCCAGCCGCCGGACTGGACGGATCGCTTCTCGCGGGGCGACTTCCAGGGCGCCCTCTACGGCCACGGCGGCAGCGTGAGCGGCGACCCCTACTTCACCCTGCGCCTCTACCAGTCGCAGACCAAAGCGGTGCCCGGCGCCCACCTGGTCAACTTCTCGCGCTGGAAGAACGAGGAGTATGACCGGATCGTCGACGAGATGGCCCTGACCCCGCCGGACGACAAGGCCCGGCTGCTGGATCAGTTCAAGCGCGCCATGGCCATCTGGCTGCCGGAGCTGCCCGACATCCAGATCGCCGAGTTCTACCATCGCATCCCGATGAACACGACCTACTGGAAGGGCTGGCCGACGGTCGACGATCCGTACGTCAACGGCGCCTTCTGGCACCTGACCTTCCCGCTCATCCTGATGCGGCTGGAACCGACGCAGTGACCCTCGGCCCGATCCCGCGGGCTACCCCTCTCGACCGCTGACCGGGCCTCTGCTATCGTAGAGGCCCGGAAGACGTGGACTGAGGAGGGTTTGGCGACCGATGTACAACCTCACCGGGAAGGTGGCTCTGATCACCGGCGCCGCCCGCGGGATCGGGCGGGCCATCGCGCTGCGGCTGGCGCAGGAAGGGGCACGGGTGGCCGCGGTGGACGTGGACCGGGCCGGCCTCGACGAACTGGCCGGTCTCTTCCAGGCCCGCGATTGGCCGCTCCTCCCCATCGTCGCCGACGTCACCGACAGCGCGGCCGTCGAGCGCATGGTCGACGCGGTGGTGGCCCACTACGGCGGCATCGACATCCTGGTCAACAACGCCGGCATCATCAAAGTCGCCCCGCTGACCGAGATGGAGGAGGCCGACTGGGACCGGCTCTTCGCCGTCAACGTCAAGGGGATGTGGCTCTGCAGCCGGGCGGTGGCCCGGGTGATGATTCGCCAGGGCCGGGGCGGTCGGATCATCAACGCCGCCTCCCGGGCCGGGAAAACCCCTTCGCGCCTGCACTACACCGGCGCCTACGCCACCACCAAGCACGCCGTGGTCGGCTTCACCCGCGCCCTGGCCTTCGAACTGGCGCCGCACCAGATCACGGTCAACGCCTACTGCCCCGGGGTCGTGGACACCCCAATGTGGGACCTCATCGACCAGGAGATGACCGCCCGCCTGGGCCTGCCGCGCGGCTCGCTCAAGGCCCAGGCGGTGGCCCAGGTGCCGCTGGGACGGATCGAACAGCCGGAGGACGTGGCCAAACTGGTGGCTTTCCTGGCCTCGGACGAGGCCGACTACATCACCGGCCAGGCCATCAACGTCGACGGCGGGACCGAGGTCCACTAGCCGCTCACGTCCAGGTGCAGGACGGCCAGCCCTCGTGGCGGCAGGTCCAGGACCACCGCCCCAGCGACGACCGGCAGCGGCGCCTGCGGGCGCTCCACCAGATCGCAGCGGACGGCGGCCCGGATCGTCAGGAGCGCTGAGCCGATCCGGGCCGTCGCTGGGCTATCGCTGGCGTTGAGCAGCCGCACCGCCACCCCCTCGCCGGTCGCCGCCGGCTTCAGCCGGAGGACCAGGACCGGCGGCGCCGGGAGCTGGAGAAGCGTGCCCCGCCGGGGAAGCCGCCCGCCGGCCACCGGCGGTTCGCCCAGATGCTGGAACGCCACCGGGATCATCGCCTCGGCCCCGAAACGGTGGGCCGCCGCCTCGGAGAACGGCCCGGCGTAGGGAAGAAGCCAGTAGCTGGCCTGAACCTCACCGGGCTGGCTGGCCCGGAAGTTCGTCTCCCAGTAGTTGTTGGTGACCCAGCCCAGGACCAGCGGCCGCGCCAGCCGGAAAACCGCCTGATTGCGGGCGAAGGTGAAGTCGCCCAACTGGACCATCGGCGTGGTCGGACAGGCCAGCAGTACCCCAAACTCCGGACCGGCCAGGGCCACCCAGCGCTGGACGGTAAAATAGTCGCGGCAGGCACCGGGCAACTGGTCGACTTCCGGCTCGACCGCCTGCCCACCCACGTCGAAGAAGACCCGCGCCGCCGGCACGGCCAGCGGAAAGGCCAGATAGGTCGCCTCGGGGGCCGTCTCCTGGGTCATCTGCCAGGTGGCGGTACAGACAATGTGGTCGGCCCAGGCCGGGAGGAAGACCTCCTGGACCAGCTCGCGGACACCCGGCGCCTGCAGCCGCTGGACCACCCGGGTCCCCAACGGACTCCGCTCGACCCGGTGCGCCAGCACGCGCTCTGGCCCCCGGCGCTCGGCCGGCCAGTCGGGCCGCCAGCCCCGCTGGGGCGGAAGCGGACTGGCCGGCGGGCTCCAGAGGAGCTGCCGGGGCCAGGGATGGTCGCCGGCGACGACCCGCTCGTGGACGAAGCCGAAGAGCGGCCAGCCGGCCGCGCCATCGACCAGCTCGCGCCCCAGCCCCCGGTCGAACCAGCCGCTGATCCCCCCGCGCGTGGTGTCGAAGACCAGGCGGTGCCGATGGTTCTCCACCACCGCCTCGGTCGAGACCGCCGGCGGCTCGTCCCCGGCGAGATCGGTGGCCGCGACGACTGCGTAGCCGGCGGCCGGGACCACGGTCGGTCGGAGCCAGCGCTGGCGACGTCGAAGGGCACGGTCCTGAAAGTGGCGGGCGGCCGTCGGGTCGTCGGCCCGTCCCCGTTGGGCCGCCGGCTCCGGGTCCGGGACCGGGCCGGCCACCACCCGTTCCCAGGGCAGCGGGTTGAAGAGAAGGAGTCTGTCCTCCGGCCCCCGCTCGACCCGGCGGGCCAGCTCGGCCACCCCATCGCGGGCCAGGAGCAGCGAGAGGCTGCGCGCGGTGTAGGCGCAGGCGGCCTTGTGGATCCACTGGCTGACGGTGTCCTCGTTCTCCGGCTCGCGGACCGCGCAGTCGGCTCCCCAGGTGTGCTCGTCCCAGAGGTTGAGGGCCCAGTGGGCGGCGGCCCGGAGATCGCTCGGCGGGCAGCGGGCCGGGTCGTCCTCGCCGCCCAGCGCCTGGAGGGCCGCCCAGGCGGCGTCGGCCAGGTAGAGCCGGGCCCGACTCTGCCGATTGAGGGCCGTCTCGCGGGCGCTGGAGCCGCAGCCAAAGTTCCAGAAATCGGTCCAGTCGCCCCTCAGCCGGGGCAGCCGGTCGGCGGAGCGGGCCACCACCGCCCACCACTCGGCGGGCAGGGCCAGCCGCAGCCAGGGCTCCCGGCTGGCGGCGTTCCAGGCCCGGATGAAGGCCGGGAGCGTCGGATCGGGAGCACCGTTATCGCCGAAAGGATCGAAGACCTGCAGCATCAGCACCGGCAGAGGATAGCCGATCGCGGCCAGCCAGGCGTCGAGCCGGGGCCACCACTCCTCGGCGAAGGCCCGGGCGTCGCGGCCGATTCCCAGCCGGCGGGCCAGGCCGTAAGAGAAGCCGTTCCAGGCCAGGAGGCTCCGCCCGCTCGGTCCCTGCCAGTGGAAGGCCAGCGGATGCGGGTCGAGCGCCCCACCGAAGTGGGTGTTGATCGCCATGCTGAAGCCGGTGATGCCCAGGTCGAGCAGGACGTCGACCAGCGGCCAGTTCTGGCCATTGACATCGCTGTTCATAGCGCTCTGAACGGGCACCCCCAGGTCATCGCGCAGCACCCGGACGAAGGCCAGGCTCTCGATGAGCTGGTCGGTATCGTAGAGCGGGGTGATGTTGGCGACCATGGCCGTGACCTCCAGCCGGCCCGATCGGGCCAGTTCGACAAACCGGGCGACCTGGCGGTCGCTGGCGGTGCGGAGCCAGTGCTGGAGGACGGCGGTGGTTTCGACCGTCCAGCGGAAGGCCGCCGGGTCGTCGCGGTCGGCCTCGCGTTCGCAGAGATCGAGGGCCAGATCCAGAAAGCGCCGGTGCAGATCCCAGACGACCGGCTGGTCGTGGGTGTAGCCGATGTCGGTGTGGCTGTGGTGAATAAGATAGATCGCCTCGACACCCGAGCGGCCCATGGGTTCCCTCCGCAAGAGGCTGGCCTGATTGTAGCCGGCCCGGCCGCCCGACGGAACCCCTGGAGGCGGCGAGGGCGCGTGAAAAAAAGCGGGGCCGCTGGTTCACCCAGCGGCCCCGCCGGGTCAGGCGTATCTAGGGGCCAAGCGACTGCAGAAGATCGCGGGCGACCTGGACCTTGGCGTTATCGCCCTGGGCCGCCTCGCGGGCGGCGTTCAGCGCCTGACGCAGACGGTCGGCCTGGGGCCCGCTCTCATTCCGGAGCTGCCCCTCCAGACGGCTGACCACCGCCCGGAGGTTCTGCCGCTCCTGGCGGAGGTTCTCCGGATTGGGGTCGGTGAGTTTGTCGGCCACCCGCCCCAGGGCGTCGTTGAGCTCGCGGGCCAGCGGGATGAGGTCGCGGCCGGTGGGCTGGTCCGCGGCCGCCGGCTGATCGCGGCGGGCCGCCAGATCGCGCAGTTTGGCCCGGGCCGGGGCGAACTTGGCACTATCGCCCTCCAGCGCACCCCGCAGATCGCCCAGGGCCTCGCGCCAGAGCTCGCCCGTCCGGCCGGGCAGCAGCCGGGCGCTGTTCTCAGCGCGGGCGAGCTCCTCGCTCAGCTCGCGCTGCAGGGCCAGCACCCGTCCCAGGTCGCCCTCCGACCGGGCCTTCAGATAGGCCTCGAGCTTGCTGGCCAGGCTCTCGGCCAGCTGGGCCGGCGATCCGGAGGGCGAGGACGCGCTGCCGGTTGTGGCCGGCGGGGCGACGGTCTGACCGGTGGCCTCGCTGAAGCGGCGCAGCCCCTCGTCCAGTTTGGCCAGATCGCCCTGGAGGGCCGCCCGCAGACTACTCAGGGCGGCGCGCAGTTTCTCGCTGTTCGGCCCCGGCGTCCGGCCGAGCCCGCTTTCCAGCCGGTCGAGGTCGGCCAGGAGCTCGCGCTGGAGCCGCAGGGCATCGTCGGTCCGCTGCTGCCGGAGGGCGACGGTGAAGTCGCGCAGTCTGGTCGCCAGATCGGCCAGCGCCCGCGCCTGGTCCTCGTTCGTCGCCCCCGGTGTGGCCCCAGCCGTCGGCCCGGCGGCCTCGCGCAGATGTTGCAGGCCCTCGCGCCACTTATTGGCATCGCCGGCCAGGCCTTTTTCCAGTTCCTGAATCGCTGAACCGAGGAGACGTGCCTCCCGCGATGAGTCCTGGCGGGCCACCGCCTGGGCCTGGGCCATCAGCACGAGCAGGTCCCGCTGGGCCTTGAGGACGGCACCGCCCTCGGCGGCGTTCTGGGCCGCCTGCCAGGCCTGAGCGGCGTCCAGCAGCTGGGCGGCCAGGACGCCAGGGGGGAGAGCGACCGATGGGGCCTCGCTGTCGGCCGCCGTGGGAGCGGCCTGACCGAGCACACGCCGCAGCCGCTCCCGGGCAGCATCGAGCTTCCCACTATCACCCGCCAGACCCTGCTCGATGGCCTGAAGAGCGGCCCGAATGGTGGCCGCCGCCTCAGAGTCGTCGCCCTGCAGCGCGGTTCGCGCCCGCGTCATCTCGGCGTAGAGGGCCCGCTGGGCCGCCAGGGCGGCCGTCCGATCCTGTTTCTGGAGCGCGCTCTGGAACGCCTGCACCTGCTGGAGCAGGGCCTGAGCGGCCTGAATCGCGCTGGCGCTGGGTCCGGGCGTAGGGGTGATGGTCGGTGTCGCCGGGACGGCCGAAGGGGGAGAAGCGGTCGGCGTGCCCGTCAGCATAGGGGTCGGCGAGATGGTCGCCGCAGAGGGAGTCGCCGGCGGCGTGGCCGTGCCCGGCAGAGACGTGGCGGGCGGAGAGGGCGTCTCGGAGACGGGCGTTACGGTCCCCTCCGTCGGACCGGGCAGCGCCAGCGCCTGGCAGGCCGCGCCCAGCAGCGCCAGCGCGATCAGACTGCCAAAGAGAGGCCGGACCATGGCGCAATCTCCTCCAGCCGATGGTGCCCCAAGGGGAGCGACCAGTTATGGCAAGTCGGGTGCCAGGCGCAATCTGCGCTCGCCGAGAACGCGACGAGCTCCGCCCGCCGGGGCGTCTCCCTGTCCATCCCCTGTGCCCCACCCTGGCGATGGTCTCACCGGGGTCCGCGTGCCTGCGGCATCTTGACAGAGGAGGAGGCGGGTGCTACAGAGAGCCGGCCGGGCACAGATCACCATCAACCGGTGAGGAGGGAACCGTGAGCCGTCTGCGCGTGCTGGTCACCGGGGCCGCCGGCTACATTGCCAGCCAGCTCCTGCCGTCGTTTCGCGAACTCTACGATCTGGTCCTCTTAGATGTTCGGAACACCGACCGCCAGGGACGCGTGATCCCGGATATCATTCTCGCCGATCTCACCGACCCCGATCTCGACCGCTACCGGGCCCACTTCCGAGGTGTTGAGGTGGTCGTCCACCTGGCCTACGTCCATCGGGGGCCGGACCCCCGGCGGCACTACTACGACGAGCGGACCAATATCGATATGGCCTACCACGTCTACCAGGTCTCGCTGGAGGAAGGGGTCCGCCGGGTGGTGGTGGCCTCGAGCAACCACGCCGCCGACTGGTACGAGCATCTCATCCGCACCAAACAGCTGGAGATGATCGGCCCCGAGAGCCCCCGTCCGCTCAGCGACAACTTCTACGGCTGGGCCAAAGAGTGCTATGAGCATCTCGGGTTCATCTACGCCAGCGGGGCGCTGGGCCGGCGATTGGAGATCGTGCAGATCCGCATCGGCGCTCCCCGGGAGATCCGGGTGGAGAACTTCCTGAACGATCCGGTGGGCTACAAACGCGACCTCGGCGCCTATATCAGCCAGCGCGATCTCCAGCAGCTTTTCAACAAATCGATTCAGGCCCCGAACATCGATAACGAGTGGGGTGTGCCCTTCCAGGTCTTCTACGGCATCAGCGATAACGCCCGCAAATTCTGGAGCATCGCCAACGCCCGCCGGGTCATCGGCTACGCCCCTGAGGACGACTCCGAGGTGCGCTACGCCCGCGATATCGCCTGGTTCCTCGGCGGACTGCCCCGGCCCGAGCACGGCTGAGAGCTTCAGATCGCCCCCGCCGCCCGCAGCCGGGCGATCTCGTCCGCGGCGAGTCCCAGGACTGTGCGCAGAACCTCGTCGGTGTGCTGGCCCAGAAGCGGCGGCGGAGCGGCGAGTTCGGCCGGCGTCTCCGAGAAGGTGAACGGCCAGCGCACGAGCGGCAGCCGGCCGGCCGTCGGATGGTCGGTGTAGAGGAGCATGCCGAGGTGCTGGACCTGCGGGTCGGCGAAGACCTGGTCGAGGGTGTTGATCGGGGCACAGGGCACATCGGCCTGGAGCAGCCGGCCCAGCCATTCGTCGGCCTCAGCCTGCTGGAAGTGCTCGGCCAGGAGCGCTGTCAGCGCCTCGCGGTTGACCACCCGCTGCGGGTTGGTGGCGAAGCGCGGGTCATCGGCCAGATCGGGACGCCCGATGGCCTGACAGAAGCGCTGCCACTGGGCATCGTTGCCGACCGCCACCACAAAGTAGCGGTCGCGGGCCCGGAAGGCCTGGTAGGGGACGATGTTGGGATGAGCGTTGCCCAGCCGACGGGGTAGTTTTCCGCTGACCAGATAGTTCTGGGCCACGTTGACCAGCCAGGCGAGCTGCGACTCCAGGAGCGAGACCTCGACCCGCTGGCCCTGGCCGGTCTGGGTACGGTGGTGGAGGGCGGCCAGAATGGCGATGAGGGCGTACATGCCGGTGGTGACGTCGACGATCGGTGTTCCCACCTTCACCGGCGGGCCATCGGGCTCGCCGGTCACGCTCATAATGCCGCCCAGCGCCTGAACGGTGAAATCGAAGCCCGGCCGGTCACGGTAGGGGCCGCTGGAGCCAAAGCCGGTGATGGCACAGTAGATAAGACCGGGGTTGATGGTCCGGAGAACCTCATAGCCCAGACCCAGCCGGTCGAGCGTGCCGGCTTTGAAGTTCTCGACCAGGATGTCGCTCCGGGCGACCAGGGCCCGGAAGACCGCCTGTCCCTCCGGATGCTTCAGATTCAGGGTCACGCTCTTTTTATTGCGGTTGACGCAGAGGAAATAGGCGGCCTCGCCCCCAGCGAAGGGGGGGCCCCAGGTCCGGCTATCGTCGCCGGTCCCGGGCTGCTCGATTTTGATGACCTCGGCCCCCAGGTCGCCGAGCAGCATCGTGCAGTAGGGGCCGGACATGATGCGGGTCAGATCCAGGACCCGCAGCCCGACCAGCGGTGGTGCCATCGTCTCCCCTCTACACCAGAAGCAGATACGGTTTCTCCAGGATCTCCTGGACGCGCTGGAGGAACTGGGCGGCCGGCGCCCCGTCCACGATCCGGTGGTCGAAGGTCAGGCTGAGCCACATCAGCGGCCGGGCCACCAGCTGCCCTTCGCGCACCGCCGGCCGTTCGACGATCCGGCCCACGCCCAGGATGGCACACTCCGGCGGATTGATGATCGGGGTGAAGATATCGGTGCCGTACATCCCGAGGTTGGTCACGGTGAAGGTGCCGCCAGCGACGTCGGCCGGCGTCAGGGCGTTGCGGCGGGCGCGGTCGGCCAGGTCGCGGATGGCCAGGGCGATCTCCAGCAGCGACTTGCGGTCGGCCTGGTGGACCACCGGGACGATCAGCCCGTCGTCCAGGGCCACCGCCACCCCGATGTTGATCTCCTCGTGGAGGCGGATCTCGTCGCCGACCAGGCTGGCGTTGAGGCGCGGGTGCTCGCGCAGCGCCTTGGCCACCGCCCGGACGATGAGATCGGTGTAGGAGAGGCGAAGGCCGTGGGTGCGCTCCCATTCGCCGAGGAGCTGCTGTCGGAGCTTGACCGCCTCAGCCATATCGACCTCGACGGTGAGCGTCACCGGCGCGGTCGTCTGGCGGCTCTGGACCATGCGCTCGGCGATGATCCGGCGCATCCCGGCCAGCGGGATGGCGCGAGCCGCCGGCGCGGCTGGCGCCGGGGCGGGCGTCGGGGCCGCCGGCGCGGGGGGAGTCGGGGCGGCGCGGGCGGTCTCGGCCACCGCCACCGCCGCCCGCTCGGCCAGTTCGGCCGCCACGCGCAGCACATCGCGCATAATGATCCGCCCGCCAGGGCCCGTGCCCCGGACCTGGCGCAGATCCACCCCATGCTCGCGGGCCAGCCGGCGGGCGGCTGGCGAGGCGAAGACGCGACCCCGGTCTTCAGTCGCCGGAGCGGGAGCGGCGTGGGCGCTCGCCGGCGCGGCTTCCCCGGCTGTGGTCTGGGCCGGCGCTGGCTGCTGGCCAACAGTCGGCGTGGCGCCCTCCTCACCGGTAGCGATCACCGCCAGCACCGTGTCCACCGGCACCGTGGCCCCTTCCGGCACCATGATCTTCTGCAGCACCCCACTGGCCGGGGCGGCGATCTCGGTGGCCACTTTCTCGGTCAGCACCTCGACCAGCGGCTCCCCGGCCTGGACCGTTTCCCCCTCGGTCTTGAGCCACTTCCCCACCGTGCCCTCGGTCATACTGAGGGCCAGTTGTGGCATTCTGACTTCGACCGGCACGTCGGCACCCCTTTCCCCAAGAGTCTGGCTGGCGCAGGGCCGCTCAGGTCGGGCGGGCTGGCCGGGGCAGGGTCGAACCGGCCTGGGGCATCACCAGGACACTGGCCCCCGGCCCGACCCGCTCCAGCGCCGCCGCCAGGGCCTGCTGGACGGTCGCGTAGGGTTCAAAGAAGCACTGGCGGACCAGTGCGGCCGGCAGGGCCGAGACCAGGAAGACCGCCGCCCGCTGGAGCGTCAGGGCGATAGCCGCCGCTTTGTGCCCACCCAGGACGAACCGCTGTCGCAGGCGGGTTATAAGGTCCTCTGGCCGTCCGGCGCTCCGCATCCACTCCTCGAAGGTGGGCTCGCCGAACCCTTCGGGGCACTCGGCCACCAGAATGATCACCCCACCGGGACGCACCGCCAGGCGGGCGTTGTCCAGGGCCTTCTGGGCCTGGTACAGATTGAGGTCCTTCGGCGAGCCCCCGGCGCTGGCGATGACGACGTCGGCCAGTCCCTCAAGAGGGCAGCCGTTGAGCTCATCCACCCAGGCAGCCGCCTGGCGGAAAGCCAGGTGGGGATCGCCGGCCACCGCCCGGACGATCTGGCGCTGGTCGTTCAGAACGACGTTGACGAGATAGTCGGCCGGCGCAAACCGCTGGACCTCCTCCAGGTCCTGGCGCACCGGGTTCTGGTCGATCTCGCCGGCCACCGCCTGGGGATCGACCATCAGCGCGTGATTGTGCTCGATGGTCGCCCGGGTGCAGACACCGGGCAGAATGGCCTTGACCCCGCCGCTGTAGCCGGCGAAGTAGTGGTATTCGACCGTGCCGGTGCAGATCCGGACGTCGGCCTCGGCCACCGGCCGGAAGACCGCGACCGGCGTGCCCCGGCTGGTCCGGCCCAGCATCACCGCCTGGGCGGGGTCGCTATCCAGGGCGGCGACCGCCCCGGCCGCCGGCCCGAGCAGCCGCGCCTGCTCAGCGGGCGTGTGCCGCCGATGGATACCCAGTCCGAAGACCACGGTGACGTCCCGCCGCGCCACGCCGGCCCGCTGGAGTTCGGCCAGGAGCGGCGGCAGGAGGGTGGCGGTCGGCGTCGGCCGGGTGATATCGCTGGCCAGGATGACCACCTTCTGGCCGGGGCGCACCCGTTCGGCCAGTGGCGGCCCGCCCACCGGTCGGGCCAGCGCCTCCTGGACCAGCACCTCGCCCGGTGCCGGCGCCGGGACCGGGCGCGGGGCCACCACGCCAACGAGGCTCTCGGCCGGGACCGTCAGCCGCTGGACCGTCTGACCGTACTTCAGGACGAACTCGGGCACCGCGCTCTCCGTCTACTGCGTCGCGGTCACGCCGCCGTCCACCAGCAGGATATGGCCGGTGATGAAGTCCGAGGCCGGCGCGGCCAGAAAGACCGCCGCGCCCACCAGGTCGTCGGGCTCGCCGACCCGCCCCAGCGGGATGCGGTTGACCAGCGCCTGGTAGAACTGCGGGTCGCTCAGCATCGGCGCCACCAGCGGCGTCCGGATAAACGTCGGGGCGATGCAGTTGACATTGATATTGTACTTGGCCCACTCGGTGGCCAGCTGCTTGGTCAGGAGATTGACCCCCGCCTTGCTGGCAGTATAGGCGGCGTAGCCCCGGCGAATGGCCAGCTGCCCCCGGACCGAGGAGATATTGATGATCTTGCCCCGGCGGCGGGGGATCATCGAGGCCCGGGCGACCGCCTGGCAGATCTTGAACGTGCTGCGCAGGTTCA
>Ga0101941_1001560_pt1 | contig 15354 bp, 17 predicted proteins | sample DewCreD2012metaG_3_FD_75242 | JGI IMG/M metagenome (GOLD analysis project Ga0101941, IMG submission 75242) | Hot spring sediment bacterial and archeal communities from British Columbia, Canada, to study Microbial Dark Matter (Phase II) - Dewar... ...
CTCCTCCCCGAGGTAGTGGTTGTCTCGAGCCAGCCAGCTCCGGAGGGCTAGCGCTGCGTCCGGCGGGAGCAGGCGGCTCAGAAGCGCGGGCAGCAGCCCCTGGTCGTCCCTGGCGAGCAGCCAGGCCAGGGCGAGGAGCCGGCGGAGCGGGTGGTTGGCTGGCCGCTGGCGGTGCAGCCGCCAGGTGGTCGGAGCTAGCTCTAGCCCTCGCCGGGCTCCGCCGTGGGCCTGCCAGGCCTGCTCGACTGCGCGCGCCTCGCGTGGGCTCAACCCGGCCAGCTCCTGGTCGGCCGGCGACAGCGGCAGGAACCCGGCGACGCCGAGCAGGAGTCCAGCCGCTCGTCGCCAGCGCTCGTCTGTCGACCGGTCGGCCACCCGGCTATCCAGGTGGTCGTAGGGCAAGCGCTCGGCGATCGCCCGCATGCCCTCGCGGTTACGGCTATAGCCGAGGGCATCGAGCAGGAGCCAGTAAAGCGTCTGGGCGGGTGGCTCCAGGGCGAGCCGGGCCGCGATCCGCGCGACTTTGTCTGCTAGCCGCGCGTCACCGGCCGCTTCCCAGACCTGGATCAGGCGCTCCGGCGCAGCGGCGGCGACCTGCGGCGCGCAGTAGTCGAAGCCGATGGCGCCGAGCGGGCGCAGGCCGGACAGCGCCGGGAAGCTCGCCAGCGGGCCCGGTAGGCAGGTGCTCAAGACGAGCGTCGGCACGCGCTCGCCAGTACGGCGCCGGACGGGCTGGCCCAGGTCGTCCTCGAGCACCACATGCAGGGTGACCCGGTCGTAGGCCGGATCCAGGTGGTGGCCGTGGGCGAGCCAGTCGGATGCGCGCCGGTGTAGCTCGACGTCGCCGCTGACCAGCCGGCCGTCGAGCTCGAGCAGCGCGCCGGTGAAGTCGGGGCCCTCGGCGTGAGTCCAGACCCCGCGGTAGACCACGCGCAGCGCGTGCCCCTCGCTCGTCCGCAGCTCGGGAGCGAGCCACTGGGCGTTCCAGACCTGAGCCAGCAGCAGTTCGGACTCCTCCGCCATCGCGGCGGCATTGTCGCCGCGCAGCGCGCGCAGCGCAATCGCTGTGCCACTGGCTGATGGCCCCCATGCTCCGACCGGCGGGTGGTTCCCTGGTGAGCTCGCGCTCCCGGGCGCTGGGTGTTTCCGCCTGGGGTACGCCATCGCTAGAGGTCGGTAAGGCCGGCGTCGTGGATGTGGTAATCGACGTGGCGGAATGCCTCGCTCAGGTCGAGCAGGGCATCGCGAAACGCCTCTAGATCGTGTGCCTCGAGGAGGCGGGGGACGATCTCCCCGTAGATCTCGGAGAGTGCCTCGGCGATATCGACGAGTGCGTGAGCAACAGCTTCAGCGCGAGCGGGATCGAGCAGCTCTCCCTTTTCGAGGAAGGCAACGAGCTTACCCCGCAGAAAGCTGTCGCGGAGGCGCTCGTAATCATGCGCGGTGATGCTCATCCGTGTTCCTCCTCTGGGGTAGGACAGTAGCGTTGGGCAAAGTGCCAGGCCGTCTCGAGTTGCCGTTCGAAGGTGGCAATTTCCCGCAGGATACTACTCCTATGTTCGGCGCGACCCAGCTTTACGTAGTGTTCGGATAGTGGCGTTATACCTCCCTAGAGATCCTTACTGCTGGCGAGGTGGCGTGTGCTACATAGTGAGTGCCATGAGATTGCACCAACTAACCGTGGCAATATAGCTAGCTAAATCTTGGGCAAACACTAACCTTGAGAGTCCCCACATGTATAGAAGTGGATCACAAGCTCATCTATGCTTGAAAGCTCGATGTTATGGGCGCCTAGAAGTGCTCGGAGCACCTTCTTCTACCAGGGGGCCCGCGATAGGTCCTGGAAAAGTTGAACAAGCTGGGTTCGCGAGTATCCTGCGGAGAGGGCAAAAATCAGGGCGAGGCGCGCCTTCGGGCCTGGCAAGTACGATGCGGGGATGACCAACTCAGCGATTGAACGCCCCCCGCCCTTGCCACCGTAACTCAAGGTCAACGGCCCGGACAAGCACCTGCTGCATAGAACCACGGGCACATCTCGCTCAACACATGTATGAAGAAAGTCCTCCCACTCGGAAAAGACATTGCCACTACCAAAAGCTTCAATGACAAAACCGTCAACGCGTAGGCCTGTATTCAGCCAATAGAGATATGGCTCGACGTCAAGGCCGGCAGCCATACGAATGAGAATCACGCGCGCGTTCGGTTCGGTGAGCGGAATGGTTACCGTCGGCCGCGCCCGTACGGTTCGAAACGTGACAATGTCTCCGTCTACGCGTCCGATTGCCCCATGATTTGGGGAACCAAAGGCATGAGGTGCATTTGAGTCAAGCTTCATGGCCCACCGTGCAGCGTGGATCTCCTGGTTGAGGACGATACATACACCAAGTCCCCTCGCCATACTAGAAACTGCGACGCGTGCTGCAGCAAGTAAGTTGCGGGGGCCATCAGCACCGACCTCCGTTGAATGTAGCATCGCGCCTGTTAGGACGACCGGGATGTGAATATTAAGTAGCAAGTCGAGGGAAAAAGCTGTTTCTTCAACTGTATCAGTTCCGTGAGTAATGACAACTCCATCATAGGCTGCATCCTCGAGCCGTTCTAGAATGAGTCGCGCAAGTCGATAGTGCAGGAGAGGAGTCATATCCCAGCTGCCAATTAGACAGAAGTCGATAACGTCGCAATCCGCGACGCGCGAAAGCTCGGGCAACGCTCCAATGAGGTCACAACCTGAGGAAGCAGGTACGGCGGCACCTGTGTGAGGATCGAGGCGGCTAGCGATTGTCCCTCCTGTGGTAATCATAAGGAGCCGAGACTGCGCCATGGCTACCTAATCCCTTCGGAATCGCCGAACTTGCGCGACGATCGACGGAACGAGGAGAACGAAGACGATCGCAAGAGTAATCAGGACAGTAAGGGTTCCAAGAGCATATACATCAGGATCTAGGACTCTGACTGTCACGATAGACCAGAGCTGTAAGGGTAGAGTATTCTCGGACGTTACAAGAATACTCCGTTCAAATTCATTTAGGGAGAGCGTGAAGCCGAATAGGGCAGCGCTGAGGATGCCGGGCCAAACTAAGGGGAGCAGAACCTCCGTGAACGTTGCGAAGCCGGAAGCGCCAAGGTCGCGAGCTGACTCCTCGAGGCGAGGATCGATCCGGCTAAGCACCGCAACCAAAATCAAGTACGCAAACGGTAGTGCCCAGATCACGTGAACTCCCAGCAACGGCAAGTGTCCTGGTTCCAAACGAAGAAATCGCCACCAGAGGCTCATCCCGAGTCCAAGTAGAATTCCTGGAGTCATCAGCGCTAAGAAAATGCCCCAGGTTAGAAGCGAGGATCCTTTGACCTGTCTTCGGACTGCTAGACCAGCGAGAAAGCCAAGAACAGCGACAATAATCCCGGTTTCAACAGCTACCGCCAGCGAACGGAACAGTGGGCCACGAAGTTCGGTAAGTCGCACGGTGAAGAGCCGCTGCCACCAGTGTAAGCTCACACCGTACATCGGTAATGTCATGCCCCCATTTGGGCCCTGAAGGGAAAGTACGGCCATGATGAAGATAGGGCCATACAGGAAACAGATGATAAGCCAGAAGTAGACGGCAAGTATTCTGGTGCGCCACCGATCCATCATCATCTCACAAGCCCTCAAGGATACGACCGTACTTCACGAGGATAACAACGCCAGCGACGGTGACGACGACAAGGAGGCTTGCTGCAGCGGCAGCGAGAGGGAACTGCATAAAGAGCATAAAATTCTGGATCGCTAAACCCACTGATGCTGCAGCTCCTCCGCCGATGAGGCGTACGGTGGCGAAATCACCCATTGCCAGGACAAAAACGAAAATTGCACCTACGAAAACGCCCTGGCGACTGAGCGGGAAAATAACCTCAATCAGAATCCGGGTGAAACCTGCACCCATGTCTCGTGCCGCCTCAATGAGTGAGTGGTCAATTGTGGAAAGCGAGAAGAAGATCGGTGAGATCATGAATAGTAAGTAAATCTGGACCATGGCTATACGCACAGCGAAATTGGAGAACAGGAGGATATCAAGAGGCTGGTCAATGATGCCAGTGGTCGTCAGGATCCAGTTGAGGGCACCCTCGCGCCCCATCATTGGGATCCACGCGATTGCGCGGACTACTGAGCTGGTAAAGAACGGCGCGAGCGCTATGAGGAAGAGCGCGAAGCGAAGGCGAAGAGTAGGGATGACAAATGCCAGGTAATAGGCGACTGGATAGCCGATAAGAAGGGTGATGACAGTGGTGAGTAGAGCATTGAAGATGGTGGTCAGTAGGGTCTGAATGAAGGAGCCGGAGGTAAGGAGACTAGAGTAGTTTGCGGACGTGAACTCATACACAAAGCCGCTGATGGTCGGAGTCAACCAGCTGACCAGAAGTAGGATGACGACGGGGGCCAGAAGGAACCAGCCAAGCCAGGCCCCTGGGATCGCGAGCAGCAGAGTCCATATCCCCCGTACGCCGGCAAGCGGTGATCGTTCAATGGACCGTTGTTGCTCACTGCGTAAGTATGCGCACATGCTTGGCCTCCCATGAGAGGGTGAGAATGTCCCCCTCACCTACGCTGGAAGCGAGGGACTGATCAAAGGTCTTAACGAGAAGTTCACCGAGAACGGAGTGGTATACGTACAGCTTCGTGAGATCTCCAAGATACTCCTTAAAGACGAGGCGCGCGGTCACGGTGTTATGAGGTGCTGCAGCGAGATTGGCGTCACCTGTGACACGGATGCTAGCAGCCCTCACGGCGGCGTGGACGGTATCGCCGATGCGAGGCCTCGCATTTTCGGCGATGCCTCGTATGAGAATGTCTCCGATGCGCACCACGATCCACTCGTCCTCGACAGCGTCTACGGTTCCCGATAGGACGTTGTTGTCGCCCATAAAGGCAGCGACAAACAGGCGCTGTGGGTGTTCGTAGATCGTCGCAGGATGGCCATGCTGCTGGATTTCGCCGGCATTCATTACGACGATTTGGTCGGCGATGGCCAGCGCCTCCTCTTGGTTATGGGTCACATGAATGAACGTGATGCCGAGGCGCCGTTGCAATTCGCGCAACTCGCGTCGCATCCGGAGCTGTAGAAGGCGATCGAGGTCTCCAAGTGGTTCGTCGAGAAGCAGCAATGTCGGTCGCGTCACGAGTGCGCGCGCCAAAGCGACGCGTTGCTGTTGCCCCCCAGAGAGTTGCCTTGGATACCGTGTCGATAAGGATTCAAGATCTAGTAGGCGTAGCGCCTCCTGAACGCGCTGATGGCGCTCCTGCTGCTGGATCTTTCTCATGCGCAGGCCGAACTCGACATTTTCGTACACGGTTTTATGAGGGAAGAGAGCGTAGTGCTGAAATACGGTCGAGATATCACGGAGATGCGGAGGAAGCCCCAGGATACTGCGACCGTCGAGCAGTACGTCTCCAGCGTCAGGCGATTCATGGCCACCGATAATTCGCAGGAGGGTTGTCTTACCGCAACCCGAGGGGCCGAGCAGGACTATGTAGGTGCCGGCATCGATCGTGAGATCGATGCCGGCGAGCGCAACGGTCGCCCCGAATCGCTTCTGGATACCCGTAATCGTCACAGCACCGCGTCGTGCTGGCTCTTGCTGGTATGGCTGGGTGTCGAAGGTCGCTACCTTCTCCATCGCGTACGAACCTGTTCAGTCGAGGCTACGCGTTCAGGAACTCGTTCCATTTGGTCACGAGATATTGGTGATTGTCCATCACGCTGTTCCATACTGCGATACCGATCTTGCAGACGCGGTCTTCCAGACTGCCTCCGTCGCGAACTTCGCCTTTCTTCACGACCACGTTCCCAAACGGGTCAAGCAAATCCTCGCTAGCGGGCTTCCCCTCGTACCAATACTCCCATTCTGCCTGTGATAGATATTTCTTTGCGTTTTCAGGGATCGAGAAATAGTATCCCTGACGTGCCACCACTGAGCCAGCCCATCCAGAAAGCCACCAGTTAAGATACTCGTAACAAGCATCCAAGACCTTGCCCGTTGCTTGCTTGTTGAGCATAATCCCGCCGTGCCAGCCTCGATACCCCTCCTTCGGGGCTGCGTAACGGACAGGGAAACCCCGGACACGGAGAGCGGTTACAGCTGGAGACCACATGCTCTCCACGACAACCTCGCCCGCGGCCATCAAGTTTACAGACTCATCAAAGGAATTCCAGAAGGCACGGAACTGACCCTTTTCTTATAATCAATCAGAAGTTTCATAATGCCATCAATCTCCTGCTGTGACATATTGCCGATGTTTTGAAATGTCATCAAACCTGCCGCCTGCGCACCGAGTGCAAGATCCATGAGGCCTGTGCTCGGGTCGCTGTAGAGCCCGATAGCACCGGCGTACTTATCGCTGAAGAAGATTGACCAGGATTGGGCATCCTCTTCGGTGACCTTGTCTGTGTTGTAACCAAAGGAGTCGACGTTAAACGTAAGCGGCAGCATGGAAATATTGTCGGTCTTGTTTGATCCGAGAGTCCAGTCGCTTTGGACATACAGCAGGCGGAAGGGAGCGTCACCATCGCCTTCACGAGCGTCCGGGCAGAGACGGCCTTCTGTGGTGAGGGGCATGAGCTTAGGCCAGTCGGGCAGTCGGGTGACGTCGATCGGCGCAGCAACACCGGACCCCCACACGATTTTCACCGAGTTGAACCATTGGTCGTACAGATCCCACGCCTGTGGCTGGGTAACGGCTTTCTGCTGCGCTCCTGGGCCGTCCTTGACGTCGTACTCGAGCTTGATACCTAGATCCTGCTCGGCCTGGGTTCTGATCGGTTCGAGCAGGGTCACCCCGGTGCCGACGACACGGAGCGTGACGCCGCTAATGACAGCCGGAGCGGAGGGCGAGGGTTGGCCACCACTAGAGGTCTGGTTCGATGTGGGGGTAGACGATGTGCCAGTTTCACCGCAGGCAGCGAGGAGGAGGCCGGCGGCACTGCTCAAAGCTCCGACCAGGACAGCACGGCGGGTCAACTTGAACCGAGTATCCAACATCTGTTGGTCTCCTTCCTCAACCTTCCTATCGCCTTACACTCCTGTCTCAACTACAGCCTGCAGGCTGCACTCTGGAACGCGGCCAACGACTGAGCCAGTAAGCCGGGTGGAAGACCGCGTGTCACCACTACGAGGCGATTTCGTGCTTCGCAACTCGTATCCTGAATATGTTCAGGATAATGCATGACGTGTTGGGCGGCGTGGATGGCAACGGGATGTTGTGAGTCGGCCGGATGCACGATCCCCTTTACGCGCAGCACCTTGGCTCCATGGCGGTGAAGGAGTAGGCTAAGCCAGAAAACGAAAGCACTCCAATCGATTTCGCGTGGTAACTCAAGGATACCACTCACTAAGTGATCTGTGTGTACGAACTGAACTGACTGGTGTTCAATTGCGCCATTCTCCCGCAGCGCAAGATTCCCGGGTTGAGTGGTGCGGTCAACAAGGTCAACGTCCGGTACACCATGATCCGCGAACACCACAAGTCCGGCAGGGTTGAGGGCGTTAAGGGTTGAGAGAACGGTCTCGATTACCCCGTCATCTGCAAGATCGCGCTTCGTGATGACGAGGGTATCGGCAGCAACTACTTGGTGTTGAACTTCCGGGAATCGCTGTACGGATTCAAGGAAATTGGTCGCATCAACTGTCACAACGATGTGCTGCAGCCTTACCTGGTTCCGGAGAACAGGATCTGCCACCAACGTATGCTGAATCGCAACTGGATCTGCCAATCCACTGGTCTCGATAATGATGTATGCCTGTGATTCGTAATCACCATTTACTCGCATCTCGTCGATGAGAGAACGAATCTCCAGCGATAGGTCGTCACGGAAAGCGCAGCAGAGACAGCCACCGCTTAGAACACGGGTACGCTCGGCGGCCACCCGCAGTAGTACGTGATCTATCGGCACTTCTCCGAACTCGTTGATGATGAGGCGTGCGTTGGACAGTCGTACGTCTTTAAGTAAGCAGCGTAGGAGGCTGCTCTTACCACTGCCGAGAAAGCCGGAGACGACAAGAATGCGTACCATCATCAACACCCGAACCTACGAAGACGGCGCGTCTGAGGTAAGGAAAGCCAGATAACCTGGTTCGAGAGGATCAATGGGAACGCCGGCTAACTCTTCTGCAACGACCCAAAGGCTCTGGAGGTTTGGCGCAATCCCGTGCTTCCCCGTCAATGTTCTTAACAGATACATTCCTCCTTCCCAGTCGGATACAGAGATCCGCCACGGGCGGAGTATGAGCGAGGCGAGTCGTGCTCGCCTCGCTCGATCCCGCAGCCGCTCACCACGTCGCGCTAGATGATCCTCCAGGGAGACGTGCCGATGATGAGATGGTGACGCCGCCGCCCGGAAATCAGACCAATGATCTGCTTCTGCCATGATGGCACACAGAGTGCACATCGTGTGTCATCCTTAAATCAGTGGCGGTTCACTACCGCGGTGGCCATGCATCGATAGCGCTCTCAGGTTTATTGCCACTGCCGCGCGGATAGCGCGCCTTGAAGTCGTCGGCGATTTCCTCGAAGGTGACCCAGCGGACGCCAGGGTGCTGGTTGATGTGACTGATCACGCGTTCAAGCATTAGCAGGACTTGCGGGCGACCACTAACGTCGGGATGAATGGTTATCGGGAAGATAGCGTAGTCATATTCACGATAGACCCAATCGAACTGGTCGATCCACATCTGTTCAATATCACGGGGGTTAATAAAGCCATGACTATTCGGAGCCTTCTTGATGAACATCATTGGGGGGAGGTCATCAAGATACCAGTTTGCCGGGATCTCAACTATGTCTGTCTCTTCGCCACGAATTAAGGGCTTCATCCATGTGTCGGCTGGCTATGAGTAGTCAATCTTTGTCCAGCTATCTCCAACTCGAGCATAGAAGGGGTGGAAATCATTGTCCATCCGACTGTGGTCGTACTTAATGCCATGCTTGAGTAGGAGAGCGACGGTATTGGGTGAAAGCTCCCACCATGGAGCGACATACCCAACAGGGCGGCGCCCACTCAGCTTTTCTGCAAGATCAATAGTCTTGAGGAGAACAGCCTCCTCTTGTTCGGCGGTCATTGCGATCGGATTCTCATGAGAGTAGCCGTGCAATCCGATCTCATGACCAGCATCTGCTACCATCTTCATCTGCTTCGGAAAGGTCTCGATAGAATGGCCGGGAATGAACCATGAGGTTCGGATACCATACTTATCAAAGAGTTTAAGTAGCCTTGGTGTGCCTACTTCGCCCGCAAAAAGACCACGCGTGATGTCGCAGGGCGAATCTTCACCTCCGTACGAGCCGAGCCACCCAGCCACGGCATCGACGTCGACTCCGAAGGCGCAGAAGACCTCTTTTGCCATAACGCCATTCCTTATCCTGTGACGCGCATCATACCGACCAGCTGCAGTTTATAGCCGTTGCTCTAGCGTGTCAAGGAGCGTGACGCCGAAGTTAGATCTTAGTTCTTCAGCTAACCAGCGGAGCTGGTCACGAACTCCGCCTCATCGGAGGCCAGGTACACCGCCAGCCAGGCGACGTCCTCCGGCGTCCCGATCCGCGGCCAGAGGACGGCCCGGCGTGACTCTTCCTGCCCGCGCGCTCGCGACATCTCGGTGTCGATCAGCCCCGGCGCGATCGCGTTCACGTTGATCCGATGCGGAGCCAGCTCCTTGGCGAGCGACTTGGTGAGGCCGAGCACGCCGGCCTTGGCGGCCGCGTACGGGATGCTGCCAGCCGTCCCGGCCAAGCCCGTGATCGAGGACAGGTTGATGATGCTGCCCCGCCCCTGCTCGATCATCAGCGGCACCACGGCCTGGCAGCAGAGGAAGACGCTCGTCAGGTCGACGCGCAGGAAGCGCTCCCACTCCTCGAGCGAGAGCTCGAGCAGCGTCTTGCCGGTGCCGCCGATGGCCGCGTTGTTGACCAGCACGTCGACCCCGCCGAAGGCCTCGCGGGCCAGCGTCACCATCTCGGCCACCGCTCCAGGATCGGAGACATCGCCCTGGTGAAAGGCGACGTGCCCGGTCGCAGCGGGCAGGCGCAAGCGGGCACGCTCGAGGAGTTCGGCCTGCATATCGTTGGCCAGCACCCGGGCGCCTTCCTGCAGGAAGGCGGTGGCGATGGCCAGTCCGATCCCCCGGCCGGCGCCGGTGACGATCGCGCGCTTATCGGCCAAGCGGCCGGGAAGAACTGACCGGGTCATAGATCCGCCCCTGACGCCCCTCATCCGGGTTCTCGCGCACGTGCTGCGCCCAGTACTCGGCCACCTCGCTGCCGGTCGCGAACCAGACGTGAGGGAAGCTCCGGATGAAGTCGATCACCTGCTGAAGCATCAGCACTCGGCCCGGTCGGCCGATGAGCTGAGGATGCATGGTCAGATTGAACAGCCCGCCGTAGTGATAGATGCCGCGGAATTCCTCCGTCCACGCCTGGTATGCCACCGCCGCGGGCTGGATGGGCCGCGAGCCGGGGCCGGAGCGAAAGAGGAAGAAGGGCGCGTCATCGAGCAGCCACTGCACTGGCAGCTCGATGATCTCGGTATCTGGATGCTGCCAGGGGAGAAAGTGGCTCATCAGGTTCGAGGAGTAGCGAAAGCCGTGCTCCTCGAGGAGCTGGAGCGTATTGGCCGAGAACTCCCAGGCCGGCGAGCGGTAGCCGCGGGGCGCTTCGCCGGTGATCCGCCGGAGCGCCTCGATGCCCTTGACCAGCACCTCGGCCTCCTGCTCGCGGGTCAGCTCGGTCGGCCGCTCGTGCAGGTAGCCGTGGTGCGCGAGCTCGTGCCCCTGGTCGCGGATAGCCTCGATGATGTCCGGGTGCTGCTCGACCGTCCACCCCGGGACGAAGAACGTGGCCTTGATGTCGTTCTGGCGCAGGAGCTGGAGGATCAGGGGCGTCCCGACCCGGGCGCCGTAGGTGCCGTGCGAGAGCATGCCCGGCTTGTCGAGATTCTCCAGCGACCCGGCCAGCCAGAGCGTCTCCGCGTCGAGATCGAAGGTCAGCATCACGGCGCACTGCGCGCCATCCTTCCACCGGCCCACGGTCAACCTCCCTCCGCCGGACGCGTTTGCCAGCGCGCGTCCATCCTAGCAGCCCGACCGGTGGGCGCAAGGGCGGGCTCGCCGCCGGCCGATCACAGGCAGACCTGGGGGAAGGAATCGCGCCAGTTAACTCCTCCTCGCTCAGGGCGCGGTCGTACCCTTGCAATGCCGGCTCGCCTCTACCGTTGTACAATCCCGCCTATACTAACCGGATCCGAGCCACTATGCCGGTGAGAGGAGGAATACGATGCGATCTCGCGATGTGCTCGACTTGCTGGCAGCGTCCGGCCCGTTCGCTAGCTATGCCGAGCGCGTCATGCTCTATGGCCGGTTCGTCGGCTCCTGGGACGTCGAAGCGACCTGGTACGACAGCGAAGAGGTTCGCCGGAGTACGGGCGAGTGGCACTTTGCCTGGGTGCTCGGCGGGCGTGGGGTTCAGGACGTGCTCTACGGTGCCGGTGCGCCACCGGACAGGTTCGGCACGACGCTGCGCTGCTACGATCCGGAGAAGGATGCCTGGCACATCGCCTGGATGCAGCCGGCGAGCGGCGAGTTCGTCTATCTCCAGGGCCGGCAGGTCGGCGACGACATCGTGCAAGAGGTCCTCTTCCCCGTAGCCGGCGGCCAATGCGAGCGCTGGCGGTTCACCGAGATCGCGCCGGACTCCTTCCGCTGGCTCGGAGAGGTGTCGAAGGACGGCGGGGCAACCTGGGAGCTCGTGCAGGAGATGCGCGCCCGCCGCGCTTAGCCGCGGTTGCCGGCCATACCGCGTTGCCGAGGGAGATGCGCCCCAGAGGTCATTTACTCTAGAGATCCTTTAAGGAGGTGGATCATGAGTCGCCGTTTCCAGCTCGTCGATGTCTTTCACGAGCAGCAGTTCTCCGGTAACCCGCTCGCCGTGATTCTCGATGCCGAGGGGCTATCCACTGAGGAGATGCAGCGGATCGCTCGCTGGCTGAATCTGTCGGAGACAGCCTTCCTCTTGCCGCCGACGGCCAGGGATGCCGACTATCGCGTCCGCATCTTCACGTTGGAGCGAGAGATGCCGTTCGCCGGCCACCCGACACTGGGGAGTTGCCATGCCTGGCTCGTAGCCGGTGGCATGCCGCAGAGCGCCGACGAGATCGTGCAGGAATGCGGGGTGGGGCTCGTTCGGGTCCGCCGCCAGCAGGGTCTCCTATCGTTCGCCGCGCCGCCCCTCATTCGCAGTGGCCCCGTCGATGAGCCCACGCTTCGCACGATCGAGACGGTTCTCCAGCTCGACCGGTCGCGCTTCGTCGATGTCCAGTGGGTGGATAACGGGCCGGGCTGGGTCGGCGTCCTCCTCGCGTCGGCAGAAGAGGTGCTGGCCCTCGAGCCGCTCCGGCAGTTCCCGACCCGCGTCGATATCGGCGTCGTCGGCCCGTACCCGCCCGGTAGCCCGGTTGCCTTCGAGCTACGCACGTTCTTCAGCGACCACAAGGGCGGTATCGTCGAAGATCCGGTCACGGGCAGCTTCAACGCGTCGGCCGCGCAGTGGCTCCTCGCCTCCGGCCGTGCGCGGGTGCCGTATGTCGCTTCCCAGGGGACGCGCCTCGGACGCTCCGGCCGGGTCGTGATCGATCAGGACGGCGAGGGCACCGTCTGGGTCGGCGGGAAGACGACCACGTGCTTTGCCGGCGAGTACCTGCTCTAGGCGCCGGGCCGCTCTAGTGCTACCCTCGCCTGGCTGATCCAGCCTCGGCCGCGAGCGTCGAGCGCGGCTGGCTCCCGCCCTGTTTCGCCAGGCGAGCTGGTGGCCAGATAGGCAAGACCCGGCGCACATGTCGCAAGCGATCGGCGGGCGGTGCGCGGTGTCCTGAGAGGAGGCGTGCCCGCTGGACACAACCCGCCCGGTTCTGGTAGGCTACAGAGGCGACTGTACGTACAGATTCGCAGGGGGACGATCTCGATGACGCCGGCTGTCGCCTTCTTCAACCAGAAGGGTGGGACTGCCAAGACCACCAGCACCCTCAACGTCGGGGCCGCCATGGCCGAGCAGGGGCTCCGCGTCCTGGCCTTCGACCTCGATCCCCAGGCCAGCCTGACGATGGCGCTCGGCATCGATGTCCAATCGCTCCCGCTCTCCGTCTACGACCTGCTGGTCGACGAGGCGGTCATGCTGGCCGAAGTGGCACAACCCACCCGCATCCCCGGGTTCGACCTCGTGCCGAGCCACCCAGACCTCGCGGCCGCCGAGCTGGAGCTGCTGAGCGAGCTAGAGCGCGAGCGCAAGCTGAGCCTCAAGCTCCGGGCCGCCCAGCCGCTCCCGTACGACGTGGTGTTGATCGATAGCCCGCCGGCGCTCAATATCCTCAGCATCAACATCCTGGTGGCTGCCGACACGCTGGTCATCCCGATCGAGCCTCACCCGCTCTCGTTGATGGTGCTGCGCCGGCTGTTCGAGACCGTCAACCGGGTGCGCCGGCTCAACCCGCGGCTCGAGGTGCTGGGTTTCCTGCCCACGAAAGTCCATCACTCCTCTCGCCTGGCGGCCGACATGCTGGCGACGCTGCGCGAGCAGTTCCCGGACTTGCCGCTCTTGCCCCCGATCCCGCTCTCGGTCAAGGGCGCCGAGTCGGTGGCCGAGCACAGCTCGATCCTGCAGTACCAGCCGCGATCCTCGCTGGCCGCCGCCTACCGGCAGGCGGCGGCCGAGATCGCTCGACGCGTAGGGAGCCCCAGCCATGTCTGAAGCGCGCCCGCTCCAAGATCCAGCCCCATCGCTGCGACAGATCCACGGTGACCAGGCGACCACCGGCAGCCAGCCGCTGCGCCGGCGCCGCCGCTTCACGGTAGACGCGCTCTTCGCCGATACCTCGCCGCGGGCAGTCGGCACGCGCGAGCTGGCGACGGCGAAAGAGATCCGGCTGGATCGTATCGAGCCCGACCCCGACCAGCCACGACGCTCCTTCGATGAGGAGCGGCTGGAGGAGCTGGCGGCTTCGATCCGTCTCGAGGGGGTGCTCCAGCCGATCGCGGTGCGCTACGACGCCGAGCGCGACCGCTACGTGATCATCCACGGCGAGCGTCGCTGGCGGGCGGCTCAGCTCGCCGGGCTGGAGAGCATCCCGGCGATCGTTCGCGAGGTGGGCGATGAGCAGCGGCTGATCCAGCAGCTCATGGAGAACATCCTGCGCGAGGACCTGAACGCGCTGGACCGGGCGGCGGCGCTGCGCCGGCTGAAGCGGCAGATGGGCGACGCGCCCTGGGAGCAGGTGGCCGAAGCGGTCGGGATCAAGCGCAGCCGGCTGTTCCAGCTCCTGAGCACCGAGAAGCTGCCGGAGCCGGTGCAGGCAGAGATCCGGGCCGGCCGGCTCTCGGAGAAGCAGAGCCGGCCGCTGCACGGCTTGCCGGAGCGGGCACAGGCAGCGCTGGCCGAGCTGATCGTCGAGGAGGGGCTGGAGCAGCGGGAGATCGAGCGGCTGGCGAGGGCGCTGCGGGCTGCCCCGGAACTCGCCCAGCTTCCGGCGGAGGCGCTCCGTGCCCGCTTGCGAGAGCTCACCCGTGCTGCTGTGTCGCGCGCGGTGACCAGCTCGCGGCGTGGTAGCCGTCGTGTATCGCGTGCGAGCGAGCTTGTCACCGCGCTCGAGCGCCTGCGGCAGCTCCTCGAGGGGATCGATCCGGGCAGTCTCGATGCCGCAGAGCGGCAGGTCATTGCGGAGGCGATGCAGCGGCTTGCTCCCGTCTTGCGTCGCTGGCAACAGAGCACCCACGCGGCACCGGGGACCAGGGCATGACGAAGCGCTCGGCCGGCTCGCGCGAGCCGGCCGAGTGAGCGTTCACGTGGAGGCACTGCGGTCAGACGAGTTCTGACGCGTTGGCACGCCGGACGAGCGCCCAGGCGCCTGGAAGGGCCAATGTGGCAAAGAGGATCTTGAGCAGGTCTCCTGGCAGGAATGGGACGAGTCCCAGGAGCGGAGCGCGCTCGACCCCGACGAACGCAGCGAGCCAGGAAACGCCGAAGAGGTAGATGACGACATTGCCGAGCACCATGGCCAGTGCGGTGGTCAGCGGCCGGCGGTCCCAGCCATGCTCGGCAAGCCAGCCGGTAACGAACGCAGCGACGATAAAGCCGATGAGGTAGCCACCGGTGGGCCCGAGCAGAACAGCGGGTCCTGCCTTGCCACCGGCGAACACCGGTAACCCCGCGAGTCCCTGGGCCACATAGAGCGCCATGCTGGCCGCGCCGCGGCGGCTACCGAGCACCGCACCGGTGAGCAAGACTGCGAACGTCTGCCCGGTGATCGGGACTGGGGTGAAGGGCAGCGGGATCGTCAC
>Ga0101941_1001573_pt1 | contig 15214 bp, 8 predicted proteins | sample DewCreD2012metaG_3_FD_75242 | JGI IMG/M metagenome (GOLD analysis project Ga0101941, IMG submission 75242) | Hot spring sediment bacterial and archeal communities from British Columbia, Canada, to study Microbial Dark Matter (Phase II) - Dewar... ...
TGTTGCGCGGCGTGGGCCCCTTGCTTCCGATCAGCCTCCACTCCCCCGGGGCGGGTGTCGCGGCCGGCGTCGGCACCGGCGAAGGCCCCGGAGTCGGCTGTACCGGAACGACAGGCGGGGTGGCGAGTTTCCGGCACAGGAGCGGTCGGCGTTCGAGGAGGCGGAGACCCTACTAGACCTTGCCCGCATGCTTGCTCCGGAGGAGTACCGGGTGGCCCGGCTCAAGATGGAAGGTTTCTCGGACCGGGAGGTCGGCCGGATCCTCGGCAAGGCCCCGGCACCGTGGCCGCCCTCTGGCACCGGGCCAGGGCAAAGCTCCGGGAGAAATTTGCCGGAGGCCTGTAAAGAGACCGGGCCCCCTTGAGCGTCTACTTCGGCGGAGAGAGGGATGAGGCAGCTCGGTAGGCACCGCGAGGAGCGGTTGAGGCAGGGGGTGCTGGGACCTAAACCCGGGCCGGGGCCCGACTGCCCGGACGACCTTACCGTCTTCCACGCGGCCGCCGGGCTGCTGTCGAGTGAAGAGATGCGGGCCTTCGAGCGCCACCTGGAGGGGTGTCTAGCTTGCCGGGACCGGGAGCTCGAGACCCGCAAACTCCTGTACTTCGAGCAGCACCGGATCCCCTACCGGATAGACCCCGAGACCGGCCGGATTCGGAGGGTTTCCCGGATCCGCTTCTTGCTTTCGGCCCTGCACCCGCGGGTGGTCCTCCGCAGACTCGCAGACCTGGCTCCCAGGCGGCTGGTCGTGGCCCTCGCCTCCGTGCGCGTGGCAGTCTTGACCTGGTCCCTTGCCTCCCCGGCCCTGGCCCGCTCCCCCGCCGTCCTGGCCGCGGCAAAACAGGTGCCCGTGGTCCGGTGGTTGCTCCCGGCCTCGGTGCGCGAGTACCTGGAAGCAAGCCTTGCCTGGGACCGGCTGGCCGGAGTGCCCGCGACCGACCGGGCCCGATGGGAGGAGCTACTAGGCCGGGTGGAAGCGCACCTCCTGCGCGCGGTCCGGCTGGACCCCGGCCTTGCCGACGCCCACTTCCTCCTCGGACAGCTGTACGCGGAGCGCTACTACCGCCTGCGGGACCCAGATGCTCTGCGCAAGGCCGAGGTGCACTACCTGCGGGCCATCGCCCTGCAGCCGGACCACCTGGAGGCCCGCTACCGGCTCGCCGACGACGTCTACTCTGCTCAGGGCCGGTGGGACCGCGAGCTGGAGCAGTACGACGCCATCCTGAGAGCTGATCCGACCCACCTGGACGCCCTGTGGGCGCGGGGCTGGGTGCACCTGGAGCGGGGGGAGGTGGACCTGGCGATCCGGGACTTCCGGCAGGTGCTGGCGCGTGACCCCAGGGACTTCGAGAGTCTCTGGGCCCTCGGGATCGCGCAGGCTCTAGCGGGCCGGAAAGAGGAGCTGGCCCGGACGGTGGAGGAGCTCCGCCGGGTCAACCCGGGTCGGGCCCGGCTGCTGGAGCGGTTGATCCTTGCGGGCGGGAAGATCAGGTAGGGCGGGGCTCAAGGCCGACTGCACCAGGGAATGAGGGTGCCTGCGAAGAACCCGATGGTCGACGCGGTGCCGCAACGCCGCCCTGCGGGGCGGTTCGGCGGTGGGCGGCCCCGGAGGGGGCCTCGCCGGCGATGACCGTGCGGGCCGGCCAGGCGGGCGGTAATCGACGGGCCGCCCGTGCCACCTGGGAGCGAATCCTGTCGCCCCTGGAGGAAAGTGGGCCATGAACGTCTTCAGTCTGAGAGACCGCTTGGTCAAGGAGTACAGCGACTTCGTCAGGAGCTTCCTGACCGTTCGCGACAAGCGAATCCGCCAGCTCGTCGAGGATGAGCTCGAGCAGGGCCTCCTCTGGCCGGAGGCTCTGGTCCAACTCAACCCGGGATTCGAGATGGCGGAGACCATCGACGAGCTCGTCGATCAGGGGCTCCTCCACGAGACCTGCCGGCGCATCTTCCGGATCAAGAGCGAGGTCGACCCCGACGGCCGGCCCCTGCGGCTCTACCGGCACCAGGCCGACGCCATCCGCGTGGCGCGGACGGGCGCGAGCTACGTGCTGACGAGCGGCACGGGATCAGGGAAGAGTCTTGCTTACCTCGTTCCCATTGTGGACGCCGTGCTGCGCGAGGGGCCGGGGAAGGGCATCCGGGCCATCGTCGTCTACCCCATGAACGCCCTCGCCAACAGCCAGGCTGGCGAGCTCCGCAAGTTTCTGGAGCTGGGCTTCCCCGACGGGCGAGGCCCCGTCCGGTTCCGCCGCTACACCGGTCAAGAAACGGACGCCGAAAGGCGAGAGATCGTCCAGAATCCCCCGGACATCCTGCTCACCAACTACGTCATGCTCGAGCTCATCCTCACCAGGCCCTTCGAGCGTGGGCTGGTCCAGGCCGCCCGTGGCCTCCGGTTCCTCGTCCTCGATGAGCTCCACACATACCGGGGCCGGCAGGGGTCAGACGTGGCCATGCTCGTGCGAAGAGTCCGCGAAGCGTGCGAGGCACGCGAGCTCCAGTGCGTGGGCACCTCCGCCACGCTCGCGGGGGTCGAGGACCTCGGTGAGCAGCGCGTTCGCATCGCCGAGGTCGCCACCCTGCTGTTCGGCATGGAGGTGCATCCCGACGCGGTCATCGTGGAGACGCTCCGGCGCGTGACCGATGCGTGCGACGCATCCGACCCTGCCTTCCGCCAGGAGCTCCGGCGTCGGGTGGAGGACGGGGCGGTCCCCGAGAGCGTCGGCGCCTTCCGGGGGGACCCCCTTGCCCGCTGGATCGAGAGCGTCCTCGGCATCGAAGAGGTGGAAGAGGTGGGCCGCGAACGGAGGCGGGCGCGGCCCCGGCCCATCCGCGGCGAGGACGGTCTTGCCCGCGAGCTGGCCCGGATGACCGCGCTTCCGGAGGACCGGTGCGCGGAGGCCATCGAGCGGACGCTTCTGGCGGGCTGCACGCTGCGCGACCCGGAGACCGACGCTCCCCTGTTCGCGTTCCGTGTCCACCAGTTCTTCACCCGGGGGGATACGGTCTACGCGTCGCTGGAGCCACCCGAGCACCGCTACCTCACGCTGCGCGAGCAGCAGTACGTCCCCGGGGACCGCTCACGCCTGCTTTTCCCCCTCGTCTTCTGCCGGGAGTGCGGGCAGGAGTACTACGCGGTACAAGAGACCCGGGACGGCGACGGGCAGAGGGTCTACGAGCCCCGAGATCCGCGGGAGCGGGAGGAGGGAGGTGCGTATCTCTACCTCGCCCCCGACGCCCCCTGGCCTGATGATCCGGCGGACGTGTCAAAACGAGTTCCCGACGCGTGGCTCGACGCATCGGGGCAGCTGCTGAAAGAGCAGCGTGACCGGCTCCCTCGCACGGTACGCATCGGTCCGGACGGTCGGGAAGCAGCCGACGGGGTCACATGCCAGCTCATCCGGGCCCCCATTCGCTTCTGCCTCCGCTGCGGAGTCTCCTACGAAGGCCGAGAGCGACGTGACTACGCGCGAGTGGCTACGGTGGGTGAGGGTGGTCGCGCCACGTCCACCACGATCCTTGTTGCTGAGGCCATCCGCGGGCTCGCAGAAGACGAGGATCTGCCCGGCGGCGCGCGTAAGATCCTGAGCTTCACCGACAACCGGCAGGACGCGTCGCTCCAGGCGGGTCACTTCAACGACTTCGTGGAGGTAGGGCTCCTCCGTTCGGCACTCTACCGCGCGGCGACGAAGGCGGGCGACTCCGGCCTCCGCCACGACGAACTCACGCAGCGCGTCTTCGAAGCGCTGGCGCTCCCGATCGAGCGCTACGCGCGTGACCCCTCGGTCCGGTTCGCGGCCCGCGAGGAGACGGACAGGGCCCTCCGAGACGTTCTCGGCTACCGCCTCTATCGGGATCTGGAGCGCGGGTGGCGCCTCACCGCCCCCAACCTCGAGCAGTGCGACCTCCTTAGGATCGACTACCTCTCGCTGGACGAGGTGTGCGCCGCCGAGGATCTCTGGCGGGACCTGCATCCTGCACTCGCCGCGGCGAGTCCCGAGCAGCGGCGGGACGTGGCGCGGACGCTCCTCGATCTGCTCCGCCGGGAGCTTGCCATCAAGGTCGACTACCTCGACCCGCGCTACCAGGAGCGGCTCCGCCAGCGCTCAAGCCAGTATCTCATCCCCCCGTGGGCGATCGACGAGGACGAGCGGCTTGCGACGGCGGCCGTCGCCTACCCGCGCCCGCGCCGCAAGGACGACTACGGGGGACATCTCTTCGTCTCCCCTAGGAGCTTCTTCGGCCGGTACCTCCGCCGCCCGAACACCTTCCCCGGGAACCGGACTTCGCTTCCGCTTGAGGACATCGAGCGGATCATCGGTGATCTCTTCGCAGCGCTGCGGGAAGGCGGTCTGGTGGCCGTGGTGGACGAACAACCCCGGGAGGTTCCCGGCTACCAGCTCCCGGCCGCCTGCATGATCTGGCGGGCCGGTGACGGCACCAAGCCTTACCGCGACCCCCTGCGGGTTACGGAGCCTTCCGAGACGGGTCGCCAGGCGAACCCGTACTTCGTCGAGCTCTACACGGGCGTGGCGGGGGCCATGGTCGGCGTCGAGGCCCGGGAGCACACCGCCCAGGTGCAGGCGGAGGTCCGCGAGCAGCGCGAGAAGGACTTCCGGGAGGGGCGGCTCCCGATCCTCTTCTGCTCGCCCACGATGGAGCTCGGCATCGACATCGCCGATCTCAACGTGGTGAACCTGCGGAACGTCCCCCCGACCCCCGCCAACTACGCCCAGCGGAGCGGGCGGGCGGGCCGGAGCGGCCAGCCGGCCCTCGTGTTCACGTACTGCGCGGCCAAAAGCTCCCACGATCAGTACTTCTTCCGCCGTCCTGAGGAGATGGTCTCAGGGCAGGTCCGCCCGCCCCAGCTCGACCTCACCAACGAGGATCTCCTCCGGGCCCACGTCCACGCCGTCTGGCTCGCCGAGACCGGGGTGGACTTGGGTTCGTCCCTCGCCGATGTCCTCGACATCGAAGGCGAAAATCCCAGGCTGCAGATCCGCCCCTCCCTGCGTCACGCGCTCGCCGGACCCGAGGCGCGCGAGCGCGCCCGCGAGCGGTGCCGCCGCATCCTCGACACCATCCCCGGACTCCAGGAAGCCGACTGGTACCACCCGGACTGGCTCGACCGGGTCCTCGACGGGGCCCTCGGGGCCTTTGACCAGGCCTGTAACCGCTGGCGCACGCTCTACCGAGCGGCCCTCAGGACCCGCGAGGAGCAGAACCGGATCATCGGGGACGCCTCCCGGAGCCCCAGGGACCGCGAGCGCGCCAAACGCCTGCGAGCCGAGGCCGAGTCGCAGCTCGAGCTCCTCCGGGCCGACGTCGAGGGGAGTCGGCCCTACCAGTCGGACTTCTACAGCTACCGCTACTTCGCGAGCGAGGGATTCCTCCCCGGCTACAACTTCCCGCGCCTGCCCCTCTCGGCCTTCATCCCGGGCCGTCGGGGTGCGGTGGGCCGCGACGAGTTCCTCTCGCGCCCACGCTTCCTGGCAATCTCCGAGTTCGGCCCTCGGGCCATCGTGTACCACGAGGGATCCCGCTACGTGATCCACCGGGTGCTGTTGCCCCCCGAACGGACCGGTGAGGGTCGACTCGTGACCCACACTGTCAAACAGTGTGGTCACTGCGGCTACCTCCATCCGATCCTCGAGCCCCCGGGGCCGGACCTCTGTGAGCGCTGTGGCCGGCAGCTGCCGGCCCCCATCGAGCGCCTCTTCCGCCTCCAGAACGTCTCCACGCAGCGGCGAGACCGCATCACCTCCGACGAGGAAGAGCGGCTGCGCATCGGCTACGAGATCCGCACAGGGGTGCGCTTTGCCGAGGAGAACGGCAGGCCGCGCGCCAGGTCTGCCCACGTCGTTGTAGACGGCGAGCCCCTGGCTACTCTGACCTACAGCGGTGCGGCCACCCTGTGGCGGATCAACCTGGGCTGGGCCCGGCGGAGCAACCCCGACCGCCTAGGCTTCCTCCTCGACACGGAGCGGGGGATCTGGCAGCGGCGCGAGCACGAGGAGCCGACCGAGGACGAGGATGCCGCCAGAGCGACAGAGCGGGTCGTCCCGTTCGTGGAGGACCGACGCAACGCGCTGCTCTTCGAACCTGCCAGCGAGCTCTCGAAGGAAACCATGGCCTCTCTCGGCGCTGCCCTCAAGAAGGCCATCCAGGTCGTCTTCCAACTGGAGGAGCAGGAGCTGGTCGTCGAGCCCCTGCCCACCCCTGAGCGCCGCCGGCTGCTGCTCTTCTACGAGGCCGCCGAGGGCGGGGCCGGGGTACTCCGGAGGCTCGTCACAGAACCCGAGGCCCTGCCCCGGGTGGCCCGGAGAGCGCTCGAGCTTTGCCACTGCGACCCCGCCACGGGCAAGGACTGCCACCGCGCCCCGCGGGCCCGCGAGGACTGTGAGGCTGCCTGCTACGACTGCCTGATGAGCTACACCAACCAGCCGGACCACCGCCTCCTCGACCGCCATCTGGTGCGGGACGTCCTCATGGACCTCGCCCGGGCCCGCTGTGAGCCGTCGCCGGGCCCGCGAGCCCGCGGGGACCACCTGGCGGCCCTGCTTCGCTCCTGCCAGACCGAACTCGAGCGCCGGTGGCTCCGGTTCCTCGACGCCCGGGGCCTCGAGCTCCCTTCGCGGGCCCAGGTGCTCATCCAGGAGGCCCGCGCGCGCCCTGACTTCCTCTACGACGCCGAGCGGGTGGCGGTCTTCGTCGACGGCCCAGTCCACGACTACCCGGACGTGGCCAGCCGCGACGAGCGGGCCGCCGAGCGCCTGGAGGACCTCGGCTACACCGTGATCCGCTTCGGTCCCGACGAGGCCGCCTGGGAGGAGGTGATCGACAGGTGGCCCAGCGTCTTCGGGAAGCGTTCCCGGTAGGCTCGCTGGTGCGCGCGCGGGGCCGGGACTGGGTGGTCCTCCCCGGCTCCGACCCGGAGGTGCTCCTCGTCCGACCCCTCGGCGGCACCGACGACGAGGTCACCGGGATCTACCTCCCCCTGGAGCCCGTCGAGCCGGCCACCTTCACCCCGCCCGACCCGTCGGACCTCGGGGACTTCCGCTCCGCGCGGTTGCTGCGCGACGCGCTGCGCCTGGGCTTCCGCGAGACCACCGCGCCCCTCCGCTGCCTCGCCCACATCGCGGTGGAACCCCGGCCCTACCAGCTGGTGCCGCTCCTCATGGCGCTCAAGCTCGACCCCGTGCGCCTCCTCATCGCCGACGACGTCGGGGTGGGAAAGACTATCGAGGCGGCCCTCGTGGCGCGGGAGCTTCTCGACCGCGGGGAGGTGCAGCGGCTGGCGGTCCTCTGCCCGCCGCACCTAGCCGAGCAGTGGAAGCGGGAGCTTGTGGAGAAGTTCCACATCGAGGCCGAGGTGGTGCTTCCGGAGACGGCGACGCGCCTGGAGCGGGGCCTCGGGCTCGGCGAGAGCCTTTTCGAGCGCTATCCCTTCGTCGTGGTCTCGACGGAGTTCATCAAGTCCGAGCGGCGCTGGCAGGAGTTCGTCCGGACCTGCCCCGAGCTGGTCATCGTGGACGAGGCCCACGAGTGCGCCGACCAGTCGGGAGGGCGCGCCGCCCACCTGCGGTACCGCCTCGTCGCGAAGATCGCCGAGGACCCCCGCCGCCACCTGATCCTCGTCACGGCCACGCCCCACTCCGGCAAAGAAGACGCCTTCCGCAACCTCCTCGGCTTCCTCGACCCCTCGCTGGCGGAGCTCCCCGACGACCTCTCCCCCGAGGCCCGCCGGGCCGAGCGGCAGCGCCTGGCCCGCCACTTCGTCCAGCGCCGGCGCGCCGACGTCGAGCACTACCTCGCGGCCGCGACCCCCTTCCCGAAGCGCGATGCGAGGGAGGAGACGTATAGTCTCTCGGCCGAGTACAAGGACTTCTTCCAGCGGGTGCTGCGCTGGTGCCGCGAGCGGGTCCGCGACCCCTCGGGCGGTGCCCACCGTCAGCGGGTGCGCTGGTGGGCGGCCCTCGGCCTGCTCCGGGCGGTGGGGTCGAGCCCGGCCGCGGCCGCCGCCACCCTGCGCGAGCGGGCCCAGGGGTCAGACACCACTACCCTCGAGGAGGCCGACGAGCTCGGCCGCCGCACGGTCATGGATCTCACCGATGAAACCGCCGAGGCGACGGACGTCACCCCGGGAGCCGACGCAGAGGATGAGGCCCCGACCTCACCGGAGAGGCGCCGCCTGCTGGAGCTGGCCCGCGCCGCGGACGCCCTGCGAGGGCAGGCCGACCGAAAGCTCGCCAAGGGCATCGAGCTCGTCCGCGGCCTCCTCGAGGACGGCTTCCGCCCCATCGTCTTCTGCAAGTTCATCGAGACGGCCGAGTACGTAGCAGCGGCCCTGCGCGAGGCGCTCCCGGGGGTGGAGGTGAAGGCCGTGACGGGCCGGCTCCCTCACGCCGACCGCGAGCAGCGCGTGGCCGAGCTCGCTACGCATCCCCGGCGGGTGCTCGTCGCCACCGACTGCCTGTCGGAGGGGATCAACCTCCAGGACCACTTCGACGCCGTCCTCCACTATGACCTCGCCTGGAACCCCACCCGTCACGAGCAGCGGGAAGGCCGTGTGGACCGCTTCGGCCAGCGGCGCCGGCTGGTCCGCACGGTGATGCTCTACGGCGCGGACAACCCCGTCGACGGGATCGTCCTCGACGTGCTCCTGCGCAAGCACCGGGAGATCCGGAGGAGCCTCGGCGTGAGCGTGCCCGTGCCGGAGAGCGAAAGCGTGCTGGAGGCCATTCTGGAGGGGCTCCTCCTCCGAGGCAGGCCGGACGAGGTCATCGAGGCCCAGCTGCAGCTTTTCGAGACGGAGGTCATCGCGCCCAGGCGAAGTGAGTTCCACCGGCGCTGGGATCAGGCCGCCGAGCGGGAGCGCCGCTCCCGCACGATCTTCGCCCAGGAGGGGATCAAGGCCGCCGAGGTGGCCACAGAGCTCCAGGCCCACCGCCGCACCCTGGGCGGACCCGAGGACGTGGCCCGCTTCACCGAAGAGGCCCTGCGTGCCCTCGGCGCCGTCGTGCGCGCACGGAACGGCGCCCTCGAGGCCGACCTCCGGGAGACCCCCAGGGCACTGCGAGACGTGCTCGGTCTCGACTTGCCCGTGGGCGAAGGGGAGTTCCACCTTTCGCGCACCCACCCGGCGGTCGAAGCCCTCGCGTCCTTCGTCCTGGACACCGCCCTCGACCCGCAGGCACCCGAGGAGGTCCGGGTGGCCCGGCGGGCGGGCGTGGTGCGCACCCGGGGAGTGGGGCGGCGGACCACCCTGCTGCTCCTGCGGCTGCGGTTTGACCTCGTGACGCGCAGGCCCGACGGCACCGAGCGTCGCCAGCTCGCCGAGGAGGCCGCGCTCGTGGCCTTCGCCGGTCCTCCGGACGACGCAACCTGGCTCTCCGATGCCGAGGCCGAGCGCCTCCTCGGCCTCGTGCCCGACGCCAACGTCGCTCCCGAGCAGGCCCGCCACCACCTGGCCCGCATCCTCGAGGGCCTCCCGAAGCTCGACCCCGCCCTCACCGAACACGCCCACCGGCGCGCCGAGGCCGTCCGCGAGGCCCACCAGCGCCTCGCCACCGGCGCGGGCCTGCGCGGACTACGCATCGCGGTCGAGCCCAAGCTCCCGCCGGACGTCCTAGGCGTCTACGTCTACCTGCCTGAAGGCTAGCCATGCGAGGGCGCCGAGAACTCTTCACCACCGTCCGCACCGAGGGCGCGGTCCTCCCGGCCGACCTCCTTGCCAGAGTAGTGGCCCGAGATCCCAGCCTCCCCGGCCTCGAGCCCGAGGCCTACCACCTGGCCCACAGCGACCGCCTGAACGAGGCCATCACCCGCTCCTGGAACCGCCTCCTCGGCACCTGGCGGGCGTTCCAGGAGCAGCTCGGCCGGCTTCCGGAGACCGACCGCGCCACCGCCCTCACCCGCGAGCGCTGGCTCCTGCCGCTCTTCGCGGAGCTCGGCTACGGCCGGCTCGCCCCGGCCCGCGCCGTGGAGCTGGACGGCAAGAGCTACGCCATCTCCCACGTCTGGGGCGCCGTCCCCATCCACCTCCTCGGCTGGCGGACCGAGCTCGACCGCCGCGAGCGGGGCGTGGCCGGGGCCGCCGCCCAGAGCCCCCACGGACTCCTTCAGGAGCTTCTCAACCGCTCCGAGGAGCGGCTCTACGGCTTTGTCTCCAACGGCCGCGTCCTGCGCCTCCTCCGGGACAACACCTCGCTGGTGCGCCAGGCCTACGTCGAGTTCGACCTCGAGGCCATGTTCTCGGGCAAGGTCTACGCCGACTTCGCACTCCTCTGGCTCGTCTGCCACGTCTCCCGCCTGGAGGGCGACCCGCCCGAGACCTGCATCCTGGAGCGCTGGCGCGAGGCCGCCCGGGAGCAAGGCGTGCGGGCCCTCGAGGCCCTGCGAGGCGGGGTGGAGCGGGCTCTCGAGGCCCTCGGCGCCGGCTTCCTCGCCCACCCCGCCAACGCGGCCCTGCGCGAGGCCCTCCGCTCCGGTGCCCTCGACCGCCAGGACTACTACCGCGAGCTCCTGCGCCTCGTCTACCGGCTCATCTTCCTCTTCGTAGCCGAGGATCGGGAGGTGCTCTTCGACCCCGAGGCCCCGGCCGAGGCCTGCGAGCGCTACCTCCGCTACTACTCCACGGCGCGCCTGCGGCGCCTCGCAGCCCGCCGGCGTGGCACCCGACACGGGGACCTCTGGGAAGGCCTCAAAGTGGTGATGCGGGCCCTCGCCGCCGGCGCCGGCGCCCCAAGCCTGGCCCTCCCCGCCCTGGGGAGCTTCCTCTGGTCGCCCGAGGCTATCCCCCACCTTGAGGCCGCCCAGCTCGCCAACGAGCACCTGCTTCAGGCCGTGCGGGCCCTCTCCCTGGTGACCGAGGGCGAGGTCCGCCGGGCCGTGGACTACCGGAACCTCGGCACCGAGGAGCTGGGGAGCGTCTACGAGTCCCTCCTCGAGCTCCACCCCGAGGTGAACCTGGACGCCGCCACCTTCGAGCTCAAAGTGGAGGCGGGCCACGAACGCAAGACCACCGGCAGCTACTACACGCCGCCCCAGCTCGTCCAGTCCCTCCTCGACACGGCGCTGGAGCCGGTCCTCGCCGAGCGGGCCCGCGCTCCGGACCCCGACGTTGCCATCCTCTCCATGAAGGTCCTCGACCCCGCATCCGGCTCCGGTCACTTCCTGGTGGCCGCCGCCCATCGCATCGCCCGACGCCTCGCGGCGGTGCGTACGGGGGATTCGGAGCCCTCCCCCGAAGCCGTGCGCCATGCCCTGCGCGACGTGGTCTCCCGCTGCATCTACGCGGTGGACGTGAACGAGATGGCCGTCGAGCTCTGCAAGGTCTCCTTGTGGCTGGAGGCCCTCGACCCGGGACGGCCCCTCTCCTTCCTCGATGCCCACGTCAAGCGGGGTAACAGTCTTCTCGGGGTGACCCCTGCGCTTTTCGCTCGAGGGATCCCGGACGCTGCTTACAAGGAGGCCCACGCCCTGGATGACAAGGAGGCCTGCCGGGCCCTCGGCAAGCGCAACCGCACGGAGCGCAAGAGTCTGGAGGAGGGGAAACGGCAGGTCACCCTGGAAGAGACGGCCACGGCCCGGGCCCGCGAGCTCGCCGAGGCCGCCCGGCGCCTGGCCGAGACAGGCGACGATAGCCCCGAGGCCGTCGCCGCCAAGGAGGCGGCCTTTCGGAAGCTGGTCGAAAGCGGCGCCTACCGCAGGGCCAAGCTCGCCGCCGACGCCTGGTGCGCCGCGTTCTTCCTCCCCAAGCGGAAGGGATCCGACGGCATCACCACCGACACCGTCCGCCGGCTCCTGGACAGCCCCGACTCCGTCCCCGAGGCGCTGAGGCAGGAAGTGGATCGGGTCGCCTCGGAGCTCGGCTTCTTCCACTGGCACCTGGAGTTCCCCGAGGTCTTCTGGGTGGGAGAGGGGGTGCCGGAGAACCCCGAGGCCGGCTGGTCGGGCGGGTTCGACGTCGTCCTCGGCAACCCGCCGTGGGAACGGGTGAAGCTCGAAGAAAAACAGTTCTTCGCCGTCCGCGCGCCGGAGGTGGCGGCGGCCAGGACCAAGGCCGAACGGCACAGGGCCATCGAGCGCTTGAAGGCCCAGGATCCCCACCTCTACCGCGCCTACCAGGAGGCCCTCCACCGGGCCGACGCCGAGCTCGGCTTCATCCACGGCTCGGGCCGCTACCCCCTCTGCGGCCGGGGCGACACCAATACCTACGCTGTGTTCGCCGAGACCTTCCGCATGCTGCTCGCCCCGGCGGGCCGCGCCGGGATGGTGGTCCCCACCGGCATCGCCACCGACGCCACCACGCAGCATTTCTTCGCCGACCTGGTCGAGCGACGGCAGCTGGCGAGCCTCTACGACTTCGAGAACCGGAAGCGCCTCTTCCCCGGGGTACACCGTAGCTACAAGTTCTGCCTCCTCACCCTCGCCGGCCCGGCGCGCCCGGCCCGGGCGGCGAACTTCGCCTTCTTCTGCCACGATGCCGCCGATCTCGCCGACCCCGAGCGCCGCTTCACGCTTTCGCCGGAGGACTTCCGGCTCCTCAACCCCAACACCCGCACCGCGCCTATCTTCCGCACCCGCCGGGATGCCGAGCTCACCCGCCATATCTACCGGCGGGTGCCAGTGTTGGTGGAGGAGGCGAAGGGCGAGGCGGGCAACCCGTGGGGGGTAAAGCTACGAAGGATGTTCGACATGGCCAACGACTCGGGCCTCTTCCGCACGCAGGAGCAGCTTGAGGCCCAGGGATTCCGCCTGGAGGCGAACGCCTTCGTGCGGGGCGACGAGCGCTGCCTCCCGCTCTACGAGGCCAAGATGGTCCACCAGTTCGACCACCGCTTCGGGGACTACGCTGACCAGCCAGCGGGCTCGAAGGACACTCAGCTGCCCGAGGTGCCGCTCGAGCGCCTGGCTGATCCCGACTACCGAGTGCTCCCCCGCTACTGGGTGCGGGAGCGCGACGTCGAGGAACGCCTCGCCGGCCGCTGGGGCCGCGGCTGGCTCCTCGGCTGGCGGGACATCACCAATGTCACCAACGAGCGCACCGTCATCGCCGCTGTCATCCCGCGGGTGGGGGTGGGGCACAATTACCTCCTCATGCTCCCCACTCGGCCTGAGCAGGGCTCATTCCTTGTAGCGGTCCTCAACTCCCTGCCGTTCGATTATTGCGCGAGGCAGAAGGTCGGTGGTACCAACTTGACGTACTTTACTATGAAGCAGCTTCCCGTCCTCCCGCCCGAGGCCTTCGATGCCCCCTGCCCCTGGTCACCCAACGAGACCCTGGCCGACTGGATCCGGCCCCGGGCGCTGGAGCTCACCTACACCGCCTGGGACCTGGAGCCTTTCGCCCGCGACCTGGGCTACGCCGGCCCGCCCTTCCGCTACGACCCCGAGCGCCGCTTCCAACTCCGCTGTGAGCTGGACGCCGCCTTCTTCCTCCTCTATCTGGGCACGCCTGAGGAGTGGGAGCGGGAGGCGACGCCAAAGCTCAAGGCCCTCTTCCCTACGCCGCGGGACGCCGTCGCTTACATCCTGGAGCAGTTCCCCATCCTCAAGCGGCGCGACGAGGCCCGCTACGGCGAGTACCGCACGGCCCGCCTCGTGCTGGAGGCCTACGACCGGATGAGCGAGGCCGCCGCCACCGGCACCGCCTACCGCACCCTCCTCGCGCCTCCCCCAGCCGACCCCTCGGTCGCCCACCGGGCGGGGGCAGCGAGGCCTGGAGCCGGAATCGCACGCCCGCACCAAACTGGTGGACGGTAAGATGGGAGGAGAAAGATGTGGAGGCCCGAGGGCAGCAGGCGTTGCCATTACACAAAGGACGAGTTGCAGCGCTTGATCGCGGAACGGATTCCGGAATCCGGGAGTCTTGAGTACAAGCAGCGGCTGGAGCTCGATACCGATAGCCAGAAGCGCGAGCTCCTCAAAGACCTCCGTCGACCTCAGTGACACCGAGTCGAGCGAGATCCGCAACCTCGCTATCGCCCAGCTCTTGTGCGGCATCTGGCAAGCGCAGGAGCGCAGCTACGAGGCTGCCGTCGCGGCGGGTCGCGACCCGACGCCGGTGGTCATCATCATCGAGGAGGCCCACGAATTCCTCTCGGCCGACCGGATCGCCCGAATGCCCATCCTGTTCCAGCAGGTCGCGCGGGTGGCTCGCAGGGGGCGGAAGCGGTGGTTCTGCCTGGCGTTCTCGACCCAGCTCCCGCAGCACCTGCCGGACGAGGTCCTTGGTCTGGTCAACAACTGGATCCTGCACAAGATCACCGACGCCGGGGTGGTGAGCCGGCTGCGGCGGTCCATCAGCGGCATCGACGACGCGCTGTGGTCGATGTTGCCCGGGCTCGCCCCGGGTCAGGCGGTCGCGTCCTTCACCAGCCTGGCGCGGCCCCTGCTGGTGGCCGTGGACCCGACGCCGTGCCGGTTGCTGATGATCGACTGGCCGGCTTGCAGAAGGTGAGGATGGTCTCGGTGCCGATCCGCCGCTGGATGCCGGGAGCGTTCCGGTCGGGGGGCGGGAGGTAGCGGCGGCGTGCCAACAGGTCCCGCGTCCGGACCAACTGCTGTTTCAGACCGGCTGCGGCGGCGACGGAGCGGGCGATCACGGAGTTGCGGACGGGAGTGCCGTGCAGGGACGTGTCGCCCATGACCAGGACCAGGACCAGATGGCCCCCGGGTCGCAGGACGCGGGCCGCCTCGCTCAGGACGCGGCTCAGGTCGAGGACGTAGCGGGCAACGATGCCCCGCAGGCGCGGGGGCAGCTGGTCGAGCGGGCCGACCTCCTCCAGGTGCCGGGCGACGTCAAGGCTGATCATCGCCCCACCGGGTTTGCCGGACGTAGCGCACCGCATCCCCTCCGGTCTCCTCATGGAGGACCCGAAAGTCCCGTTCCTCCAGCAGCTGCCGCACGATGTCTGCAGGATTGGGGAGGATTCGCCACACCTCGACGCGGTTCCCGTCCATGCGGAACTCCAGCCGGTCTCCGGGGCGAACCCGCAGGGCTCTGCGCACGGCCGCCGGAAGGGTGATCTGAAACTTCCTGCTCCAAAGCAATGATCAAAAAGTCGAGCATACTTTGCAACCACCCGGCGGGAGGTTCCGTCAAGAGGTGTGGACTTTCGCATCAGGCGGCAACCTCCTGGGAAGCCTCGACTCCATCCACGTACCGCACGCCCGCATAGACCTTCGCGAGCAGGTGCGGCGCGTTCAGGCG
>Ga0101941_1001581_pt1 | contig 15088 bp, 10 predicted proteins | sample DewCreD2012metaG_3_FD_75242 | JGI IMG/M metagenome (GOLD analysis project Ga0101941, IMG submission 75242) | Hot spring sediment bacterial and archeal communities from British Columbia, Canada, to study Microbial Dark Matter (Phase II) - Dewar... ...
CACCAGACGGAATGGGGACAGACCCTGTGTCCCGTGTTGGACAAGCTGTTAAACTGGGCAGAGGCGGCGCCTGACGCGGTCAGGCAGCGGCTGATCGATGCCGATCAACAGGCACAGGCCGTTTCCTAGACTGGCTCCCGGATCGATGGCGCCTTCGCTCGTCCACTGCGTTGTGTCGGCTGAGACCGGACGGAGGCGGCGGTGCGCGGCGAGCTGAAGACCTATCAGGCCAAGCGGAAGTTCGGCGAGACGCCGGAGCCGAAGGGCAAGAAGGCCGCACGCGCGCAGGCGGGGCGGACCTATCTGATCCAGCGGCATGCGGCGACGCGGCTGCACTATGATCTCCGCATCGAGGCGGACGGCGTGCTGAAGTCCTGGGCCGTGACCAAGGCCCCGTCGCGGGACACCTCGGTCAAGCGGCTGGCGGTCGAGGTGGAGGATCACCCGCTGGACTATGGCGGGTTCGAGGGCACGATCCCGCACGGCAACTATGGGGCCGGTACGGTGCAGATGTGGGACACCGGCACCTGGGAGCCGCAGGAGCCGGATCTGGAGACGGCCTGGGCCAGGGGGCAGATCAAGATGGTCCTGCACGGCGAGCGGCTGAAAGGGAAATGGGCGCTGATCCGGCTGAAGAGCGACCGGGGCAAGCCGTCCAAGCGCAACAACTGGCTGCTGCTGAAGGAAAAGGACGAGCATGCGGTGGCGGGCGAGGGCGATGCCCTGGCCGAGATCGACGCCTCGGTGACGACGGGACGGTCGCTGGCGGAGATCGCCGAGGGCAAGGCGCAGTGGACCTCGTCGAAACCGACGGGCCGCAAGGGGCCGGCCAAGCCCAAGCCGTCGAAGGCCGCACAGAGCAGCGCGAAGAAGGCGCCTGCGTTTGTGCCTATCCAGCTTTGCAAGGTGGTCGATCATCCGCCGGGGGCCAAAGGCTGGGCACATGAGATCAAGTTCGATGGCTATCGGCTTCAGGTCGGGATCGGGGGCGGCAAGGCGATCTTGCGGACCCGCAAGGGTCTGGACTGGAGCGACCGGTTTCCGGACCTGGCGGTCGATGCGGCGGCCTGGCCCGATGCGGTGATTGACGGGGAGCTGTGCGCCCTGGACGACGATCATATGCCGGACTTTTCCGCCTTGCAGGCGGCGATCTCGGACGGAAAGACGGGCGGTCTGGTCTATTTCGCCTTCGACCTGCTGTTCGAGGGAGGCGAGGACCTGCGCAAACTGCCGTTATCGCATCGCAAGGCCCGGCTACAGGCCTATGTCGATCGGGTGGGCAAGACGGCCGGGACGCGGCTGCGCTATGTCGAGCATTTTGCCTCGACCGGTCAGGCGGTGCTGGAAAGCGCCTGCCGGATGGATCTGGAGGGGGTGATCTCCAAGAAGCTGGACGCCCCCTATCACGCCGGGCGGTCGAGCAGCTGGGTCAAGTCCAAGTGCCGGGGGCGCGACGAGGTGGTGATCGGCGGCTGGTCGTCGGAAGGCGGGACGCGGTTCCGGTCGCTGCTGGTCGGGGTGAAGGACAAGGGCGGGCTGCGGTATCTGGGCCGGGTTGGCACCGGCTATGGCGAGGCGGTGGCGAAGACGCTGGTGCCCGCCTTGAAGGCCGTGTCGGCGGACAAGAGCCCCTTCACCGGCGCAGGCGCGCCAAAGAGCAGGTCCTGTGCGGTAGCGGTCTTGGGGAAAGCGATCACCTCGCGGATGTTCTCATCGTTGGTGAGGAACATCACCAGACGGTCGATGCCGGGCGCGATGCCGCCGTGAGGGGGTGCACCGTACTCAAACGCTTCCAGCATGTGCCCGAAGCGAGCCTGCGTCTCCTCCTCGCTGTAGTTGAGCAACCGGAACACCTTCTGCTGGATGTCGCGCCGGTGGATACGGATGCTGCCGCTTGCCCATTCCACACCGTTGCACACCACGTCGTAACAGGATGCACGCACGCGGGCGGGGTCGATATCCAGCAGGGGCAGGTCCTCCGGGTGGGGCATGGTGAAGGGGTGATGCATCGGGTCCCAACGCCCTTCTTCCTCGTTCCATTCCACCAGCGGGAAATCCACAATCCAGCAGAACGCCAGCATATTGGGGTCCAGTAGCCCCAGCCTCTTGCCGAACTCGTTGCGCAGGCGCGAGAGCACGTTCGCTACCACCTTTGGCTGGTCGGCGACGATGGCTACCATATCGCCTTCCTGCGCTTCGGTGGCGCGGCGGATAGAGGCTATCTCCTCGCCGGTGAGGAACTTGGCGATGGGCGAGCGCACACCCGCTTCCATCCATTGAATCGTCGCCAGCCCCTTCGCGCCGAATCGTCGGGCGAACTCGGTGATTTCGTCCAGGTCTTTCCGGCTGTACTGTGCGCCGCCGGGGATGCGGATGGCTTTCACCTGTCCGCCGCTGTCCAGCACACTGCGGAAAATCTGTGCCTGCGTGTTTGCCAGCACCGGGGACAGGTCCACCAGCTCCAGTCCAAAGCGCAAGTCGGGTTTATCCGTGCCGTAGCGCGCCATCGCCTCGTCGTAGGTGAGGCGGGGCCAGGGCTTAATCATCTTCTTGTTCGACACCGACTCCACCACGAAGATGGTGAGCTCCTCGATCAGCTGCAGGATGTCCTCCTGTTCCACGAAAGACATCTCCAGGTCCAGCTGGGTGAACTCGGGCTGGCGGTCGGCACGGGTATCCTCGTCGCGGAAGCACTTGGCTATCTGGTAATATCGCTCCACGCCTGCCACCATCAGCAACTGCTTGAGCTGCTGGGGCGACTGCGGAAGAGCGTAGAAATGCCCGGGGTACAGACGCGAGGGCACCAGATAGTCTCGCGCCCCCTCCGGTGTAGATTTGATAAGGATTGGGGTCTCAACCTCTATAAATCCGCGCTCGTTCAGGAACTGGCGTATCAGGTTCACCACCTTGTGGCGCAGCTCCAGACGATAGAACATCTCCGGACGGCGCAGGTCCAGATACCGGTAACGCAGGCGGAGCGTTTCGTCTACGTTCAGGTTCTCGTCCGAAATCTGGAAGGGCAGGGGGCGACAGGTATTCAGCACCTCCACATCGGATACCAGCACTTCGATCTCGCCGGTAGCCAGTTTGGGGTTTTCCAGCCCTTCTGGTCGGCGGCGGACGGTTCCTTCTACCGCCAGCACATATTCGGCGCGCACCGTCTCGGCGACCGCGTGTGCCTGCGGGGCGGTGCTGGGGTCAAATACCACCTGCACCAATCCGCTGCGGTCGCGCAGGTCAATAAAGATGAGCCCTCCATGGTCGCGGCTGCGATGTACCCAGCCGTTGAGTATCACCTGCTGTCCGATATGCTCCGGGCGCAGTGTTCCACAAAAGTGCGTGCGTTTCCAGCGTCGCAAAGGTCATAACCTCCCTTGATGCTGACTGAAGCAGGATTATTATACAGCCTGCACCGCCTGTGCTTCCAGTGCCACCCGGAACTGCTGTTGATACAGGTTGGCGTAGATACCGCCGTACGCCAGCAGCTGCTCGTGTGTGCCCACCTCTTTGATTTCGCCCTTTTCCATTACCACAATCTTGTTCGCCTTGACGATGGTGGAGAGGCGGTGTGCGATCACGAAGCTGGTGCGTCCCTGCATCAGCCGTTCCAGAGCCTCCTGAATGAGCGCTTCTGTTTCGGAGTCAAGCGCACTGGTGGCTTCGTCCAGAATGAGGATGCGCGGGTCGCTGAGGATGGCGCGTGCGATGGCGACGCGCTGTTTTTCTCCACCGGAGAGTTTAACGCCTTCTTCTCCGATGCGCGTTTCGTAGCCCTTGGGCAGTGCCTCGATAACGTGGTGGATGTTGGCAGCACGGGCAGCCTCGTACACCTCTTCATCGGTAGCGTCCAGCCGTCCGTAGCGGATGTTTTCCATGATGGTGGTGTTGAACAGGATAGTTTCCTGAATCACCACGCCAATCTGGCGGCGCAGGCTCTTCAGTTTCACGTCGCGGATATCGATGCCGTCGATGCGGATTGCACCCGAGGTCACATCGTAGTTGCGCTGTAGCAGGTTCACCATCGTGGTTTTACCCGAGCCTGACTGCCCTACCAGCGCGACCATCTCGCCCGGCTCTACGGTGAGGTTGATGCCTTTAAGCACGGGTTGACCCGGCTCGTACTCAAACCAGACATTATCAAACTCCACTTTGCCCACGATGGGGGGCATCTCGATGGCATCGGGTTTATCCTCGATGGCGGGCTTGGTGTCCAGCGTGTAGAAAATGCGCTCCAGCGCGGCATTGGTGCGGGCAATCATGTCGTTCATCTGAATGAGGCGCAGGATGGGCCCGTACATGTAGCCTCCGATGTAGGAGATGAACGCAATCAACGAGCCGGGTGACATCTGTCCCGAAATCACCAGACGACCGCCATACCACAACATCAGCGCGGTACCCAGTGCCCCGATGACCTCTGCGATGACCCAGAGCAGTGTGCCCATCACGCCCTGCCGCACGTTGAGCACCAGCAGCTCGCGCGTCTGACCCAGAAACTGTCGTACCTCGTAACGCTCCTTCGCGTAGGACTTGACTACCGCTACGCCCGCCAGCTTCTCTTGCAGGTCGCCCAGCATCACATCGCGCTCGTGCCGAATTTGCCGACTACCCTGTTTTAGCTTGTTGACGAAAGCCAGATAGTTGAGGATATAGATGGGGAAAACCGAAAGGGCGACCAGCGTCAGCACCCAGTTCTTGGTGAAGGCGATAACGAGCACCGCTGCCAGCGTCACTCCGTCCGAAATCATGTTGACGAAACCGCCGGTGAGCAGCTGGTTGATGGTTGCCACGTCGTTGATGACGTTGGACATCAGCTTGCCCGTCTGGTGCTTCTCGAAAAAGCCGATGGACAGCGACTGCATGTGGCTGTATAGCTTTCGGCGAATATCGTACATAAACCGCTGTCCAAGATAGGTAATGGTCACTGCCAGCGCGTAGCCTACCACCCCTGACGCGGCGGAAATCCCCACGATAGCAAAGAAAACACCCCACAGGGGGAAGGGTTCGCGCTTGATCAGGTGGTCGGTGATGTACTGGATGATAAGGGGCATGGGCAGCCCGAGCCCCGCGCTGAGGAAGGTCAGCACCGCTGCCAGAAACATGGTGCGCCGGTAGGGGCGCAACTCTTTCAGGAAACGGACGAGATTTTTCATGGCAGGACACGGTATCAGTTACCTTATTGTACCACCATTTCTGCGCCGCATACAACCTGAAGAGGGAGCACTTCTTCTCCGAAAATAGTAGCGGGGCACGCTGTGCTAACAAATCCGGGCAGGAAAGTGGTATAATGTGATGGAAGATTGCTTTGCTTCCCCTGCGTCAAGATGCCACGATGGTGCCCCATTTTCCCGTGTGAATTATCCGGTATTTTCGGGAACAACTCTAATGAACCGCTAAGGCATCACCGCATTTTGCGTGAGGGAGGAACGACTTTGAAGGGGTATATATCGCGTGAGAGCTGGATTATCGCCGCGATTTGCGTGGCAGACCTCGTCTCCACGTTAATCTTCGTGCATCATCACGGCGCCAGGGAAGGCAACCCGCTGATGGATTTCTACCTGCAGAAGGGCGTGGTACCCTTCGTTCTGGCGAAATGCACGATGTTCCTGTTGCCCATCGCGATTATCGAATGGGCGCGTCGCCACAACCCGGACTTTGTGCGGCGCATGGCGCGCTTCGCCATAGCCGCGTACGTGGGGCTGTATGTGGTTGTGGTGGCGAAGGAAAACATTCTGCGTCCCACACCGCCTCAGCCGGTTCCCCCGGCAGTGATGAGCTTTTACGGACCCGACTATATGCGTCGGCTGCAAAGTGTCTCTCCGCCGTCGTACTATGAATACAGAGGTTCGCGCGTGGTGAACGCAGGCGGAATGTGGCGATAGTGGCGTGAATACGCAATGCGAACGATAACACCGCCTCCAGCATCTGGAGGCGGTGTGTGCTTATTCCACCTCGAATTGCGAAATCTGCACCACCGTGTCCCCGGTACTTTGTGACCACCTCCGGGCACACAGCGTCACTCCGCCGGCAGCGAGAGGCTTCTCGTCCGTGTACTGGAGCAGTAATTTGCCGTCCTGCTCGACCTCTATCTTGCCCCCGCGCACCCGTATAGTCAGGTTGTGCCACTCTGAATCGGGTGTGAAGGGGGCGGTGGTCAGGTTCTGCCGATCGCCGTCATATTCTCCACTGGTGGGTACTCTGTGCAGCTGGGCGTCACGACTGGTCAACAGCAGGACGTAGCAAGCCTCTGGTCCACAGCGAAAACCCACCCAGAAGCCATCGCGCCAATCGGACCCTCGCGAGACCAACCGGTAACGAATCTTCACCGTGTAGTCTTTCCATGTGTTGTCACCTGCGCTGGCGCCGCGAGGTAGCCAACCGTCCTCGATGCAGTTCCTGCCTTCGTAGACACCATCCCGTATCTGCCATGCGCCAGCGTTCACCGTGAAGGTAGGAGAGCCGTCACTGCCGGGGCGGTAGATGGAAAAATCCACCCTTCTGGGCGAACCAGCAAAGACGATAACGCCAAACCGCTCCGGGCGGTGGAAAGTGTCCGTCGGCGACCATGCCTGAAACTCGGCGGTGGCATCGGTGCTGTCTTTCGGGCGTTCAATGCGATAGAACTGGGCACGCCAGCTGTCTCCCACGTACACCTGTTCGCCTTCCGGCAGGATTTCCTTCAGCGGTATCGCCATCTCAGCCGTCCAGCCGGTGTCGCGGTCGGCACGGTCGTTGGCGGTGCCGTTCACGAAAGTTGCCCAGCGCAGTCCGACGGCGTTCCACCGGGCGTTTTCGTCCACATCACCCGGGTTGCCGTCCTTCGCCTCGGGGGTATTCAAGTCGATGAGCGCGCCCAGCGGGTTCAGGTCTATCTCTTTATAGTTCTGTCCTCGCCCGGACGGGTCCAGATACACTTCTACCGCCTCCCCTTCCCAGACGTATGCGTCGCGCTGAGTGTACACCGACCAGATGTCCGGGTCCTCGCACTCAAACCCCACATACAGGAACTGCCTGTCCCACAACAGCCGTGCAGTTGTGCGCACGGTCGGTGTCAGCCCGATAAGAGCGGGAGCATTGGCGGGGTTAAACCGCCATTTCAGCTCTATCGTTGCCGCGTTTTGCCACGCTGCATCGTCCAGCTTGCCGTCGATGATAGGGGGCGCAGAAGTTTGGGGCACTGTCACCTGTTTGGGAGGAAGGGGCGTGCTGGATGCCAGGTAGTTCAACACGTCCGAAAGGATGTTCAGCGCTCGTTCGGGTTCGGCGATCAGGCGATGCCAGATATAAAGAACCCTTGCGCCGCGAAAGTCACCCTGTTTGAACTCCACCAGCGCGATGCCCTCGCCGTATTCCTTGCCCATGTTGTCCTTCAGTGTGAGGATGGGCGTGTAACGCGCTTCCTGTTCGTTCCAGATGTTCACCATCGGGCGCCAGCGCAGGTCACCATCGGTGGGGAAGGGGAACTCGTCGGGCAGGTTAGTGACAACCTGCTGGTCAGGGTTGCGCACGAATCGCAAGGAAACGCCCTGTGGTGGTTTCTCCCAGCCTCGCACCTCTTTGCCTTTCAGGTAGTCTTCCCGTCCCTCGGCGCCGCTACCGCTGATGGGCATCCCGATTTTGGGTGCGAACACAACAGGTGTTCCTCGCTCGTTGTAGTAGAACGGATAAGGCTGGGTGGGGGAGACCAGTAGAGTCCCTCCTCTGCGCAGATATTCCAGCATCGCTCTGTCGCCATCGCCCTGCTCGCGAACGGTCTGATAGTAGTTTTCTCCCCCCAGGTAGAGAACCAGCGGGAATCGCATCGGGTTGAAGAGGCTCGGGTTCACCAGCTCATCGGGGCGGAGCGCAGTAAGCAGTCCAAATGCTCCTGCACGGTTCACCGCTTTCACCAGCGGGTGTCCCTGCGCAGAGACCAGAGGTGTGGGGATGATTGCGACCGCTCCCAGCGTCTTCAACCTGTCGGCGACCTGTTGCCAGCGTTTCTGCATCTGTTGCTCCGCCAGATAAGCCTGCCGACGATTTTGCAGGGCTGCCAACGCAGGCTGAATCTGCTCTTCGGGCAGGTCGCTGAGGGTGAGTGCGAACAGAGCGCAGCTCTGCGGGGTAACCGTTCGCAACTCTGCTTTCAACGGGTGCGCTACCATCCATAGCCGCCATTGCAGTACAGGAGGCCATCCCTGTATTGCGGGCGCGCCCTTGTCCAGAGTAACGGTTTCAGTGCTTCCGTCGGCGTAGGTAAGTTTCAATTGCGCCTGCGGCTCGTCGGAAACCAGCGCAAAGAGTATGGTTGCTTTATGCGCCAGGCGAACCGGCTGACGTGTAGCCGCCTTTCCATTGCTGAGGGTCGGCTCTATCAGCGAAAAGGGCACACCCCACAGGAAGCGCAGTCCCCCGGAGAAGCCTGCCATACTGCGGTTATCATCCCAGTTCAGGTTGAGGAGAACGTCAGCCTGCTCTACCAGCGGGATCTCCTCGAAGCCGGGAATGGGCGCGTGCTCCTGCGGCTGGCGCGGTTTGGCTATCGTCGGACTGACGGATGGGACATCGGCGGGAACATCCCCAACCCGTATCCAGTCGCCCTCTTTTACCCCTCGTACCAGCAACGTATCCTGCCGTTCCGCAAACCGCTGCACCGCCTGCGTTTCTGCATCGTTGATGAACACGCGCTTGTTGCGCAGGTCGGCGAGCGGGAAGGTAAGCACCACGTCGAAGCGTCCCTCTGCATCTACCGAAGGAGGCTTGCCCTTCAGGCGCAGGGCAAAGTTACCGTTCTTTGCGGGACGGTACTCGGCAACGTCGGTGTGCGTGCCCGCGATATTGAACGCCATCGCTGCCCTTTCACCACACACCACGCGCACCTGCGTGCCCGCTACGGGATAAATGAGCTTTTCCAGTCCTCCCCACAAGCCGCCGTATGTGCTGCGCGTGCCCACTGGCTGATCTGCGCCGTCGTACAGCCCGTATCGCTCGGCGAATGCGTTACCGTAGTCGGCGACAGAGGGGTGCATCTCGTCGCGGAAGAGCAGAGGGAAGCGCTCTATCATCCCGCGCAGGTAGTGTCCCAGCACCGGGTCGCCTGTGTGCACGTATATCAGCAACACTCCAACGGCGGTTTCCCAGATTTCGTTAGCACAAGCTGCCCCCAGCCAGGGCAAACCGGAGTTTGGCTCCATAAAGAAGGAGGCGTCGATATCATCATTCGGGTTATTATCGGAGGCGAAGATAGGCAGACAGCGATAGACAAGGCTCCTCGCCAGCTTGAGAGCAAGGTTTGCCAGCTCCTGTCGTTGCGGGTCGTCGCGGAAGGTGAAGTGATATTTCAGCAGGAAGCTGGCAATCGGCGCGGCGTCCCATGCGAACATCGCGGCGGGCACATCGGGATAGCAGTTGCGCGTGTACAGGATGTACCTGCTCCAGCGCACCACGCCATCCAGGATAGGTAGCCACTCGGCGTTGCGCTCATTGCGGTAGGCGTCCAGAAAGGCGAGGGCGATGAGCCAGTTGTTCACGTTGTGCAGGGTAGGCACGTTTTTGCCGAACTGTGGTCGCCAATCGCCTTCCAGCGGCTTGCGCCAGGCGACGCACTGCTCACCGTTTACCGTAAACCTCTGTGCCAGGTTTGCCAGCTGCGCCAGGTCTTCGCGCAGTCCGGCAATAGCCTGCTGGTTGTTCTGGGCGTACACGTAGTCGATGGGGCTATCCCAGTCCACCCCATAGCTCTCCAGATTGTTATCCAGCGAGAAGGGATCGCCCTTCGTCCGATATAGCAGTCTGCCCAGCGAAGGCGTGGGAAAACGCTCCAGTCGGTAAGGTTTGGGTAGCCACTGCAAGTCGTTCAGTGGTGGGGCGGAGGCGAGCCGTTGGCGGTAGGTGCGCCAGATGTAGTCGTTGACGAACAGGTTAGGGTCGTCATCATAGTGCAGGTCGGTATGGTACAGGATACGGAAGCGCGAAGCAAACAACTCGCCATCTTGCGGGTAGCGAATCTGGTTGTAAGGCTTGTCATAGGGCAGAGTGAGGCAGAAGAACTGCTTTGCCTGCCGTGACTGCCAGCAGTAGGTGCTGCCCAGATTGTGCTCGCTGTGGTCGGTAAGGCGAGCATCGAAGAACTCATAGGCGATATATTTGCCCTCGTCGGGCTTCCATAAACCCACTACCGGTACAGGGTAGGCTCCAATCGCGGGAGCGTACATCCAGTCCGGTGACCATGCCGACACCACCGTTGCGCTGGAAGTGCCGAATGCCCCCTGCATCACGTGGTCGTCGATCACGGGGGTAGGTATCACCCAGCCTCGCTGGTGGAAGATGGGCGCACCCGGCAGAGAGCAGGCGAACAGATGCAAGGGCTGTTTGCCGTGCGTGGCTTCCCACACCACTGGCGCGAACCGCTTGACGGAGACGCGGAAAGAGACCTGCGGGTAGGGGTTGCCCTGTATGAAACCTACGCTCACCACCGTATCATCGCCGACCTCCCACGAGCCGTCGGTGCGGAAGCCGGAGAAGAGTATCTGCTGTGCCTGTGTTTGGACGCGAGTGGCGACAAGTGCACCGTTCGCATGGAAAAGTATATCGCCGATCACCCTGTTGCCTTCCTGCAGGCGAAAGCCGGTGTAGCGGTTACCCTCGCGCAGAGGGATACAGCGTAACGAACCGCTGACAACAGGGGATTGCGCTGTAGTATGCTCCGTATGGAGCAAGAAAAGTAAGAGGACGACCGCAGTATACCGTACAGCTCTGAACATCCACCCTCACCTCGGTTCCCAATTTTCAGGCAGGTACAAGAGCACGTGCTGACACGACCATTCTTCTCCACAGAGCGAGGGAGTCCTGCAGCGGATGCAGGGAGGCTTCCTGTGGAGGGAAGCCTCCCCACCGAGAGATTAGCCGCCTGCGTTGGCTATCCAGGGGTTAATCCACGGTTCTTTGCGGTCATTGTCGGGGTGAGATTTCCAAATGGCATCCCAGCGGTACCACTTTGTATGCCCGTCACAGAAGGCGAGGTTGGAACCCATGTTGTGGCGTGTGTATGCACTGATATTATTCAGTACGTTTTGCACCCATGGGTCGTTGATGTCGTACTGGTGGTCCCACAGGTCGTCGCCGGTGTAGTCCGGTAAGGCGGCGCGTCCACTACCCCAGTAGGGCAACCATGGCGTCCAGCAATCACCCAACATTACCAGTTGAGCGGGGCGGTCAACGCCTGACTGCTTACTGAAGTCTGTCTCGCCGTTGATCTGGCGGATAATGCTCTCGTTCGCGCCATAGCTCAGTACCGAGCCTTGTGGCTGCCAGCCGTCCTGCGTGAGATACCAATCACGCCCCCGTTTGGTGCTGGGGCACTCGTAAATCTTTGCGTTTTTGAGGTAAGGGTGGATCTTATAGTACCACTGAGAGTATAGTTCCCACATGCGAGGTGGCGGGAAGTTCTCAGGGTAGGTATACCAGACGGGGAAATGTTCATCATAATCTTGTGCGTACATCAGCATGCCCAGTGCCAGTTGTTTCACGTTCGAGTTGCAGCTGGCAGCGCGTGCCTTCTCGCGCGCCTGGGCAAAGACGGGGAACAGAATCGCTGCCAGTATCGCGATTATCGCGATAACTACAAGCAGCTCAATCAGGGTGAAACCGCTTTTTCGTTGCATGTTCAGCCTCCTGTCTGAGATTTAACGGTTGCCGGAAGATGGTGCGCTCATACCACCCGGCACATAGCCGGGGGGATACGGGCTGACACCAGGCTGCATGGTCTCTGTGGTCCTGCGTACTGCGCCCCCACCAAACCACCAGTAGGCAACACCTACAATCAGCAGCACTACCGCAATTACCACAGCAGCCACAGCAGGACTGACCTGTTTGCCCTTCATGAGTCACCTCCCTCAGGTTAGAGTTGTGCAACGGAAGTGGCAGAGGTTCTGCACTACCTCGATATAAGTGACGCAAAGGAAGCATGTCGGGTGCAGTGTATGAGGCAAAAAGTCATGGACATCTTCCGTCTGATGTGCTATATTTGTGATACAGATCAGCAGCAAGGATAAGGACGATGGCGACGGAGGAGATAGACGTCCGACAGGAGAACGGCGCAAGGCGTGTGATACTTACCATAAACGGCGAAGAGGCGAGCGAGTGCTGGATTATCCCGTTGACCATCCGTGTGGGCACGGCAACGGTGCGCATGGACGGCATCGGCGGGGTAGCAACCAAACCCGAACATCGCCTGAAGGGCTATGCCAGCCGTGTGTTACAGAGGGCGATAGAGGAGATGACCGCCGGTGACGCAGCGATAACCATGCTGTACGGCATCCCCAACTTCTACCACCGTTTTGGCTACGTGACGGCAGGACCGGAGTACTGGGTATTTCTGTACGATGTGAAGCGGGATGAACCGTTACCGCCGGGCTGGACGGTGCGCGAGTTTACCTCACAGGATTTCGCCTCTGTTCGTCGGATATACGAGCAGGCAACGGCGTTCGCAACGGGCGCGGTGGTACGAGCGGAAGATTCTCGGGTATGGCGGAAGCTGCTGGAAACGCCCGGCAACTACCCGCAAGACGAATGCTGGGTGGCGGTATCGCCCGAAGGGGCAGTGGAGGGTTATGCGTGGCGGGCGAGATGGTGCTGGTCGATGCGGGATATTTTGGAGCGCGAGTTCCCCGATGCGCTTGCGTTTGGCGAGGTGATAGCGATCACGCCAGGCGCAGCGGATGCTCTATTGGCAACCTGCCGTCGGCGCGCTGCCGAGGAGGGCAAAAAAGAAGCGTTGCTGCCCGTTCCTCCCGATAGTCTGGTAGCATATGCGGCGCGCTATACCGATGCTCGTGCAGTGCAGTTGTACAGTGCAGGCGGCGGCTCGATGGTGCGTGTGCTGAGCGTGGAGCGGTTGTTGCGTGCGCTGGAGCCTGAGCTCAGCCGGCAGTTTCGGCAATGCGAGCACAGGGTCGCGCCCTGCCAGATTACCTTCCGTACCGATCTGGGTGAGGGCACACTGCTAATCGGTAAGGAAGAGGTTCGCAGTGCGCGAGAGCAGGTTGAGGCATGTACTGCGTACGCCATCCGCCTGTCGCAGGGCACACTGGCTCGGCTTGCGCTGGGCTTCGCTCCCGCCGATGACCTGTGTGCCCGCCTGTCAGAGCCACTACCTGAGGAGGTGGCCTCTTTGCTCAAACTGCTCTTTCCTGTCCGTTATCAGCACGCTTACTTACCGGACAGATATTAGGTGAGAAAAGCTGCGAAACAAGTGTCCCCTTTCGAGGGGGTAAAACGGTAATATTACTGGAAAACCACTTCAAAGGAGGTTTGCAACCATGCGACAGCACGTGTTCGCTTTTCTGGTGGCGATGGTGGTGTGGATGTTAGGTAACGTGATAGGCTTATGGACACCGCCTTCGCTCGGGGATGAGTCCTCAACTGCATGGACAAAGTGTGAGCCCAAAGAAAACGATGTGATGCCGGATAATCCTGCCCAAAACTGTAGAGCTACTTCCGGAAAGTGCGTGAACGAGTGCGAAAAGTGGGTTGCATTGCAGACGACACTTCGTTGTCAACGTTGGGGCGGACAGGTTTACTGTTGGGAGAGACAGGTAGGAACTCTGGCTGATTATTACAAGGCACCGTGTCAAGCATGGCCCCACTGCGACTCCTGCGGTACGTTTCGCCGTGTTCAAAGCCGAATAATCGTGCCTTGGTACCAATGCCAACGGTGACGACCACGTACGGTGGGAGGTTGGGGTGGGGCAGCGCAAGGAGGTGACTGTTATGAAGTGGCTATTGTTGGCGTTCGTTGTATTAACCAGTGTAATGTGCCGCGCAGATATACTGCTTGAGGCGAGGAGGTCTGCCGAGAAACGAGCGTCCGCTCTGAATAAGCGTACCCTTGTCTGGGAGGTAACCCTCAGCGAGGAACCCAGTATGTCGCCAGCTCAGCAACAAGCAAGGAAGGAGCAGACTTATCGTAGTACGTACGAAAATGTGCTGAGACGTTTAATTGCGCAGAATCGCCCCCGTAACGACGCTGAGCGAGAAGCAAGACAGGCGGCAGCAGCGTTTGCGTCAGCGGCTGAGCCTCGCCCCGTACAATTTACCACAGATTACTGGGTGACCCGTAGCGACGACAATACCTGTGTGGAGGGGGATGGCCCGGTCTTCGCTCCTGCAGGCATAGGGTCTTGCCGAAGTGAGGTGGTTTATAGTGAGGGGATAGCATTGGAGTTTAATCCAAGAGTAGAGGTAGGTGGCAGCACCTACTATGCAACGCAATATAGGTTGGGGGACCCTATCCCGTCTGCTCGCATCTGGCGAACCGAAGGACATGCCATGTACTATCGCGGTGTTAATTTACCGCTCAACCTCACACCAGAGGTGTTAACTCTGGTAGCGGTCGGCGACCCAACGCAAATGTACGGTACCCAGTGGTCAACGATAGATCAACAGGCTACTTCTGTTTCGTTACTTGCGCAGGTTAACCGGGGCAATACCGCTCCCTTTCATGTGCGGGTAACTCTTGATAGAACCAAACATCTGGCACCTCGAGGTATGGAGGTAACCTACGTAGGACGGCAAGGGTTTGAGTCTTATACCGTAAAAGAGTGGAAACTGTTTCAGGGTGTCTGGATACCTGTACTGGTCGAAGAGCTACAGAAAGATGATGCATTCGTGCGCAGGCGACTATGGAAGTTGAAAAATATCGTTGCTGCTCGTGAGTGTCCCATTTCACAAATACCGCAAGAGTTTCCTGTCCGTGACCTGCGTCTGCTTGGTGACTACGCAACGGATGATGATTTCGTGAGAAAGCTGGATCTCGTGGTAAGTTATGGTTGGAGTGGACGCCTGCCGACATTGCAGGAACTACAGGACAGGCAGAAACAGCAAGCATCTCAAAATATGGGTATGCAAAGGGAGCGTCATGTCATCTGGCGCGTTATCCCTCCCCTCCTGCTTATCACCATTGGCGTCCTGTGGTACTGGCGGTTGAGGCGGGCAGAGGGTAAAAGATAGGGTTCTGCCGTGCTGCAGAAAGGAGAGAGGGTTGCAGGAACAGCAAGTGCAGCAGGTTCGACAGCAGGTCGTTCGCTACTTCCGCAAACGCTGCCACCCGCAG
>Ga0101941_1001582_pt1 | contig 15086 bp, 13 predicted proteins | sample DewCreD2012metaG_3_FD_75242 | JGI IMG/M metagenome (GOLD analysis project Ga0101941, IMG submission 75242) | Hot spring sediment bacterial and archeal communities from British Columbia, Canada, to study Microbial Dark Matter (Phase II) - Dewar... ...
ACGACTCGCGACACTAAATGCATGCCAAAATTTGTCTACGTCCTGAACGGACCCAATTTAAACTTGCTCGGCCGGCGCGAGCCGAACATTTATGGCAAAACGACGCTGAAGGACGTCGAGGCGCTTTGCCGCAAAACCGCTGCGGCGCATAAGCTGTCAGTGGAGTTTCGTCAGTCGAATCACGAAGGCGAATTGGTGGATTGGATTCAAGAAGCCGATGAAAAGAAGGCGGTCGGAATCGTGCTCAATCCGGGCGGCTATACCCACACCTCCGTGGCCCTGCTGGATGCACTGAAGACACTGACGATCCCGATCGTCGAATGCCACCTGTCGAACCCGGCGGCGCGCGAGCGTTTCCGGCACCGATCCTATGTTTCGCCGGTCGCCACCGGCATCATTTCGGGCTTTGGCCCGCGCAGCTACGAACTGGCCGTCAAGGCCGCCCTCGGCCTGGTGCAGGAACGCAGCCAGACCGAAGACCGTTCGGTTTAAAGAACAGAGAGAGGCTCACATGGCCGATTCCAAGACCCCCGCGCCCAAGCTCAAGAATGACGCCGACATCGACACCGCCCTGGTGCGACAACTGGCCGACATCCTGAACGATACCGACCTGACCGAGATCGAGGTCGAACGCGGCGACCTGCACATCCGTGTCGCGCGTGAAGTGACCGTGGCGGCTCCGGTGCAATATGCCGCTGCCCCCGCCTATGCGCCTCAGGGTCCCGCAGCAGCCCCTGCAGCGGCTGCGCCTGCCGCTGCCATGCCTTCGGACCCGGCCACCATCGTCGCCAAGTCGGGCGAACAGGTGAAGTCGCCCATGGTCGGCACCGTCTATCTGTCGCCTCAGCCCGGCGCCGACGCCTTCATCAAGGTGGGCGACACCGTGAGCGCCGGCCAGACCCTGCTGATCGTCGAAGCCATGAAGACCATGAACCCGATCTCGGCCCCGAAGGCCGGTAAAATTGTCGAGATCCTGGTGGCAGACGCCCAGCCCGTCGAGTTCGGCGAGCCGCTCGTCATCGTCGAGTAGTCGGCATGTTTGACAAGATCCTCATCGCGAACCGAGGCGAGATCGCGCTTCGGGTTCACCGCGCCTGCAAGGAAATGGGCATCGCCACCGTGGCGGTTCACTCCGAGGCCGACGCCAATTCCATGTGGGTGCGGCTGGCCGACGAAAGCGTCTGCATCGGCCCGGCCTCGGCCGCCAAAAGCTACCTGAATATCCCGTCGATCATCGCGGCCGCCGAGATCACCGGCGCCCAGGCGATCCACCCGGGCTACGGCTTCCTGTCGGAGAACGCCCGCTTCGCCGAGATCGTCGGCGCGCACGGCTACACCTTCATCGGGCCCAAGCCGGAACACATCCGGATGATGGGCGACAAGATCACCGCCAAGCAGGCCGTCAAGGACGCGGGCATTCCCGTGGTCCCCGGCTCGGACGGCGGCGTGGCGACCGAGGAAGAGGCCTTCGCGGCCGCCGACGTCATCGGCTTCCCAGTCCTGATCAAAGCCGCCTCCGGCGGTGGCGGTCGCGGCATGAAGGTCGCCCAGACCCGCGAGGACCTGGCCGAGGCGGTCTCAACCGCGCGTTCGGAGGCCCGCGCGGCGTTCGGCGACGACACGGTCTACATGGAGCGCTACCTCCAGAAGCCGCGCCATATCGAAATCCAGGTCATCGCCGACAGCCACGGTAACGTGGTCCATCTGGGCGAGCGCGACTGCTCGCTGCAGCGCCGCCACCAGAAGGTGCTGGAAGAAGCCCCCTCGCCCGCCCTCGGCGCCGCTGATCGCGCCAAGATCGGCAAGATCGTCGTCGATGCGGTCAAGGCCATCGGTTACCTCGGCGTCGGGACCATCGAGTTCCTGTGGGAGAACGGCGAGTTCTTCTTCATCGAGATGAACACCCGCCTGCAGGTCGAGCATCCGGTCACCGAAGCCATCACCGGTATCGACCTGGTGCGCGAGCAGATCCGCATCGCCGCCGGCCTACCGCTATCGTTCACCCAGGACGAGGTGGTGTTCGAAGGTCATGCCATCGAGTGCCGGATCAACGCTGAAAACGCGCGGACCTTCACGCCCTCGCCCGGCACCATCACCGACTTCCATGCCCCCGGCGGTCTGGGCGTCCGACTGGATTCGGCGATCTATACCGGCTACGCGATCCCGCCGTATTACGACAGCCTGATCGGCAAGCTGATCGTCCATGGCCGTGACCGCCAGGAGTGCATCGCGCGCCTGCGCCGTTGTCTGGGCGAGATGGTCGTCGGCGGCATCGAAACCACGATCCCGCTGTTCCAGGACCTGCTGGTCCAGCCCGACATCCTGGCCGGCGACTACGACATCCATTGGCTGGAGCGCTGGATCAAGGCGCAGGGCTGACCTTAAAGTCGTCGTCATCGCCCGCCCTGCTTCGGCGGTGACGACGTTTAGGGATCGAGTTCGCCTGGGATTTGCGGCCTGCCATGGATGACGACGCCTTCACGGTCGATGATCTCATCGCCTGCTACGAGCGCGGCGTCTTTCCGATGGCGGACGCGCGTCACGACGAGAGCATCTTCCTGATCGATCCGGAACGCCGGGGCGTGCTGCCGCTGGACGGGGTGCACATCCCCCGCCGGCTGGCCCGCACAGTTCGGGCCGACCCCTTCGATATCCGCATCGATTCCGCCTTCGACGCCGTCGTCGAGGCCTGCGCGACCGCGCGGCCGGGGCGGCTGGAGACCTGGATCAACAACCCGATCCAAAGGCTGTACGGCCAGTTGTTCGCGCGTGGCCTGGCCCATAGCGTCGAATGCTGGGACGGCGAGGAACTGGTCGGCGGCCTCTATGGCGTGGCGTTTGGAGCCTGCTTCTTCGGCGAGAGCATGTTCTCGACTCGGCGCGACGCCAGCAAGGTGGCGCTGGTCCATCTGGTCGGGCGGCTGGTCGCCGGCGACTATCGCCTTCTGGACACCCAGTTCATCACCGAGCATCTCGAACAGTTCGGAACGGTCGAGATCTCGCGCGCCGACTATCGCCGTCGGCTCGGCCGGGCCTGGACGGCCCAGGCGGACTTCTATCGGCTGGCGGCCGGCGCGACGGGCGCCGAGGTCTTGCAGGCGATCAGCCAGGCGTCATAGACCGGGTGCTCCAGCGGGTTCAGGCCCGGTGAATTGGCGTACATCCAGCCCTTGTAGATCTGACGTCCGGGCGGGGCCACGCGACCCGGCAGGGCCTTGGGCTGGGTGTCGACGGTGACATAGGCAACGGAGTCCGGCGCGTCCTCATCGGGCGCGGTCGTCTCGCAGGCGCGGACCGTGAACACCAGAGTCTTGTAGCGGATCGGCTGGCCGACCGGCGCTTCGAACCGCATCGTCTCGGTCGTCACCTTATCCAACGCCTGGATGATCGCGACGGATGAGCGCGTCCGCTTGATCGGTTCGGCCGGCTTCTCGGGCACGGTCGCCGCCGGCTTGGCGGGCGAAGCTGGCGCGGGCGGCTTGGGTGTCGGCGTGTTCTCGGTCGCCGGCGCGGGCTGTTGGACGGGCTGCGTCGCCGGCGTCGGGGTGATGGGACGGGCGCCGGGGCCCAGGCGCGGTTGCTGCGGCGCGACCGTCGGGACCGGGGCTGTCGGCGGCGTCTGGGCGGCTGGCGGCTGTTGCGGGGCATTTTGCAAGGCCCACGCGCCGCCGCCGACGAGCGAACCCGCCAGGGCCAGCATCGCCACGCCCGTCGATGGCCGCCGGATCGTCATTCTATTCGGGCGACCAGGGCTTGTAGTCGCTGGTGGCGACCGCACGCTCGCCGCCGCGGGCCAGCGAGCCCTTCGGACGCCAGGCGTGGATCGTGCCGGTGAGATTGGGGTGGTGATCCTTTTCCCAATCGCGACGCTTCAGCGGCGCCGTGGTCGGCGGCTCGTCAAACGTATAGTGCAGCCAGCCGCTCCATTCGGGCGGCACCTTGGAGGCTTCGGCGTAGCCCTCATAGATCACCCAGCGGCGCTTGCGGTCGTCGTAGCTGTCGCTGTTGTCGCGAGCCTCGAAGTAACGGTTGCCGTAGTCGTCCTGGCCCACGAACACGCCACGACGGCTAATGTGGAAGCGCTGACCGATCGTCGCGCCGTTCCACCACGTGAAGATCGCTTTCAGCACCGCGTCAGCACCAATCTCGCAAAGGTCCCAAATCTGGGAGGGTTTCAGGCAACGCCGAGGCGTTGCGAAGCGGCCGGACTATAGGTCGGCGGCCTTCCAGCGTCCAGCATCGGGCGCCAGGTTCGCGCTTCAACATCTTGTGGATCAGGCGCCGCTGGCACCCCACATCTATTGAAGGGTGCTGTTAGCCGATCTAGGATGGCTAATTCTTGGCGCGCCCTTGCGCCCAGGCCGCGGAATCGCCCATGCGCATCCAGTCCCGACACTCCGCCTCCGCCCCGAGCATTGCATTGCGCGAACTCGAACGCGCCGACGCCGTCATCGACGTCCTGGCGCCCGAGGGGTGGGCCGACGCTCGCGTCGAGGCCTGGTTGGACTGGGCCGCCGAGGATCAGAACGACAAGGCGTTCGACGTGGAGGCGCCGCTGGGCGGCGGCCCCGCGCGCTACGCCGACCGCTTGGCCAAGGCGGGCCTTTCGGACGGACTGTTCGGCGACGCCGCGGATGCGGACGCCTTCCGCGACGCTCTGCTGGCGACCATGCTCACAGGGGTCGCCTCGCCTGCCGGCGCCTCTGTCGCCGCCCAGCGCCTGCCCGATATCGGAGAGATCGAATTCAAGCGCGTCGCCGAGGGGCATCTGGCCCGTTGGCGATCGGCGCGCCTGGCCGCCAGGGCCGCTGCTCGACTCGACGCGGCCCTGGCCCAGGTCGGCGACGCGGTCGAACGCTGCCATGGCGACGCCAAGGCCTGCGCCGATCCCTCCAAGAACAGCGCGTTGGGCCGCGCCGCGCGCAAAGCTCGCGATCTGGGCGCCGACGATCGCATGATCCTCGATGCGATCGCCTTGGCGGGCGCGCCCCGCACGAATCTGATCGGGTCCGAGGTGAAGACCCCTGCCCCGCTCATCGCCTCGGCCTCCCGCCAAGGCGTGGCCGCCGTCGACGAGGCCGCCTCCGACGCCGCTCAGATCGGCTGGGAGACGAGTGCGTTGATCCTGGCCTTTTCGCCCGAGGATGCGGAGGCCCTGACCCGGGACGCGCCGGTCCGCGCCGCCATCGACGTCACCGCCTTCCAACACGATGAGAGCTTCGACTCCGCCGGCTTCAATCAAGTGGTCGGACTGTGGGCCACGGCTCTGGAGATCGAACGCGGCGACCGCCCCGCCGAGATCGGGCTGGCCGGTATCGGCGACTGGCTGCTGATCCAGGGCCTCTCGGCCGCCGGCGAGGCCGGACGTGACGCCGCGTCCGCCCTTTGGGCCCTGACGGTCGGCGCCGCGCTCAGCGCCAGCGCCGAAGCGGCCGCCGCCCTCGGCGCCGATTCCGCCTTCCCCCTGGAACGCCAGATGGTGCTGCGCGGCCTGGCCGAGCGCCGCGTCCGCGCCGCCGCTCTGCGCTCGCCCTTGGCCTCCGAAGCCGCCGCCGCCCTGGCCGTCGCCCACGGCCTGGCCCGCAAGCATGGCCTGCGATCGTCCCGACTGGTCGCCGCGTTTTCCGATTCCGAAGCCGCTCTGCGTCTGGGCGGCAAACCCCTGGGTCCTGCGTCCGCCGCCGCGCCGATTTCGACCGCGCAGACCGCCGACGGCCTGCTGGTCCCGACCTTCAGCGCGTCGGCCCATCTGTGCCTGACCGAGGCCGGAGCCGATTTCGACGCCGCCCGCCGCCACGCCATGGGCCACGGCTCGCTGGCGGAGGCGCCCGCCATCGATCACATGGTCCTGCAGGCTCGCGGCTTCACCGCTCACGAGATCGAACAGGCCGAAGACGCCCTGCGCCACGCCGACGGCCTGCGGGCCGCCTTCGCCCCGGCCGTGATCGGGGCCGGCTTCCTGAGCGACGTGCTGGGCGTTCCCGCCGAGGCTCTGACCGATCCCAATTTCGACACCCTGGCTTTCGCCGGCTTCTCCGAGATCGAAATCGACGCGGCCGAGCGTCACGCCCTCGGCGCGCGCCGACTGTCTGACTGCGAGGCCCTGGAAGGCGAGCTGCGCGCTCTGTTCGCCGCCCTCGAAGCGCCGGTCCTGGCTGACCGGTTGGCGATGATCGCCGCCGTCGAGACCTTCACCTGCCTGGCGGCGCCCACCGTTCTGGACGTGCCGTTCGACGCCCGCCCCGCCGACGCCGCCCGCCTTCAGGCCGCCGCCGCTCGCGCCGGGGTCCGGACGCTGCGCCTGAACCGCGCCGCGCCGCCCGTCGGTTTCACTCTACGCCTCCCAGAAGCGGAAACCGAAGCGCCCAAGCCGGTTCGCGCCGACGCCCCTGTCGCGGAGCCTCCGCCCGTCCAGGTCAAGGAGCGGATCGTCGAGCGCGTGGTCGAACGGATTGTGGAGCGTGGCGGCCGCGCCCGTCGCAAGCTGCCCGACCGCCGCAAGGGCTATATCCAGAAGGCGGCGGTCGGCGGTCACAAGGTCTATCTGCACACCGGCGAATACGAGGACGGCGAGGTCGGCGAGATCTTCATCGACATGCACAAGGAAGGCGCCGCCTTCCGCAGCCTGATGAACAACTTCGCCATCGCGATCTCGATCGGCCTGCAATACGGCGTGCCGCTGGACGAGTTCGTCGATGCCTATGTCTTCACGAAGTTCGAGCCGGCAGGGCCGGTTACGGGCAACGATTCCATCCGCTCGGCCACCTCGATCCTCGACTATATCTTCCGCGAACTCGGCGTTTCGTATCTGGGCCGCGACGACCTGGCCAACGCCGATCCGGGCGAGTTTAACGCCGACGGCCTGGGCCGCGGCGAGGGCGTCGAGAACGAGGCGATCGACGCTGAACCCCTTCCCGCCAGCAAGTTCATCTCCAAGGGTTTCTCGCGCGGCGCGGCGCCGGACAATCTGGTGTTCCTGCCGTTCGGCGGTCGCCGCGACCAGGAACCGCGTCCCACTGGTTCCAGCGGCGACATCTGTCCGGCTTGCGGCGATCTGGCCCTGAGCCGTAAGGGAGGGCTCGTGGTTTGCGACAGCTGCGGCGCCCAGGCCGGTGACGGCTCTCGGGGGGAGAGCGACGCAGGCTAGTCGCCGTTTGCCTGGCCTTAAGCTTGCAGAGCCATGCTTGATCGTCGCTCCCGCCGAAAGACCCGCGCCAGAATGAAACCGCTGCTCACGATTCTCGCCGCCGCCGGTCTGCTGTCGCTGGCGGCTCCGGCGACGGCCCAGAACGCCGGCCAGATCGCCAAGGTCCGGAATGGCGCCAATTGCCCCGGCTGCAACCTTTTCCAGGCTGAACTGTCGGGCAAGGTGCTGAAAGGCCGCAACCTCGCTGGGGCGCGGCTGCGTCAGGCCGACCTCAGCCTGGCCGAGATGAACCGCACCAGCTTCGCCGGCGGCGACCTGCGCGACGTCAATTTCTACGGCGGCGTGTTCGGCGGGGCCAGCTTCGCCGGAGCCAACCTGACCAATGCCAGCCTGGTCGGCGCCTATCTCGAAGGCGCCAATTTCCGGGGCGCGAACCTGTCCGGTGTGAACCTGTCCGGCGCAGAGATGGACCGCGCCGTCGGTCTGACCCAAGCCCAGCTGAACCGGGCCTGCGGCGATCTGTCCACCCGCTTGCCACGCGGGCTTTCCGTGCCCTCCTGCCGTTAAACTTCCGTCATTACCGCGATTTAAGTGGCGCTTGGGGGCCGTCGGTCCCAAATCGTAACCTACACGGTCGCTTATCTTGGCCGGTCTGGAGGTTTTGATGTCCCGCTTGCGGATCAGTATCGCCGCCCTGTCGCTCGCCCTGTCCGTCATGGCCCAGCAGGCCCATGCCGGGGTCGACGACAAGAAGGACGTGGCCAAGATGATCTCGCTGGGCGGCGCCTGCGTGAGCTGCGAGCTGTCGGGGCGAAAGCTGACCGGCGCCCGCTTCACCGGCGCCAACTACGCCAAGGCCAATCTGATCGGCGCCGACCTGCGCGGCGCCAGCTTCTTCGGCTCCAACTTCACCGGCGCGGACCTGTCGCGGGCCGACCTGCGGGGCGCCGAGATGCGGGGCGCGGGCTTCTCCCACGCCATCTTCACCGACGCCAGGCTGTCGGGCATCGAGAGCAGCGGCGCCAACTTCATCGGAGCCGACCTGGCCCGCGTCGACCTGTCGAGCAGCGAACTGCACGGCGCCAGCTTCCAGGGCGCCAACCTGGAACGCGCCAACCTGTCGAGCAGCGAGATGATCGGCGCCAACCTCCAGGGCGTCAACGCCAAGGGCGCCAACTTCTCGTCGTCCGAGCTGAACGCCAGCAACATGATGGGCGGCAATTTCGAGCGGGCCTCGTTCCGTGACGCCGAGTTCACCGGCAGCTCGATGCGCGGCGCGATCTTCAACGGCTCCGACTTCCGGGGCGCGGACCTGTCGGGCGCCAACCTCGGCGGGGCCGACCTGTCGAACGCCCGCGGCCTGAGCCAGGACCAACTGGATGAAACCTGCGGCGACAATTCCACCCGGGTCCCGTCGGGGCTGAGCCTTCGCAACTGCGCGGGCAATGTCCGGGTTCGGGTCAGCCCCAGCTTCCAACGCGCCCAGGCCGAAGCCGCCCGGGCGCAGGTCGAAGCGCACCGCGCGGAGATTCAGGCCGCGGCGGAAGCCGCCACCTTGCGGGCCGCGCCCAAACCGCCCAGAGCGCCGAGGCCACCCAAGCCGCCCAAGCCCGCCAAGGCGCTGGACGAATAGGTCAGGCTCGAGTTTCGGACAAAAAAGCCCTCCGATCCCGTTGGACCGGAGGGCTTTTTCGTATCTGACCCAGCTCGCCAGACCTACACCTTGATCGGCGGCGCGGAGCGGATGTGCAGTTCCTTGTACTGGCGGTCCTGGGCCTCGGCCGGGGCGTTCATCAGCAGGTCCTGGCCCTGCTGGTTCAGCGGGAAGGCGATCACCTCGCGGATGGCGACCTGCTCGGCCAGCAGCATGACGATCCGGTCGATGCCGGGCGCCAGACCGCCGTGGGGCGGGGCCCCGAAGCGGAAGGCGTTCAGCATGCCGCCGAACTGCTCCTCGACCACTTCGGCGCCGTAGCCGGCCACCTCGAAGGCCTTGAGCATGATCTCCGGCTTGTGGTTCCGGATCGCGCCCGAGCACAGCTCGTAGCCGTTGCAGACGATGTCGTACTGATAGGCGCGGATGGTCAGCGGGTCCTGGGTCTCCAGGGCCTCCAGACCGCCCTGCGGCATCGAGAACGGGTTGTGCGAGAAGTCGACCTTCTTCTCCTCCTCGTTCCATTCGAACATCGGGAAGTCGACGATCCAGCAGAACTTGAACTGGTTCTCGTCGACCAGCTTCAGCTCGGTCCCGACCCGGGTGCGGGCCAGGCCGGCGAACTTGGCGAACACGGAGGGATCCCCGGCCACGAAGAAGGCGGCGTCGCCCTTGCCCAGGCCCAGCGACTCCATCAGCGCCTGCGTGGGCTCGCCCAGGTTCTTGGCGATCGGGCCGCCCCAGCCGCCCTGATCTTCCGACCAGAACACGTAGCCCAGGCCCGGCTGGCCCTCGCCCTGCGCCCAGCTGTTCATGCGGTCGCAGAAGGCCCGCGAACCGCCGGTCGGGGCCGGGATGGCCCAGATGGCGTTCTTGGCGTCCGCGCCCAGGATCTTGGCGAACAGGCCGAAACCGCCGTCCCGGAAGTGCTCGGAGACGTCGGCCATCTTGATCGGGTTGCGGGTGTCGGGCTTGTCGCTGCCGTACCACTTCATCGACTGGGCGTAGGTCAGGCGCTCGAAGCCCTTGTGCTCCAGCGTGGCGCCGACGTCGTTGGTGAAGGTGTGGACGCCGTCGATCGGCGACACCGGCTTGCCGTTCGAGAACTCGTCGAACACGCCATGCATCACCGGCTCGATGGCCGCGAACACGTCTTCCTGCGTGACGAAGCTCATCTCGACGTCCAGCTGGTAGAACTCCAGCGACCGGTCGGCGCGCAGGTCCTCGTCGCGGAAGCACGGGGCGATCTGGAAGTAGCGGTCGAAGCCCGAGACCATCAGCAGCTGCTTGAACTGCTGGGGCGCCTGGGGCAGCGCGTAGAACTTGCCCGGATGCAGGCGCGACGGCACCAGGAAGTCGCGCGCGCCTTCCGGCGAGCTGGCCGTCAGGATCGGGGTCTGGAACTCGTTGAAGCCCTGGGCGAACATCCGCGAGCGGATCGACTGGATCACCTTGCTGCGCAGCACGATGTTCCTGTGCAGGGTCTCGCGGCGCAGGTCGAGATAGCGGTGCTTCAACCGGATCTCTTCGGGATAGTCCGGCTCGCCGAACACCGGCAGCGGCAGCTCGGCGGCTTCCGACAGCACCTCGACGGCGGTGACGCGGATCTCGATCTCGCCGGTCGGCAGGTTGGGGTTCACGACGCTGGCGTCGCGGGCCACGACCTCGCCGTCGATCTTGATCACGCTCTCGGCGCGCAGGCGCTCGACCGTGGCGAAGCCCGGGGTTTCGGGATGCAGCACCAGCTGGGTCAGGCCGTAATGGTCGCGCAGGTCGATGAAGACCAGGCCGCCGTGGTCGCGCTTGCGATGGATCCAGCCCGACAGGCGGACGAGATTGCCGGTGTCGGAGGCCCGCAGGGCGCCGCAGGTGTGGGTGCGATAGGCGTGCGTCGAGGTCATGGGAAGTCTTTGAAACGCGTGATTTGCAAGGCGCGGAAAGGTGCATGGGGGGGCGTGGATGTCAAGGATTCTGGCCCAAGTCCTCCCCCTGTGGGGGAGGCGGCCGAAGGCCGGTGGGGGGAGGTTTGGGATCGTGATCGTGGATCCGGCCATCGGCCGATCACTCCCCCCTCCATCGGCTGCGCCGACACCTCCCCCACAGGGGGAGGCTTTGTGTGAGCGCACGGCTTCGCTCTCTCACGCGATCACTCGCTGAGTAAATGGAAAGGGTCGCGGAGCGCCGGACGACGTCCGGAGTGTGAATGTGTGTACCGTTTCGACGAAGCCGACCGCTCCGCGCCATCGTTATCCGCCAGCATCCGGTGGGCAGCCCTGTTGAGGCTTAGCCGGACCCGGGACCCGCCGTTTCCAGCAAGTCCCGGCCGCCGGGGGCGCGGGCCTATGGGCATTCACGCGCTTTGTCCCCGTTCGACGCCGACGGCGGGCGGGGCCTGCAACGCCAGGCTCCCCGGACACGCTGAAGTAACCCCCTCCAGCCCAGTCCCGCTCGATCGCCCCCGCCGCCGCATCGGTCGCTGGCCATGCGCCCTTTCCCTGCGACGAGGTGGGTACAGGATACGGCCGGTTTTGAGAGTGGGGATAAGTTTGGTCGAGAAAGTTCAGGGCGTTGAAATCGTGGGGGTTTGTTGGCTGAACGCCGAGCACAACCCCTTCCCTCCCCCTCGTGGGGAGGGTGGCCCTGGCAGCGCCAGGGTCGGGTGGGGGGCTGCTGAGTCAGCCGTCCGGCCAACACCCTGCACCGATCCCCCACCCGACCCGCTACGCGGCCCACCCTCCCCACAAGGGGGAGGGAAAACGGCTCAAACCCAGGCCTTCAACCAAACCACCCCGCCAGCTTCTTCAAGCTCTCCTTCGAGCCTTCCTTGTTGTCGGCCGGCCGCAAGCCCGGCGGCAGGTTCTCCGACAGCAGGGTCACCCGCGTGCCGCCCTCGGCGGGCTCCAGCGACACGGTGATCATCATCTCGCCCTTCAGCGACGGGTCTTCGGTGTCGAACAGCACCGCCCAGACCACCTGGCGGCCCGGCCTTATGGCCGCGAAGCGCACGCGGGTGCGGTCCTCGCGCTCGGCGGTCTTGCCGACGGCCTGCGTCTCGTCCTCCGGATAGTAGAGCGACATCTCGAACCCGCCGCCCACCCGCCCGTCGAAGGCGTGCATCTGGCCGGTCATGTCGCCGGGCGGCAGCCATTGGACCAGGATCTGCGGGTCCATCAGGGCGTTCCAGACGGCGTCTGGCGCGGCGGGAATCAGGCGGCTGGCGCGGGTGGTGGGTGCGGGCATGGGCGGATCCTACACGACGCCGGGGACGTGCACTCATGGCAAGGCCTGCGAAAACTCGCCCAGGCCGTGGTGTGAGTGCATGTCCCCAACGTCACCCACAGAGCCGGTAAGCTGTCTCCAGCGCGAAAATAGAAGCACCGCTGATGACGTTGGGGACACGCACTCACGGCGGGCGCCCCGCGAAACCGGCGGAAGTCGCGGTGTGAGTGCGCGTCCCCGGCTCAGACCGGAACCACCCCGCCCTGCCCCTCCGCCGCCACCCACCGCATCCGATACGCCATCATCGCCGTCTTCCCCAGGTGCGCCGTCAGCCGCCAGTTGACCACGGCCCCGACCGGGGCGCCGACCACGGGCAGCATCTGGGCCAGCTTGGCCAGGTCGATGTGGTCGCGATACTGCTGCTGGAACGTCCGCCAGTCGAAGTCCTTCAGGTCGGCGGGGTGAGGCTTGGCGTCCCAGTCGTCCATGGCCTCCAGCACCTTGCGGCGGTGCTCGACGTCCGAGAAGGCCAGCTCGAAGATGTGCAGGATATAGAGCCGCTCGCCCAGCGCGCCCCCGGTCTTGCCGGACGTGTCATGGCCGTAGAGGGCGGCGATCTCGAACAGCAGCTTCAGCTTGAAGCTCATCAGCAGCGGGAAATCGGCGGCCGCCAGCAGGAAACCCCCGGCCCCCGCCACCCCGCCCTCGGCGCTGGCGGCCTTCTTCCAGCCGTCGATGGCGGCCGCCACCTTGGCCTCGCGCTCGTCCAGGCTGGCGCCCCGCAGCGGCGAGGCCGTGGCGAAGTCGGCCCCGGTCAGGATCGCCTTGGTCATGCCCTCCATGGCGGCGGTGATCGCGACGTGGACCTTCTCGGGAATGATCGTGTTGATCTTCCGCTGCACGGCGCGCGAGGCGGCGCCCAACGGCCCGGCGGGCTTGGTGATGCGGGCGCGCCAGGCGGCGAGGTCGTGTTGCATGTCGTCACCTTGGCCGGACTTCCGAAGTTGCTGAAAAATAGATTGCAATGTTCGATCTACTCACGAAAAGATTGAAAAAATTTGGGGGAAATCGTGGCCAGAGATTTCAAGCTCGAAGTTGCAGCGGTAAATCTCCGCATTCCGAACGACGCCCAGCGCGATTATATAGGCCTGATTATGCTTCTCTCATCACTTAGGAGAGGGGTTAGGGTTCACGGCGATACCGTTCTTGCGATACAGAGTTTTGATGATTCAAAAAAAATCGGAACGTTTGCGAAATTTACCGAGATAGACACTAAGGGGGATTGGTTCAATTTGGAGAACTTCGAGACAGCGTCTCCTGAAGATAAAATTAATATACATATTCCAGACAAGTTGAAGCCAAATTACTCTGCATTCTATTTTAAGATTCACGAGCAACTTCACACGCTTGTTTTTGAATCATATGCCGATTCAAAAGGCTTAAGCCCAAATTTTGTGGAAAAGTATTTCGCGAGAGCGCTAACCTGGAACGAAGTGGCGTCAGCTCACGGAACCGTTCAGGCGGACATAATTAAAGACTACGATGGAGTGGAAAGACTTTTAAGTCTTCCAAATATCAAAGAAATAAGCTTCACCATTAAAAGGCCAAATCCGGACGATATAGATCCAGATTTATTCAGCACAATTGAGGAAATGCTTGCCGAGCAAAACGCGGACGAGTACGAAGAGTCCTGGCGCGCGAAAGGCAGGGAATACATTCACCCTAGCGATAGATCATTTAAAATGGGCATAATTGCTGCTGAGAATGGTTCCGTTGATGTTAAGAATGTACAAGGAGGTGTAACGGTACCTCACTCAACAAATGAGATGCCGCTCAAGGAATCTATAACACACAAGGGGGACATTTCTACTTTTGTGTTATTTCAAAGACTAGCGGGCGATCTCTTTGAAAGGGTAAGAACAGCACGAAATATAGTTCGTGAGCAGATCGGTGGCCAATAAAAATCACCCCCGTCGCTCAACCATTGGGCGGCTTTACGATAGCTATGGCGGCATTTCAGGTGTGCTGGAGTCGAAGTATGCTTGGTTTGCAGCCGCATTTGCCGCAGCTAGCTGGCGCCTTTCCCTCGATGGTAAGTGGGTGGCAATCGCTCAGTCTATCCTCCCCACTTTGGCCGGATTTTCCATCGCAGCTTACGCCTTGTTCTTCGCCGTCTTGAGCGAAAAGGAGCGTGGCATTCTGCGCAATCCAGTTGACGGGCTTAATGGGAGATCTCCGTTACTTGTTATGGCGAGTACAGTATCGCATTCGGCTATGGTGCAAATCACTGGTCTGATATTTTCTCTCGTATTTTCAGCAAAGCCCCTGCCTACTATAGAAGGTTTTGAGCAGGCGGCCGAAATAACTAATATGATTTGTTCGTTTTCCGGTATGTTTTTGCTGTACTATGGCGTTAATCTAATTGTCGCTAACATACTTACGATATTTACGATCATTGAGTTAAAGCCCGCGACAAAGCGCAAACCGGTGGATCGGGAGCAATCCACAACAGACGCCGGCTAGTCCCCAGCCAAACCACCCCCGCACCTCGCCCTCCCCGCTTCCCGGGCCTATATCTCCGGCAACAGAGTAACCACGTCCGGACACCGCCTTGCCCCGTCAGTTCCGACTGCCGCTGACCGCTCCGCCCCGCTGGGACCGGGAGTCGTTCGCGTCGTCGCCGACCAATCTGGAGGCGCTGGAGAGCCTGGACGCCTGGCCGGCCTGGCCCGAGGGGCGGCTGGCCCTGGTCGGGCCGGCGGGAACGGGCAAGACGCACTTGGTGCGTGATTGGGCCGCGCGGACCGGGGCCGTGACGATCGAGGCGACCTCCACCGGCAATGACCCCCTCGACCTGGCCGCCCTGCGCGGCCGGCCGCTGCTGGTCGAGGACGCCGATCGCCGCTCTGAAGGCGACCTGGTCGACGACGAGACCCTGTTCCACCTGATCAACATGGCCGGGGTCGACGGCGGGTCTTTGCTGCTGACCGGCCGCCTGGCCCCCGTGGCCTGGGCGGCGGCGGTGCCCGACCTGCGCTCGCGGCTCAACGCCCTGACCGTGGCCCG
>Ga0101941_1001584_pt1 | contig 15053 bp, 13 predicted proteins | sample DewCreD2012metaG_3_FD_75242 | JGI IMG/M metagenome (GOLD analysis project Ga0101941, IMG submission 75242) | Hot spring sediment bacterial and archeal communities from British Columbia, Canada, to study Microbial Dark Matter (Phase II) - Dewar... ...
GACCGCGGGCTGTTCGCGCTCCTCAAGACAGCGAGGGCCCTCGTCCTCCCCTCCATGCGGGAGGGCTTCGGGCTGGCCGTTCTGGAGGCCAATGCCTGCGGGCGTCCAGCGGTAGTGGTAGACCACCCCCTGAACAGCGCCCGCCATCTGGTGCGACACGGCGGCAACGGCTTCGTCTGCCCGCCCTCGCCCGAAGAGCTGGCTGGGGCCATCGCTCTCGCTCTGGAGAGCGGCCCCGATATGGCGGAGGAATGCCATGCCATCGCACGAGCCTTCTCCTGGGAGGCGAGCGCAGCGATGGCCGAAAGGGTGCTTGGCCTTGCGGTAGGTAGCCGCTTCTCCCCTGCGGAGGCGACCAGCGCAGACGCTGATATCATCTCGGCGGAGCGGCATACGTCGGGGATTGACCGTGACTTACACTAGAGAGCTTGACGGCTGGGCCAGGGCGTCCCTATGGCTGAGGATAGCCCGCCTTGCCAGCTGGCTCTCTGGAGAGGGCGGGCTCCTATCGGCGCGACTTATCCGGGAAAGGGCCGGGCTGACGCAGGCAGCAGCTATATCGTTAGTCACTCCTCCACCGGGGGAAGAGTCGCTGCAGGAGACAGGACGTCCTGAGGCCGAGCGTCTGGCTCCGCATCTTGACGAGGGGGCGGCAGTTCTTGACCCGGGCATCGGTCTCGAGAGGGCGGCCCAGTTCGTTGTGGCGAGGATCCGACAGCTGTGGGGTGTTGACATGCCATGGTTTATGCTCCGCCGGCCCCGGGGAAGGCTACGTAGCCTGGGTAATATCCGCCCGGTGCGGCGCGAAGTTTGTCCGTTGCAGCTGCCGTGCAACTACTTTGACGTAGCTTTCTTGTGTCCCAGCACCTTAAGAGTGACGATGCCATGTAGCTATTGGCAGGCGCTCTGCCTCGGAAGGTTTTTCCCTCCAGTTTTCGGGCCTCGCCAGCCACGGTGCAGGTGTGGCCGCCAGGCTATGCCGATCGCCGCGATCTGTGGATTGCGGCTCCCGTCCGTCCCTGAGCACGTCCCCAGGCCCGGCCTACTCTTCAAGATGAGCGGGGTCGAGGGGCACCCTGGTGGGCGAGGCACCTCCAGGGCTGTATCTCCATCTTCGGCGACAGCGAGTTCCCTCTATGGGAGCCAGGAAGGGAGGGAGTGCCGATGGTAAAGAAAGACTGGAGCGGTAGCAAATTGTACAGCCTGGCGAACCGGCGCTACCGGGACAACCAGAAAAGGGTGCTCTCCTTGCTGGAGAAGGGTCACAACGCGAAAGTGCTGGACATCGGGTGTGGCGACGGCGGGTTCACGGTCGAAATAGGAAGCGTGATCGGAACTGAAGAATTATACGGCTTAGACATCGATGCGAATCGCGTAAAGAAAGCAAGGGAACGAGGCATCAAGGCAATTGTGCATGATGCTAATACCCGCCTTCCGTACGAGGACGACTGCTTTGACGTCGTCGTTACCAATCAACTCTTGGAGCATCTTAATGATACGGATGGATTCTTCCGGGAAGTGAGGAGGGTGTTGAAACCTGGTGGCTATGCGGTTATCTCTACAGTGAACCTAAGCTCGTTTCACAATTTGTTTTTCATGGTTTTTGGTATGATGCCGTCGGGCTTGCATGTCAGCGAAATTCACGTCGGTAATTGTTTTCACGGGATGGAGACTCACGGATATGCGAAGCTCTTCACAATCACCGCTCTAAAGGACCTGGCGAGGTACCATGGGTTTCGGGTCGAGAAGCTGGTAGGAAACGGAATCTATCTGTTACCCAGCCCAATTGAGAGTTTGTTATCTCGCCTCCTTGCCAGGTACGCCATCTATCTCACGATCAAAATTAGGCGCCCAGAAGCGCCCGTACATCCAGAAGTTGCCCCGACGTATTAACCATGCAAACACCGTTGAAGGTGCTGCACGTGGTCAACAATTTTTTCCCGGAGGTGGGCGGGGTGCAGCGGGCGGTGCTAGGCCTGTGCCGGGCGCTACGCCAACGGGGGATTGAAGCGACAGTGCTGACCTGCACCCGACACAGGCCCAAGCAAACAATTGTTGAGGGAGTACCTGTGACCTACGTAGGCCATCAGTTCAGTGTTTCCCACACCCATGTGTCCATCGGCCTGCCAGCCCAAGTCTTCGCCATCCCGGCCGACTTGATCCACGCGCACACGCCCACCCCGTGGTCATCAGACTGGGCAGTGCTTGTGGCCCGCCTGAGAGGGATACCTGCGGTTCTGACCTACCACAACGACCCTGGCGCTTCGGGATGGCTAAGCTCTGTCAGTCGCGTCTATTGTCGCACCCTCCTTTGGCTAACTTTACGTCTCGCCGACGCTCTTGTCGTCACCACTCCTGAAACCCCTGCAAAATCTCCGATCCTAGCAACCCTCGGTATGCACCCTGCCTATCTGCCTCTGGGGGTCGACGTAGAACACCTCCGGCCCCTTAGGTGGCTGCCGGCACTCCCCACGGTGGGATTCCTGGGCCTAATCAGAAGGACCCACCAATATAAAGGTCTACATGTGCTCCTGGAAGCGTGGCGTCTCATGAAGGAGCAGGGCTTCTCCTTCAGGGCAATCGTAGGCGGAGACGGTGACATGCGCCCACACTATGAAGCCCTGAGCTGCCGGCTGGGGCTGGAAGATGTCGTAACTTTCGCCGGGTACGTCTCTGAGGCCTGCCTCGCCGAGTTCTACAACAGTGTGTCGGTGCTGGCTTTGCCGAGCACCGATCGGAACCTTGAGGGCTTCGGCCTGGTCGCCCTGGAGGCCATGGCGTGCGGTCGTCCAGTGGTTGTGAGTGACGCCGCCGGTATTGCTTCTTTCGTCGAGGAGTCAGGGGGCGGCGTGGTGGTGCCTGCCCGCCGGCCAGACCTGTTAGCCCAGGCCCTGATCGAGCTCCTGGGACAGCCGGCCACTTTGGCCGCCATGGGCCGGCGCGCCCGGGAGGCAGCCTTGCGCCGTTCCTGGGACAGGGTGGCCGAGATGCACCTAGAGCTGTACCAGTCCCTCCTGGCGAAGAGTAGAGGACCCTGAGCATGAGGGTCTTAATAGTGGCACCCAGCGATGTCCGCCAGGTCACGGGAGGACTGGAGCTGCACGTCCGCGATCTGGCGGCGGCCCTCGAGGAGAGGGGGATCGAGACGCTGGTGGCTTGCCCGGCCCGCGGCTTTGCACGCTCGAGTCGGACGCTCCTTTTACCCGCCTCCTTTGCTCTGCTGCCAGCAGCCTACCGGCGCGGGGCGCCTCTCCATCCCCCATGGGCCGATCCTGTCTTCGCCCTGGCGCTGGCTCGCCTGGTACGGCGCTGGCAGCCTGAGGTTGTGCACAGCCACGGCAACGCCTTCCACTCTGTGCGGCTTGCTCTCCCCACTGGTGGTCCTGGGTGGCTTCACACCCTCCACGATTATGGCCTCCTGTGTCCCAAGGCTACCCTCCGGCACATGCCCGACGGGCATGTCTGCTCTACGGCCCTTGCTCCAGGCTGCATCCCCTGTTACGTCGCCGAAGCAGGGACGACCCCCGCAGCCATCGGTAGAGGAATCACTCTCACTGCAGGATCTGCAGCTCGCCACTTAGGCCGTCGTCTGCCAGACCGCTTCGTGGCCGTCAGTCGGTACGTGAAGGCGGCCCACGAGAGGCACCTCCCCGAGTCAAGGGGTCGCACCGAGGTCGTCTACAACTGGCCCACCACGGAGAGTGACGGCCCTCTTGCCCCCTTGCCTCCCCTGCCCGAGCGCTTCGCCCTGTTCGTGGGCGCTGCCTCCCCTCATAAGGGCTTCCCCTTCCTCCTCCGCTTGTGGCGGGAGATCGACCTGGACCTACCGCTCGTAGCCTTCGTCACGGGATCCAGGGTGGAGATAGAACGAATTCTCGCTAGCGCCGAGTCACGGGTATACATGCACGTGAACGTGGATCACCGAGTGGTGCTACTAGCCTGGCGCAAGGCGCTCATGGGCTTGGTGCCAAGCCTGTGGCCCGAGACCTTCTGCCTCGTCGCCCTAGAAGCCATGACTGCAGGCTGCCCGGTGATCGCCTCGTCGCTAGGCGGGCTGCCGGAGGTGGTGGGCGACGCAGGCCTGCTACTGCCCCCAGGGGATATGACCGCCTGGCGAGAGGAAGTGCTCAGGCTAGCGTCGGACGATGCCCTGAGAGCTGCACTGGGTGAGCAGGGCCGTGAGCGAGCGAGGGAGCTGTTCTCGCGTGAACGGGGGGTGACGGCCCTTGTGCGCCTCTATCGAGAGGTGGCAGGCCGTAGCATGCCATAATGAACGTGGACACCCGCTCCAGCAGCTAGCGACTGACCGCGCATGGGGAGTCTAGCGGTATCACGCCTGACGTCTGGCGTGCGACGGTGGGCGACGGTCCTGTATGAGACCAGCAATGTCGCCCGGTCGGTCGCTCGCTGGCGGGTACGGCGCCTCGTGGCCAGCCACCGGTTGGGCGATGGAGTTGTCCTTGATATAGGTTGCGGCCGGGCACCCTACAGGAGCTCTCTCCACGGAATGACTTACCTGGGCATTGACTTAGACCCCCGCTGGCGGCCGCATGTGCTGGCCGACGCGCACGCGTTGCCCGTACGGAGTGGCTCTGTCGATATGGTCCTCATGTCCGAGGTCCTGGAGCACCTGGAGGCTCCGCAGCACGCGCTGGAAGAGGCCGTCAGAGCGCTCAAGCCCGGTGGCACTCTGATCGTGACGGTGCCCTTCGTGTACCGCGTGCACGAGGATCCCGCGGACTACTGGCGCTGGACACCTGCGGGGATTCGCCTTGGCCTCGCTGCCATGGTCCGCTCCGGTATCCTGGGCAGCCCAGAGGTGCTACCCAAGGGGGGCATCGCCCTGACCCTCGCCGCACTCCTTGCCGATCTACCCCAAATGATCGTCGACGTGGCACCCGCCGGTCCGCCGGGAGGCCTGGTAAGGGCAATAGCCCTCGCCCTCAGGCTCCTCCTGATCCCCCTGGGTGCCTCGCTCTGTACCGTGGACGCGGTGCTGCCCCTCGGCACTGCCTGGGCGCCCGGGTTCATCGTCGTCGTTAGGAAAGCCGAAGACGATGCCGCTGATCGGGGACCCACAGACCAAGCACACGAGGAGGCCACGATGCCTTGCCTGTGGTATGGCGATGAATTTACCAGAGACGAGGACGGAGGAGAATCACCACCATCTGCAGCCGGGGAGTCGCAGCCACGAGTAAACGCATTGTGGCGCCCGAAGAGCGAAGGGATTGCGGTCGATGCAAGCTGACGGGCATCGCCAGCCAGCACACGGGCCCAGCCTACTTGCTCTGGTGATGAGGCTGATGTTACTCCTGGCTTTCGACGTGCCGGAACGGCACCGAGACTCGTGGCAGCGGCCTGGCGCCCCGGGCCGCGTCGCGCGGCCGTCTAACTTTGGCCGACAGCCCGTCGCTTTCTCCCGTGGGAAGATAGAAGTCGGGGTGCCATCACAGGGGGGCCGCTGGCCACCGTTGCCAGCGGCATGGGCGCTGTGGATGTGCGGCCAGGCGGGCCTTGGGCTCTTGCTGGCAGATGCCCTGCTCCTCAAGGGAGGGCTGGGGCTGCCTGTGCTGGTCTTCTGGGTTGCGATCGCAGCGATTAACGTGTCTATCTTGGGCCAAGCTGTAATCTGGTGGGAGAGAGGCCCCGCCCTCCCCGCCCTGCTCCAGGTGACCGCTCTCCAGACGTCTCTTTCCCTGCTCGCCGTCTGGTCTGCACCTCACGGCCTGCTATGCTGCGACGCCCACTTCGACTACAACGTGGCACTCAGGGTGGTCGGGGAAGGTTATCCCCTCGCCCAGGTCGGACTCTTGCCTCGCACCATAGGGTACAGCCACTGGCCCGGGCTCCACCTGCTGGCAGGAAGCGTGAGCGCCCTCGCAGGCGTTCCCCTGCTGGAGATGGCCAGGTACTTGCCGGTGGCCCTCACTGCCTCCACGCCTCCCCTCATCTTCCTGGCCCTCCGCCGTGCCAGCGGTAGCCCAGGGCCTGCCCTCCTGGCTACGCTCCTCGTTACCGAGGTGCCGTGGGCGACCACGACCCACAGCCAGTTCATCAGGGAGACGGCCGCCTTCCCACTATTCCTGGCCACAGCTGCCTTCCTCGGTCGAGGAGAGGCGCGGGCGGCTTTCCTGTGCACCTTCGCTGCCCTCTTCGCTCACCACCTTGCCTCCGCCCTTACAGTCCTCCTGTGGCCTGCGTGGCTCGCCACAGGACTGTTCTTGAGATGGCCGCGCAGCCGCCTCCTCCCCTACGCGACGGCCTCCGCCATCCTGGCGACAGTGTGGGCTGGTTGGGTCATCTTGAGCCCCGAGCCCGCCAGGAGAGCAGTGTTCGAGTCCCTAGCTCAAATCCGACATGGAGTGGAGTCGCTGCTGCGATGGCAGCTGGCGTCCCCTTTCACCTCGATCCCACGTGAGGCGGATATCCCCCGGCAGATCAGCACCTACGGCAAGCAGGTCCTGGGAGGAGCTATGGCAGCGGTCGCGGGGGTGTGGCTCGTGAGGCGGCTCTGCCGGCGCCAGGCCCAGGGGGAAGAGGCTGCCCTCGCCGCCATTGGCCTGGGCATCTCGGGTTGGATGTTTCTGTCACACTATGTCGCTGCCTTCGCTGGAGCCCTCAACCCCGCCAGGCTGGCCGCGTTCGGCCTGTGGCCCGTGGCGGACCGGTTTGCAGTCGCCGTGGGCGGCGCCCCGCTGCCAGGACGTCTGGGAAGAGCGACAGCTGCCTTAGCGGTGGCAGCCCTCATCGCCGTCTTCATAGTGGAACTCCCCACGGACTTCTACCGCCCAGACCGGCAGCCTACGTACCGCTGGGGAATGGTGAGGTGGGGCCAGACGCAGGAGCTTTACGCCGCGGCGGCCTGGCAAGCGGCGCATCTCCCCGCTGGCCGGCGTCTTGCGGGTGATGCCCCTACGCTGGAAGTCCTCGGCGGACTGTACCAGCGGGTGGTGGCCCTGGATGCCCGCTTCTACTGGAACGGCGGCAGAGAGGGGCAGTGGGACGGGTTCGTGCTGCGGCAGGAGATGCGACGGCTGGCCTACTTCTCGTGGACGAGGCAGGAAGGGTACCGCTTCTTCCCCCTCGATGACCAGCGATGGCGACAGCTCCTCTACAACCCGGCATATGACCTGGCCTACGACAACGGGGACGTGCAGCTGCTGGTGCGCAGGAGGTGATGACGGTGGAAGCTACATGCCCGCTCTGCGGCAGCGGAGCGTCGCAGTTAGTGGTGACAGGAAAGGATTATGTCATCGGCCACTTCTCGAGGGAGTTCCAGGTAAGGCAATGCTCTGGCTGCCCGGTGATGTACACGTGGCCGCGGCCTTCAGAGGAGGAGCTCTCGGCGGCATACTCGGCACCGGCGCTCCCCTGGCATGATGCGGAGGAGGTGCCTGAGCAGCGCGGCGCCCTCAGGCGGGCCCTGGCTCGAGTCGCTTTCGGGAATCTGCGCTGGGTGCCGCCCCTCGGCGAAGGCAGCCGGGTGCTGGACCTGGGCTGCGGCACAGGGGGCTTCCTCGCCACCCTGCGGGGGAGGGGATGGGGACTGATCGGGGTAGATATCTCACTAGAAGCAACGCGCGAGGGGCGACGACGCTACGGGCTTGACCTGCGGGCAGGAACGCTGGCAGAGCAGCGGTTCCCGCCGGGCTATTTCGACGCCGTCTTCGCATGGCATGTGCTTGAGCATGTCACGGACCTCTGGGGCGAGCTGATAGAGATCAGGCGAGTGCTCAGGCCTGGCGGCTGGCTGGTAGCAGCGGTGCCCAATGCAGCATGGTGGGGGAGGCACCTCTTTCGCAGCCGCTGGCGGGCCTGGTGGCTTCCCTATCATCTCTATCACTTCACCCCCTCGGCCCTGAGCTGGGTGGTCAACAGGGTGGGGTTTCAGGTAGACCGCTGCGTGTTCGGGCCAGCCCAGGGAGAGCTGGTGGCCAGCCTCGCCCTCGTCCTGCCGTGGCCGGGATTACGGCGCCGCCTCGAGGCCTACAACAGGCGTATCACGTTTCGCCATCCCTGGGCCCTGGCCATCAAGGCAGCTCTTCTACCGGTTGAGTATGCGCTAGCTGCCTTGGGCCAGTCGCACGAGTTCGCGCTGGCAGCGCGTCGACCACCCGATGATGTACGCCAGAGCGGGGCTGGCGTGACGCATGCCAATGTGACAACATGACGTAGAGCCAGCGACAGATGGAACACGACATTCTCCTGGCTTCCTGGGAGTTCTGGCCCTACAAGGGAGGCATCGGACGCTATCTCTACCTTCTGGCCCAAGGACTTATCTCGACGGGGCTCAGGGTGACTGTGCTATCACCTTTCGCCCCGGCAGCGACTAGCCTCGCAGCTACGCGCCTGCAGTGGCCACTGTCGCCCCGCCGCTGGTGGGAGCCGCGCGCACTCCTGGCCCTGCGGAGGGCGACGGAAGCGGCGAAGCCCCGCCTTCTGCTTTTGGGGGACGACGCCGCCACAGCCGCTGTCGCCGCCGCTGGCCTCTTGATCCCTCTAAAGCGTCTGGCAGTAAGGCATACCGCCCTGATTGTCCACGGCACCGAACTCGCCTTGTGGCACCGGCGGGGTCCGCGATGGCGAGCGAGGCGCTGGCTCTTGGGGACCGTGTACAGGCGGGCGTGCTTCGCCTGCGCTAACTCCGAGTTCACGGCTCGCCTGCTCAGGGCTGGCCCGGGCGCTCACTTGCCAATAGTAGTCCTGGGAGGAGCGACGTTTCGGCCGGCGGCCCCAAGCATGGAGAGGCGAGGGGCTCTGACCCTGTTGTCGGTATGCCGTCTTATCCCCGAAAAGGGGATCGACGTTGTCCTGGAAGCGCTCTCCGTCCTGGCGGGGAGAGGGCTTAGGCCCCAGTATATAGTGATAGGGGATGGCCCCGACAGGGGGCGACTGCAAGGCCTGGTGGACAAGCTGGGGCTCAGCGGACAGGTGGAGTTCTGGGGGCAAGTCCAAGACCACATCCTGGAGCAAGCGTATGCACAAGCGACTGCCTTTGTCCTCATGTCGCGGCCTGGCGATAGGGTGGAGGGGCTCGGCCTCGTGTTGCTGGAGGCGCAGGCCCGAGGGATTCCCGTAGTCACCTCGCGTTCCATGGGCATCCCGGAGGCCGTTGGAGACGCGGCCGTCCTAATTGACGAATTCACCTCGCCCGATAGGGTGGCCGACGCCATCGCAATGGTCCTGAGCGACCCCGTGCGACGGAGCGAGCTGGCAAGGAGAGGTAAGGAGCGGGCTGATGGGCTCACACCTGAAGTCATGGCGACCCGCCTCTTGACTATGGCCCGGGAGCGAGGATGCCTGGCATGAAAGTGCCTGTGATCCTGGTAGGAGTGGGCCCGCAAGGGATAGGTCATGGCCGCTGGTGGCCCCGTGCCGGTGCGAGGGTGACGGCGGTGGTCGACGCCGAGCCGACGAGAGCAGCAGAGGCAGCTCGCCTGTTGCGGGCGCGGTCGTGCCAGTCCCTGCGCGATGCATTAGAGCGGGTGGCACGTCCATGTATAGTTGATATCGTAACTCCCCCTGCCACCCATCTGCCTCTCATCGTCGAGGCCCTGACAGGCGGCGCTCACGTCCTCGTCGAGAAACCGGTGGTCATGAACCCTCGGGAGGTGGACACGTTGCGCTCGGCGATGCGGCCAGGGCTGATGGTGTGTGCCATGCACAACTGGCTCTTCGAGCCGCCAATGCTACGGGCGCTGCAATGGCTGGAGAGGGGTGACCTCGGGGACCTCCTGCACGTGCATATCGCCATCGTTAACGGCCCTGACGAGCCGATGTTGCGTACCAAGGGGCACTGGGTCCATGCCCTGCCAGGAGGCCGGGTGGGCGAGACCTTGCCCCACGCTTGCTATCTCCTGGCAAGGCTCTTCCCGGCCATCGAGGTCAAGGCAGCCCGCCTCTCCAAGGTCCTCCCCTACGATTGGTCCCCTTACGACACGCTGGTTGCTCACCTCGATGGGGGCAATGCAACTGCCTCCCTCTTCATCACGTTCGCCGCTGCCAGAGAAAGCATCCTGATCGATTTCGTGGGCACGCGGGGCCAGTGTCGTATCTACTTGCTGGAGGGATTCGTGGAGCGCACATACCTGCGCTCCGCGGCGCTGGGGCCAACAAAACGTGAGAGGCTCGCCACGGTGCTGGGCCAAGTGACCGAGCGGGCTGTTGCCACCGTGACCGGCGGCTGGGAGTACGTCAGCAAGAGATGGGTGCCGGGACACCTCTGGATAATGCGCTCCATGGTCAGAGCTATCTCGGGGGAAGGGAAGGCGCCCGTTTCGCTATCGGAGATAGAGCGGACTGTCGAGATGACGGACCTGGTAGTGCGGGTTGGCACGGCGCCGAGGCGGCAGCTCCCGCTGAGACCCAGGGAGTAGGTCGTGGAGAGCGCACGCCCCCTCCTGGTCTCACTTATTGTAGCCCTGGCCTGCCTGCTCTTGCTAGCGGGACCCCCGACAGCGATAGCTCTATTGGTACTTATGCCTACTCTCCTATACGGTCCTGGATTGCTTGTGCTCTGGTTGGTGGACCCCACAGATGAAAGGCTGCCAAACCTGGAGCGAGCATTCCTCGCACCTCCGCTCTCCATAGCAGCTCTCGTCCCCGTGCTCTTGCTTGTAGCGGTCCTGAGCGATGGACTCACACGACCTGCGCTAGTGGCAGCGATTGTCAGTGAATGCTCCTTACTGGGCATAGTGGCCGCATGGCGGGCCTGGTCGAGGAGAGGGGGCAAGGGTGAGGGTATGCTGGCATCGCGTCTCCCGGACGACCGGCACGAGCACTGGGGATGGCTCGTAAACGTGCCTCGCCGGCCCTTCTGGCTTCTGGGCGCGGGGCTGCTGCTGCCGGCGATCGGAGTGGGAGCTGCCGTTATCTGGGGCGGACTACAAGGGGGATCGCCGCGTTCCGGATTCACCGAGTTCTACGTTGTAGATGGCCGTACCGGTCAAGCGGTGTTCCCGGGAACGCTCCGGGTAGGCCAGGCCCTGGATCTGCAAGTTGGGATAATCAATAGAGAAGGAGAACCTCGCTCGTATCTCGTTCAGGCACGCCTGAACGGCACACTCGTCCAACTCTTAGGGCCTGTCACGGTTCAGGATAGAGAGGTGCGGGAGATACCGCTGCGCATATCTCCTCCTTCGGGAGGGCGCCAGCTGCTGGAACTTATCCTTTACGTGCAGCCTTCAGCGAGCGGTCTGGCAGCGCACTCGCCTGCCGCTCCGCAGGAACCGACGCCGTATCGTCAGCTGCACTTGTGGATAGAGCAGTCAACGACCCGATAGATGCTGTGCTCCTTAATTATGAACTGTGTCCCTGGAGCAAGCGTGCGACGTCGATGACCGTTGCCTCCCGTTCTGCAACCGTGGGATAGAACCTGCGAGACAGCAACTGGCCCTTCGGAATCCAGCGCGAGACGCCCTCCATCGGACTCAGATGCCTGTCGGCTGATCATTCGATGAGTGGCCTCCTCCCGCCATGGTCAAGGCCTTCTTCCCCTCGGGTCCGACCCCCTTGCCTGTTCCCATGCTGGCCGCCCCATAGCGACATTAGCGCCACTTAACCATCTCTGATGTTAAGCTGAGAAGCGGTAAAAAGAGCAGATAACTTAGAGCGTCGTACGCGTGAGATGCTACTCACAGCCCATGCAGGTTATACGGTCGGCGCTGCCTGGCTTACCCAGAGACGCCTATCGAGCAGGTGGCTGCTGGACTATCGCTTACTTGCCCTCATGGCGATATTGCCTGACGTTGTCGACCGTTTCCTGTACATCTGTGTGCTTCCTGGGGCTGAGAGCGGCAGGCTCGTCGCTCATACCATCCTCTTTAATCTTGTACTGATTGTCATTCTTGCGTGTCTGAGAAGGGGCCTGTGGCTCTATGGCGTTGCCGCCCTCGGTCACCTAGCCCTGGACGTTCAAGGACTGGCACCTCATCACGCTTTGTGGCCCCTGTTGGGAGCGGACCTGGGCTACATCGGCATCACGGGAGATGGGCTTGGCGCCTCAGCACCCCTCTTCGACCGGATCTGGCTGCGTGCACACGAAGCACTCACGCCCTACGGGCAGATTTCCCGTCAAGCGCTGCTGTGGGAGTTGGGGGGCCTGCTCGTCCTCGTGGCCTTTGCCATCGGGCACGACCTGTACAGGCCCAAGACCTTCCTGCGTTTCCTCAAGACGGGCAAGATCGCGATGCGAGCGCATACGACTGTTAGGGAACGAGTCTGAGCGAGGGAACGCCTGGATGACCGCCGTTGCTGACGGCGGTAGCCTGCGGCGTCCTTTGGGCCGGGTCATTTATAATTATAATCTTGCTGGCGACCCCTGCCTGGTAGGTATCGGACGCGTCAGGTGCACGCCGGCCGATGGGACGGCTAGCGTCCTCCTACCTCTCCACAGACGGAGGCAGCTTCTAATGAATGGGAGACATGGTCCAGGCATCCGACGCGTCATGCTTGTGAGCCATGGGCTCCCTCCCGAGATGGTGGGCGGGGTCGAGAACCACACGCTGTGGCTTGCCCGGGAGCTTTCTCGACGGGACATCGAGGTGCTCCTCTTCACCCGACGAGCCGAAGACGAGCGACAAGAGAGCTTCGTGTGGGAGAACCGCAGGGATGGCGTCGTTGTGTGCAGTGTCCCCAGGCGCGGCGCTGAGCCCGAACAAGATGCAGGAATGGACGCCGCCTTTGAGGAAGCTGTCGCCAGGTTCCGACCGCAGCTTGTCCATTTTCAGCACCTGATCGGCCTTTCCGTCAACCTGCCATACGTCGCTGCCAAATGGCGCCTGCCCATCGTCCTGTCAGTCCATGACCACTGGTATGCCTGCCCACGGGTGCACCTGCTGCGACTGAATGGGTCCATTTGTCAGGGTCCCGAGCGGGGCAAGGCATGTTCAGCGTACTGCGGCGAGACGCCAGAACGAGCGGTCCGACGCTACCTGGAGATGACGGGCATCTTCCGTCTGGCGAGTCGAGTCCTGATGCCCTCGCTCAATCTGAAGGACCGCTATCAGGCGTTCGGCTTCCCCGTCGATAGGGTCATCGTCGCTCCCCCAGGTATCGAGAGGCCATTCCGTAGAAACAGGCGTCTCCGTGCGGCCGAAGCACCACTGGTGATCGCCACTATGGGATCACTACTGAGTCACAAGGGGATTGATGTGATCATCTCGGCGGTGCGCCATCTGTCACCTGATGACGTGGAGCTGAGGGTCTTCGGCAACTCGTATCATCACGGCTACGCTGCCTATCTGAGGCGTCTTGCGGGAGATGCCCCCAACATTCGCTTCATGGGACAGTACGACCCTGACCGCCTCGACGAGATCTACGACGAGGTAGATATCATCGCCGTCCCGTCCGTATTCCCCGAGACGTACAGCTTCGTCGCTCGCGAGGCCATCGCCAGAGGCGTGCCTGTCCTGGCTTCCTCAGTTGGTGCGCTCGAGGAGCTCGCGAGTTACGGATGTCTGTTGCTCCCTGCGGGGGATGTGGAAGCCTGGACAGTGGCCATCCGTTCCCTGGCCCGAGACAGAAGCCAGCTAGCTGACCTGAAACATCGCACTGGAGGGTTCGTGGGGCCATCCCATGCCGAGTACGCGGACCTTGTCCTCCAGGTCTACCAGGAGGCCATAGCCGAGAAGGTCGGAAACGGCAGCTCCTGCCCGCCACCTCCCGTTGTTTCCATATGCATCGTCACATATGGGTCGCGATCTGTGATCGACGCCTGCCTTGAGTCGATCGCCTCGTGTGTGGGGCTGGACCACGAAGTCATAGTCGTCGACAACGCATCTCCCGACGGGACCGCTCGCCACGTGGCCGGAGCTTATCCGTGGGTCAAGCTCATATGCAACGATCGCAATGAGGGGTACACACGGGCTGCGAATCAGGCTGTTCACGCCGCCAAGGGACGGTACATTCTGTTCCTGAACCCTGACGCAAGGCTCTATCCCGGAGTTGTGGAAGCGATGGTGAACAGAATGGAGGCCAGCCCCTGGTTGGGTGCCCTGACCTGCAAACTGATGAACCCTGGCGGCGTCTATCAGTTGTCAGGGGCGCGGCTGTTCCGGCCCTTCGACATCTTCCGCATCTACGGCTTTACAGGTTCGCTAGAACGCCGGCTCCGTCCTCGCTCCGACCCCCACCGATACGCAATTCCTGATCAGGGACCAGACGAGGACGGGCTGCAGCTTGTGGACTACACGCTGGGCGCCTGCCTCATGACCCGTAGGGACGTGATAGACAATGTGGGCGTCCTGGATGAGGCCACCTTCATGTACGGAGACGACGTCGACTGGTGTCTTCGAGCCCGCCTGGCAGGGTATCACGTCGCTGTAGACACGCGCGTCACAGCCTTTCACGAGGGTGGGAGCACGCATTCCATGCATGACCGAAGATCGATGACCCTCAAAGCATACCAGTTCCTGCTGAGAAAGTATTATGGGAGGCCGGGTCGGCTGGCGGCAGCCCTCCTCGGCATCAGCGGTCACCTCCGACGCTGGGCTGGGTACCACATTCCACTCATGAGCCGGCCGCTCCGGGCCGTGTCGCTTCTGGCGATGCTTCCTCTGGCCCTGTTCTTCTTGTTGGGGGAACTCATGCTGTCGCTCGCTCTCCTGTCTGCCCACCGAGATCTGAGGAGGCGGATTTGGCATCGGCCGCCGTACAGAGCGCCTTGAGCCTCCTCCGACCTTTTGGCCGTGAGGGTGTTCAGCGTTGCGTTCCGCAACTGACCTGTACGGTATGGGAGCTACCCTTCTCCAGGGAGAGGGTCACCTGGCCGCGTCCGACCAGCTCCTGACCGTCCCACCGGAGCGAGCGCAGGCGTCCGGGGAATTCTCCTCCCACCGTTAGCCACAGCCAGCGTGCTTCGCCCCGCTCGGGCGTTACCTCCACCCGGTAGTCGCCCGCTGGCAGGCGGAAGACCCCCGAGGCGCCTGAGCCTATAGGCTCGTCCGGCGCCTCGAAGACGGGCAGCAGGTTAGCCAGCGTACGGACGATGCCGCTGGGCGGGACGAGGGGGTCACAGTCCAGGTTCTCCACCCTCACCTGTGCCGAGCCCCAGA
>Ga0101941_1000825_pt1 | contig 14959 bp, 17 predicted proteins | sample DewCreD2012metaG_3_FD_75242 | JGI IMG/M metagenome (GOLD analysis project Ga0101941, IMG submission 75242) | Hot spring sediment bacterial and archeal communities from British Columbia, Canada, to study Microbial Dark Matter (Phase II) - Dewar... ...
GGGGTGTTGGTGGGGTGGGGGGGGGGGGGGGGGCGGGGGGGGGGGGTAGGGGTGGCGGTTGGCTGAAGCGAGGGGGTCGGCGTTGCCGTCATCTCCGATGAGGGCGTGGGCGAGAGCGGCCGTGTGGGCAGAGGGGGAGGTGAGGCTGGGGGTGGAGACGGAGTGGGCAGCGGTGTAGGCGTGGTGGTGGCCGTCGGGCTGGGCGCGCGAGGCCAAGGAGTTGCCGTGGCCGTTGAACGTCTCGGCGGAGGGGTGGGCCACGGGGTCGGGCTCACGGTCGGGGTGGGTGTTGGGGTCGCCTCGGGATCGACAATTTTGACCGCATCGCTCCCCTGAAAGAGCTGGTCCGGAGACCGCACCAGCCCGGTGACGGTGAAGATGACGGTGGCCGGAGGGCGGATATCCCGGAGGAGTCCGATAACGGCGGCGCGGTCAAACTTCACCAGCCGATCTGGAATCTGATCCCGGTCGTAGTCGCCGACGGTGCTGGGCTTGAGCTGGGCGGGGACACAGCGGGCCTGATAGCACAGGCGCACCGTGTTGAGATCGATCCGGTGAACGTCCAGCCCCGTGGGCAGTTCGATATAGACACTGATGTCGCTACCCTGGCTGCGCTTTTCCAGACTCTTCGGGCGGATGTCAACCGTGGCGTTCACCGATCCCAGCGCAACAGGAGTGTGAAAAACCTGCAGCACGCCAGCGTCGACCAGCAGCCGGGCTCCCGAGGCGGACTGAACACCCAGGAGCGTCCCGGCCAGCAGCACTACCAGCAGCCAGCGCCACACCCTTTAGCCTCTTTCCCCCGACTCCTCAGCCTGAACGCCGGCTGTCCACCGGTACTCGTAAACCAGACCATCGACCGGCACGAAGTACCGGTGCTCTCCCGGACCCTGCGTCTGGTGCAGGACAACCAGCCCCTGCCGCTCAGCTACCCGGACCAGATCGGCGATTGTGGCCACTCTCACTGTCCGAGCGCTGCCCAGATCGGTGGCGGTGACCGAGACGATGTGCGAGCCGTACCGGGTCCGGATCCAGGTGGGCGCATCCTGTCCGAGGCCCAGAAACAGTCTTGCGGCCAGCCAGCCGGCTATCACCGTCGCCAGAGCGGTTCCACCCAGCCCGACCAGACGGGCCAGCCAGACCGGAAGCCCGCTGGCGCCGATACCTGGCAGCCGTAAACTGGCGGACCGGATCTCGCTCTCCGTGATAACGCGGGGCTGGACCCGGACCAGGTCGCCGTCGGGAACAATTTGTGTTCGGCTCAGCCGCAGGGTGAAGACCGGTGCAAAGACGTCGTCCAGCGCCTCCGGCCCGAGGCGGCCGCTCACCCGAACGGTCGGGATGATCCGGACCTCATAGACGCCGGGACGGTAGTCGGTTTCTTTCTCGATCGCCTCGATAATGGCCCAGGTGCGGGCCAGATCGACCGGGACCGAGAGCCTGACCGGGGGGCTGGAGAAGGCTATCGGCGGCACGGTCTCCAGCGGTCGGCTCCAGCCCTGAGGTCCGGCCCGGACCTCAACCAGGGCGCTGACCTGGCCGGCGATCTCGGCCGGGACCGTGGTCTTCAGGGTGTAGTCAAAAGTGAGATCAAACCGGCGGGGCTGCCGGGTAAAGATCGGTGGCCCGGTCAGGGGCTGGTCACCACCGGCCCGGGAGGAGGGCGTCGGCGTGGGGGTCACCGTGAGGGGAGTGACCGGACCGGCGATCCCCTCCGGGTAGAGAGCCGAGGGCTGAACCTGGACTGTGTAGGCGAAGGTCCCGCTCTGCTCATAGCGGAAGCGCTCGACAGTGACACTCTCGATCAAAGGTTGGCGAAAGGCCAGGACGGTCAGGAGACCGCCGATCACCGCCAGGAATCCGGTCAGCCCCAGAAGACCGCTGGCCAGGGCAGGCCCGCTCTCGGGGCGACCAGGGGGCTGACCGTTTCGCCGGCGTCCCCGACTGGCAGCGCGGGGGAGAAGACTGAACGCCACCAGTCCGCTGGCCAGCGCCGCGAACTGAGGGGGCTCACGCCACCAGGCCAGAACCCGGGCCGCTCCACGCAGGTGGAGCACCATCCGCCCGATAATATCCGGAGGGCGCGGTCGCCAGAGATCGGGGCCAGGGTTATTATCCCCTTTTGTGATATAGCCCTCCATGGCTGACCCTCCAATGATCCGGTGGATAACGGTCCCTTCCTGGACGCGATAGGCAATGACGTCGCCTATCGCGTAGGTCTCCTGCCGCCAGACTACCACCAGGTCTCCCTGGGCGAGCGTCGGCTCCATGCTCTGGCCAGAGACGAAGATATAACCGGCCGGTCCCCCGAGCGAGACCGGCCGCAGGTAGAGAAACCAGCCCAGGACCAGAAGCCCCAGGACGAGAGCCATGGCCGTTCTCCGGCCGTAACCGCCGCTGATCTCCGCGATCCCCCTTATTTCTTCTGCAGGACCACGTGGACATCGCTCACAGCAGCCGCCGACAGGGGGGGCGTGAGGGTGATGGGACAGGTAAACGGGTTCGGAGGCCCCCCTGTACAGGGGGGTTGGTTTTTCTCGACCTGAATGGTGATCGGAGAGGTCAGAAGGCCAGCCCCATTAGGGCCGGTGAGCTGCAACATCAGGGTGCTTTTGTTGCAGTTCTTATCAATTCCGCTTATCGTGACCGTCGTCACCTTAAACTCGGCGGGCGGGGGGGTAGCCAGGAACTGGACGGTATAACTGATGGTGATGCCATCGGGATCACACTGGTCGACTGTTGTCCCACCGGCCTGGACTATGCCGCCGTTCACCGTGAGGGTGGCGGCTGTCGCCCACAGAGCGGCGAGCGGCAGAAGAAGAAGCAAAAGGCCGACCATCCATCTTCGCATCCGTCGGTCTCCCCATTCGCCGCTGATGTCAGGGGATTACGCGGAGCCGTCCAGTTACCGAGGCGAGCCGACGGCCCGGGCTGACCGGTGGCTGGCCCACTCAGGTGTCCGGGCCGTCGCCCGGGCCAGCGGTTAGTAGATCGCGACGTGGACGTCGGTAACCTCAGATGCCGGCGAGGTGAAGCCGCTGAGCGTAACCGAAGTCTGAGTAGCATCGCTAGGAATCGTCATAGTCTTCAGAGAGGTCCCGGAGGCCGCCGTTCCGTCGGACTTGGTCAGCTGAACGGCGATTGTCTTCCCATCGCAGCTGTTGTCGATGCCGCTGACGGTCACCTGGCTGATCTCAAACTGTTTGGTCGTGTTGTTCCAGGTGACTGCATAGCTCACTGTCACCCCATCGGCATCACAGGTCAGAGTGGTGTCACTCCCCGACTGGACAACACCGCCATCGACGGTAAGCGAGGCGGCGGCGCCGTAGGCAACCGCGAAGACGAGGGCCAGAACCGTGAGCACGAAGAACACGCGACCCATAGGACTCTCCGCCTCCTTCAGAGCGATCTCCCCGGTCCTCGACATTCAGCCCGGCCGGTGGAGCCGATCCGGCCAGACCGACGGCCCCTGTCCGGCCCGGAGAGACAGGGGCTGGGATCACACCGACTCGCCTGGCCGCTCTGCACCTCCTCTCGTCCCGGACCAGCCCGCTGGCTGCCGGGCAGGGAGACTCGTGCGGTGATTCACACTGCATAAGATGCCGGAGCCCCGATCACGAAGCCATAACCGGGCCGTCACCGGACGATAACAAATCGGCCTCCACCAGATCGGGCCGCAGGCGGTAGCCGAAGCCCGGTACCGTTTCAATGAGCCGGCCAAACGCTCAAAGACGACCGCGGAGGCGGTAGATAATCTGGCTGACTGCCTGACGTTCACAGGGACCCGATCCCTGATAGAGGGCCTGTTCGAGCCGGGCGTAGCGTACGATCTGGCCGGCCGCCTCCCAGAGCACCTGCATAATCCGGTACTCCGCCGGCGTGAGCCGGAATACCCGACTTCCAACCATTAGCCCGCAGTCAGTCAGTCGCACCGGGGCATTCGTGGTCTCTGGACGAATGAGGGACTGCAGTCGGCTCATAAGGTGAGCCAGGCTGAAGCCAAGCGGTAGGCACTCCGTTGCACCGGCCTCGTACAGCCGCGTGGGTCGGTCGGGCTGAGCGCGGCTGTAGAAAACCAGGATCATGTCCGAGGCCTCGCTCCGTAGGCAGCGGACCCAGGTGTCGGTCTCCTCATCGATCTCTTCGCAGCAGACGATGGCCAGCCGCCGGTCGGGACTGGTGCCGATCACCAGAGCCGGTGACGCAGTGAGGACAACCAGATGGCTCAGCAGGGGGCGGACCGTACCCATCCACTCCTTCTCGAGAGAACCGGCCCTTTGGAGGTGGCCAGTCACCCGTACTCACAGGATGTGTCCGCCAGGCCTTAACTGGCAAGGGGGTAAGTGCTTATTCTCACTCTTCTCTGCCTACCGGGGTCCTCTAGGTACGCCCTGGGGGAACGGGCCAGATTTTGACAGACTCTTGACAGAGGGCGGTCCAGGCAGCATAATCGGAGCAGGAGAACGGCCAGGGGCTTGCCCCTACGAAAAAGGGAGAGAGCGCATGAGCGGCTGGCTCTCCGGACGGCTGCTCCGGAGAGCCGGTGGCTGACGGTCTCGGGGCGCGAGCGAGCGGTCCGGCCGGTCTGCCGGACCTGTGGCGAGAGGGCTGGCCGGTCTGGGACGTGGGGTCCGGGAGTCGGGGACCGGCGGAAAGGGGGTGAACAGCCGCCGGCGCGGCGGCCAGGGTGTCGTCTCAGCCGGGACCGGACCCGCGGATCTGGACCACCGGCCCCAGGGAACGGGTACGTGGTGTCCGTTGCGGGAGGTCAGCCATGCCGCAGCCGATGACGTGGGCCGAACGGGTGGGCGACCTCGCCACCCGGATCGCCCTGGTGGTCCTGTTGACGATCCGTATTTTCACCGAACTTATCCGCTTGCTCTTTGTCACCCTCGACCGCTTCGTGACCGATCTCGGTGAGCGGGCCGAGGAGGGCTTGCGACGGGTCGAGGCCGCCGAACGAGCCTGGGTGCGTCTGCCGGGCTCGGTTCTGCTGGGACTGGCCTTTATCATCCTGGCCTTCCTGGCCATCTTCACCGTCCTTTTGCGTCAGGCCTCGACCAAATTGAACGACTTCATCGTCGGTCTGGCCGAGGGTGAGGAACGCATCACCGGCGCTCCACCGGCCCCACCAGCCCCCGCAGCCTGAGCGGCCGTCGGCGATGGGGCAGAGCGGGTGACCGGACGGCAGTCAGCGCGCCCGACTGGCTGGCGGAACGGGGTGGAGAACCTGCGGCGGGCTCTCCGACGCTGGCGGCTGGAGGTCCGGCGTCTGGGGCTGCAGGCGCTCCTGGTGGGCACCGGCCTCTGGCTGGTCGGGGCGCTCTGCCTGGAGCACCTGGTGGCCGACCTGGCGGCGGCCCTGGAGCGGCGACCCGATCGCCACGCCTGGCCCTGGGCGCGCCGGCTGGTGGAGCGGGTCTGGACCGGGCTGGCGCGGTGGCTCCGGCGCCGTCAGCCGGCCCTGCGGGCCTTCCGCGAGCGGGCTGCCCGCCGCGACGCCGCCCTCCTCCGCCAGGTCCGGGAAGACCACGCCTGACCCGGCGGGTGGTCTGGACCCGACGGCAGAAGAGGTGGTGAGCCGCCGGGCACAAAAAGGTCCCGAGCGACCGTCCGCCGCACCCACCGCCGCCGGCCATCGGCCTCCGGTACCCCCTGGGCCTCGGCCGGTCGCCCGGCTCTGGCTGTGGCGGCCCGGACGCGCGGCCGGGGCGTGTGCCCGGTCCGACCGCTCGGGACCAGTAATAAGTTTACCAGGCCAGCGACCCGTTGTCAAGAGACAGCCAGGCGGGCTATGACCCCAGACACTCGTGCTGGTAGGCGACGAGCAGGCTGACGACGAAGCCGGCCGGGGCGGCGGCCACCAGAACGGTGATGGCGTTGAGTTCGGCGTGGAAGCGGTCGATGGCCGGTGGCAGTCCCCGGGGCCAGAAGCTGGCCCAGAGGCTGGCCTGGCGGATGAAGGCGCGGGCCTCCAGGTCGTAGCACTCGAGCGCGGTCCGTGGCCAGAGGCCGGCGGCGTGCTGGAGTTCGTGGGCCAGGGCTGCCGCCTGGACCTGGGGGGTGGTCTGGTCGAGAGTGGTGTTCAGGACGATGATCCGGGTTGGGGCGTAGTAGAAGCCCCAGGCTGAGGGGGGCAGGGCGCCCCGCTGGATCTGGACGCCGGCCAGGGCGGCGATCTGGAGGAGCGTTCGGCCCTCCGCCTGGCTCTGCAGGGCGCTGGCGGCGGGCCGCAGGCGGGGGTCAAGGATGAGGCAGCGGGGCAGGCCGACCTCCAGGCAGTCGGCCTCCCTGCGGAAGCGCTCGCTGTTGAGGCGGACCTGGAGCCCGGCCGGTCCCATGACCCAGGTGCGGTAGCCATCGGTGAAGGCGGTCCAGTTATCGGCCTTGCGCCAGACGAGGAGGCCGCGGGTGGTGCGCTGGATGGTATCGCCGGTGATCGGGTTGTGGTGTTCGTCTTCCAGGCAGTCGCCGACGATCTGGGGCAGGTGGTCGTGCAGGGTCTGGAAGCCCAGGACGAAGCGACAGGTGGCCGGGCTGACCGGGCGTGGTTGCAGAGCCAGAAGGAGAGCGACCAGCAGACTGACAGCCAGTGGACGGGCCATGGGGAGACTCCTTTCCAGCCGGGCGGTGGTCAACCATCGTCCGGCCCATTTAACCACGGGGCTGTGCACGAACCGTGCCAGAGACCGCTCGCTCGCCCGACCCTGGTTCGGTCCCCTTGACAGGCCTGGTCGCTGGCCGTATGCTCTGAGAGAGGCCGGTGCCGGCCGTGGTCGTGACGGCGCTCGCCGTGGGTGAGGCGGCAGGGTACGGCTCGTGCAGCGGTTGTTGAGGAACCACGCTGGCATTGTCAAAGGAGGCTGCCATGCGCCCGCGGACTCAGCGCGAAGTGCTTGTTGACGAAGCGGTGACGCTCTGGCTTTTACGGGAGGCCGAAGCCCTCGGCGAGCGGCCACCTGACCGCCTGTGGCTCCAGAAGGCGACTTTCCTTACTACCTATCACTGGTTCCGCCAGCGTTGGAAGGGCTTCTCCTACAGTTTCTTCCGATATCGGTATGGTCCGTTCACCCGTGATCTCTACCAGACCGAGGTGGATCTGGCCGGAGCGGAACTGATCGCCTGCGGTGAGGGCTGGACGCTGCGGGTGACACCCCGAGGGCAGGAACTGGCCGAGATAATCCAGCAGGAACTGTGGCAGGGTGAGAATCGTCCCTTTGCCGAGTCATTGCACCGGGATCTCCGATGGCTCGCCCGTTTCCGGGATACGGAAAGCCTGCTCCAGGCTTTCTACGACCTGGAAGTTGTGCCATTGGGGTGGAGCGAGCCGATTCCCCTCCGCGAGGTGCCTCTGGGCGTGGATCTGACACGGGTGCTGGATGACGAGGAGGCGGTCCGGCTCCTCGACCTATCGGATCCTCTGCTGGAGACGATCGGCCTCTGTGTGGCCGAGAGCGCCTGGTTCCGCTCCGGTCGGTATGCCCTACGCGGTTCGAGTGCTTGACCCCGACCTGCAGCGGGCGCTGGCTGACCCCAGTGACCGCTACTGGCGGGGCAAGCCACCGCATATCCATCGGCGCGTTCACCAGATCATCAGCCGCCTCCGCCAGAACCCCTACGACCTGGCTGGATCACACCCTCTGGTGGGAGAGTTCCGCAGCCTGCGGGCAGCCCGCCTGACTGATCGCTGGCGCCTTATTTTCAAATCTGCGAGGAGTGCCGACGGAACGGCGCTCAGGCGATCCATCCGCTCGACTGCTGCCGCTCAGGGGAGACGCTGGACCAGACGATTAATCTCCTCGAGATCGTGGACTATCACACTGGCTGACCGCCAGCGCGGTGGGGCCTCAGACCGTGCTCCGAAATGGCGCATTCTTGTTGGGGCGATGAGAGCGAGCCGGCGCCAGAGACCGGCGGGCGCCCGGCGATGTCAGGTCCGGGGAGGGGGCCGGCGGGTGGCCAGGACCCGGACCGTCCGACTGATCCAGAAAACGTTCCAGGCCAGCAGCAGCATCCCCACCACCGCCAGCCGGGTCAGGTCCAGCACCGGCTGGACCTCCACCCGCTCGGGCGTGGCCACCACCACCGCCAGCGGACGGGCGGTGAACCCGCCGCCACCACCGCCACCCTGGGCCGACGGTCCCCCTTCGGCACCGGCCGCCGGCCGCTGACCGAACCCCAGCCCGACGCCACCACATACCTGGGCCACCGGGATGATCACCCGGTCGCCCACCCGGACCGGCTCGCCGAAGACGGTGCGAACACTGGCGGCGGCCGGCGTCGCCTCCAGCCGGCTCCACAGCTCTCTCAGGTCCATCGGGCACACTCCGTATACGCAGGATCGCCAGAGGCAGGGCGCCGAGAAGGGGGGGGCCGGGCCGGGGAGAAAAAACGTCCCGAGCGACCTTTCGGTGTCCCGCCTCAGCCGTCGGTCTCCTCCGCCCTTTGGCGGCTTCCACCAGGGGGCACCTGGCTTCCACCACCTTGGGGTTCGGCGTCCGGCGGTCCGGGGCGTTGACCCTACTCAACCGCTCGGGACGCTTTCTTTATACCATCCCAGACGGCGGCTGTCAAGCCCCTCGACGGATTTTTCATGGTTTGTTCATGGGTTTCTGACCGCCGCGCGCCCGGTCTACTGGACCCGCTCCACGTGGACGGCGATGCTATCCGGAATGGTTGTGCTCGAGCCCAGGTCGACCTTGACCGTCACCCCTTCAATCTGGTTGTTGGCCGCAGTGCCGTTCTGCAGATACAGGGTGGTCAGGAGATTGCTGTCGGCGTAGACCAGGACCCGGTACCGCCGACCCGCCGGCCAGGAGTCGGCCGCCGCCTCTTTGACCTGGAAGGTGTAGACCCAGTTGCCCTTGGTGATCGGGTTGTTGATCTGGGGCAGGGTGTTGGTGGCCTCCACCCCCGGCGCGGCCGTTCCGTTAGCCGTCTGGTTGCCGCTGGCCTTCTCAACCCCGGTCGGCACCACCACCACGTCCGGATCGAGCTGGAGCGTCTCCTGTTGCATGACCAGGTAACGGACCAGGCTGTTGACGGTGAAGGCGCTGGCCGCCGTCACCGCCGCCAGCAGCATCGCCACCAGGACCCCCACGAAGACGCCGAGAACCTTGCGTGACATGGGCCTCCCCTCCTCCCGACAGATGGGCCCGCCGCCCTCGACCAGAGATCTACGGGCGGCGGGCTGGCCCGGACAATCGGGGAACTCCCGATCCTGGTCCTCAGGGTTCCCCGAGACGGGGCGTCACTCCAGCCGGCGGATAAGGGGAGCGTAGACGTAGCCCTCGAGCCCGGCGAAGCGGACACGGTACCAGCCGCTTTCGTTCCCCAGGACGGCCTCGCCGGTCGCCCGGTCGAGCAATTCGACGACGGTGTCCGGCAGCAGGACGGTGACCACCGGAGCCTGCGTGGTCGGCCGGGCCCGGACAAAAGCGCCGCCGCCCCAGTCGACCGTGATGACCCCCAGGCCCAGCCGGGCCGGAACCGGCGTGGGCGTCGGAGTTGGGGAGGCCGGGAGCGTCACCTGGGGACGGGCGGGCTCGCCCTCGCCCAGAAGCCGCACCAGTTTGCGGTAGACGTAGCCGGTGAGGTCGCCGAACCGGATCTGCAGCCAGCGCGGCTCGGCCGGGTCGAGGGCCTCGCCGGTGGTCGTCTGGACCACCACCACCGAGCTGTCGTTGGGCAGAGCCGTTATCGGCGGGCTGACGGTGGTCGGCTCGCGACGGACGTAGGCGCCCCCGCCCCAGGCGGCCCGGATGAGCCCCAGCAGCCCCGTGGGCGTCGGCCGGGGGGTCGGGGTGGGACTGGGCGCGGGCGTGGGGCTGGGCGTCGGGGCGGCTGTGCTCAGGAACTGGTGGAGGGCGGCGGCGTAGGCCCGGGCGATGGTCTCCAGCAGGCGCTCGTCGCGCAGCCGGCTGGCGTCATCGGGGTTGGTCAGGTAGAGGGCCTCGGCCAGCACCGCCGGCATGCGCAGAGCCCGGACCGGTGGCTGCCCCGGTGCCCCCAGCAGATACAGCGGCCCGCCGGTGACCGTATCGGGCAGGACCCCGCGCCCGTTGTTGGGGTAGCCGGCGGCCTGCAGGGCCCGGCTGAGGGTGTCCCAGGTGATCTGGGCCAGCCGGCGGTTGGCCGCCGCCAGCGGATGCGTCGGCGAGTAGTAGACCTCGGGACCGGCCAGCGTCGGGTCGAAGTGGCCGTTGAAGTGGATCGAGAAGAAAACGGCGGCGTTCTGATTGTTGGCCAGGTCGATGCGGGCCTGCAGCTCGTCGGCCAGGTCCACCCAGCCGTCGCCGGTCAGGTCGCGGTTCTCGCTGTTGACCGGCCGGTCATCGGTCCGGGTCAGCACCACCCGGTAGCCCTGAGCCTCGAGGAGCGCGGCCACCCGCCGGGCCACCCGCAGGGTCAGGTCCTTCTCGCGTAAGAGAGTGCCGTCGGCCAGGACGAAACTGGCCCCGATCTCGCTGCCCCCGTGACCGGGGTCGAGGACGACCGTCCGTCCGCGCGGCCCGGGGCCGGTCTCGGCCCAGCCGGTCAGGACCGTGGCCAGGGCAAACCCCAGGGCAAAGGCCCCGGCCAGCCAGCGCCGACGGACCGGCCAGCGACCGCTCTGCAGCCAGTGGCTCAGTCGGTCCCATCCGCTGTTCCCCACCACCAACCACACCTCCCGATCAGACTGCTCGTGGAAACCGTGCGCCCGGCCACCGGGCTAGCGGCTCTTGAGGAGTTTGCCGTAGACGAAGCCCTCGGTTCCCCGGTAGCGCACCCGGAACCAGCGCGGCTCGGCCGGGTCGATGGCCTCGCCCTGGACAATGCCCAGCACCTCGACCGTCTCCCCCAGGGGGATGGCACCCACCGCCTCGGCCGCAGTCGTCGGGGCCGCCCGGATGACGGCCGCGCCCCCGTAGGCCGGTCGGCTGATGGCCGGCCAGGCCGGCGCGGAGGGGGTCGGCGTGGCCGGACGGGCCGGCGGCGTGGCCCAGGGGGCGGGGCGGGGCGTCGGGGTCGGGACCAGCGTCGGCGTGGGCGAGGACACTGGCGCCGCCACGACGGTGGGCGTCGGGCTGGCCGGCGGTGTCGGGGTCGCCGTGGGGGTGGCCGGGGCGAGAAGGGACGGTTCAGGGCCCAGGGTCAGGGTCGGCCGGGGTGGGCCGGCCAGCCCGCTGGCCAGTTCGCTGCCGCTGGCCGCCCCCAGCAGGGCTCCGGCCAGGGTGATGCCCAGCCCCAGCAGGCCGACGGCCAGGCGGCGCAGCCAGCCGCCGGAGCGCCGTTCCGCCGGGTGTGGATGGGATGACACCGCCTCCGCCTCCCGTCCTGGTCGGTGTGGGCTGCGCCCGCGGGGTGCCGGGCGTGGCTCGTCGGCATGGTAGAGGCCGGGCGGCGGCCCTGACAAGGCGGGGACAGGGCCGGCGGGCGTTTTCTCACGCGTTTTTGACGGCGGCGGGCGTGGCGTCGGCGGCCGGCAGAAGGTGCAGGGCTGTGGCGGGGATCTGGACGGCCCAGAGGGCGCGGTCGCGCGGGCGAAGGGCCTCGTAGGTCGCTCCCAGGATCTCGACCTCCAGATCGTACGCGGCCTCGGGCCGGAGGCGAGCGTCGGCCAGCCGGAGGCGCAGGGCGACCGTGGTCCCTTCCCAGCGTTCGTCGACCACCCTTCCGAAGGCGGTATTGGCCTCCTCCGCCGTGGTCTCGGCCGGCTGCAGACGGATCCGGTCGCTGCGCAGGCAGACGCTGACCGGGCTCCCGACCGGGGGCGCCTGGCCGGTGGGCGGTCGGGCCCGGAGCCGGCGCTGGCCGACCCGCACGGTCGTCCCGGTCTCGTCGTGGGCCTCCACCCAGCCGGGCAGGAGATTCCGGATCCCGACGATCTGGGCGACGCGCACGTGGGCCGGGTGGGCCAGCACGTCGGGGGCCGGACCGCTCTGCAGCACCTGACCGGCGTCGAGGACGACCAGGTGGTCGGCCAGGGCCAGGGCGTCGGCCAGGTCGTGGGTGACAATGAGGGTCGGCAGGTCCAGACGCCGGAGCAGATCGCCGAGCGCCTCGCGCAGTTCCCGGCGGGTCGGGGCGTCGAGGGCTGAGAGCGGCTCATCGAGCAGGAGAAGACGGGGCCGGCGCGCCAGCGCGCGGGCCAGGGCGACGCGCTGCTGCTGCCCGCCAGACAGCTGCCGGGGGAAGCGCCGCTCCAGGCCGGCCAGCCCCAGCAGGTCCAGCAGGTCGGCGATCTGCCGCCGGACGGCGGGGGACCGCACGGGCAGACCGAAGCCGATGTTGCCCAGAACATCCAGGTGCGGGAAGAGGGCGTAGTGCTGGGGCACATAGCCGACCCGCCGGGCCTGGGGCGGCAGGTCGAGCCCCTGGGCGGTGTCGCAGAGGACCTGTCCCTCCACGACGATCCGCCCCTGGTCAGGCCGCAGCAGGCCGGCGATGACCCGCAGCGTCAGGCTCTTGCCGGCCCCCGAGGGCCCCAGGAGAGCGGTGCGACGGGCGGTGGTCGTGAAGGCCACCGCCAGCCGGAAGCCAGGGAAGTGTCTGGTGACCTGGACCTCAAGCATCGGCCCTTTCTCCCAGCGGTCCGGTCACCCGGCGGAGTCCGCCCAGCAGGCCCAGCGAGACCAGGACCAGGAGCGCGGCCAGGGCCAGGGCGGCCTCAAGATCGCTCTCCAGAGCGGCGTAGATCGCCAGCGGCATGGTCTGAGTCCGGCCGGGGAAGCTGCCGGCGACCATGATCGTCGCGCCGAACTCGCCCAGCGCCCGGGCCCAGCTCATCAGCGCTCCGCTCACCAGCCCCGGCAGCGCCACCGGGACGGTGACCCGCCAGAAGGTCGCCCAGGCCGAGACGCCCAGCGTGTGGGCCACCCGTTCCAGTTCCTGATCGACGGCCAGGAACGCCGCCCGGGCGGCCCGGACGTAGAACGGCGCCGCCACGAAGGTCTGGGCCACCACGACGGCGGCGGTGGTGAAACTGAGCGTCAGCCCCAGCGCCTCCAGCGCCGGCCCGAAAAGCCCCCGGCGTCCGAAGGCCATCAGCAGGCCGAGCCCGGCCACCGCCGGCGGCAGGACGATCGGCAGGTCGATGAGGCTGTCCAGGAGGGTGCGGCCGGGAAACCGGTACCGGGCCAGGAGGTAGGCGACCGGTGTGCCCAGCAGAAGCGTCAGGCCCAGACTCAGCGTGGTCGTCAGCAGGCTGAGCCGCAGCGCCGCGATTACCACCGGTCGCCCCAGGACCGCCAGCAGGTCGCCGGTCAGCAGCACCCGGGCGACGATGGCCACCACCGGCGCCAGGACCAGGACGGCGAAGAGCCCGGCGCTCAGGAGAAGCGGGACCAGCGCGCCGGAGCGCCCGACGGCCCGGACGATGGTGACCAGGGACCGGTTCCGGGGGGCGCTGGTCGGCGGAGCGAGAGCCGGCGCCGGACGCGGCCGCGCCGGGCGGGAGGGGACGAGATGTCCCCGGTCGGCCACTGTTACCCTCCCGGTCCCCGGTCGGGGCGGGGGAGTGGTCCCCGCAGCGCGCGGGTCGGGGTGTCGCCGGCCGGGAGGAAGCCCCAGTGCTGGAGGATGGTCTGGCCGTCTGGCCCCAGCACGAAGGCGATGAAGGCTGCCCCGGCCGTCGGGTTGGGGGCCTGGCGCAGGAGGGCGATCGGGTAGGTGGCGATGAGGGTGAGCGCCTCGGGCAGGGCGACCGGGCGGACCTTGTCGGCCAGGTCGGGGGTGAGGTCGGTCTGGTAGACGATGGCGGCGTCGGCCTCGCCGAGAGCCACCTTGGCCACCACCTGGCGGACGTTGGGCTCGCGGGAGACGATGTTGGCGCCGACCCTGGCGGGGAAGTCGGGGCCGTAGGCGGGGTCCTGAGCCGCCCGGTCGAGCAGCTGCTGAGTGTAGACCCCAATCGGCACCTCGGGGGCGGCGGTCACCAGGCGAAGGCCGGGTCGGGCCAGGTCGCGGAGCGTCTGGACGCCGCCGGGGTTGTCGCGGGGGACGGCGATAACCAGGCGGTTGCGGGCGAAGACGCGGGGCGGCTCGGCCAGCAGGCCGGCCTGCTGCGCCCGCTCCATCTGGGCCTGGTCGGCCGAGGCGAAGACGTCGGCCCGCGCCCCCTGCTCCAGCTGGGCCCGCAGCTGCGACGAGGCGCCGAAGTTGAAGGTGACCGTGGTGCCGGGGTGAGTGGCGCTGAAGGCGGCGCCGATCTCCTTGAAGGCGTCGGTCAGCGAGGCCGCGGCGAAGACCACCACCTCGCCCGACACCGTGGTGGTCGGCGTGGGCGACGGATGGGCGGTCGGCGGGGCCAGGGCCGAGCGGCAGGCGAGGAGCAGGCCGGTGAGGAGAGCCAGCAGAGCCGCGGACCAGCGGATCATCGAACACCTCCCGAGCGGGAATGGTGGCCCAGACGCCAGGCTGAGAGCAGCAGAATCAGCCCCAGGGCGATCTTGAGAGCGGCGGTCGGGGCGAACCCGGCCAGGAGCCCGCCCGTGGCGGCGCCGGCGACCGAGCCCAGGCTCATCGGCAGGACGGTGGCCGTGAGGGGATGGCGGTCGGCGAAGGCGCCCTGGCGGGCGTAGCGGACCAGGCCGAGGCCGACGGTGGGCAGGGCGATGATCAGGCTGGCGGTGCCGGCGGCCCTGATGTCCAGACCGAAGAGGAAGAGCAGCGTGGGGATGAGGAGTTCGCCGCCGGCCACGCCCAGGAGAGAACTCACCAGGCCGATGCCCAGGCCGGCGAGGAGAGCGGCCGGGATCCACAGAGCCGGGGCCGGTGGCAGCAACCCCAGGCTGCGCGGGGGAGCCAGCCCTTCGGCGATGAGCAACGTCCCCAGGCCCAGCAGGCCGAGGGTCAGGCCATCCAAGCGGTTGGTTTGATTGGAGCGTGCTAGTTGCATCCCAGTCCTCTCCTTTATCTATGCATTCTGGCTCGAAATAGATTAACTTGACGTAAACCACGTTACATCTATAGGGGCCGT
>Ga0101941_1001590_pt1 | contig 14916 bp, 12 predicted proteins | sample DewCreD2012metaG_3_FD_75242 | JGI IMG/M metagenome (GOLD analysis project Ga0101941, IMG submission 75242) | Hot spring sediment bacterial and archeal communities from British Columbia, Canada, to study Microbial Dark Matter (Phase II) - Dewar... ...
CAGGACCAGGGACCGAACGGTCTCCCGCCCGCGACCATCTTCGCACACTTGAACTACACAGGGACCGACGCGTGAACGCATGCGCTTCCGGCGGTCCCGGGTCTTCGCTTCGCTACGCCCGGGAAGACAGCATTGAAGGCAAAGGAGATCATCGTGAACTTGAACGCTCTCATCCGAAAAACCCACCGCGGGCTCTCCATCGCCTTCACCCTCGGCGTCATCGGCTACATGGTCGTGATGAGCCAGGGACAGCCGCCGGCCTGGGTCGGCCTGTTCGCCCTGGCTCCGCTGATCTTGCTCCTGGTCACCGGCCTGTACATGTTCGTGCTGCCCTATGTCGCCAAGGCGCGGGGCGGGCGACGCGCCGAGGGATAGGAACCGCGTGATGGCCGGAAAGACATTCGAAAAATCGGCGAAAGCCGGCGAGCCGGTGCTGCTGTCGGGGGGCAATCCGCAGATCGCCAAGGGCCACGGCGACGCGCCGGTCCAGGCCTATATCGCCGCCATGCCCGGCTGGAAGAGCGAGGTCGGGCGCAAGCTGGACGCGCTCATCACGGGCGCGGTTCCGGACGTGCTCAAGGCGGTGAAGTGGAACTCGCCCCTCTACGGCATGGAGGAGAAGACCTGGTTCCTCGGCGTCCACGTCTTCGCCAAGTACATCAAGGTGGCGTTCTTCCGCGGCGCGGCGCTGCATCCCCCGCCGCCGGTCGGCTCCAAGCAGAAGGATGTGCGCTATTTCCACATCCATGAGGACGATGTGATCGACGAGGCCCAGTTCATCGACTGGGTGAAACAGGCCAGTCAATTGCCCGGCGAGCGCATGTAAGCGGCCGGCGAGAGGTGAGGACGCCATGAAGAAGCAGATGGGCGGAACGCCGGAAGGCCCGCCTTCCGAGCTGATCGACAAGGCGATCGCGGCGCTGGAAGACTGGCGGGGCGAGACCCTGGCCAGGATCCGCGAGTTGATCCACGAGGCCGACCCCGACGTGGTCGAGGAGTGGAAATGGGGCATACCCGTCTGGTCGCACGACGGGATCGTCTGCACCGGCGAGACCTACAAGGCCGCGGTGAAGACCACCTTCGCCAAGGGCGCGTCGGTGGACGATCCGTCGGGCCTGTTCAACTCAAGCCTGGAAGGCGCAACGCGCCGCGCCATCGACTTCCGCCAGGGCGAGGCGATCGACGAGGCGGCGTTCAAGGCGCTGTTCCGCGCCGCCGTGGCGGTGAACGCTTCCAAGCCGAAGGCGGCGAAGAAGCGGGTTTGAAGACAGTTGGCGACTGACAAAAACGGCTGTCATCCCGGACGAGCGCGCAGCGCGAAGATCCGGGACCGACGCATGAACTCAGCGCTTCCGGCGGTCCCGGATCTGCGCCCGGCTTTCGCCGGGCTTGTCCGGGATGACAGGATTTTTCCGCTTAGCCCTCATGAGCGGTAGCCTGAGCATTCGCCGGGATGAGCGGAGTTTGGGTTCTAGACCCGCTCGATGATCACCGCCGGGGCCATGCCGCCGGCCGCGCACATGGTCACCAGACCGCGCTTCAGGTCGCGGCGCTCCAGCTCGTCCAGGATCGTGCCGATCAGGATCGAGCCGGTGGCGCCGATCGGGTGGCCCAGGGCCATGGCCCCGCCGTTCACATTGACCTTGTCGCGGTCGAGGCCCAGGTCGCGGATGAACTTTTCGGCCACCACGGCGAAGGCCTCGTTGATCTCCCACAGGTCGATGTCGTCGACGGTCAGGCCGGCCTTGGCCAGCACCTTGCGGGCGGCGGGGACGGGGGCGTTCAGCATCAGGGTCGGGCTGTCGCCCATATTGGCCATGGCCACGATCCGGGCGCGGGGCTTCAGCCCATGCTTGGCGGCGTAGGCCGGCGAGGCCAGCAGCACCGCCGCGGCGCCGTCGACCACGCCCGACGAGTTGCCGGCATGGTGCACGTGCTCAATCTTCAGGTCCGGATAGACCTGGTTGATCAGCCCGCCCAGCGTCATGCCCGCCTCATCGATCGGCACGCCGGCGATGGCGCCGAACGAGGCCTTCAGACCGGCCAAGCCCTCCAGGGTCGTCTCGGGACGGGGGAATTCCTCACGATCCAGAGCGAGCGAGCCGTCGTCGTGATAGACGGGGACCAGGGCGCGGTCGAAGCGGCCCTCGCGGATCGCCCGGTCGGCGCGCTGCTGGCTGACCAGGGCCAGCTCATCCAGGGCCTGGCGCGGAATGCCCTCCAGCGTGGCGATGGCGTCGGCGCAGACGCCCTGGTGGCTCTGCGGATGCCGGGCCCGCAGGCGCAGGTTGCCGCTGTCCAGCAGGCCGGGCGAGGTGCGGTCGGCCGTGGCGGCGGTGTAGGACATCATCTCGGTCCCGCCCGCGATGACCAGATCCTCCATGCCCGACATGATCGAGGCGGCCGCCAGGTTCACCGTGGTGATGCCCGAGCCGCAGAACCGGTCCAGGGTCATGCCGCTGGCCTTGGTGTCGTAGCCGGCGTCCAGCGCCGCCATCCGGCCCAGGTCGCCGCCCTGCTTGCCGCGCTGGGTGCTGGTGCCCCAGATGATGTCGTCGACCTCGGCGGTGTTGAGGTTGCTGCGCTCGGCCAGGGCCTTCAGCACCGTGGCGGCCAGGTGCTGGGGGTGGAAGTCGGCCAGGGCGCCCTTGCCGACCTTGCCGATGCCGCGTGGCGTGCGGCAGGCGTCGATGATCAGGGCTTCGGGCATGGCGGCGTTCCTCCCAGAACGGTTGTTTGAGAGGATCTGAGCGCCGGCGCCCTTGGGTCAGTCCAGGGGTTTTTTACGTGTCGGAGGCTGCCTGCAATCAGAGCGTATGGACAATCTTGGCGATACTTGCTCCCTTGCCGCTAGCCGAAAGGGAGTGGGCATGCTGCTGGCTATCGACGAGATCGTGAACATCACCCAGGACAGCACGGTCCTCATCCACGGCATGGTCGCCAATGTGTTCGATCTGCCCGAGCGCCTAGGGCAAGGCGGCTCGATGGAGGTTTTTGCGGGTTTCTTCGGCGAGCCGGTGTTCAACATCCTGGCGCCGATGACCCAGGACGACACGCCGCCGGCGTCGTTCGTCGCGGCCGCCAAGCTCTTCCCCAAGGGGCGGGCCAGCATGGGCATGTGGCCGGACGATCTGCCCGGCCTGCCCGCGCACAAGCAGGCCCTGGTCCAGGCGCCGAACGCTCAGCCCGCGCAGCCGCTCCCGCAGGCGAGCTGGATCTTCGTGGTCGGCCCGGACGGCGGCGTGGTCGTGACGGCTGTTCAGCTCCTGGCCTACCTTGAGCTGGGCGGTCCCGGCCAGGGGCTGCCGGTGGGCAAGGACCATTCCCTGCGCGGATCCGGAATGCCGGTGTTCATTGGCGAGCCCGAACGACAGCCGCCGGCGGCCAAGCACGCGTTGCGGATGACGTCCTGGAAGCTCGCCCCGGGGAAGTTCGACTACCCGACGTGGTTCGGTCTCGATCGGCCCGGCCCGCTCGCCATGCCCGCGGCGCCCGAGGCGTGGGGCGAGGCGGCGACCCAGACCATCCTGTTGGCGACGGAATCGCCGGTCAGGAACATCCACTGGACCAGGGACCACGGCCGCGTCGAGATCGACGGCTTCTTCCCGTCCTCGCCGATCCTGCACGTGACGTTCCTTGTCGGCAGCGCGATCACCGTCAAGAAATCCTGGGAACGCACGTTCCAGGCCGAGCTGGTCAAACAGGTCCCGACGGCCCTGCCGGCCTGGTACTCGGCCCAATTTATGATGATGCGGATCGTGACGTCCAAGGTGCTGGGCGAACTGCCAGGGCCGTTGGGCAGCCTCAGCGACGTCTTCTTCGACGAGATGGGCAGGACCCTGGACAAGAACGCCGATCACATCGTGCCAAACTGGCTGGGGCGCTGATCCCTCTCCCACGGCGGGAGAGGTCGCCTATTTCTGCGTCGTCAGCCTGAACACCATCGTATTGCTGTACGTCTGGCCTGGATCCAGCCGGACCGGCGCGAAGGCCGGCTTGTTGGGGGCGTCGGGGAAGTGCTGCGGCTCCAGGGCGATGCCGTCGCCCTGGCGATAGATCTTGCCGCTCTTGCCCACCATCGTGCCGTCGATGAAGTTGCCGGTGTAGAACTGGATGCCCGGCTGGTCGCTGAGGATCTCCAGCACCCGGCCGCTCTTGGGATCGGCCAGGCGCGCGGCCAGGCGGGGAGCGCCGCCGGCCTTGCCGGTCAGCACCATGTTGTGGTCGTAGCCGCGCCCGACCACGATCTGCGGGTCGCTGGCGTCGCGGATCCGGTCGCCCACCACGGTGGGCTTGTGGAAGTCGAACGGGGTGCCGGCCACCTGAGTGATCTCGCCGGTCGGAATCAATTCGGCGTCGACCGGCGTGTAGCCGTCCGAGGCCAGTGTCAGCACATTGCCCATCGCGCCCTCGGGCGAGCCTTCGCCGGCCATGTTGAACAGGGCGTGGTTGGTGATGTTGACGATGGTCGGCTTGTCGGTGGTCGCGCCGTAGGTGATCGTCAGGTTGTTGGCTTCGTCCAGGGCGTAGGTGGCGGTGGCGGTCAGCGTGCCGGGATAGCCTTCCTCGCCGTCCGGGCTGACATGGGTGAAGGTGACAGAGGCGACCGGGCCGCGCTTGATGTCGCTGACCTTCCAGACCCGCTTGTCGAAGCCCTTGACCCCGCCGTGCAGGGCGGCGACGGCGTTGTTGTTCAGGGCCAGTTGGTAGGTCTTGCCGTCCAGGGTGAACTTGCCCTTGCCGATGCGGTTGGCGAACCGGCCGACCGAGGCCCCGAAATAGCTGGCGTTCTTGGCGTAGGCCTCGGCGTCCTTGAAGCCCAGGGCGATGTCGGCCTTGGCGCCGTCGCGGCCGGGCGCGATCAGCGACTGCAGGGTGGCGCCGTAGGTGATCACCGTGGCGCTGACACCCTTGGCGTTTGTCAGGGTTATGGCCTCGACCTCGACGCCGTCGGGCGTCTTGCCGAAAGGGGCCCGGGCGTAGTCGGCCGCGAGGGCTCCCCCCGGAAGCGCGATGGCGGTGGCGGCCAGAAGGGCGCTGGTCAGTTTGCGGCCTGAAGTCGTCATGGGGTTCCTCGGTCCAACGGTCGAAGTCGCTCTGGTGGCGGCTTGGTGTTCATATAGTCCGACAAATAGAGCCGGCGCAATCGAGCCCGCACGGAAAGAAAAGGCGCCGTTCCAGAGGGCGTCCGGAACGGCGCAGTCGAGGCAGTGCTCAGTCGGGGAAAAGCATCAGACGGCCACGGGCCACCCGTCGGCGCTCCAGGCCAGGGGCTGGATGCGCAGGGTCGGAACACCGCCCTTGGTGCTGTCGTAAGCGTGATGGACAATGTAGTCGCGGCCGGTGTCGCGCAGCACGGCCACGTGCCCCGGGCCCTTGAACCGCTTGGCTGGATCCAGGTCTGCGTGCAGCACGATCAGGCCGCCGTCCTTCATGATCATCGCCTTGCCGTTGCGGTCGACATAGGGGCCGGTCACGGCCTTCGCGCGGCCGACCACGGTGTAGTAGGTGCTGTCGACGCCCCGGCAGCAGAAGTCGTACGAGGCGAACAGGTAGAACCAGCCGCCGCGCTCGATGATGCAGGGGGCCTCGACCGCGCCGGGACGGGGACGCGAGGCGATCGCCGTCGGCCGGGCGTCGGGCTTGGGTCTGCCGGTGGCCGGATCGATCTCGATCAGCTTGAGGCCCGACCAGAAGCTGCCAAAGCTCATCCAGACGCGGCCGTCGGCGGTGGTGATGATATTGGCGTCGATGGCGTTGAAGTCGTCGCTGCTCTTCGACGAAAGGACCACGCCGTCGTCGCGCCAGCCGAAGGCCGGGTCGAAGCGGTCCAGGGTGGCGGTGGTCTGCAGGGCGATGACCGAGCGGTTCTTCCCGAAGGTCGAGAGCGAATAGTAGAGGTGGTAGCGGCCGTTGATCAGGCTGATGTCCGGCGCCCAGGCGCCGCGCGTGCCGGGCACGGCGCTCGTGGCCCAGTGGGGCAGGGCGGGCATGACGGCGCCGACCAGGGTCCAGGTGACCAGGTCGGGCGAGGTGCGCCAGTGGATCAGGCCTGGCTTCTGGTTGGCCTGGCTGGTGCAGAACAGGTGGTAGGTCCCGCCCTGCTTGATGATGCAGGGGTCATGGACGGGCGACAGATCGCCCATCATCCGGTCGTTGAGGCTGGCCGCCGGCGAGGCGGCCATGAGAGGCGCGACCGGCGCGGCCAGGGTCGCCGTCCAGAGGCCGCCGGCCAGGGCGTGTCTGCGGGTCAGCATCACCAACTCCGAGGTTGGAAAGCAAACGCCCGGCCGAGGGATCGGCCGGGCGCGCGGGTTACATCTTCCAGCGGAAGCCGACCAGGATCTGGCGGTCGTAGCGACGGGTGTCGCGCGGATACAGGTTCTTGTCGGTGAAGTAGTCCTTGAACTCGGTGTCGAGCAGATTGACGCCCTCCAGCGTGAAGGTGAGCTTGTCGCCGATCTTGTAGGACAGGCTGGCGTCCATCTGGGCGGTGTCGTCGGCGATCAGGTCGAAGCCGCTGTTCTCGAAGTTCGGCGTATCGAGGAAGTGCTTGCGCCAGTTGTAGGCCACGCGACCCGAGATCGGGCCCTTCTCGTAGAGGACGGCCAGGTTGTAGGAGAACTTCGACAGGCCCCGGAACTCGGTCTTCACGCCGGTGACGGCGTTCTTCATCGAGCCTTCCATGAAGGTGGCGTTGGCCTGCAGGCCCAGGCCGCTGAACAGGCCCGGCAGGAAGTCGTAGAACTGCTGGTAGCCCAGTTCGACGCCGTCCAGCTTGTCTTTCCCCGAGTTGCTGGGGCGGGTCATGATGTAGGTGGTGCCGTTGATCACCTCGTTGGCCGAGGTGGTCTCGACATAGCCTTCGATGTCGCGATGGAAATAGGCCAGCGTCAGGAAGCCGTCGGGGGCGAAGTACCACTCCAGCGACGTGTCCAGGCTGTCGGAGGTGACCGGCTTGAGGCCTGGATTGCCGCCCGATCCCGAGAGGAACGTGGTGTTGGACGCCACGGTCGACAGCGAGACGCCCGGGTTGAGCTGGGCGAAGTCGGGGCGGGTAACGGTGCGGCCGACCGAGATCCGGCCGACCAGATCGGGTCGCAGGTCGAACCTCAGATTCGCGCTAGGCAGCAGATCGACCGACGAGTTCTTCTCCTCGGTGGGCGTGTAGACCAGGATCGGCGAGGCGGTGTCGACGTTGTTGCCGCCGAGGGTCTGCTCGGTGCGCACCAGGCGCAGGCCCACGACGCCGCTCCAGGGCACGGCGCCCAGATCGCCGCCGATCTTGGATTGGACATAGCCGGCATAGGTCTTCTCGACGTCCGAGAAGTACATGCCAGGGTCGATGCGGCGCTTGCCGGTGACCGGGTCGTTGCGCAGGGCGAACATGGCCTCGCTGGTGGCGTTGCGATCATAGAGCAGCGCCGTCTGGGCCCGCACCTTGTCGGTGTTGTTCAGCAGGTATGAGGCGCTGGGCGTGTACCACTGGGTGGTGACGTAGTCCGGGCCGCCGCCGGCCATCTTTTCCGACACGCCGTTCAGGCCCGGCAGGGTGCTGACCGAGGTGTGGACGAACGGATAGGCCGCGCCGCCATACGACTGGTTGGACTCGGCGCTGCGGTCGGCGAAGCGGACGCCGGCGCTGATCTCGCGGATGAACTCGTCGGACGGGGCCGTGTAGACCACGTCGGCGCGCCAATCGACGGCGGTTCCGGTCTGCTTGCCGTAGTTGTCGAACCAATTCTCGATCGTGTAGGCGGCCGGATTGGTGATGTCGTAGCCGGGGCTGTTGTAGTTCAGCTGGGCCGTGCCGTTGGCGCTGGTGTCGACCCGTACCAGCGGCACGATGGTCGAGGCGTCCATGATCGGGTTCTCGTACTTGAAGAACGAATTGGTCACCGCCAGGTCGGTCGACACCTTCACCGCGCCCCATTCCTTCGACCCGCCGGCCGAGAACTGGTTGGTGTTGGAATGCTGGTCGTTGGCCTGGGTCGACATGATCGTGAAGACGTTGTGGTTGGTCAGCGTCTTCATCTGGTTCGTGCCGGGGAAGACTGTCCCCGTGATGTCGCCGTTGCCGAGGAACGGCAGGGCCACCAGGAAGTCGAGCTCGAACACGTTCTTGTAGTCGGTGACGAAGCCCTCGAAATACAGCTCGCTGGTGTCGTCGGGACGCCATTGCAGGGCGAAGTTGGCCGCCTTGCGCTCGCGGTTGCCGGCGATCGGGATGTAGCCCATCACGAACGGGCCCCGGAAATCATCGACGGGCGCCGGGTGTGCGGCGTTGAACTGGCCGCAGGCGCGATTGGGCGCCGCCGGCGGAGCGCAGCCGGTCTGCAGCTCGGGTCGCGTGTTGAAGGCCCGCTCCTCGTGGTACTCGCGCTCGACGTACGACACGCCAAACAGGGCGCCGAACTCGCCGACATTGGTGTCCCAGCGGTCCGAGGCGGTCGCGCCGAAGTCCGGGCTCCATTCCTTGGCCTTGTCCAGATAGGCGGCATGGCCGAAGGCGTTGAACTGGGCGCCGGAGAAGTCGAACGGCCGGCGGGTGCGGATGTCGATCGCGCCGGCGATGCCGCCCTCGATCTGGTCGGCCGCGGCGCTCTTATAGACATCGACCCGCTGCAGCATGTTGGCCGGCACGTCGGCCAGGGCGATGTAGCGGCCGGTGGTGGTGAACACCTCTCGACCGTTCAGCAGGGTGACCAGGTTGGGCAGGCCGCGGATCAGCACCGAATTGGCCTCGCCGGAGTCGCGGCGAACCTGGATGCCGGTGACCCGCGCCAGGGCGTCGGCGACGTTGTTGTCGGGCAGCTTGCCCACGTCCTCGGCGACGATGGAATCGACCACCAGGGCGTTGTTCTTCTTGATCTGCTGGGCGCTTTGGGCGGCCCGGCGCTGACCGGTCACGACGACCTCGTCAACCGTTTCGCCCGCGGCTGTCTGGGCCAGGGCCGGCGCGGCGGCCAGCAGGGTCATGGCCGAGGCGGCCGAAATCAACAGGGCCCGGCGCGCGGCGCGCGCGGCGGATCGGATCGGCATATCGACGCCGGTGGTCATTGGCTTTCCCTCCCAAGTCTCATCGTCTCTCCGTCTGCGCGGAGAGCTTCTCGATAGGATTATCTTGTCGGACAAATGATCCGTTCGCAAGAGTATTACTAATGTGACCATGGAAATATGAACGACGTTCGTTCTCGGCCGCGGAACAGCGTGCCGGGGCCTGCGTCCAGGTCAGGATGTCGGGCGCATGAATCTATATAACAAATTCAATGAGATATCAGCCATCTCATCTAGCGGCGTGGTAGGCGAACGGGCGCCCCGTAGCGCGGACCAGGTTCGTCCGTCCGCACGTCTTAGGCGCCCGGCCCGCTCGTTTCTTGGTCAGACAAATATGAGATAGTCGTATGACCAAGCTAGGGGGTGGCCGACCGCGACGATCATGCGCCTCCGCTCCCACCCCCGTTGTCGTCATCGTCCATGATCAGCTCGGGCCAGGCTGATGACGTTCCACGATTGAGGCTTCAGCGTCGCGGTCAGGCGGCCATTCTCCAGCCTGGCGGTCGGGTTGGCCGTCGGCGAAACGGCGTCGGGCGCGGCCTTGGTGTTGGTCTTCTTCAGGTCCGGATCGTGCAGCTGGGTCGAGGTCGCGATGACCATGTCGTCGGCCACGCCGCGCAGGTCGACCGAAAGGGCCATGTCGTCGGCGACGCTGCGGTTCAAGGCGAACAGGGTCGTCGCGCCGGTCTGGGGATCGCGGACGATCGTGGCCAGCAGGTAGGGCGCCTCGCCATGGGCCTTGGTCGGGAACGTGCCGGTCTCGACCTTCAGCTTCAGCACCTCGCCCCGGCCGTGCCGCGTGCAGTCGGCGAACGGATGGAAGATGGTCTGGCGCCAGGCTGGGCCGCCGGTTTCGGTCATGATCGGCCCGATCACGTTGACCAACTGGGCCAGGCACCCGGCCTTCACCCGGTCGGCGTTGTTCATCATCACGATGAGGCAGCCGCCCACCACCAGGGCGTCCTCGTGATTGTAGACTTCCTCGATCAGCGGCGGCGCTTCGGGCCAGCCGGGCTTCTTCAGGTCGTCCGGGCCGCTGGCCTTGTACCAGACGTTCCATTCGTCCAGCGACAGCATGATCCGCTTCTTGGAGCGGCGCTTGGCCGCCACGGCGTCGGCGATCGCGGCGACCTCGCGGATGAAGTGGTCCAGGTCGTCGATGGTGGCCAGGAACTCGTGGATGTCGTCGGAATCGTTGCGGCAGTAGTGGTGCAGCGAGATGTAGTCGACCTGGTCGAAGCACTGGTCCAGCACCTCGTACTCCCACTTGCCGTAGGTGGGCATGGCGCGCTGGGACGAGCCGCAGGCGGTCAGTTCGATGGTGGGATCGACCCACTTCATCACCTTGCCGGTCTCCTGCGCGATGCGGCCGTACTCGGCCGGGGTCTTGGCGCAGATCTGCCAGGGACCGTCCATCTCGTTGCCGATGCACCAGAACTTGATGTCGTGCGGCTGTTCGTAGCCGTGGGCGCGACGCAGGTCGGAATAGTGGGTCCCGCCTGGGTGGTTGCAGTATTCCAGGAAGTGGCGGGCCTCGTCGGCGCCGCGCGTGCCGACGTTCACGGCGAACATCGGCTCGAGGTCCGCCTTGCGGCACCAGGTGATGAACTCATTGGTCCCGAACTGGTTGGTCTCTGTCGAGTGCCAGGCCAGGTCCAGGCGAACGGGACGATCCTCCTTGGGGCCCACGCCGTCTTCCCAATTGTAGCCCGACAGGAAGTTGCCGCCCGGATAGCGGACGATGGTCACGCCCAGTTCCTTGGTCAGGTCCAGCACGTCCTGGCGGAAACCTTCCGGCGTCGCTGTCGGGTGGCCGGGCTCGTAGATGCCGCCATAGACGCAACGGCCCATGTGCTCGACGAAGGTGCCGAAGATCCGGCGGTCCAGCGGGGCCACCACGAAGTCGGCGTCGGCGATGATCTTGGCGGTCAGCATGGCGGGCTCATGTCTGGAAAAGGAGGGGATCTAAAGAAGGTGGAACAGCAGGTCGTTGACGCGGCGCTCGGCGTCGGCGAGGGCCGTGTCGATGGGCTTGCGGCCCGTGATGGCGCTGGCCATCTCGTCGCCGATGATGTCCTGGATCGCGAACTGGCGCTGCACTCGCGGCGGCAGGGTTTGGCCCATCGAGGCCAACGGGGCGATGGCCTGGCGGTGGGGCAGGGCCTTGAAGCGCGGGCTGTCGATCACCGCCTGCATCGTGGGCAGGTGGCCGGTGCGCGACCAGTCATAGTCGTGCTCGGCCAGGAACCGGGTCAGTCGATAGACCGCCGCGCGCTGCTCGGCCGTCCGCTCGCGATGCGGCATGACCCAGGCGTGGCCGTCGACGAAGGCGGCGTCCCTGGTCCCGAACAGGCGCGGATAGGGCACGACGGCGTAGCCGTTCGCCAGCGGCCGCCCGGGCGTGTGCGACTCGGCCTCGAACGCGCCGATCATCCAGGTGCCGACCAGATAGACCCCGCCGTCGCCGTTCATGAAGCCGCTGGTCGCGGCCGGATAGTCCTGGTCGCGGGTCGACAGGTTTTCGTCGTGCAGGGTCTTGAACAGGGCGACGATGCGGTGGGCTTCCGGCGTGGTGAGCTTGATGTGCTTGGGATCAGGGAAGAACACCGCGTCCTGGGTCATCAGCCAGGTGTAGAGATTGCGGCTGTAGCTGGCCGTCTCGTTGGCCATGGCCTGGACGAGGTAGGGCTTGCCGGTGGCGGCCTTGAACTGGCGGGCCTGGGCCAGCAGTTCGTCGGCGCTGGTGGGCAGGATCGGCCGGCCGTCCTTGACCAGGCCCGCCTGACGGAACTGGTTCATGTTGACGTGCCAGAGCGGCGCCCAGTTGTCGAAGGGCAGGCCCCAGACCTGGCCGTTCTTGGTCACCCCCTCGCGGGCGGCGCGGGTAAAGGCGGCGGGATCAACGCCCACGCTTCGCAGTCCCGGCCCCATCGGCTCGATCAGGCCGCGCGACTGATAGTCCGAGATCGCCGACATGTGCATGGTCACCAGGTCCGGCGGATCGCCCGCCGCGAATTGGGCCGACAGCTGGTCGTAGCCGGGCCAGGCGGCGATGTTGACCTTCAGCCTGATGTCCGGGTTCTCGCGCTGGAACTGGTCCAGCAGCCCGGTGATGATCTCGCACTCGCCGTCGGGATTGCGCGCCCCGGCCCCGGCCGAGCGGCACTCGCCGAAGATGCGCTGGACGGTGATCTGGGTGACGTCCGGCTTTTTGGCGCAGCTTGTCAGCGCCAGGGCGATGGCCGCGAGGACCAAGGGGGCGAGGCGTCTCATCGTACCGCCGCGCCCGACACCGCCCGCACGATGTACTTCTGGAAGAACACGTAGACGACCAGGATCGGCGCGCTGGCGAACACCGCCTGGGCCATCAGGAAGCCCAGCCCGCTGGTCTGGGCGAAGTTGATCTGCGAGCTGGCCACGCCGACCGTCAGGGTGAACATCTCGGACCGCGTCGCCGAGATCAGCGGCCACCAGTAGTCGTTCCACGACGCCAGGAAGGTGAAGATCCCCAGCGTCGCCTGGGCGGGCAGGGTCAGGGGCAGCAGCACCTTCCAGAACACCTGCCGACGGCTGGCCCCGTCCAGCATCGCCGCCTCGTCCAGCTCGACCGGAATGGCCTTGAAGTACTGGGTCATCAGGAACACCCCGAACGGCGCGGCCAGGCCGGGCAGGATCAGGCCGGGATAGGTGTTGTGCAGGTGCAGGGCGGAAAACAGCTGGTGGCGGGTAATGATCACCGACTGCTCGGGCACGGCCAGGCCGAACAGCACCAGGGCGAACAGCCACCTGCGCCCCGGGAACTCCAGCCGCGCGAAGCCGTAGCCGGCCAGGGACGACAGGACCAGCACGCCGGCCGTGGTGCACAGCGAGACCAGCAGGCTGTTGGCCAGCCAACGGAACACCGCGGCCCGCTGCAGGATCGAGCCGTAGTTCTCCAGCGTGTAGGGGCCGCGGAACACCGAGGCGGTGTCGCGCAGCAGCTCGCCGTTCGACTTCAGCGACAGGCCCACGGTCCACAGCAGCGGCAGGACCATGACCCCGGCGGCCAGGACCAGGGCGGCCCAGCCCAGGCGGTTGATCCAGGGATTACGCCCGGCGGCGCGGTCCAGCGCGCTCATCGGACCGCCTCCTTCTCGCGCGTCGTCACGTACTGCAGCACGGTGGCGACCAGGATCAGGCCGAACAGGATCTCGGAGGCGGCGGCCGCGTAGCCGATGTCCCAGCGCCGGAAGCCGACCTCGTAGATGAACAGCACGATGGGCCGCGAGGCGCCGTTGGGGCCGCCCTGGGTCAGAAGTTGGGCCTGGCCGAACAGCTGGAACTGCAGCACGCACTGGATCATCACCACCAGCACCAGCGTCCGCCGGATCGAGGGCAGGGTGATGCGGGTCAGGGTCGTCCAGGGGCCGGCCTTGTCGAGGGCGGCGGCCTCGTACATCTCGGCGGGCGCCTGCTGCAGGGCGGCCAGGTACAGCATCATCGGCAGGCCCAGGCACCACCAGACGGTGGTCAGGGCGATGGCCGGCAGCACCAGGTCGGGATGGCTCAGCAGCGGGATCGGCGGCTTTCCGGCCGCCTGCAGGATATTGGCGATCAACCCGCCGTCGGGGATCAGCACCAGCCGCCATATCAGGGTGACGATGGTCACCGAAAGCACCGACGAGCTGAAGAACACGCCCCGGAAGAAGGCCGCCGCGCGGGTCGGACGGTTCAGGGCGATGGCCAGGGCCAGGGCGATCACCGCCAGCGGCGGCACGGTCAGCAGCACGAAGTAGAAGGTGTTGCGCACCGCCTGCAGGAAGGTGGGATCGCGCAGCAGCCGGCCGAAGTTCTCGAGCCCGACGAACACCTCACCGCCGAACAGGTCGGCCTTGTGCAGGCTCAGCCAGATGCCGGCCAGCAGCGGGTAGAGCAGCAGCACCAGATAGGCGACCAGGTACGGCGTGACGAACAAGCCGTTTATCCAGCTGCTCTTGCGGGCCGAGGCGGCGGTCATGGTTGGGCCCCAGTTGGCGCTGGGGCGTAGTGAGCGCGGTCGTCGGCGTCGAATAGGTGCGCCGCGCCGCCCAGGGCCAGGCTGACCGCGTCGCCCATGGCCGCGCGGCTGGTCCCGGCGTCCTCGGCGACGATCGCCGCGCCGTCGGCCAGGCGCAGATAGACCAGGGTGCGGTCCCCGAGGCGCTCGACGAACTCGACCTTGGCGTCGACCAGGCCCGCGCCCGGCGCGACCACCTTCACGGCCTCGGCCCGCAGACCCAGGCGCCAGCCGGCGCTGGCGGGCAGGGACGCCAGGGGAACCTCGGTGTCGACGCCGGCGCCGCCCGGCAGCGTGGCGCGGGCCACGCCTCCGGCGCCTTCGCCCAGGGTCACGTCCAGAAAGCTCATGGGCGGCGAGCCGACGAAGGTGGCCACGAAGCGGTTGGCGGGACGGGCGTAGATCTCCATCGGCGTGCCAACCTGCTGGATCCTGCGGTCGCTCATGACCACGATCCGGTCGGCCAGGGTCATGGCCTCGACCTGGTCGTGGGTGACCAGGATCATGGTCGCCTGGACTCGGCGGCGCAGTTGGGCCAGCTCCAGCCGGGTGCGCATGCGCAGGGCGGCGTCGAGGTTCGACAGCGGCTCGTCGAACAGGAGCACCTTGGGACGGTTCACGATCGCCCGAGCGAGGGCGACGCGCTGGGCCTGGCCACCGGAGAGCGTGTGGACCTCGCGCCGCTCGAAGCCGGGCAGTCGAACCAGGTCGAGCGCCTCACGCACCCTCGCTGCGATCTCCGGCTGCGACATCCGTGCCAGGCGGAGCCCGAACGCGATGTTGCCGAAGACATCCAGATGGGGGAACAGCGTCACGCGCTGGAA
>Ga0101941_1001593_pt1 | contig 14889 bp, 15 predicted proteins | sample DewCreD2012metaG_3_FD_75242 | JGI IMG/M metagenome (GOLD analysis project Ga0101941, IMG submission 75242) | Hot spring sediment bacterial and archeal communities from British Columbia, Canada, to study Microbial Dark Matter (Phase II) - Dewar... ...
CGAACGCCTCGTTCTCGAATCGCTCCGGCGTTCGGTGTCGCTTCCCGGGCCACCCACGTCTACTCGCCGGCAGCGCGCCTCACCTGCTGCCAGCCTGGAGACATCGCCGAGCATGTCCCGCACGGCTGCCTCGTGCATCTGGTGGCGAATACCGATCTCGTAGACATCACGACCGGCCAGCGCGTCGCGCACGATGCTCGTCTCCCCGGCGGGCAGCGTCTCGACCAGCGCCGGGCAGTGCCGGAGCTCATGGACGATTGGTTCCCAGCGACTGCGCTTACCCACATCACGCTCCTTTCCGACCTGCCTGTCCGGGCGCCCTCCACCCGCGCGACCTGTTCCATCCCAGGCTTGGCGAGAGTGCCCCAACCGGCTCTCTGGCCTCTCAGAGCCAGCCCCAGCGACGGAACACGAGCAGTGCCAGGATGATGACCAGCGCGATGCTCGCGACCATCACCCAGAAGGCTGTCTCCGAGTAGAGCGGCAGCCCCTCGAAGCTGGTGCCGAAGAAGCTCAAGATGATCGCCGCTGGGAGCAGCATGGTCGAGACCATGGTCAAAATCTTCATCACGTGGTTAGTTCGATGTGAGACGTGAGAAACGTAGATGTCGAACGCTCCCCGGACGGCTTCCCGCAGACTGTCGCAGCGGTCGAGCAGCCGGTGGAAGCGGTTTTCGAGATCCCGAAAATACGACGCCACTTCGTCGCCGGAGATGAGGGCGAAGTCCGGCCGGAGGAAGGTCGCGAACACCTCGGCGTGTTGATCGACGATACGGCCGAGCGCGAAGATGAGCCTCTTGAGATGGATGAGCTCTTCGAGGAACCTATCGGAGTCGTTCCGCAGTGCCTGCTCTTCGAGCGCTTCGATCCGGTCTTCCAGCGTCTCGACCACTCCCTCGTAGTGCTCGAGGAGCTCGTCCAGGACGATGTACAGCATGTACGCCGAGTCCAGGCGCACCAGCTCCGGGTTCTGGCTCGCCCGACCCTTGATGTCCTCCACGAACGGCAGCGGACGGTGGTGGATGCTGAGCAGGTAGTTGGGGCCGATCACCAGATCGAGCTCGCTCGCCAGCACCCGTTGATGCTCGGGGTCGACGCGCGCGACCGTCGAGGAGACGAAGAAGTGATCACGGTAGACGTCAACTTGTGGCCGCTGCCAGGGCGATACCGCAGCGTGCAGCGCCCGCCGGTCGATTGACAGCCGCCCGGCAAGACGTTCCAAATCCGCCACCGCAAACTCCGAAAGATCGATCCAGACAAAGTTCTCATCAGCTCGCACTATCTCAGCGATCGACTCGAGATCGACCGGCTTCAGCTCTTCGTCGGCTCGCACCAGCCACGCCTGGAGCGAGGCCGACTGCGGGCGATCCGCAGGCTCTTCGACCTGGACAAGCTCCTGGCCCGCATGTGGCAAGTCCGCGGCCACCATGCCTCTCCCCTCCCTGATCGTCAGCCGGTCGCCGGGGCGAGCTCGATACGCAAGCGCGCTGGCCCAGCCAGATGCTTCGGCTACCGCACGCGCTGGCGACGGCTGCGAAATTATGTCTATTGTACTGCATGGGAAATACTCGCGCTGCCTCCACGAGTGTCCGGACCGGCCCGCGCAGGCCAGGAACACCGGAATATCAGCGCTCTCGCGCTCCCAGCTCGAGAAGTTGCAAGCGCCAGCGCGGCCATCCAGGGGAGGCGAAGCCCGCGTCCGCCGTGTCCCCGTCGGGTCGCCGGTGGCCACACTACGCTACGGGAGCAACCGGGAGCAGCGTGCCCAAGCGTCGTTGCGGTTTCCTCCTGGGATGGGGGAGGAGGCACACAGCGCCCAGAGATGGCCGTCCGAGATCGCGGTTTCCCCACGGGGATAGGGAGGCATTCTCCAGACACCAGGAAGGACGGATGCTGGCTCGTCCCTCCTGGCTTGAAGATGGCTGGAGCCGCGTCAGCCCGTCAAGGCGCGATCAGCCGCGCTGATCGGTAAAGATGCGATAGATGCCGCTACAGGTCGCACAGACGTTTCCATGCTCGTCCATAACCTCACCCTGAGCGAAAACGAGGTTGCGCCCACCGCTGATCACCCGTGCCGTGCCGACGACCTGCCGTTCCGCCTCGAGCATGCGCAGATAGGTGATGTTCAGCGAGACGGTCACCTGACCGATGATGTCATCGCGGCTCGAAAAGACCGCCGCCCCCAGTAGCCCATCGAACAGGTAGGCGACGATCCCGCCGTTGACCGCGCGAGTGCCGCCACCACCGCGGTGATGTTCTTCGACGAGCAGTTCGACCCGCGCCTGCCCATCTCTGGCCTCGACGACACGGAAGCCAGGCCAGCGAAAGAACGGCCTGGCGTTCCACTCGGCGATCCAGCGATCTCCCTCCCGCATCCCCGGCACCATCCCCTCGCGCTGTCCCCTCCACACAGCCGCCCCTGGCCGCGTGGCACAGGGGCGGCAACCGACGTGCGATTGTACCGAATGGCCAGAAACGAACCTGCGGGACGTCTTCCTCCCAGAACCCCACGGGCCGCGCCTGCTCTCCGCACGCCCCTGCCAATCGCCGGTGCGCAGCTCCACGCGCCCGACTGTCCCGGATATCATCATCGACAAGATCCACGAACTGCAGCCGCCGCATGTGTTGGCGAGACGGCAGCCGGTTGGTCCCTTAGGGGCAAACATCCGCGGGATTGCAGGGATTCCGATGCTGATGACGCCCCTGGGCTAGATCGCCACCACGACGGATACCTTGTACAGGGGAATCAGAAATGCCCGACACATACCTCCAGGCTGTACCCCGGCACTCGCCCCCTGCGCTTCTGTCAATCCGACTCCGCCACGCTCCCTGGCGGCGACTGCTCGGCGCGGAGCAGGTCGAGCGTCTCGATGGCGTGCCGCAGATGGGGGATCACGATGCTCCCGCCCACCACCAGCGCCACGTTCAGGGCATCGTACAGCTCAGCGTCGCTCCAGCCGAGCTTCACGCACTGGTCGAGGTGGTAGTCGATGCAATCGTTGCAGCGCAGCACGGTCGAGGCCACCAGGCCCAGCAGCTCCTTCGTCCTGGCGTCCAACGCCCCATCGCGATAGGCGGCGCTGTCCAGGCTGAAGAAGCGGTTGATGTCACGGTGGCCGATCTCGCTGATGCGCTCGTTCATCCGCGCGCGGTAAGCGCGGAACTCGTCCAGGCGATTGCCCATCGTGCTCACACCTCCTCGCTCGACGCTGCTGCAAGCCGCTGCTCGAGCTCCTCCAGCTCCTCCGTCGAGAGTCGCCACTCACCGGCCCGCACGTTGGACTCGACCTGTTCCGGGCTCGTCGCGCCGGCGATCACCGACGACACGACCGGCTGAGCAACCAGCCAGGCCAGCGCCAGCTCGCCGACGGAGCGCCCGCGCTCGGCGGCGAACGCCTCCAGCACTGCCAGCACCCGGAAGTTGCGCGCGGTCAGCCAGCGCTGCTGCCAGCTCGGGTTGTCGTGCCCGCGCACGCCGGGCGGCACCGGCTCTCCTGGGCGATATTTGCCGGTCAGAAAGCCGCCAGCCAGCGGCGAGTACGGGATGATGCCCAGCCCGTAGAAGCGGCAGGCCGGGATGAGCTCCTGCTCGATCCCGCGCTCGAGCACGTTGTAAAGCGACTGGCTCACCACCGGCGGCGCATAGCCGCGGCGCTCGCACCGTCCCATGATGTCGGCGACCTGCCAGGCCGCGTAGTTCGAGATCGCTGGGTAGCGCACCTTGCCCGCGCGCACGAGATCGTCGAGGGCGCGCAGGCTCTCCTCGAGCGGCGTGTCCGGATCGGGCCGGTGGAGGTAGAAGAGGTCGACGTAGTCCGTGCCGAGGCGCTTGAGGCTGGCCTCCAGGCTGGCAATGATGCGCCGGCGCGAGAGTCCCTGACCGTTCGGCCCCTCGTGCAGCGGATACCCGGTCTTGGTGGCCAGCACCACCTCGTGACGCCGCCCAGCGATCGCCTTGCCGATGTACTCCTCCGAGAGTCCCCTCGAATAGGTGTCGGCCGTGTCGATATGGTTGATGCCGAGATCGAGCGCCCGGTGGACGATCGCAGCCGTCTGCCGCTCGTCGCAGTAACGCCCGAACGTGTTGCCCCCGAGCCCGATGACCGACACCAGGACGCCGCTGCTACCCAACCGGCGATAATCCATGGGAAGCGTCTCCTCTCGAATCCCGGGCAGCCCGAGCTGCCTGGCCCCGTGCACTCGCTTGGCGCGGCGGTCAGCTCAGGCGCCAGGCGGAACCAACTCGTCACGATGCTCCCAACGTCTCAGGAGTTCAGACCCTTCCCGAGCTGCGGGAACTTCGTTTCCGGTATAGTCACCGCAGGAACCGGTTCAGGCAAGGTGGGCCACCGTGCAGTTCGGGGTATTCGACATCTTTCAGGTGACGCCGGACGTGCCGGCCGAGCGGGTCTACGCCGAGCGCCTGCGCGACGCCGAGCTCATCGACCAGCTCGGGCTCGACTACTACTTCGTGGCCGAGCGCCACTTTTTGCCGCTGTACCGGAGCCCGGCGCCGGGCGTCTGGCTGGGCGCGGTCGCGGCTCGCACCCGGCGGGTACGGCTGGGCGTGCTGGCGTATACCGTTCCACTGCACAACCCGGTCTTGCTGGCAGAAGAGATCTCGGTGCTCGACCATCTCAGCCGGGGGCGGGCCGAGGTCGGGGTCGGGCTGGGGCACCGGCCTCAGGAGCTGGCCAGCCTGGGCATCGACCCGGCCAAACGGCAGGCGCTTTTCCTCGAGTCGCTGGTGCTGATGCGGCGGGCCTGGCAAGGCGAGCCGTTCGATCACCCCGGCATCGCCTTCCGGTTCCGCGAGCTCTACGTCGAGCCACCCTACCAGCGGCCCCATCCACCCCTCTGGTACGCCGGAACCGATCCGGAAGCCGCGCGCTGGGCCGGCCGGAACAGCCTCTCGCTGGCGGTCGGCTTCCGGCCGCTGGGACAGCTCCAGCCGACCTGCGACGCCTGGCGCGCCGGGCAGGCCGAGTCCACGTCGGGCCGGGCGCGGCTCGCGCTGATGCGCTCGCTGTACGTCGCCGAGAGCGACGCGCAGGCCCGTCGCGAGATGGTCGCCGACCTGCGCCGCCTGGGGAGGCTCTTCGTGCCGTCGCCGGCGGAGGCCGCGACGCAGACCTACCACCTGGGCTCGGCTGCCGAGGCCGAGCAGGCCCTCGACCGGCTGCTGGCGAGTGAAGCAGTCATCGCGGGTAGCCCCGAGACCTGTGCTGAGACGATCGCCCGCGCGGCGCGCGCCCTCCAGCTCAACGTCTTCCTCGCCAACCCCTACCTGAGCGGGGTGGAGCCGCGGCGCGTCGAGCGCACGCTCCGCCTGCTGGCCACCGCCGTCCGACCGCGAGTCGAGGCCGCCCTCGGCGTGGCTCCCACTCGGGGTTAGGCCGCCTTCACCGCTTCGATCAGTTTCATGAGCGACTCGCGCGCGTCTCCGAACAGCATGCGAGTCTGCGACATGTGGAACAGCTCGTTCTCGATCCCAGCGAAGCCGGGCCGCATGCTGCGCTTGAGCACGATCACGTTGCGCGCCTGGTCGACGTTCAGGATCGGCATGCCGTAGATCGGGCTGCTGGGGTCGCTGCGCGCTGCCGGGTTGACCACGTCGTTCGCGCCGACGACCAGCGCCACGTCGGCCCGCTGGAACTCTTCGTTGATCTGTTCCATCTCGAAGAGCTGGTCGTAGGGCACGTTAGCTTCGGCCAGCAGCACGTTCATGTGCCCGGGCATCCGGCCAGCCACCGGGTGGATGGCGAACTTCACCTCGACGCCGCGCTTCTCCAGCTCGTCGGCCAGCTCCCGCACCTGGTGCTGCGCCTGCGCCACTGCCAGCCCGTAGCCAGGGACGACGATCACCTCGTTGGCATAGGCCATCAGCACGGCCGCGTCCTCGGCCGTGATCTCCCGGATCGGCTTGGCCTCGGCCACCGCCGCGGCGCGGCCGGATACGCGGAAGGCGCCGAACATCACGTTGGCCAGCGAGCGGTTCATGGCCCGGCTCATCAGGATGGTGAGCAACGAACCAGACGCGCCCACCAGCGCGCCGGCCACGATCAGGATCTGGTTGTCCAGCACGAACCCGGTGGCAGCGGCAGCCAGCCCCGTCATCGAGTTGAGCACCGCGATCACCACCGGCATATCGGCGCCGCCGACCGGCAGCACCAGCAGGACGCCGAACACGAGGGCAAGCGCGAACAGCAACCAGACGACCGTCACTCCGCCGGCCAGGCCCAGCAGCCAGACCCAGAGCGCGACGATCCCCAGGAAGGCGGCGACGTTCACCGGCAACTGGAGCGGGAACCGCACCGGCCGGCCGGTCATCACCTCCTGCAGCTTGGCGAAGGCGATCAGGCTCCCGGTGAGCGCGATCGAGCCGATCGTGGTACCGAACGCCACCGACACCGCTTCGCCGACGCTGACGGCCCCGGAGGCCGCGAAGCGCTGGAACTCGGCCACCGAGACCACCGCGGCCGTGCCGCCTCCCATGCCATTGAACAGCGCGACCATCTGCGGCATGGCCGTCATCGGCACGATCCGAGCCAGGTAGACGCTCGCGACGGTGCCGACGCCGATGCCGAAGAGCATCACCGCGATGTTGGCCGCGCCCCAGGTGATGTGCGGATCCAGCAGCGTGACCGCGACGGCCAGCAGTAGCGCGGCCGCCGCGATCTGGTTACCCGAGCGGGCCGTGCGCGGCGCGCTCATCCGCTTCAGGCCGAAGACCAGCGCAACGGCTGAGACGAGGTAGGCCAGGTCGATCAGTGCCTCGCGATAGTTCTCGATCACGGCTTCCTCACCGGCTCCTTCTCACGAACCGCTTGCACACCCGCGCCGGCCGGGGCCGGCTCGCCCGCTGGCTTCTCTGCCGGCCGCGGCTTGAACATCTCGAGCATCCGATCGGTCACGACGAGCCCGCCGAACAAGTTGCCGGCTCCGAGCGCGCAGCCGAGGAAACCCAGCAGGTAGAGAATCGGCCGATCGGCGGTACCGGCAACCAGGATGCCGCCCAGCAGCACGATGCCGTGGATCGCGTTGGTGCCGGACATCAGCGGGGTGTGCAATAACGCGGGAACCCGCGAGATCACCTCGAACCCGAGGAAGATCGTCAAGATGAGCACGTAGAGGCCGAGCAGCAGCTCCTGGTTCACCGCACCTCCTCCTTCAGCCGAGCCAGCGTCGGCTCGTGCAGGATCTCGCCATCTCTCGTCAGCACCACGCCGCGCGTGATCTCATCCGCGAAGTCGAAGACCAGCTCGCCGCGCGGCGCCAGGTGCTCCACCAGAGTGGTCACGTTCCGGGCATACATCTGGCTGGCGGTATAGGCCATCTCGCTCGGCAGGTTCAGTGGCCCCATAATCGTCACGCCGTAGCGGACGACTGTCTCGCCCGGCTCCGTCAGCTCACAGTTCCCGCCCATCTCGGCAGCCAGGTCGACGATCACCGCGCGCGGGCGCATCTCCCGCACGGTCTCCTCGCGGATCAGCACTGGAGCGCGCCGGCCGGGAACCAGAGCGGTGGTGATCACCACGTCGGCCTCGACGCAGTGGTTGTGGATCAGCTCCTGCTCGAGCCGTAGGTGCTCTTCAGCCAGCTCGGTCGCGTAGCCGCCGACCTCCTCGGTCTTGATCTCCAGTTCGAGGAACTTCGCGCCCAGGCTCTCGACCTGCTCCTTGACTACCGGCCGGGTATCGAACGCCTCGACCACAGCGCCGAGCCGGCGGGCAGTCGCGATCGCCTGCAGCCCGGCCACGCCAGCGCCCAGTACCAGCACCTTCGCCGGACGGATAGTGCCGGCGGCCGTCATCATCAAAGGGAAGAACTTGGGCAGCTCGTTCGCCGCCAGCAGCACTGCCTTGTAGCCGGCGACCGTGCTCATCGAGGAGAGCGCGTCCATCGGCTGCGCCCGCGTGATCCGCGGGATGGTATCCATGCTGATCGCGGTGACCTTGCGCTCCGCCAGCCGGGCGACCAGCTCCGGCCGGACCAACGGCTGGAGGAAGGCGATCAGGGCAGTTCCTGGCCGGAGCAGCTCGATCTCGTGCTCGGTGGGTCGCTGCACCTTGAGCACGAGCGAGGCACTGCCGTGAACCGTCGCCGCATCCGGCGCGAGCCGCGCGCCCGCAGCCTCGTACTCCTCGTCGGTGAACCCGGCGGCCAGCCCAGCTTCCCGCTCGACCAGCACGGTAAACCCGCGCGCCACCAGCTTCTTCGCCGCCTCCGGCGTCAGCGCGACACGACGCTCGCCCGGCATCGTCTCGCGGGGGACTCCGATCGTCAGCGCCGGCGCTGTGGCAGAATCAGATGACTGCACGATCGCCGCTCCTCTACCTGAAGCTGCCCACACAGTGGCCGGGTAGCTCGTTCAGCCGAGCGCCCGGCCAGCATCGACATCAACGCTCGCTCAACCGCAGTCCGGCCTAGTACTCCCGCTTGAGCCCGAGGAATCTGCCGGCACAGCTACCCAGCCCTGTATCGTACCAAAACGTGAGCGTATTCACACGCTCGAGTCCCGATCTCTCCCCATCGTCGAGCATCCATCTCTCCGAGCGGTCACCCGGAACCACCCGAACGGGTAGTCGTCATCGCCGGTACCCGCTCGGTACCATCCGGCGCGAGGATAGGGACCGTGCTCGCTGGCGTGTGGAGGAGCGTCGCATGGACTGGGTCTGGGCAGCGATTCGCTGGGTTCATCTGGTCGCCGCCATCGCCTGGATCGGCGGCCAGCTCTTCCTGGTGCTGGTGCTGCTGCCGGTACTGCGACGCGCGCTCCCTCCAGCCCAGCGCACGCTCATCGTCGCTCAGCTCGGGCAACGCTTCGCCGTGGTGTCCTGGATCTCGCTGGGTCTGCTCCTCGTAACCGGCTTCCTCAACGGGGAGCGGCGCGGCGTTGCCTGGGAATCGTTGCCTGCAGCGCAGTCGACGTACGGGCAGGTTCTGTTCGCCAAGCTGTGTCTCGTGGCCGCAGTTATCGCGCTGACGCTCCTCCACGGCCAGATCCTCGGCCCCCGCATCACGCGCCTGGCCTCCGTGGCGAGCATCGGTGGCCCAGACGCAGAGACGCACCGGCGCCGGCTCGCCAGGCTGTCGATCATCGTGTCGGGTACGAACCTGCTACTGAACCTGGCAATCGTCTACCTCGCGGCTCGGCTGGTATCCTGATGCCCCCGGCCGAGAGCGGGGAGCGATCGCCGATGGCGACAACAGGCAGGCTACCAGCCACGAGGCGAGGAGGAGCAATGACCGCCGACGGGACGATCCAGCGTCTCGATTTTCTGATCGAGAGTGAGCCAGGGAGTCAGATCTGGGCACGTCAGGTGCGCGGCACCGGCGATCTTCGCCCGCCGGTGCTGCTGATCCACGGCGGCGGGCCGGGCGGGATCGTCTTCGATCTCCCGATACCCGGCTACTCGCTGGCCGAAGACCTCGTCGCAGCCGGCTACACGGCCTACCTGATGGATGTCCGCGGCTGGGGCAACTCTGCCCGCCCTCAGGCGCTCAGGGAGCCACGGGAGCGCAATCCACCGGCGGTGACCTCGGAAGAGGCGGTACGCGATATCGGCGCGGTGGTGGGCTTGATCAGCTCAATCCACAGCGGGGAGCGCGTCGGGTTGATCGGGTGGGCCACCGGCGGGCACTGGGCCGGGATGTATACGGCACGCCACAACGAGACGGTGCAGTGCCTGGTCATCCTCAACAGCCTCTACGGCGTGCGCGCCCCGTGGCCGCTGCGCGCGGCGTTCGAGCGGCCGGATCGCCCGGGCGTCTTCGACTACCGCGACGGCGCCTACCGGCTGGTGGATCGGCGTGGGCTGCTCGCGAGCTGGGATCGGGCCATCCCGGCGGAGGACAAGAGCGAGTGGCGCGACCCCGCCGTGGCCGAAGCCTACGTCCAGGAGTCGCTTGCGAGCGATCCAACCAGCGGGTCGCGGACGCCGCCGAGCATGCGCATCCCGCGGGCCTTCCAGCTCGAGAGCTACAACCTCTCGTTCGGGCACAAGTACTGGGAAGCGGCCGCCATCCGCGTGCCGACGCTGGTGATCCGCGGCGACCGCGATCACTGGTCGCGCCCCGAGGATCTGGAGGCGCTGCGAGCGGAGCTGGTCAACGCCCCGCGGGTGCGCGCAGTGACCATCGAAGGTGGCACCCACTACCTGTTCCTGGATCGCCCAGAGCGCGGCCGGGCGCGCTTCCTGGACGAAGTCCTGGCGCTCCTGGCAGAGAGCTGAACGCCTGCCCGCTCGGAGAGCCCGGTGGGGTACTCGCGAGGTGTGCGGACGCGGCGGGCGGCTAGTCCGCGGCGCTGCCGCGGGCCGGGCTCACCGGCTGTCGGCATCCCTGGCGGCGCAGGCGAGCAGTGTCCGGGATCAGGAAGGTGAGCGGGATCATCAGCAGGAGCAGCAGCGCGCCGATGCGGAAGATCGCCGCGAGCCCCTCGCCGGGGCTCGGGAAGTACGTGAGAAGCAGCACGATTACCGCCGTGCCCAGCACACCGCCGATCGAGCGGAACATTCCCCGCAACCCGACGATCCTGGCGACCGCCTCCGGCATGAGCTCCAGCGCGGCGTTGCTCGAGGCCGGCGCGCTCACACCGACCCCCACGCCGGCGATGGCCACCAGCACCGCGAGCAGCACAGCGTCGTTCACCGGATGTCCCAACACCGTCACGTGATGCCAGTTCTGCGCGGTGAGGAAGAGACTGGTGCTGACGAGCAGGACACCCGCGACCATCGGCAAACGGTAGCCGAGCCGGATCAGGAAGAAGGAGCTGAGCGCCGAGGACAGTGCCATGGCGAGCGCTCGCGGCGTGAGGATGAACCCGACCGTCGTCTCCCGCAGGTGATACGCGTCGATCGCGTAGAGGGGAACGAAGCTGAAGAACCCGAAGACCAGCGCGCCGTGCAGAAAGTTGTACAGGTTCACCGCGGCGAAGGCCGGCCCACGCAAGAGCCGCGGGTCGATCATCGGGTCGGCCACGCGGTGCTCCTGATAGACAAAGGCCACCAGCGCGAGCGTGCCGAGGAGGAGCCAGAGGGCGACTTGCCAGGTGAAAGCCCCCAGGTTCCCCAGTACGGTCAAGCCGAACATGATACCGAGCATGCCCAACGCGAAGAGCGTTGCACCGACGAGGTCGATCGGTCGGGGGCGCAACGGTCGTGTGCTGGCAGGGATCAGCCCCAGACCGCCCAGGAGCAGCACGATCCCGATCGGCACGTTGATGAAGAAGACAGAACGCCAGCCGAGGTGCTCGACCATCCAGCCGCCCAGCACCGACCCGACCAGGGCACCGACAGGGAACACGCTCGCGAACAAACCGATCGCCGTCGGGCGCCAGCGGTCGTCGAAGACATCGCTGATGATGCCCGAGGCCGAGGGCATGAAGGCACCGCCTCCCACCGCCTGGAGGATTCGCAAGAGAATGAGAAGGTAGACGTTCGGCGCGATGCCGCAGAGAAACGAGCTGGCTGTGAACAGCCCGACGCAAGCGAGGAAAAGCCGCTTGCGGCCTAACTCATCGCTGAGCTTGCCGGCAAGGGGCATCATGACCGTCTGCGCGAGCTGGTAGCCGGTCAGCACCCACCCCACCCAGACCACGCTCGCGTTCAGCCCGTCGGTCATTGCCGGAAACGCGACCGTGACGCTGGTGATCCCGATGCTGGACATCAGGAGCGCGAGCGAGACTACCAGGAAGATCAGGATCGCCCGCACCCCAGGTCGCTCGCTCGTGCGCGGCGGGTCCGTGCCGCTCCACGTCGTTCGCTCGAGCTCACCCGCCATCGCAATCCGCACCCTTCCCCTGGCGGTCACTCGGCGTCGGGAGAAGCTCGCCTGCGGCTCCGCCGCGTCACTTCGCGCTGGAAATCCCAGCGTGAGCGAGGGCGGGGAGCACTGGCCCGGAGCATCCGAGCCGTACCAGCAGACGGCGATCGACAATTCGGCAGTTCGCTGCTTGCTGCCTCGCGGCCTGTTGCTCCGCAAGCGCCCGCTTGTCAACAAAACCTTAACCCGTCCGCATTGGCGAGACAATCAGGGATCCGGCTCAGCAGGAGATCTGACCACGGCAAAAAATGGCGCCCACACGGCGGCAACGTCTTGACCCCAGAAGCGCTCGTTACTACAATGCGCTTACAGTCTAACCCGGACGAGGGAGGCAGGACGATGAATGTGACGCCTCCTGAAGAAGCCCCCAAGGGTGCACTCCTCCTTATGCTGGTATTCTTCCTGCTGCTGGTCGGGTTCTGGTTCGTGCTCTATGCCGAGCTTTGGACGCGGAGGTGAGTTGTGGCAGAAGCCGGACCACCCGAGCGCCACGAGCCCTACCTCTACGAGCTTGCCTGGATTCTTCCCAGCATCGCCATCCCGACGACTATGCTCGTCGCCGTCGTGATCGCCGCGTTCGGAATGGGAATCCATCTGCCCGGCGTCGCTGGTACGGTAGACCCGACCGAGCTCAGTCAGACACCACCCTTCGACAATCCTGGCCTGACGCAGATCGGCCCCAACCACTACCAGCTCACGATCATCGCGAGTGCCTGGCAGTTCCAGCCCAAAGAGGTGCGGATTCCGAGCGGATCACAGGTCGATATCGTTGCGACCAGCCGGGATGTCATTCACGGAATGCTTATCCCTGGTACGAACGTGAACCTTATGGTAATACCGGGTCGCATCGCGCGCGCGACCGTGAACTTCGACCAGCCAGGCACCTACCAGTTCATGTGTCATGAGTACTGTGGTGTCGGGCACCATCTGATGTGGGGTCGCATCATCGTGGAGGGGACGCCGTGAGCAGCCAGCCGACTCACTACCCCGCCGACCTCGACTCGGTGCACCGGTTGACCGGAGCGTACATCATCGTCGCGCTCATCTCGCTGACGTTAGCGAACGTGCCGAGCGTTTACCAGGCCCTCGACAGTGCCGGCATCAATCTGTACGCAGCGCTGCCGATCTTCCGCTCGTATTACCAGGGGCTTACGCTGCACGGCGTCGGCAACGTGCTGCTGTGGACAACCTTCTTCATTTGTGGGTTTCTGAGCTTCACGATGGTCTATGCCTTACGTCGTCCGCTGGCCTCGATGCGGCTCGCCTGGGCAACCTTCTGGATCATGCTTGTCGGCCTCGTGCTTACCGTGATCGCGATCCTTGCGAATCAGGCCACGGTGCTCTACACCTTCTATCCGCCGATGCGCGCGCACCCAGCCTTCTATATCGGATTGACACTGGTCGTGGTGGGGACGTGGCTGGTCTTGCTCAACTTCGTTATGACATATCGCCGTTGGCGGGCCAGTCATCCTGGCGAGCCCACGCCACTGGCAGCGTTCGGCTCCTTGATCACCTTCGTGATGTGGACCATCGCCAGCGCTGGCGTGGCCATCGAGATGGTCTTCCTATTGATCCCATGGTCGCTCGGGCTCGTCTCAGCTATCGACCCACTTCTCGCCCGCTCGCTGTTCTGGTTTACCGGGCACCCGATCGTGTACTTCTGGCTGCTGCCGGCCGTGGTTTCCTGGTACACAATGCTGCCCAAGATTGCCGGGGGGCGCCTTTTCAGCGAGACAGTCGCTCGGATCGCCTTCATCATCTTCCTCATTTACTCGCTTCCTGTCGGCCTTCACCACCAGTACACCGATCCCGGTATCTCGGAATGGTGGAAGCTCGTGCACGCCTTCTTCACGTTCATCGTGTTCTTCGCCAGCCTCCTCACGATGTTCAATGTGGCTGCCACCCTCGAGAACGCCGGCCGAGCACGCGGAGCGAGGGGCTGGTTGAACTGGATCCTGCCGCTGCCCTGGCATGAGCCCGCTTTCGTCTCGCAGGTCCTGGGCATGTTGCTCTTCATCTTCGGCGGTATTAGCGGCCTCGCCAACGCCTCGTACAACGTGAACCTGGTCGTCCACAATACGCGCTGGATCGTCGGTCACTTCCACCTGACCGTCGGCGCGGCTGTCACGCTGACGTTCATGGGGATCACCTACTGGCTGGTACCCTACCTGACCGGCCGCGCGCTTTGGAGCCGGAGGCTAGCGCTCGTTCAGGCCTGGTCCTTCTTCGTAGGAGAGGTGATCTTCTCCGAGACGCTTCACCGGTTGGGCTTGCTAGGCATGCCGCGTAGGTCGCAGATCTCAGCGGCCGAGTACGTGATGCCGGAATGGCAAAGTTTCATCGGAATGCCCTTGGTAGGCATCGGCGGCACGATCATGTTCGTGAGCGGTATCCTCTACCTCCTGAACATCGTACTCACGGTGACGGCCTCACGCCAGCCGGCGCGCGTTGAGGTTCCGCTCGCTGGCACGGCGGGCTTTTTCGCGGGGGATTTATCATTCGGAGGCGTCGGTGCAGGCATAGAGAGTTTTCCCTTGTTCGCTTTCCTCGGATTCAGTCAGGAAGGATGGCGTTTGCTTATCCGCCTGATCTGGGAATTCCTTCCGGATTCTGAGCTACATGTCATTATCCTGTGCTACTTGCCGTTCCACAACAGGATTTGATCCGTTGGAGAAGGATTCGCTCCTGTCGGTGGTCCGAGGTATTCCGATCGATCAGATGAGCGAGTGGAGACCGCCTCAGCGCCGCCGACGGGGTGGTGCCTCCTCCTCGTCATCGTCGTCATCTTCAAAGTCCTCGTCTTCATCGTATTCCTCGTCCTCGTATTCTTCATCTTCCTCCATACCGCGTTCGGCGGCTTCAATTTTGGCGGCGAGTTCGTTGGGCCGGCTGGACTTGAGCAGCACCTCTTCTTTATCGCAGAGGCCTTCTTTCCAGAGGCGGAAGAGGGACTCATCGAGGAGAAACATACCATGTTTACGCCCGGTTTGGATGGCGGAGTCGATGCGGTAGGTTTTATTTTCGCGGATCAGGTTGCGGATGGCCGGGGTGACGACCATCATT
>Ga0101941_1001595_pt1 | contig 14862 bp, 7 predicted proteins | sample DewCreD2012metaG_3_FD_75242 | JGI IMG/M metagenome (GOLD analysis project Ga0101941, IMG submission 75242) | Hot spring sediment bacterial and archeal communities from British Columbia, Canada, to study Microbial Dark Matter (Phase II) - Dewar... ...
ATCAGGTAGCCATCGGGCGTCACGCAGATGAGCTGCTTGGCCTGCCCCGGAGAGAACTTGGCGAAGCTATTGATCGCCAGCCGCTCCAGGAGCCCGAAGGCATCCGGGCCACGCAGGAAGAGATCCGTCATGTGATAGGAGAGGTCGAAGAGGCACACGGTCTCCCGCCAGGAGTGCTGCTCATCGCGCCAGTTGGAGAACTCCGGGGGCACGACCGGGTAGACGCGCGCGCCGACCGGGTTGTTGTACAGGCGTTCGACGATGTTCGGCCCCTGGTCGATGATCTGCTGCAGGCTGTTCGCTGGCGAAGCGCTCATCGCTCGATCCTCCTACGAGACACATACCGATCGCTGTCGCGCTCGGGAAGGCCGAAGACGGAGACCGTGAAGCCCGTCAACTCCAGGGGGCAGCTCAGCCTTCCGGCATCCCGCACCGCGTCGTCTCGAGGACCACGCGGGCACCTAGAACGACAGGTCATCGACATTGGGTACCTGCTCGACGACCACGTTCCCGAGCTGTCCACCTTCGACCTGCTCGACGCGGCAGATGAAAATCGTCACCACCGCTCCCTGCGACTCCGGATGGAACCGAAACTCGCCCGCCGGCCCGGTAATCTGTACCTGCTTCAGCGCCTGGAGCAGGCCTTGCTTATCCTCGACCTGCCCATCGATGCTCTCGAGCGCTTCCAGGATGACCAGCCCTCCGAGATAGCCGCTATAGGCGACCTTTCCGGGGAGACTGTTGTGCTTGGCCTGGAACGCTTCCACGAAGGCTTGATTCTCCGGGCTTTCGAAGAACGCCGTGTAGGCCAGACCGCCCATCAGATCGAGGGCAGCGTCGCCCATCTCCGAGAGCAGCGATTGATCGAGGTTCTCCCCTGACGGAACCAGCGGGATCTGGTCCTTGAGCCCGAACTCCTGGTACTGCACGATGAACCGGATCGCGTCGGTACTCGTGCCGTGGAAGGCGTAGATGGCATCGACCTGGCCAACGAGCTGGCCGAGCCGCTGCAGGTATGGGCCAAAGTCCTGCGTCCCGAACGGAGCATACACTTCATCGACGATCTGCCCGCCAGCCTTCTCGAATGCGCTTCGGAACGCGGCGACGTGCTCGTGCCCCGCAGCGTAGTCGGCTGCCGTGACGGCCACTCGCTGGTATCCGAGAGTGTTGTATGCGTACGATGCCATCGGGGCATCCTGCTGGCCGTTGGTAATGGCGACGCGGAAGATGTACGGGCTCCGCATGGCCGGATCGCGCGTCAGGGCCTGCAGGCCAGCGTTCGTGACAATCGTGGGTAACTCGTTCTGCACGAGATAGTCTTTCAGCGCAGCAGCCTGGTTACTCAGGGTAATGCCAGCCAGCAGGTGCACGCGGTCACGCTCGACGAGCTGCCGCGCCTTCGTGAGCGCTTGCTCGGGCTGGCTGGCGGAGTCTTCGATGAAGGTTTGAATCGTTCGCCCGGCGACCGTCATGCCAGCTTGCTCGAGAGCAAGCTGCAGCCCGCGGAGGTTGCCCTCGCCGTTGGGGGCCGCTGGGCCCGACAGGTCGAGAAGAATGCCCAGCCGGATCGGCTCAGCGCTGACCGTCGGCGTTGCGGCGGCTGGAGCAGTTGTGGGGGTCGTTGCACCCGCCGCACCGGTAGGCGTGGCCGCTGCCGTAGGAGTCGCAGCCGGCGCGCTTGTGGGCGTAGCCGCAGGGGCTGTGGTCGGAGTCTGTTCCCCGCGGCAGGCGCTCAACAGCACGCTCGTTGCGAGACCCCCGCCGAAGACGCGAAGCATCGCACGTCGGCTCAGTCGTCGTTCGAGCATCTTCATCGCCTCCTCACGTCCTCGTGCCATTCCTGTCACAACTCCTCTCTACACTCACCAGAACACGTCCCGGACGGACGATGCCGATCGACCCGCAGCTCACTCCCTCTTCCCGCAGGGCGGATCCGCTGCCCACAGCAGGGTTATGCCGAGCCGTCGCGACATCCTTCTTATTGCCTGGTGGATCGTACGCGCGAAAGCCTCGGGAGCGCAGAGCGCCACAATACGTGCTCGGCATCTCTATGAAGGACACGCCCAATAGGCGAACCAGGCATAGGAGGCAAGCCCTACCCAACCCGGTTCCCCACCTACCTGCACTGGCTCCAGGGTATTGGCGAACATCGACGCGAGCAAGTAGCCTGTTCAGCATAGATGAACAATTTCTGCTTTCCAATGCAGACGCTCATAGAGAACTGGCCAATCGCTCCGCCACTGGATACGAACCATAAGCGCACTCACACAGATCCAGCCATGCGATGGGGATCACCGTAGCCCCAGCAGAGCTGCGAACAGATCGGAGAGAGGACGCATACCATCCGCCTTCGAGGCAGGTGGCATCGAATCCATTTCGTGAGTGGCAGCATCCTCAGGAAGACGCTGCGGGATCGGGGAAGATCGAAAACGTGAGCTCCTTCGCGGTGATGAACTCGAGCAGGGCAGGCGTGCCGTCCTCGACCTGGCGTAGCGCGCGCTGGATCGCCGGAACGATCTCGCCAGGCTCGGTCACCCGCTCGCCGTAGCCCCCCAGCGCCCGCGCGAATTCGGCATAGTTGCCGCTGATATCGGTCGCCCGGTATTTCTCCGTGGCCACGGGCATCACCGGCAGCTCGATCGCCATCGAGAAGTTGTTCAGCAGCACCGAGAGGATCGGGATACGCTCCCGTACGGCTGTCTCGAAGTCCATGCCAGTGAAGCCAATCGCCGCGTCACCCCAGATGTTGATGCAGAGCTTCTCCGGCCGGGCAAGCTGGGCTCCCAGCGCCAGGCCCAATCCGTAGCCGAGCTGCGTCGTCTTGCCCCACCCGATATAGGTCAGCGGCTCACGGCACACCCAGAACGGCGAGAGCTGATCCCGCGGGCTGCCGGCGTCGTGGGTGATGATCGTGTTGGCGACGTCCACCGTGCGCATCAGATCCCAGATGACCCGGTAAGGAGAGAGCGGCTTCTCATCGGACGTGAGCCGCGGCATCCACGCTCGCAGCCATTCCTCCCGCACCGCGCGGATCTCGGCGGCCACCGTCTCCGCGCGGCCGCGTGGCCGACCGCCGAGCAGGTCGCGCACCGCCTCGACTAGCGCTTCCAGCGTGAGGCCGGCATCGCCCAGCAGCGCGTAGTCGGCTGGCACGTCTTTGTTGATATCGGCCGGGTCCAGCGTCGCGTGCACGATCGTCTTGCCAGCCGGGATCGTGACTCCGTAGTTCGTCGTTGCGAAGCTGCAGCCGATGCCGAAGATCACGTCTGCCCGCTGCAGGAAATGGTGCACGGTCTTCGGGATGGCTCGGCCGCCCGAGCCGAGCGCGAGGGGATGATCTTCCGGGAAGGCGCTCTTCCCCTGGAGGCTGGTGGTCACCGGCGCTTCCAGCAGCTCGGCCAGCTCGCGCAGGGCGTCCCAGGCCCGGGCGTAGTGGACTCCCTGGCCGGCGTAGATGACTGGCCGCTCGGCGGCCACCAGCACGCGCGCCACTTCCTCGACCGCCTGCGGATCCGGCGCCGTGCGCAGCCGCGGCGCCGGGCGATAGTCGAGCGGCTCCGGCACCTCCTCGCCGAAGAGGTCGGTCGGGATCTCGACCAGGACCGGGCGAGGCCGGCCATTCCGGGCCTGGGTGAAGGCGCGGCGCAGGGCATCGGGCACGGCTGCCGCTACGACCACCTGCTCGGCCCACTTGGTGATGTGCTGGTAGTTGAGGAACGCGTTGAAGTTGGGCGGGATGTTGGTGAGCCGGCGGGGATAGCCGGCCGGGAGAACCACGATCGGCACCGAGTCGCCATAGGCCTGGGCCACGCCGCCGAACGAGTTCTCGGTGCCTGGCCCGTGCTGCATCGCGAAGACGCCGATCCGCTCGCCGGAGGTCACCCGGCTGACGGCATCGGCCATGTGGATACCGGTTCGCTCCTGGCGCACGATGATCGTCCGGATATCGGCCCGCGCTGCAGCCTCGATGATCGGGTTGACCGGGTACCCGAAGAGGAACTCTACGCCCTCGCGCTTGAGGATCTCCGCCACAGCGTCGGCGACCTGCATGCAACCACCCCTCCTGATTCAAGCGGCTCACCCGAGCCGTCCTCGCGCCATCGCTCGTGGAGCCGTGCCATGCAGGGCAAGGGTAAGCCAGTTCCGCAAGGGGCACAAGGCAAAGGTAGGATGGTCGAGGCGCCTCGCGCCTCCTGGGCGACCGACGCGCCCGACTAGGCAGCCGGGGTGGTCACTGGGGACGGCCGGCGCAGCAGCCAGATCAGGGCGATCAGGGCAGCGAGCCCGGCGACGATCGCGACGACCTGCGCCTCCTGCAGTCCCCAGAACCAGACACGTTCCTGGCGCACGAAGCTGATGAAGAACCGGCCCACTGAATAGAGCACGGCCGCAAGGGCGAACAGCGCGCCGGAGGGCAGCGAGCGACCGCGCAGCCGCCAGACGACCGCGAGCACCAGCAAGTTCACGGCGATGTCGTAGACCGGGTAGGGATGGGTCGGCACGCCGAGCAGGTCATGGGGGATGATCGCGTCGGGATGCGTGTAGGTGAAGGCGAAGGGGCAGTAGCCCAGGCCACCGCCCGCCGGGACCGCGGCCCGCGCGCCTGAGCAGGCGAGGCAGGTGCAGGGCCCGCCCCAGGCGTCGCCGTTGATCACGCAGCCGATCCTCCCGATAGCCTGGGCAAGGAGCAGCCCGGGAATGATCGAATCGGCCAGCACGCCGAAGGGTTGCCCGTAGATCCGGGAGAGCAGGAACACGGTGACGAAGCCGCCGAAGACCGCTCCATAGATCGCCAGGCCACCCTCCTGCACAGCCAGAACCCGGAGGGGGTCCTCAGCGAACAGCTCGGGGTGATCCAGAACGTAGAAGAGCCGGGCACCGATGATCCCGCCGATCACGGTGAAGAACGCGAAAGTGTCGAAGTTCGGGAGTTCCAGGCCACGCCGGCGCAGCTCGTGGTGGGCGATCGGCAGCGCGGCCAAGATCGCGAGCGCGGTGAACAGTCCATGCCAGGTCAGCAGGAACGGCCCGACCTGGGCGATATTCGGATCGATTCCGATGGTGACCTCGAACACGTCCGCGCCTCTCTGGTCAGCGAGCCAGCACGCACCAGCGCGGCCGCCCAGCCGCGCCGCGTCTCCAGCGTAACACACTCCTCGGAGCAGCGACTGCTCCCGCGCCGGCGACCGCTCCGCTAGAGAGTACAAGCGGCGATCGCCTGTGTACGAGCGGCAAGGCAGCAGCCAGGTCTATCGCTCTGCTGAATGGAGAGACGGGCTACCTCCGCGCTGAACCGCATCCCGGCATCTCACCAGGCGCTCAATCAGCCCGGACGTAAAGCGCGAGCGACCGCACAGCCAGCCAGGGCTCCTCGGCGACTCCCCCCTCTGGGCTGGCATTCCGGAGCGCAACCACGAGCGTCCCCTCAGAACCAGGTGGAACGGTGGGGATCGAGAAGACGGCCTGCTCCCAGCGGCGATCCGAGAAGGGAGCCTCCCCCTCCCAGACGATTACTCCATTGACCAGGAGCTGGAACGGTGTCCCCTCGGCGCTCCGGCCCTCGATCTCGACGACGAGCGGCCCCTGGGCATTATCGACCTCGGTGGCCACCGTGCCGGTTTGGAAACCGCTCGGCTCCCCGAACAGCAGGGCCACGTCCCTTAGATCTCTTGGAAGATCCCGATCTCCGTCACGCTCCGGCACGTAGGCGCCCTCGAGATCTTTGGGGTTGAACTCCCGCCTGTCCAGCTCTTTGTCGAGTTCCTGGAGGAATCGCCTGATCTCGGGCGGTAACACGATGGTCGCCGGTGGTTGAGGCTCAGGAGTCGGGGTTGCGGTGGGTGTCGGCGTCGGCGTGGCTGTCGGCGCTGGGGTGGGAGTTGGTTGTGGCGTCGGTGTGGCAGTCGGCGCCGGCGTCGCCGTCGGTGTCTGAGGCGGCTCCTGCGCACTCGCCTGGACAGTCGCGGTCGGCACCGCGTCTGGCGTCGGTGTCGCCTCCGGGTTCCCACCGCCGGACGAAGCCAGGGTAAGCGCCAAGACGAGGATCAGGGCCAGCACGGTGACCCCACCGGCCATCAGAACCGGCTGCCAGCCGGAGCGCCCGGCGGCACGCTGGGATGGCTGGACGAGGGCGCGCCCCCGCTTGCGGCGCGAGAGCGGGGACGCGAGCGCGCTCCCCAGCGGTACCTTCTGCGGCGAGGCGACGGCGGCTTCCAGCGCCGCGGCCATCGCCTCGGCCGAGCGGAACCGCTCTTCCGGGCTCTTGGCCAGCGCCCGCAGCACTACCGCCTCCAGCGCCGGGGAGATGGCCGGGTTGTGGCGTCGCGGTGGAATCGGCGGCTCGTGGACGTGCTGGTAGAGCACCTCGAGCGGGTTCTCGCCGGCGAAGGGGAGCCGGCCGGTGAGCAGCTCGTAGAGGATCACGCCGGCGGCGTAGAGATCGGTCGCCGGCGAGACCGACCGGCCGGTCGCCTGCTCGGGCGCCATATAGGCCGCCGTACCGATCACCGAGCCGGTTTCGGTCAACCCGGTGTCGCGCGCGGTGCGGGCGATGCCGAAATCGGCCAGCTTTGCCCGTCCCGCGCGGTCGATCAGCACGTTCTGGGGCTTGACGTCGCGGTGGACGATCCCCGCGCGGTGGATCGCCGCCAGGCCGCGAAGCAGGTCGAGCGCGATCCGGACGGCCTCGTCCGCCGGGAGCGGCGCCTGCTCGCGGATCAGGCGCTTGAGGTCGGTGCCGTCGACCCACTCCATGACCAGGTAGCGCGTGTCGCCCTCCTGGCCGACGTCGAAGACCTGGACGACGTTCGGATGGGAGACAGCCGCCGCGGCCCGCGCCTCCCGCTCGAAGCGGGCCCGGTCGCGCGAGTCGACGAGGTATTCCGATCGGAAGAGCTTGACCGCCACGCGACGGCCGAGCACGTCGTCCTCGGCCAGGTAGGTGGTGGCGGTGCTACCATCGCCCAGCCGCTCGAGCAGGTGATAGCGTCCGGCGATGACTCTCGATCCCGTTGGCGGCAAGCGTCCTCTCCTCGACACTCAGAGACCGGCGCTTGACAACTCGTCCAACGTTCTGGATTGTACGACCTGCACTGGATACTTCCCAACGAGCCCGCTCGGGATTCCCCCGGCTCACCATTACAGGTGAGAGAGCGATCTCGGCACCTCGCCCCGGCTCGCCGGTGAACCGCGGGCGCCGGCGCGCGCGGAGACCGGGAGGTGGAGGAGAGACCACCCGGCCATCCGGCAGACGACCCTCACCTCGGCGCGAGTGTCTTGCGGAGATCTGCAGCGGGGTTGAACGGGGGCCGGGGATGATCCGCTACGGCTGAACTGGCTTGGCGACGACGATGATCCGGTGATCGTCTATACCGTAGGGCCAGCAGGTGACCAGCGTCACCCGCTCCTCGGGCATCGGATCGAGGAACCGGCCGGTTGCGATCCGCTCCTCGAGCGGGACACCGACCTCCTTGCGATAGTGGATTTCGACGATCCGGTAGGTGAACTCGCCGGCGTCGGAGGTGAGGATCACCTCGTCGCCGAGCTTGGCGAACTCCAGCGTGCGGAAGACCTCGCCCCGCCAATCGTTGTGGCCGGAGATGACGATATTGCCGCCTTCGCCCGGGCTGGCCGACGTGCTGTGGTGGCCGGCCGCGTAGTCCGCCACTTGCCACTGGATGACCTGCTGGCCGTTGATCTCGACGACCTCGTAGCCGACCTCGACGACCGGAGCATCGATCCCGACAGACGGGATGCGGATGCGGGTCGGTGGAGGCATATCCGGCACGGGCGTGGCCGTCGGCGTCGGACTCGGCGTCGGCACGACCGTCTCGGGCGTCCCGGCCGGGGATGGCGTTGGTCGAGCCCTCGGGGTCGGTGACGGCGTCGGGATCGGGGTAGGCTCCTGCGCTTGCACTAGGGGCGGCCAGCGCGAGACATCCCCGCCGCCCGGGGTCGCGATCTGATCAGGCGGAGGCTGCCGGCTGGCGCCTGAGGGCTCGAATGCGGCGATACCCAGGGCCGCGCCCAGGAAGAGGATTCCCAGGACGATCAAGAGGTTGCCGGCGCTCCAGCGGCGTCGCACAGGTCTGATCGGGTTCGGGTCGCTGGCCATCCCACCTCCGGCCAGGCACGGCTGCGCCTGCACACTGCGACATCGCCTCCAGTATACCGAAGCTTTCGGACGGCACGTACCGACGCAGCTCCACCGGCAGGCCCGAAGGGTGTGCGAGGCAGCACCGGGCTCGCTGGCGCCCCGCTCTTGCCTGGACGATCGCTCTTTCCGATAATCATGCTAGTCTTCTCCAGAGGCGAGCACAGCGACCGGAGGCAGAGCCATGGCGGCGCGGGCCTACGTCTTGATCAAGTCCGAGGTCGGCAAAGCGAAGGCGGTTAAAGAAGCGCTCGCGAACCTTCCGGGGGTGCGCAGCGCCGACATCGTGACCGGCGACTACGACGTGGTCGTCGCCATTGAGCAGGCCACGACCGAGGAACTGGGAAAGCTGGTGATGGAGCACATCCACGCCACCCCTGGGGTGACCGCGACCAGCACCCACGTGGTCGTCGGTTAGCGCACTCCGGCCGACAGGGCGACTCCACCAGCCGCGGGAACGAGGCACGCGTCGCAACCACGACGGCAGCCGCCCGTCCGTGACGAGCAGGCACGGGGACAGGCCGAGCCAGTGCGGGCAACTGCCCCGCTGGCAGGCGCACCGGGCGGCAGCTCCTTGCTGCGTGCTAGGTTCGGGTAGGCGTGTGGGAAGATGACGACGGGAAGGCCAAAGCAGCGCACCCGGTGACCTCAGTGAGGCTCGTGCCAGGGACAGATGCTCAGTTCCCACTGAAGTACCTCGCGTGACACCGTTCACCTTTCTGCTTGTGCGCATGACGATGGTTCAGTATACTGCGACCTACAGTAATGCCTTCCTGTAAACAGGCATGGGGCAGCACCAGCATCGGTGAGCGCTGCGGGATGCAGCGGTTTCCCTTCCCCGGCAGTACTGTCTGAGGCAACTCATGGAGAGCCACAGCGAATCCGCAGAACAGCTCGGGTTGCCGATCGGGGAGCCGCTACCCGGCGACGAGGGCAGTGCCCAGCGAGACCCCACTCCTCGCTGTCCCCACGGCCGTACCGGCTTCGGGCTGAACGAGCGGCCACGCATCCTCTCGGCCAGCAAGCGCACCGATATCCCTGCCTTTTACCTCCCCTGGCTGTTGCGGCGGATCGAGCTCGGCTGGGTGGACGTGCCGAACCCGCTCTTCACCCAAGCGATCCTGCAGGCGATCGCGCCGTACAACGACCAGACGGCCTCAGGGCGAGTCACCGGCCCGCAGCGCCGCGTCGCTCTCGACCGCACACTGGCCCGTCCTGACCTGCCGGAGGAGGTCGACCAGCGGCTCGCTCGCCTCTTCACCCACGTCTCGCTGCGGCCCCAGCATGTGATCGCCATCGTCTGGTGGTCGAAGAACTACGCCGTCTACCTTCGCCACGCCGACCGCTTCGCGCAGTACGAGCGGCAGTTCTTCCACTTCACCGTGAACCCGCGCCGGGACGACCTCCGCTGGCTCGAGCCCGACGTCCCACCGCTCGATGAGGCGTTGCGTCAGTTCCGGGCACTCGTCGGCCGATTCGGCCCCGAGATGGTCGCCTGGCGCTACGACCCGCTCGTCTTCTGGGAAGAAGGCGGTCGACCGCTCAGCAACTGGGATCCGGAGTTCTTCGAGGATATGTGTCGGTCTCTCGGCTCGCTCGGCATTCGCCGCTGCATCACCAGCGTCGCTGACCACTATCGGAAGTTCCAGCTCCGCATGCGCCGACACTTCCCCCACCGGCACCTGCGCCACCCAGAGCCGGAGGAACTGGACAGCATCACCCGCGCAATGGTCGAGATCGGCGAAAGCTACGGCATTCGACTGGAGGCATGCACCGAATCCGGCCTGGCGGGCCGTCCCGGCTTCTGTGCCGCCTCCTGCATCGACGCTCGCTTGCTCGATCGCCGGTGGCAGCAGCGTCGAGGCGTGCCATCGCTCGCCACCGATACGCGCATGGCTGGACGCGAGGCCTGCGGCTGTCATCGCCATAGCGACATCGGCGATTACGTCTGGGAGGAGTGCGGCTACGCCTGCGTCTATTGCTACGCGAATCCGAACCATCGCTACTACCGTCCGGTTGGCCGGAGAGGAGCGCCATAGGCACTCGCAGCATTCGATCGTGAGCTTGGCACTCGTCGCCGTGTCGGCTTCGGCATCGGGGCCCACGGACCTGTCGTCACCGGTTGCAATGGCTGGAAGGGGAGGGAGGACCCGTGCAACGGGTGGCTGAGACAGTGCAGACGTTGCTCGCTCCAGGCCAGCGGGCTCGCCTGTCCCCCTTCGTCGAAGCGACCCAGCTCCACATCTTGTTCGGCGAGGTGCCGGACGACCGCCGCCGCGCCGAGTCGATCCGCGCGATCCTCGGTACCGAACGGGCCGAGCAGACGCTCACCGAGCTCGCCGAGACCTGGGAAGCTTTCAACCGCCGAAACAAGCCCTTCAGCAGCGCACAGACGTACCGGGGGCAGTTTCTCCGCACCTACCTGGCATACTATACGAGCAGCAACGTCCCGAAGCTCCAGATCGTCCTCACCGAACTCCTCCGCACGGGGGCGCTCCCCTCTCCCTCCTGGCAGGAGGGGACGCTGAAGGTCTTGGACATCGGCGTCGGCCCTGGAACCACGGCGCTCGCCGTGCTCGATTTCCTCCTCGCCTGGCACAGTTGCTGCCTGCTCTGGAGCCAACCGTTTCCGCTCACGAGCGTCGAGCTCGTCGGGATCGACCGCAGCCCCGAGGCACTCGCCTTCGCGCAAACGGTGACGCAGTCGTTCGGCGATCAGGTCGTCCGCTGGGTGACCACCCGAGACGCCATGCTGGCCGGGAACGACTCGGAGCGCACCTCCTGGGCCGGTCGCGGATGGGCCGAGCAGATCTGCCGAGCTGCGGCAAATGCCCGCTGGGAAACGGTGGACCTGACACGGAGCGCGGACCTGATCCGGGCGCAGGAACTCGCACGCTGGGCGAACGTCATCGTCGCGAGCTACGTCCTCCGAGAACTCCGGGATGCCCGAAGCGAAGACAACCTGAGCACCGTGCTCGCGGCGGCTCAGCCAGGAACGCTTGTCTTACTGCTCGAATCTGGAGCGGAAAGCGATGCGCGCGGGCTGATGCGCTGGCGGCGCCGGTTCCTGCGCACCCACCCCGAGTTCCGCACCGTGCTGCCCTGTGGGCAGGAATTCGGCCCGCAACTGCCGCAATGCTGCGACTCCTGCTGGCCGAGCCGGCGCGAAGGACTGCACCAGACAGCGCTCTACCGGGCCTTCGTCGATCGCTGCCCGACGCTGCACGAGCCAGAGGGGAGCGACCGCTACGACGACTTCGAGAACGAGCTGCTCTCCTGGACGTATCTCGTCCTGGAACGCACAACGACTCCTGTTCCTCGCAAACCGCTCCCCGCTGTCGAGCTGAAGCACGGAGCCGAGGTGACGCTTACGTCCCGGTCGATCGGCCGCTACCACGGCCGAACACCGATCGCACCAGATCCCAATCACGATCCGCTCGCACGACGCAGCCCTGGGGACGCCAGCGTCGACGCGCACGAATATCTCAAACTCTGCCCGGCCTATACCGGCATCTCCGACCTCACCTTCGAACGCGAGCCAGGGTTCGTGCTGCCGCCCCTGTCGCACGGCGCCGAGGTGCGCATCGAGCAGGCGATCGCACAGTCGTACGCCAGGGGAGGGGACGGTCGATGGGTCTTAAGGCCGAACGGCGATCGGACGACCGTCCAGGTGCAGGCGGCGACCCGAGCGGAACCTGCCGGCTTCTTGCCTGTCTACAACGACGACGTGCGGGATGCGCTCGACGACATCGCCTACCGCCTCTTCGGCTTCTCCACGCTCCGCCCCTTCCAGCACCGCATCTTGCAACGGGTTCTGACCGGCCGCTCGGTGCTCGGCATCGCCGCCACCGGCTCCGGCAAGAGCGAGTGCTTTATCCTGCCCTCGATGCTGCTGCCTGGCTTCACCGTCGTCGTCTCGCCGCTCAAAGCGCTGATGCAAGACCAGTTCGAGCAGCGGATCAAGGAGCGCTACGGGCTGGACTTCCTCTGCACCTACCTCAACGGCGAGGTGCCCATGCGCGAGCGGGATCGGCGGCTTCGACTGCTGGAGCAGGGCTACTACAAGCTCGTCTACGTCACGCCGGAACAGCTCCAGCGCGACTGGGTCATCGAGAGCCTCAGGCGCGCGCACCAGAAGGTTCCCGGAGGCTTTCGCTACCTGGCGATGGACGAGGCCCACTGCGTAAGCCAGTGGGGGCACGACTTCCGTCCGGCCTATCTGAACATCGTCCAACGCCTGCGCCAGCACGGCCTGGAGCCGACGGTCATCGCCCTCACCGCCACCGCCAGCCCACAGGTGCGGGAGGATCTCTGTCGCGAGCTGCAGCTCGACCAGCGCCCGATCGAGCAGGGAGGCGACGTCCTCGTCGATGCCTCGAACCGGCCGGAACTCAACCTGATCGTCCGGGTGGTCGACTCGACCCAGTGCAAAGCCGAGGAGATCGCGCGACGGCTCCGCGATCTCCTCGCAAGGAATCGTGCCGATCCGGCCCAAAAGGGGGCTGCCATCGTCTTCATGCCCTGGACGGGGCACAACGAACGCGAGGCTGATCGATCGAGTCCCCGCGTCACCGAGTTCGCGGCCTGGTTGGAGACTGAGCTCGGCTCGCGAGTCTCGATCTACCACGGCAAGATGGACGACGACTCTGCAGCAGACGCGGCGGCCGAAGATGAGTACGGGCAACGTGCGCTGAGTGCTTCCTCGAAACGGCTCGGCGACGTCAGCGGCCGCGCACGCCAGGCCGAGCAGGACGCCTTCATCCGCGGCGAGCGGGACGTCATGGTGGCCACCAAGGGCTTCGGCATGGGGGTGGACAAGCCGAACATCCGCCTCATCCTCCACCGGACGCCTCCCGCCAACATGGAAGCGTACTGGCAAGAGGCAGGCCGCGCCGGGCGCGACGGCGACTTCGCCGACGTCATCGTCTACTTCAGCCCCGACTCCCCGGCAACGGGCCATTCGGACTATGAGATCCAGGAGTTCTTCCTCCAGGAGAAGTACGTCCGTCGTCAGGACGTCGACACGATGGTCGCGTTCCTGCGCACGCTGCGGCCGACCCGCGCTGGAACGCTCTACTTCACCGCCGATGAGGTGATCGCGTTCCTGGAGCATCCTGAGCGCGGGTTCGAGTGGCCCAACTTCGGAGAACGCCACCGCAAGCAGATCGAATCGCCAGAGCATGCTGCCATCCTAGAGCGCGGCCATCAGTACGGCGAAAAGTGCAAATACATCGACCGCATCCTCCAAGCGTTGCAGTCCTGCCGGCCATACGTCGACGGACAGTTCGTCTCGCTCGCCGACGAGGTCCACCAGTGCGGAACCGAATTGCGACAGGTGCGCTTCGAACCGGCAAACGTCGATCGGATCTTCGCGTCCAACCTCTACTTCGGGCACTTCCTCCGTGAAAAGGAGCAGCAGATTCCCCACCTTCGTTCACGATTCTTCGAGTTGGTGAAGCAGGGCGATGTGCTTGCGCTCGCTGACCTGCTCGAGCTACCGGTGCACGAGACCGGTGCGCTCCTGGCCGACATCCGTCAGGCGGAAGGACAGTGGGAGACCGGGACAAATGGCCAGCGACACTGGCGAGGCACGTTGCTCGACTTCACGACGATCCGACCGCCACTGCGCGGGCCGGCCGCGGGCAAGACCACCCTCCAGGCCTGGCGCGACTACGCCGGAGCCTACAAGCGTGCCTCCAAGTCTGAAGCTGACCGACGGGCCAGAGAACATGGAAGGGAAAGACCGATCCTCGACGATTGGTTTTCCTGGAGAGAACTCGAACGCGTCCGAGGCTGGGAAGTCGCGCTCGGCACCGCGTTCACTGAGCCTATTCAGCTCGAGCGATACGTGCAGGCCTTCGTCGAGCAGATGGAGCGAAGACGGCAGCACGACTGGGAAGCCTACGAGCGTTTCCTGACCGAGTACATCGGTGTGGAACGGACGCACCTCAACCACTGGCAAGCGCGCTCTGGTCGCCTCCCCTGCCTGCGCGGCGTGATCCTCGGCTACCTCAAGACCGGCGAGGTCGTCACCGGCGAGAGCTGCCTGAGCTGCAGCCGCTGCGTGCCCGACCTCGCCTTCTCGACCGACCTCGGGGCGCGGCGCCGCGTCATCGAGCGACTCCGCCGCGAGCTCGCGGATCTGCTCGATCGGCTCGAGCGGGTGCCGGATCGCTGGGTGGCTCCAGGTGAGATCGACGAGCTGGCTGCGGCGGTGACGAGCGAGATCGCCGCCGGCAGGCGCGTCGGCGAGTACCTGGCCGGGCTCACCGACCGGCTCTTGACCGACACGCCCGAGCACCGCCCGGCGCTCCTCGTGCGCCTCCTCGCTGCCTGTCGCGGGTGGATCGAGCTCCCTCCCGAAGAGGTCGTCCACCTCGCCGAGCGGATGATCGAACTGGCTTCCGACCCCGCTGAAGCAACAGTCGAGCGGATCCTGAACGAGGAGATAGGTCTGCTCCTGCACCGTGTGCCCGCTCTGTCCCCGATCCAGCTCGTCCACTCCGTACGTGCGCGCTGGTACGAGCTTCAGGGAAGGGTGGTGGACGCAGTCGCCGAACTCGCGGAACTCGAGAGGAAACTCGAGCAGACTGAACCGGGCACGACGCTGTTCCAGCACCTCGTGCAGGCGCGGCGTCGATCGAGCGTGCTCTGGAGCCAACTCGGAAACCACGAACAGGCAACGCGCGAGCTCGAATGGCTCGCCGACA
>Ga0101941_1001596_pt1 | contig 14820 bp, 13 predicted proteins | sample DewCreD2012metaG_3_FD_75242 | JGI IMG/M metagenome (GOLD analysis project Ga0101941, IMG submission 75242) | Hot spring sediment bacterial and archeal communities from British Columbia, Canada, to study Microbial Dark Matter (Phase II) - Dewar... ...
CGTGAGGAGAAGGGCCCCGAAGAAACAGCCGAGAGGCGCAGGAGAGCCCTTTCCCCAAACTCGCCCACCGTCCGTGTGACAGTGCCGGTGCGGGCCGCTCTCTTGACAGATGGGCGGCCCGTCGGCTACACTTCAGGCAACAGAAGAGCGCGTCCTTCGGGGCAGGGTGAGGCGCTTGGCGCCAATTCCCGATCGGCGGTACAGCCCGCGAGCCGCGATGAGCGGCAGACCCGGGGAAGTTCCGGGGCCGACGGTATAGTCCGGATGGGAGAAGGCGGCAGCTCGGATGATCGTGGATCCGAGGGTCTCTGCGCCTTCGGGTCTTTTTTCATCCCCCTGTCGGCATTCGGCTCCCCGCCCCCGCCGCGCTGGTCCAGCCTGGAGTCGTGCCCATGGACTTTATGGCCGAGGCCCTGGCCCTGGCCCGGCGGGCCCTGGGGCGCACCAGCCCCAACCCGGCCGTGGGGGCGGTGGTGGTGCGCGATGGGGTCATCGTCGGACGCGGCTTCACCCAGCCGCCCGGCGGTCCGCACGCCGAGATCGTGGCCCTGCGGGAGGCGGGCGACCGGGCCCACGGCGCCAGCCTCTACGTGACGCTGGAGCCTTGCTGCCACTACGGGCGGACCCCGCCCTGCACTGCCGCCATCATCGCCGCCGGCATCCGCGAGGTCCACGTGGCCGTCCTGGATCCCAATCCCCAGGTGAACGGCCAGGGGCTGGCGGCGCTCACCGCGGCCGGGATCCGGGTTCACCTGGGGGAGCACGCCGACGAGGCCCGGCGTCTGAACGAGGTCTTCTTCACCTATATCACCCAGCGCCGGCCGTTCGTCTGGGCCAAGTGGGCGATGACCCTCGACGGGCGCATCGCCACGGCCACCGGCGCCGCCCGCTGGATCACCGGCCCGGCCGCCCGGGCCCGGGTGCACGAGCTGCGCGACCGGCTCGACGCGGTCCTGGTCGGCATCAACACCGTCCTGGCCGACGACCCGGAGCTGACGGTCCGCCGGCCGCCCGACCCCGACCGGCCGCCGCGCCACCGGCCGTTCGTCCGCATCATCCTCGACAGCCGTCTGCGCCTGCCGCTGACGGCCCGGGTCCTGCGGCCCGATCTGGCCCCGACCACCTGGGTGCTGACCACCCCCGCCGCCCCGCCGGACCGTCTGGCCCGGATCCAGGCCGCCGGCGCCCGGGTTTTCGTCGTCCCGGCGACCGAGGCCGGCGTGGACCTCCACGCCGCCCTGCGTCTTCTGGCCGATTGTGAGATCGCCGGCCTCCTGGTCGAGGGGGGTGGGCGCGTCCTGGGCAGTTTCTTCGACGCCGGGCTGGTGGACAAGGTGAGCGCCTTCATCGCCCCCACGGTCGTCGGCGGGGTGGGTGCCCCGGGGCCGGTCGGCGGGCGGGGCTGCCCAACGCTGGATCAGGCCTGGCGGCTGACCGATCTCACCATCGAGAGGCTGGACGGCGACCTGCTGGTCACCGGCTACCCGGTGCGTCCGGCGGGGGCGCCGACGGGAGGGTGAGGGCGGTGTTCACCGGCATCATCGAAGAGATCGGGACAGTGGTCGAGGCCACCGGCGACGCCCTGACCATCGCCGCCCGCACCGTGCTGAGCGATCTCCGGGTCGCCGACAGCATCGCCGTCAACGGTGTCTGCCTGACGGTGGTCGCCCGGACCGCCGCAACGTTCTCGGTCGAGCTGATGCCGGAGACGCTGCGGCGGACCAATCTGGGCGACCTGCGCCCCGGCGACGGCGTCAATCTGGAGCGCCCGGTGCCGGTCGGCGGCCGGCTGGGCGGCCACATCGTCCAGGGGCACGTGGATGGCACCGGGCCTCTCCTGGCCAAGGAGCCCGAGGGGAACGCGCTGCTCGTCACCATCGGCCTGCCGCCCGACCTGGCGCGCTATGTGGTGCCCAAGGGGTTCATCGCCGTGGACGGGGTGAGCCTGACGGTGGTGGAGGCGGCCGCCGACCGTTTCACCGTGGCCCTCATCCCCTTCACCCAGGCCCACATCACCCTGCCGCGCCAGCCCATCGGCTACCGGGCCAATCTGGAGGTGGATATCCTGGCCAAGTATGTCGAGCGGCTGCTCCTGGCCGGGCCGTGGCGGCCCGGCGGAAAGTGAGGGGAGAGCGATGCCACTGGCCACCGTTGAGGAGGCGCTGGCCGATCTGCGGGCTGGGAAGTTCGTCATTGTGATGGACGACGAGGAGCGGGAAAACGAGGGCGACCTCATCATCGCCGCCGAGAAGGTCACCCCCGAGGCCATCGCCTTTATGGCCACCTATGGACGCGGGCTCATCTGCGTGGCCCTGCCCGGCTGGCGGCTCGACGAGCTGAAGATTCCGCTGATGGTGCCCGAGGCGGCCAACACCTCGCCGCTGGGCACTGCCTTCTGCGTCTCGGTCGAGGCGCGGGGGCTGGTGACCACCGGCATCTCGGCCCACGACCGGGCGGCCACCATCCGCCGGCTGATCGACCCGGCCGCCCGGCCGGAGGACTTCCTGCGGCCGGGCCACGTCTTCCCGCTGCGGGCCCGCGACGGCGGCGTCCTGGTCCGGCCCGGCCAGACCGAGGCGGCGGTCGACCTGGCCCGCCTGGCCGGACTCTACCCGGCCGGCGTCCTCTGCGAGATCATGAACGATGACGGCACCATGGCCCGCCGGCCCGACCTGGAGCGCTTCGCCGCCCGCCACGGGCTGAAACTGCTGACGGTGGCCCAGATCATCGAATACCGCCGGCGGCATGAGCGGCTGGTCGAGCGGCGGGTCGAGACCCGTCTGCCGACCCGTCTGGGCCTCTTCCGCGTTCTGGGCTACGAAGACCTGACGACCGGTGACGCCCACCTGGTCCTGGTCCACGGCCAGCCGGCCGCCGACCCGGCTCCGCTGGTGCGCATCCACTCGGCCTGTCTGACCGGGGATGTCTTCGGCTCGCGGCGCTGCGACTGTGGCGAGCAGCTCGACCAGGCGCTGGCGCTGATCGCCGCCGCGCCGGCCGGCGTGCTCCTGTATCTGGCCCAGGAGGGGCGTGGCATCGGGCTTTTGAACAAACTGCGGGCCTACCACCTCCAGGACAACGGTCTGGATACGGTCGAGGCCAACCTGCGCCTGGGGTTTCCGGCGGACCGGCGCGACTACGCCGTGGCCGCGCAGATGCTGGGCGACCTGGGCGTTCAGCGGGTTCGGCTGCTGACCAACAACCCGGCCAAGGTTCAGGCTCTCCAGCGCTACGGCCTCACCGTGGTCGAGCGGGTGCCGCTGCAGGTGCCGCCGAACCCGGCCAACCGGGCCTACCTGCGGACCAAGCGCGAGAAGCTGGGCCACTATCTCGACCTGGAGGACGATGATGGGACGGACGTTTGAGGGGACACTGAACGGCCAGGGCCTGCGCTTCGCCATCGTGGTGAGCCGCTTCAACGAGTTCATCACCCGCCAGCTGCTGGAAGGCGCGCTGGGAGGGCTCCGGCGCCACGGGGTGGACCCGGCGGCCATCGATGTCGCCTGGGTGCCGGGCAGTTTCGAGATCCCGCTCATCGCCAAGAAACTGGCGATGAGCGGCCGCTATCACGCGGTCATCTGCCTGGGCGCGGTCATCCGCGGAGCCACGCCCCACTTCGAGTACGTGGCCGGCGAGGCGGCCAAAGGGGTGGCCCAGGCCGCCCTCAGCACTGGCTGCCCGGTCATCTTCGGCATTCTGACCTGCGACACCATCGAGCAGGCCATCGAGCGGGCCGGGACCAAGGCCGGGAATAAGGGGTATGACGCGGCGGTGGCGGCCATTGAGATGGCCACCCTGGTGCGGACCCTCGACACCGATCTGGCCCTCACGCCTCCGCTGGAGCAGACGGTGTGAGCCGGCTGGTCCTGGCTCTGGACTTCGGCGGGACCAAACTGGCCGCCGGGCTGGTCGATCTGGAGAGCGAGCAGCTGATCGCCCGCGAGGTCCAGCCGACCCCACCAGGCGACGCCCGGGCCGTTCTGGCCGCCATGGTGGCCCTGGCCCGGGGGCTGCTGGCGCGGGGAGCGGCACCGGTGGCGGCGGTGGGCGTCAGTTTCGGCGGGCCGGTGGATGTCGCCCGCGGGCGCGTCCTCCGGTCGCACCATGTCCCGGGCTGGGAGGACTTCCCGCTGGTCGAGACCCTGGCCCATGCCTTTGGCCGGCCGGTCGCCCTCGACAATGACGGCAACGCCATGGCGCTGGGCGAGTGGCGCTTCGGGGCCGCTCGGGGGGCGGCGGCCCTGCTGTATGTCAACATCGGCACGGGCATCGGTGGAGGGCTGGTCCTCGGGGGACGGGTCTACCGGGGGCGGGGGCTGGCCGGCGAGATCGGGCACATGGTCCTCTGGCCGGAGGGGCCGGTCTGCCCCTGCGGCAAGCGCGGCTGTCTGGAGGCGCTGGCGGCCGGGCCGGCCATCGCCCGGCGGGCCAGCGAGCGGGCGGGGCGGGTCTTTCCGGAGGCGGCGGCGGTCTTTGCGGCCGCCGTGTCGGAGCCGGCGGTGCAGATGGCGCTTCAGGAGTGCCTGGATTTTCTGGCCCGGGGGCTGGCCAATGCGGCGGTGCTGCTCGATCCGAGCCTCATCGTCATGGGGGGAGGGGTGGCCCAGGCCGGACCGGCCCTCTTCGAGCCGGTCCAGCAGGCGCTGCCCCGCTATATCGCGCCGCTCCCGACCCCGCCGCCGGTGGTGCCCAGCCGGCTGGGAGCCGATCTCGGGCTCTGGGGCGCGGCCGCCCTGGCAGAGTCGCTGCTTGAGACCGGGGCCGTCTGAGCGGCCGGCCGCGCCCGGGTTCCTCGGCCCCAGGGGTGTCAGGCGCTGTGGTCTGGCCGGCCTGGGCCGGACCAGCCCCTGGCTCCGGACGCCGGGTCCGGGGGCTGGTCAGCCGGGGCGGGCGGCCAGGAGGGCCTGGTGGTTGGCGGCTACCTTGGCGAAGGCGGCGGCCAGCTGGTCGATCAGGGCGTCGTCGGCGTCGCAGAGCGGGGTGCTGTAGAGGGTCAGTTCCTCCTCGGCGCAGAAGTGCTCGGCCACCGGGCAATCGCCCGGTCGGTAGACGATCTCCGGATGGCCGGGGCGGCAGGTCCAGGGGCAGCCCCGGCCGTAGAAATATCGTTCCTGGAGGCGCGGCCGCAGGTGGATGGGCACCCGGACGTAACTTCCCAGGTTGACCCCTTCGGCCCGGACCGCCTCGCGGTAGACCTCACGCGGCAGCCCGTGGAGGTCGCCGGCCCGGTAGCGGAACGGGATCATGTGGTAGGTGTGGCCCTCCTGGACCTCGGGGAAGACCGGCTCGATCCCGGGGACCTCGCGCAGGGCGGTGATCAGGCGGGCGACCTTCTGACGGCGGCGGGCGTTATCGGCGTCGAGGTGGGGCAGGCGGGCCAGGCCGAGGGCGGCGGCGTAGGGGTGCATGCGGTAGTTGAAGCCGAGCGAGTCGACGTAGCGGGCCAGCGGACTCTGGGCGGTCTCGACCACCTGGCGCTGGGGGTGCATCGCCAGGAGGAGGGCGCGGTGGTAGATCTCCTCGTCGTCAGTGACCAGCATGCCGCCCTCGATGGTGGGCAGGTGTTTGGAGGCCTGGAAGCTGAAGCAGCCGATGTGGCCGAGGCTGCCGACCTTGCGGCCTTTGTAGGTGGCGCCGTGGGCCTGGGCGCAGTCCTCGATCACCACCAGGTGGTGGGCCTGGGCGAGCTCCAGGATAGGGTCCATATCGGCCGGCTGGCCGTAGAGGTGGACCACCACGATGGCCCGGGTGCGGGGGGTGATCCGGCGGGCGACGGCGGCCGGGTCGAGGTTCAGGCTGTGGGGGTCGATATCGGCGAAGACCGGGATGGCGTTGGCGTGGAGGATGCAGCCGACGGTGGCGCCCCAGGTGTAGGGGGAGACGATCACCTCATCGCCCGGCTCGACCCCGGCGGCCATCACCGCCAGATGGAGGGCGGAGGTCCCGCCGTTGACCGCCAGGGCGAAGCGGCGGTTTTGGTAGGCGGCGAAGGCGCGTTCGAAGGCGCCGATGACGCCGCCGGGCTCGATGGCCTCGCGGCCGGTGCCCCAGAAGGCGGCCAGGAGGGCTTCGGCGTCGGCCGGGGTGCGTCGGGGCCATTCGGGGAAGGGCAGGGTGACGGCCTTGGGTCCGCCGAGGAGAGCCAGTTGTTCGGTGGCCATGGGTTCTCCTCCTTCTGTCGGGTTTAGAGGCAGCCTAGCATGGTTGCCTTATGGTGTCCAGCCGGTGGGTTCAGCCGGGTGCGGGCTGGGGAGTGCCGGGGCGGCCGATGGTCTGGCGCCAGGCCTGGAGGCGCTGGGCGATCGTGACCACTGGGGCGGTCCAGAGGCGGTGTCGGTGGCGGGCCAGGAAGGCGCAGAGGTCGCGCAGGTCGGTCTCGGCCACCGGGAGGTGGCCTTCGTGAATACCGTGGAAGGTGAGGATCGTCCAGCGGCCGGTGGCGGCGGCCTGTTCGGCCAGGCCGATCATCTCGGCCCCGGACATGCGCTCGACCGGAAACGACCAGAGGTAGTGCAGGTCGCAGGTCAGGGGGTGGTTGGGTCGCTCGCCACGGCCACGGGCGGCGGGGAAGTGGCGGGCCACCACGGGCACGTAGCTCTGGCGCGTGGGGCCTTCGCCGACGTAATCGAGGTAGCAGGGGTAGCAGAACGTGCGGGTGGTCTGTTCCGGGATGGCCAGGCGCAGGCGGCGTTCGGCCTCCAGGATATCGGCCTCGATCTCGGTCAGAGTCAGGTCCTCCAGGCTGCGGGTCTCGAAGGAATCGCGGAAGTTGCGGGCGCAGGGGTGGGTAAGGGAGTGGTTGCCGATCTCGTGGCCCTGCTGGGCCAGGGCGCGCCAGGGCTGGAGCCGTTCGGCCCAGTCATCGCCACGGGGGCAGAGGTAGAAGGTGGCCTGGAGGTTGTACTCGGCCAGAAGGGGTGCGGCCCGCTCAAGGTGCGACCGCAGCCCGTCGTCGAAGGTCAGCGAGACCGCGCCGAGGCAGCCCTCCGGCCAGGGGGTCCGTACCCGAGAGTCCGGGATCTGGGTCTGCTCTCTCATTCTGTTTCTCCACCCTCAACCTTTTAGGCCGGTCAGGGCGATGCCCTGAACAAAGGCGCGCTGGAAGGTAAAGAAGAGGATCAATGGTGGCAGAAGTGTCACAAGAGTCGCCGCCATCAGCAGGTTCCACTCGACCTGGCCGTGGGTGGTCACGTAGAAAGCCAACCCTAGAGAGAGGGTATACATGCGTTCCCGACTAAGGTAGATGAGCGGTCCGAGAAAGTCATTCCAATGAGCAAAGAAGGAGAAGATCGCTACTGTCGCCAGAGCAGGTTTAGAGAGAGGAAGCATAATTCGCCAGTAGATATCGAAGAGACTGGCTCCGTCGATGCGAGCAGCGTCATCGAGCTCGAGGGGGAGAGTAGCGAAGAACTGTCGCAACAAGAAAATGAAGAAAGCACCACCACCTAACCATGAAGGGACGATGAGAGGCAGGTAAGTATTGAGCCAGCCAAGTGCTCGGAAGAGAAGATAGGTAGGGACCAGTGTTACGTGGTATGGCAGCATAAGTGTGGCGAGCAGGACGACGAAGAGGAAATCCCGGCCAGGGGCACGCAATCTCGCAAAGCCGAAAGCGACAAGCGAGGCCGAGAGTATCTGACCGATCATTGCCGAGATCGTAATAATGAGTGTGTTGTTAAGATAATGTCCGTAATCGATAAAAGTTAGCGCTCGTGGGTAATTATCCCAGCGAATCTCATGGGGAATCCATCGTGGAGGAAAGAGAAACGTCTCTCCAAGGGTTTTTAGCGAAGTAGAGATCATCCAGGCAACAGGGATTGCGATAAATATACTCCCGGCGACAATGAATGTGAAGCTAAGTGCTCTCAGAAAGAGGTTCTGGACGCTCTTTCGACGCCAGAACTCGTGTGCCAGGGTGCCGATCACGTCTGACGACCTCCGCGCATACCCTCATAGTAAACCCAGGCAGGGCTGGACTTGATGATTAACAGTGTAATGACCAGAATAACCAGAAACAGAAACCAGGCCAGCGCGGCGGCGTAGCCCATCTTGAAATAGGAAAACGCGTTGCGATACAGATGGAGCACATAGACCAGGCTCGCATTCGCCGGGCCGCCTTGAGTCATGATGAAAACATTAGTGAACACCTGGAAAGAGTGGATAATACCCATGACAAGGTTAAAGAAGATGACAGGGGATAGCATCGGTAGCGTCACATGTCTAAACTGGGCCAGAACGCCGGCCCCATCGAGTTGAGCGGCTTCGTAGAGGTGACGAGGAATACCCTGAAGAGCGGCCAGAAAAACCAACATGGCGCCACCAATACCCCAGAGGCCCATGATAATGAGCGCAGGAATTATCCAGAACTCGTCAAAAAGCCACTGAGGCCCTTTGATTCCAACCAAAGAGAGCAACCAGTTGGCGATTCCAAAACTCGGATTATAAATCCAGAGCCACAGTAAGGCTACAGGTACACCTCCGATAATCGATGGAAGATAATAAACGGTTCTGAAGAAGTAAATCCCAGGCAAAGGCTGATTCATCAACAGAGCGACAAAAAGAGCGGCACCAAGGTGTAGAGGAACAGAACCAAAGACATAGATAAAAGTCACCTTTAGCGCCTGCCAGAAGAGTGGATCAGTGGTGAACATAATGCGGTAATTCTCAAACCAGACCCAACGTGGAGGGCTGATAACGTCGTAGAAGGTAAAAGAAAGGAGAAAAGCGGCGATCATAGGACCAAGAGTGAAGAGAAGAAATCCGAGGAGCCAGGGAGAGATGAACAGGTAAAAGGCAATCGCCTCACGCTGTGTCAGAGAGAGACGCAGAAAGGATCTCTTGACCTGTACTCTGGTCTCTACACGCATTCGGGGCCATCCGTCGCAATCTGGTGTGGAGAATAGGAGGGTCCATCGGGGAAAGGCCCGATGGACCCTCCCACGCGGCGCTTCATGGCTGAGCCAGGATCTCGTTGATCTTGGGCTCCATTCGCGCCACCGCCTCCTTGGCCGTAATTTTACCCAGCCACAATTCGTCCAGCGGTGGCTTGATGGCCACATCGTGGGCTTCGGCAAACTTCGGAATAGCGTGCGATGCCGTCACCTGGCTGTATTTGATGCCGTTGAGTACCATCTCGATACGTTCGCGTGGAAGTTTTGTGCTCTCCAAGACCTTAGAAACCCATCTCTCACCCACAGACTTGCGAGAAGGCAGCGTATTGCGCCCTTCTATACTATAAAGGGTCATGCCCTCCGGGGAGACCATATACTTTAAGAGTTCCCAGGCCTGATCAGGATAGGGAGTCGCTTTAAAGAAAGTCCACTGATCGGGATAGAGTAGCAGTTTTCGTTGAATCGGGCTCTTGGGCGCGATCGGCAGGGGAGCGACATCCCACTGGAAGTCCTTGATGGTCGCGAATTGCAAGAGATTCCAGGTCGCGCCAGGGGCCATGGCCACGCGTCCGACCATAAACGGATTAACACCCCCAGCGGTGATAACTTGCAAATCGGCCGGGCTCGGTTGCACTTTGTATTTGTGTATGAGATCGGCCATAAACTGCAAGCCGTCGATGACCTCGGGGCGGTTGACGTTAGCCTTTTTCGGCAGGCCGCCTTCGTAGTCTTTCTCGTCAAAGTAGTCGCCACCCCAGACCCAGGCCGCATGCCGTAGATCTGTCCAGGCCCCACTCGTCCCCCAGACCGCTTTTGTTGGGTCAGGATTGGGCTTGGTCAGCGCTTTCGCCAGTTCGAGGAAACGGTCCCACGTCCAGGATGTATCTTCCCAGGTCGTCGGCGGGTACTGAACACCAGCCTGGTCGAATAGTGTCTTATTGAAAAAGATATAGGGTGCGAGATGATGCTGAGAGGGGAAAGCTACAGGTTTGCCTTGCCAGTGGACATATTTCCATGTTGGCTCGAAAAAGTCACTCGTGTCATATTTATCACGTTGAATATATGGAGTCAAGTCTGGGAACATATCGCGGATTGCGTAATACCGGTATCCTCTCTTTGCCCCAGGCCACCAGAGCGCCGGAGCCTCACCACCAGCGACGAGTAGGTCAACTTTCTCGTCGTACTGGGCCCAGGCGACCGCGACAATTTCCACCTCGATATTGGGATTACGCTCAAGGAAGGGCTTCAAAGCGTTTCGCAAAAATGTTCCATCGCCTGTATCCACCGCGATCAGGCGAACTTTCTTCCCCTCGGGTGCGGCTTTCGCTGCCGGCTTCACCGCCTCAGCGGTTGGCGTCGCTGGCGCGGCCTGACCACAGGCGGCCAGCAGTGGCGTCGCAGCCATCAGAATGCCAGCCCAAAGGACCTGCCGCCGACTCAACCGTGTAGGTAAGAGATAACTGCCCATGGCCAACCCTCCTCCTTCGGCCTGCAGCGTCTGCATCTCCTCTATTAGACAGAGGTGTTTTGGATGACAAGAGGTGTCCGGCCAAAAAACGGACAAAGGCGGACAGATGCGGACATGAGACGGTTGGCCTTGGGCTCTCTCGGCCGTCGGCTAAAAGATTACCGGGGGACCGTCTGGGTCAGCCAGGACGTGGGATGTCGGTGCCGCGCGGAGACAGAGGGCGAGCACGAGGACGGCAGGCGCTACTATCCGGCTCCTTGGCAAAAGCGAGTCGCGCGGGGGTGGGAGAACGGCAAACGGGGCCAGTCTCACCACAATGGCGTGGGAGAGCGGCCGAGCCCCTGCTAGAAGAGTGGAGTCTCTGACCGGGTGGCAACTTCTTCTCTTAGGCGTCGGCCGGCTCTCTTTGGGTCAGGCGAGGCCGGGCCGGGAGTCCCGGGCAGCGCCTGCCGGTCAGTTGCCACGGACAGCCGGAGACCATAAGGCCCCAGAAGGCCTCCTCAGGGGAACGCCGCTGATCCTTGCGAGACCTTATGGGCCAGAGGAAGAAGGTGAGAGCCATGCCGCTCGCTTGACGGGGTGATCCGGTGGGTGCTATACTGACGGTGCGTTGGGCAATTAGCTCAGCGGGTCAGAGCACACGGCTTACATCCGTGAGGTCGCAGGTTCGAATCCTGCATTGCCCACCCCACCGGCCGAGGTGGCGGAACTGGCAGACGCGGTGGACTTAAACTCCACTGAGGGCGACCCCCTCGTGCGGGTTCGAGCCCCGCCCTCGGCACCCACACCAGGCCCCGCCGGGCTTTTTGTCGGCCCCCCTGGCAGGGGGGTATGGCCTCAGCGGAGCGCACGGCCCCCGAAACTGGCATCAAACAGGCATCACGGCGACCTTGATAGGGGAGACCGGACCGGGGAGAATAGAGACGCCAGGTCGCCCCGTCCAGCCTGGCCATGTCCTGGGCTGCTCCCCCAGCGCCGGGGCTCTTTGTTGTGCGAACGTGCAGCTCCCAGGGTCCACCCCTGGGGCGTTCGGTCTGGGGCACGATCAGTCTGTTCTGCGCCTCCAGCATGTCCGTCGCCTCTCTTTGTCTGTGATCACGTGTGACTGCACGAACAGTACCCTGGCGGCCCGGGGTATCGGCGGCTTTGTGCGTCCGTGATCCCAAGCAGCCGCACGAACCGGCCCGGTCATCCTGGCCGGCCATCCACGAGATCATCCATCAGCTCGGTGGAGTGATTTCGGATACTCTCTCAGCGCCGTGGTGCGGATTCTCTGACCAGATTCCCTTGGCTCTCGGAACATATCCGCGATGACCTGCTCTCGCGCCGCCCCTGACCGTGTCGCCCGCTCTGCTCGCGCCTGGGACGGCCCGGGGTGTTGACTACATTTTCGAATGCCTGTTCTATTGACAAGCGAACGGCTCCGTCCTATAATCGGTGTCAGATATCTGATCTGAAAGGGATGCGTTCCCGATGGCCTCGCCTGTCTCCACCGGTTCCCTTCGCCCGCCCACCAGTCCCCGTCCCCGGCGTCCGCGGCTGCACGAGCAGGTCGTGCGCGGGATCGTCCAGGAGGTGGTGGCCGGCGGCTTCACCCCCGGCGCGCCGCTCCCGTCGGAGGCCGAACTGGCCCAGCGGTTCAATGTCAGCCGCGCGGTCATCCGCGAGGCCATCCGGGTGCTGGTGGCCAAGGGGCTGGTCCTGGTGCGCCACGGCCGGGGGATGTGGCTGCAGCCGCCGGAGCGCTGGGACCATCTGGACCCGCTGCTGTTGTTTGAACAGGTGCGCTCGCGGCGCGATACGGCGCTTTTAGACGAACTGCTGGAGGTGCGGCGCCTGGTCGAGGTGGAGGTGGCGGCCCTGGCGGCTCAGCGGCGGACGGCGGGGGATCTCGAGGCGCTGGGCGAGGCGGTGGCGGGGATGCGGCAGTCGCTGCACGACCCGGACACGTACACCCATTTTGACAATCTGTTTCACGACGCGATTCTGGCGGCGGCCCGCAACCGGCTGTTGCGGCAGGCGCTGGAGCCGGTGTTCGCGGTGCTCAAGGTGGGGCGCTTCATCTCGATTCGGCAGCCGGGGGCAGCCGAGAAATCGATGCGGGCTCACGAGGCGATCTATGCCGCCATCGCCCAGGGGGAGGTGGACACCGCCCGGGAGGCGATGCGCCAGCATATTCTTCAGTCGGAGGCCGACCTGCGAGCGGCCCTGTTGGCGGGACCGACGGCCAGTTTTGAGCATTTCAGCGCCAGCCTGAGTTCCTAAATTCTCCACCGGGAGAAGGTATCCGTGCTCTTTGGAGCCTCGTACTATTGGGAGTATCAGCCCTATGATCGCCTGGAAGAAGATATCCGCCTGATGCGTGAGGCGGGCTTCTCCTTTGTGCGGATGGGTGACTCGATCTGGAGCCTCTGCGAGCCGGAGGAGGGACGCTTCGAGTTCGGCTGGCTGGAGCGCGTCCTGGACGCGTTGCACCGTGCGGCGATCAAGGCGGTGCTGGTGACCCCGACCTATGCCATCCCGCCGTGGCTGGCGCGGAAGCATCCGGAGGTGATGGCGATCTACGCGCGCGGTGAGCGCGCGACGTTCGGCGGCCGTCAGAATGTGAACATCGTCCACCCGGCCTACCGCTATTACGCCGAACGGATCATCCGCCAGGTGGCCAGCCGGTTTGCTCCCCACCCAGCGGTGATCGGGTTCCAGCTCGATAACGAGACCGGCACCGGGCTCATCTACAACCCCGACGTTTTCCAGCGATTCGTCGAATACCTCAAAAAGAAGTTCGGCTCGGTCGAACGGCTGAACGAGATCTGGGGGCTGACCTACTGGTCGCATCGGCTGAGCGATTGGGCTGACCTCTGGCCGCCCGAACCCCGAGTGCCCCACGGTCCAGGGGCCTCGGGCAACACTAATCCGGGCTACGACCTGGAGTGGCGCCGCTTTCAGAGTCAGTTGACCACCGAGTTCCTGGCCTGGCAGGCGGCCATCGTCCGTGAGTACCTGCGGCCTGGTCAGTTCCTGACTCAGGATGTGGTCGGGGGACACGGGCGCCCGGACGCCGACCGCTACCAGATCGCTCAGGTGGTGGATATCCTGGCCGAGAATCCCTACCACCCGACACAGGACGGGCTGCTGGCCACGGCGGGCGAGGCCGGGCGCCGGGCTGGTCCCGAATGGATGGCCGAGTCTGGTCCGTGGTCGCTTTTCTTGAAGGGTGATCTTGGACGGAGCGGGCGTCAGGCGAATTTCCTGGTCACCGAGTTGAACGCTTTGAGCATCGGGGGTGCTCACAGCAACTTCCCGGCCTACGACGGTCAGTGGCGGCTGGCGGCCTACACCTATATCTCGCGAGGCGCGAACGGCCTGGCCTACTGGCACTGGCATACGCTCCACTACGGCTGGGAAACCTACTGGGGCGGCATCCTGAACCATGATCTTGAGCCCAATCGCTGTTATCGCGAGATCAGTCGGATCGGCCATGAGCTGCAGCGATACGGTGATCTGTTGACCGATCTCCGGGTCGAGGCCGATGTCGCTTTCCTCTACTCTCAGGACAGCCGGTACGCGCTGGAGTTCCAGCCGTGCCTGACCGTGCCAGGACGGCTGGAGCCAGACCCGCGCTCGTACCAGCGGATCTTCGACACCTTCTACCGGGCCTTCTTCGACGCCCGGGCCCAGACGGCGGTGGTTCATCCCCCGCAGCGTTTCGAGGATTTCCGGGTGCTGGTGGCCCCCGCCCTCTATATCGCCGAGGAGGCGCTGCTGGAGCGACTGGTTCGCTACGCCGAAAACGGCGGACATCTGGTCCTGACGTTCCGCTGTGGCTACGCCGATGAGTTCGCCCGCGCCCGCTGGCAGCGGGCGCCCGGGCCGCTCCGCCGGGCGGTGGGAGCCAGTTACCAGGAGTACTCGAACCTGCTGCAGCCGCTTCCCCTCCGGGCGGCCGCTGAGGGGTTTGTGCTGTCGCCAGCGGCGCGGGCCGAGGCCTGGGCCGACGGTCTGGAACTGGAGGGGGCGACGCCGCTCGCCTACTACGACCACCCGCACTTCGGGCGCTTCCCAGCCGCGGTCTCCCAACCCTACGGCCGTGGGCGCGTAACCTATATCGGAACGTTGCCCAATGCTGCCTTCGGCCGAGCGCTGGCCGCCTGGGTGCTGGCCCAGGCCGGTCTGCGCCCTCTGATCGCCGATCTGCCCGAGGCGGTGCGGGTGAGCACCGCCCGGACCCGCGATGGACAGCGCCTCTGGTTTTTCACCAACTGGTCGTGGGAACCGCAGGCGCTGCGTGAACTGCCGGTTCGGGGGACGGAGTTGTTCAGCGGAGCGGTGGTTGGACCCGAAACAACGCTCACTCTTGGTTCCTGGGATGTGCGGATCGTGGTCGAGAGGTAGGAATCGGCCGCGGGGAGAAAGGAGGTTCGGCGTCGAGGAAGGGTGAAAAGAACAGGGTCGACGCTCCAC
>Ga0101941_1001598_pt1 | contig 14768 bp, 10 predicted proteins | sample DewCreD2012metaG_3_FD_75242 | JGI IMG/M metagenome (GOLD analysis project Ga0101941, IMG submission 75242) | Hot spring sediment bacterial and archeal communities from British Columbia, Canada, to study Microbial Dark Matter (Phase II) - Dewar... ...
GCACGATCCATCCCCCGAGCGCTCGCGGCGAGTCCCCGCCAGATGTTGCCACCGCCGACCACGATGGCGATCTGCAAGCCGCGCGCCGCCACCCGGGCGATCTCGGCAGCGACATTGTGCACCACGTCGGGATCGATGCCGTAGCCGGCACTGCCCATCAGGGCCTCCCCCGACACCTTCAGCAGTACGCGATGGTACACACGGCGGTGCGCGTTGCAGGCGCTCATCGGCTGGAACCCGTCAGCTTCACTCATCGGTGCCTAGCTCGAAGCGCGCGAAGCGCCGTACGCGGATATTCTCCCCGAGCCGGGCGATGGCCTCCTTGACGATCTCCTCGACCGTGCGCGATGGATCCTTGATGAAGGGCTGGGCCAGGAGGGCGACCTGCTCAATGTACTTCTCCCGGCTCCCGGCTTCCTGCGCGCCGGCCTCCAGTTCGGCCGCCGGGATATCTTCAGCCGCAACATAGCGGGGCGCGGTCGCAGCCACCTGCATCGCGAGATCGTGCACGAGGTCGCGGAACTCCTGCGTGCGGGCAACGAAGTCAGTCTCGCAGTTTACCTCGATGAGCGATCCGATCCGTCCCCCACCATGGATGTAGGCGTCGACCAATCCCTGTGACGTTGCTCGTCCGGCCTTCTTCTCTGCGCGGGCCAGGCCCTGCTCCCGCAGCAGAGAGGCTGCGCGCTCCATGTCGCCGTTGGCGGCCTCGAGCGCGCGCTTGGCGTCCATCACGCCGGCGCCGGTACGCTCGCGGAGCTCCTTGACCATCTGTGCCGTAACGCTCACTGCCTGCCCTCCTGCTCGACTTCCGCTCTGAGCACGATCTGGCCGGCAGAGAGCTGCCGGCCGAGCCCAAATCATCAACTAGAAGGAGTGCTTGGGAACCCTGGCGTCGCGCTCTTCTTCGACTTCTTCCTCGATCTCCTCGTCGAACTCCTCCTGGATGCCGACGTACTCCTCGTCATACAACTCATACCCAGGAGCCGCGGCCTCTTCCGGCGCCAGTGCCTCTTCGGCCATGGCCGACTCGAACTGTGTGCGGCCGGCGATGATCGCGTCGGCGATGCGCGCGGTGACCAGCCGGATCGAGCGAATGGCATCGTCGTTGGCCGGAATGACGTAATCGATGAGATCCGGGTCACAGTTCGTGTCTACCATGGCGATGGTGGTGATCCCGAGCCGCTGCGCCTCGCTGACGGCGATGGCCTCGCGTTTTGGATCGACGACGTAGAGCGCGTCTGGGAGACGATTCAGCCCGCGCAGACCGCCGAGCACCCGCTGAAGCTTGTCCAGCTCGCGCAGCTTCCGCATCTGCTCCTTCTTGGGCAAGCTCTGGAACAGTGGGGTTGCGACCTCTTGCTCGAGCTGTGTCAGGTAGCGCAGCCGCTGGCGAATGGTCACGAAGTTGGTCAGCGTGCCACCCAACCAGCGCTCGGTCACTGAGTACATCCCGCAGCGCTCAGCCTCGCTGCGGATCGTCTCCTGGGCTTGCTTCTTCGTGCCGACGAAGATGAAGATCCCGCCGCGCGAAGCCAGATCGCGGGCGAACTCCTCGGCCTCCTGGAGGAGCCGGAGAGTCTGGCGAAGGTCGATGATATGGATGCCATGCCGCTCGCCGAAGATATAGGGGCGCATCTTGGGATTCCAGCGCTTCGTCTGGTGCCCGAAGTGCACCCCAGCCTCCAGCAGCGCTTTCAGCGGGAGTTGTTCCGTTTGGTGTTCGGCGATCGACGCCACAGCAAGATCCTTTCGACTGGCTGGTGTTCCACACCCGTGCCCTTCATCCTGCGCGAAGACCGCGAGTAGCGGCACACCCTGCGCAGTCCAAGCACGTGCTAACTTGCCGGCCACGAGCCGGCATAGCCCAGTATAGCATGCCAATGGCCTTGGCGCCCGGCGAACGAGATTTAGGGGGTTGCCGTCGCGGGCTGCAAGTAGTCGGCGACGACGTACCCGGAAAGGTCACCCGATTCGACCGGCCACCAGACGTACCCTTCGGCCGACACCGACTCGCCCACCACCGTGAGCTCGGTGCCTTCGGGCAAGGTCTGGACGATCTCAGCCGTGGTGCTGGGAGCTGCGCGCAGATTGACTCCTGCGCCATCGGTATTCGCCACGATGACGGTGGCGCCAGGGCCGATTGTTCCACTGGGCTGCGGGGTCTGAGTGGTCGTACCGGGTGAGACCGTCGTGACGATGATCGGACCGGACGGGGTAGTCGCAGGCGTGGCGGTCGGCCCGGTGATCACGGTCGGGAGGCTCCCAGTCTCGGGTGTGGGCTGGTTTGCGGACCGGTCGCCCAGCAAGTTGCTGATCCAAAACCAGGCGAGACCGAGTATGAGAATGACGCCGAGCACTGGCGCCGCGATCCGGATATAGTCTGTCCAGTACCGCTCGTCGGTCTGGTAGGTAAATTGCCGTTCGCTCCCGAACGGGCCTGGTCCTGAAGGCCGGCTCGTAAACGGTGGAACGGGCTGGTACTCGTCCTCGGGCTCGGTATCCCGAGATCCGCCCGGTCCGGTGTACTGGTCCATGCGCCCTCCTCGCTCTCTCGCGGTCCGTTGCTGAGCGTCGCCGATCGGTTGCAGCGGAATCACAAGCTTGTGTCGCATCGTCGGGGCGCTGTGGGCGAGCGCTTCTTGCGTTTCGGTCACCGGCGCCCCGGTGAGCTCGTCGGCCGGCTCCCAATAGTTGCCCATCCCGCGGTCGCAGTCCAGGTCGTCCTCGCCGACGAGATGGCTCTGGTGTGGGGCATAGAGGAGCGGGTTCCGGCACCATCCTTTTCGCCAGATGGGGGCCGGCTCGTAGTACTTGCACGTCCCACACTTCCGCTCGGTCATGTCCACCCCTGTGATCGTGCCCGGTATGGCGGGGCGAGCAGCGCCCAGCTCCCTCCGTTACTGCGTATGCAGGGCCGCATCGGGTGCCTGGGGAAGCGATTATAGAGCACACCTTGCGATAACTGCGACGCTCCCTCACCTTCCCTGCCGGCACTCAGTCACCGGGAAGCGGCGACGCCTTCTCCTCGTTGCTCCGGTCATCTCCCCCCTGACGACCGGAACGGCGCGACGGAGCGCGAACAGCCGAGGCGAGCATCGATTGGGTCGCACCGTCGCCGGCGTCCATCTGGAGCTCGCCTTCGCAGCGTCCGCCCTCGTTGACGACCAGGAGCTGAGTCGTGATCGTGCCCTGTACCTGGCCGGTATTGAGGATCGTGAGTTTCCCCCGGCAGGCGATCGAACCCCGGAGTTGTCCTGCGACGGTAATATTCGCCGCTTCCACGGTCGCCTCGACGACGGCACCCTCGGCGACGTGGACGTACCCGTCACAGCGCAGGGTCCCCCGAAGTTCACCCTCGATCCGTACGTCCCGTGTCGTTGTGAACGTCCCGTCGACCGAACTATATCGATCGATCAGACTCAGACTCTCTGGTGCAGTGGTTTGCGAGCTCATACGGGCCACAGCGGGCGATTCGTAGCTCATGCGCACTCCTCTCGCGTTTCTGCCGGGCGAGAACGATCCGACCTGAAGACGCTGAGCTACTGTGTCGTGGCACCCGGGCGTACCGGCTCGCTACCGCGTTCCATGCGAAGCTGGCCGGACAGCTTGGCCCCCTCGTGAACCACCAGCGAGGGAGCCTTGACATTACCGATGACCTTGCCGGTGGGAAAGATTTCCAGCCGCCCGTGAGCCTCTACCCGGCCACGTACCGTGCCGTGAATGAGCACGTTCTGTGCGAAGATCTCGGCTTGGACTTCTGCCCCCTCGTCTATGGTGACGTCTTCGGTCGCATGAACTTGCCCTTCAAGTCGGCCCTGGATCGTCACCGATCCCTCGCTCCGCAATGTGCCCTCCCAATGGGCATGCGCTGAGAGGATCGTCACATAGCTATCCGCTGAGGCCGGTACACGGCCGGTCCGTGAGCTCGGCAGCTCGGGTTCTGACGGGGTGGTTCGGCTGCTCGCTGTGCGTGCCGGAGCGAAGGGTGATTCGCTGGGGAGATCGAGCGAGAACGAGGTCTCCGTATTCTCCTCGACCGGTACCGGAGCGGTAGACTCCGGCTCGGACTCCTCGAGCTGCTGCCGCAAGCTCGAGAGCTGGCGATGGAATGACTCGCCACGGTTTTCCCGGCGAAAGATCATGCCCCACCTCCTGTCGCCTAGTCCCTGCCCTGGCCGGTTGCCGCCTGCCGATCTGCCAGCCCCAGGCTCAAGAGGCTGAAGGATACGGCCATAGCGGGTCTAGCGCGGCTTGCTCGTGCTCAGGATCCCCCTTCCCCGGACGTTGCCCGAGGCAACGGCGGTTCGAAACCGGCCCACCTCGATCCTATACCGGCGATTGTACCCCTCCCGCGCGTGCCTGCGACAGGTGCATTATCACCTAGCTCGCTCCGTATGTAGACTGTACGTACACCGCCCGGGAGGATCAGCTCGCGACTCGCCAGGGTCTCGGAACGCCGGGTGGGGCGCGAGCGAAGGAAGGCTCTGCCGGTAGCCCAGTCCGGTAGGCAGGAGCTGTGCGCTGGGGTACACTGGTGCCATGGACGAGGGTCAGAAGATCCGGCAGATCGCCATCTGGTTCATCGGGATCCTGGTTGCCTTCAAGCTCTGGACGGTCCTGCTGATCGTGATCTACTCCTCGAGATGGGAGACCGTCCAGTTCTTGCTGGCGAACCACGTGCTGTGGTTCGTCTCCGGCGCAGTTCTGCTCTGGGGGCCAGCGCTGTTCTGGGCTCGTCTACTACGGCTCCGGGCGCGGCGCCGGGAGTTGATTCGCTCCGAGTGGGAAGTTGAAGACTCGCACAAGCTGTACCGGTAGCCGAGATAGCGGCTGGTGGTTCGAAAGATGAGGGACCGGCTCAGCCGGCCCCTCGCGCGAGCGTGGTGCGCCCGGCAGGATTCGAACCTGCGACCTTTTGCTCCGGAGGCAAACGCTCTATCCTCTGAGCTACGGGCGCGTCGTGGCTTTGCTCACCAACTATAGCATGCCTCTTTTCTCGCCCGCAAGGTTGACGAGGACCGGCGGGTAAGGTATACTGGGCTTTTGCTGAGGGGTGGCGCTCACGCATGCGGATGCCTCAACGATTGCAGACTCAGCGTCTGACACGCCAGAGGCTCGGGTTCGAAACCCTGTGCCTCCTGGCGCGCTTTGCTGTTTCTCGTCCCCAGCGCGGTGGCTGGGGCATACTCGACAACGATCCCCCAGGATGGGATGAGTTGGCCTCCTAAGCACAGTCCGGCCAAGGTGGCACTTTGGCACGGCGCTTGGTCTCTCGTTAGTCAGTAAAGGAGCGGTGCATGGCCGTGACGACGAGCGGCACACGTGCCTCGGCGGTGGGGTCCCGCCAGGTTCGGTCGAACCTCGGGATCGACCGCGTCTCCTTCTCCCGCATTCCCACTGTGCTCGAGATGCCGAACCTGATCGAGTTGCAGCTTCGCTCCTTCGAGTGGTTCAAGACCGAGGGGATGCGCGAGCTACTCGAGGAAATCTCGCCGGTTATCGACTACAACGGTAAGCTCGAGCTGCACTTCCTCAAGCACTGGTTCGAACCGCCCCGGTACTCGGTGGAGCTCTGCCGCGATCGGGACATGACCTATGCGGCTCCGCTCTATTTCCGCGTTCGGCTGGTCATCCGCGATACCGGTGAGGTCAAGGAGAGCGATGTCTACGTCGACGACTTCCCGATGATGACCGAGACCGGCACCTTCGTCATCAACGGGGCGGAGCGGGTCGTGGTCTCGCAGCTCGTACGCTCTCCGGGGGCGTATTTCGAACTCGTCGACGATCCGGCTACCGGGCGCCAGCTCTGCACCGCAAAGCTGATCCCCAGCCGTGGCGCCTGGCTCGAGTTCGAGACTTCGAATCGTGACGCGCTCTTCGTGAAGGTCGATCGCAAGCGGAAGCTGCCGGTCACGGTGTTGCTCCGGGCCGTCGGCTACGGCCGAGACGAGGATCTCTACGAGCTCTTCGCCGACGTCGACACCGACCCCGACCATCGCTACATTGCCGCCACCATCGAGCGGGACAAGACCAAGTCGGTCGAAGATGCGCAGATGGAGCTCTACCGGAACCTCCGGCCGGGCGATCCGCCGACCCGGGAGAATGCGGCCTCGCTGATCGACCGGCTCTTCTTCAATCCACGGACCTATGATCTGGCGAAGGTCGGCCGCTATAAGCTGAACAAGCGGCTCGGCGTGCACGCTGACCCGGCGACCCGGGTGTTGACGCCCGAGGATCTTGTCGCGCTCGTCAAGACGATGATCAGGGTCAACCGCGGCCTCGATCACGCCGACGACATCGACCATCTGGGCAACCGCCGGGTCCGGACGGTCGGCGAGCTGATCCAGATGCATCTGCGCACTGGCCTGCAGCGGCTCGAGCGCGGCATTCGCGAGCGGATGACGATTCAGGACATCGAGACGGTAACGCCCAACGGGCTCATCAGCAGCACCCGGCCGGTGCGCGCGGCCATTCGCGAGTTCTTCGGCGGGAGCCAGCTCTCGCAATTTATGGACCAGACGAACCCGCTGGCTGAGTTGACGCACAAGCGGCGCCTCTCTGCCCTGGGTCCGGGTGGGCTCAACCGCGAGCGGGCCGGCTTCGATGTCCGGGACGTGCACGACTCGCACTACGGGCGCATTTGCCCGATCGAGACGCCGGAAGGGCCGAACATCGGTCTGATCGGCTCGCTGGCGACGTACGCGCGGGTGAACGAGTACGGGTTCATCACCACGCCCTACCGGCGGGTCTACCGCGTCTTGGAGCTGCCAGCCCAGGCCGAGGCCTTGCTCGGTCAGGTCACGCGTCTGGATGTGACGGATCCGGCGAGCGGGGATGTTATCGTACCGGCCGGCACGGTCATCGATGAGCCGGCGCGGCGGCGCCTGCTCGATGCGGGCGTCAGCCAGGTACCGATCGTGCCGTTCGTCAGCGACGAGATCGAATACCTGACGGCGGACCAGGAAGAACACTTCACCATCGCCCAGGCGAATACGCCGCTGGACGAGGGGATGCGGTTCGCCGAGACGCGGATCGAGGCGCGACGAGCCGGGCAGTTCGTGCTCGAGAGCCCGGAGCGGATCGACTTCATGGACGTTTCGCCCAAGCAGGTCGTCTCGGTAGCCGCGTCGCTGATCCCGTTCCTGGAGCACGACGACGCGAACCGGGCACTGATGGGCGCGAATATGCAGCGGCAGGCGGTGCCGCTCCTCAGGCCGCGGGCGCCGATCGTCGGAACTGGCGTGGAGTACCAGGCCGCGCGGGACTCTGGGCAGGTGGTCGTGGCCCAGGCTGGGGGCATCGTGACCTCCGTGACGGCCCGGCGCATCGTGATCCGTGAGGACGACGGCAACGAGCGGGTCTACAACTTGCGGAAGTTCGTTCGCTCGAACCAGGACACCTGCATCAACCAGCGGCCGATCGTGCACAAGGGCCAGCGAGTGGAGGCGGGCGACATTATCGCCGACAGCTCCAGTACCGAGAACGGTGAACTGGCGCTCGGGCAGAACGTGCTCGTTGCGTTCATGTCCTGGGAAGGCGGGAACTTCGAGGACGCGGTGCTCATCAGCGAGCGCCTGGTGCGCGAGGATGTGTTTACCTCGATCCATATCGAGAAATACGAAGTGGAGGCGCGCGATACCAAGCTCGGCCCCGAGGAGATCACGCGGGATATCCCGAATGTCGGCGAAGACAGCCTGCGTGACCTGGACGCCGACGGGATCATCCGGATCGGCGCCGAAGTCCGCCCGAACGACATCCTCGTGGGCAAGGTCACGCCGCGGGGCGAGACCGAGCTATCGGCCGAGGAGCGGCTGCTGCGCGCGATCTTCGGTGAGAAGTCGCGCGAGGTGAAGGACACCAGCCTGCGGGTGCCGCACGGCGTGCACGGGATCGTCATCGATGTGAAGCGCTTCCGCCGTGACGAGGCGAACGAGTACGAGCTCCCGGCGGGCGTAAACGAGATGGTCCGCGTGCTGATCGCTCAGAAGCGGAAGATCTCCGAGGGCGACAAAATGGCTGGGCGGCACGGCAACAAGGGGGTCGTCTCGCGGATCGTGCCGATCGAGGACATGCCGTATCTGCCCGACGGGACGCCGGTCGACATCATTCTGAACCCGATCGGTGTGCCGTCGCGTATGAATCTGGGGCAGATCCTGGAGACTCATCTGGGCTGGGCGGCCCACGAGCTGGGAATCAAGATCGCCAGCCCGGTGTTCGACGGGGCGAAGGAAGAGGAGGTTCGCGCGCTCCTGGCGAAGGCTGGCCTGCCGCTCGATGGCAAGGTCGAGCTGTACGATGGGCGCACTGGCGAGAAGTTCGATCGCCCGGTGACCGTCGGCTACATCTATATGATGAAGCTGGTCCACCTCGTGGAGGACAAGATCCACGCGCGCTCGACTGGCCCGTACTCGCTGGTTACCCAGCAGCCTCTGGGCGGGAAGGCGCAGTTCGGCGGGCAGCGCTTCGGTGAGATGGAGGTGTGGGCACTCGAGGCTTATGGCGCGGCCCATACCCTGCAAGAGATGCTGACCGTCAAGTCGGACGATGTCGTGGGCCGGGTCAAGACCTACGAGGCGATCGTCAAGGGTGAGGCGATTGTCGAGGCTGGCGTGCCGGAGTCGTTCAAGGTGCTGGTCAAGGAGTTGCGCAGCCTGGGTCTCTCTGTCGAGGTGATCAACGAGGACGAGGAGCCGATCGAATTTGCCGAGGATACCTCGCGGGAGATCCCGTCGCATCTGGATCGGATCAACCTGAGCGGCTTCGAGCGCACGGAAGATTGAGGGCGATACGCGAGCGTTCCAAACCGGTGAGGAAGGCGCATGAGCACAGCAGTGCGACAGCGTGAGAGTCAGAAGACGCTTGACGTCAACAACTTCGATGCGATCAGGATCGGCCTGGCCTCGCCAGAGGCCATCCGGAGCTGGTCATACGGCGAGGTGACCAAGCCGGAGACGATCAACTACCGGACGCTGAAGCCCGAGCACGGCGGCCTCTTCTGCGAGCGCATCTTCGGGCCGACCAAGGATTGGGAGTGTTACTGCGGCAAGTATCGCCGGGTCCGCTACGCCGGCACGATCTGCGACAAGTGCGGCGTGGAGGTGACGCGCTCCAAGGTCCGCCGCGAGCGGATGGGACACATCGAGCTCGCGGCGCCGGTGGCGCATATCTGGTACGTAAAGGGCACGCCGAGCCGGTTGGGCCTCTTGCTCGACGTGACGCCACGGAACCTGGAGCGCGTGCTCTACTTCGCCTCGTACCTGATCACGTCGGTCGACGAGGAGAAGAAGCGCCAGCTCATCGAGAGCGTGCATCAGGAGCTCGCCGCGGAGCTGGAGGAACTCGACCGCCGGTACGAGGAACAGCGACGCGAGCTCGAGGCGAGCCGCGAGCTTGAAGTTTCGAGCCTGCGAGAGGGCGCCGATAGCCTCGAGCAGCGTGCCCGGGAGCGCCGGGAGCAGGAGCTGGCCGTGGCGCGGGCAGAGGCAGCGGCCTTGCGAGAGCGGCTGCAGTCGTCCCAGGGCCAGGTTGCGGAGACAGACCTGGAGTTCCGAGGCCAGGTCATCGCCCGCACGGGGGAGACCATCACCGAGAACCACCTGGTGATCCTCGAGGAAGCGGAGCAGCAGGCGATCCGGGAGATCGATGAGGCCATCGAGCGCGAGGTCGCCGGCAACAGGACGCTGGCCGAGGCCGAGCAAGAGCACGTGCAGTCGCGAGCGATCGACCAGCTTCGCAAGCTCGAGCAGCAGATCGAGCAGCAGAAGGCGGACCTGCGGAGCGAGGCCGAGGAGATCGTCCGGCAGATCTCCGATATCCGGCCGATGCAGGTCATCACGGAGCAACAGTACCGGGAGCTGTCCGAGCTCGCGCCGGGCGCGTTCGAAGCGCGGATGGGCGCCGAGGCGGTCTACGACGTCGTCTCCAAGATGAATCTGGATGAGCTCTCCAAGCAGCTTCGCTCCGAGCTGCAGAACGCGACCGGACAGCGACACAAGAAGATCGCGAAGCGTCTCCGGCTGATCGAGGCCCTGCGCAAGAGCGGGAATCGCCCGGAGTGGATGATCCTGACCGTGTTGCCGGTCATTCCGCCGGATCTGCGGCCGATGGTGCAGCTCGATGGTGGCCGCTTCGCCACCTCGGACCTGAACGATCTGTACCGGCGGGTCATCAACCGCAACAACCGGCTCAAGCGGCTGATCGAGCTCGGCGCGCCGGAGATCATCGTCCGCAACGAGAAGCGGATGTTGCAGGAGGCCGTGGATGCGCTGATCGATAACGGTCGGCGTGGCCGGGTCGTGTCCGGGAGCAGCAAGCACAAGCTCAAGAGCCTCTCGGACATGCTCAAGGGCAAGCAGGGACGTTTCCGCCAGAACCTGCTCGGGAAGCGCGTGGACTATTCCGGCCGCTCGGTGATCGTCGTGGGCCCAGACCTCCGACTCGATGAGTGCGGCCTCCCCAAGCGGATGGCGCTGGAGCTCTTCAAGCCGTTCGTCATGCAGCGGCTCGTGGCTCATGGGCACGCGCACAACATCAAGGCTGCCAAGCGGTTGGTGGAGCGCGTGGATCCGCGCGTGTGGGATGTGCTCGAGGAGGTTATCCAGAACTACCTCGTGCTGCTCAACCGAGCGCCGACGTTGCACCGGCTGGGCATCCAGGCCTTCAAGGTGAAGTTGATCGAGGGCTCGGCAATCCAGTTGCATCCGCTGGTCTGCGCGGCGTTCAACGCGGACTTCGATGGCGACCAGATGGCCGTGCACGTGCCCCTCTCGGCGGAGGCGCAGCGCGAGGCGCGAGAGCGCATGCTCTCCACGCGCAACCTCCTCGACCCGTCCGACGGCGAACCGGTGATCGCGCCGACGCTGGACATCGTGCTCGGTTGTTATGCGATGACACTGCCGGATCCGGACGCGCGAGGCGCGGGCAAGGTCTTCGCCAGCCCGCACGAGGTGGTGCTGGCGTACCAGGCTGGGTTGGTGGACTTGCAGGCACCGGTGAAGGTCCGCATCGATCGTGACGGCCACGGGCCGGAACTGATCGACACGACGGTGGGGCGGGTTTTGCTCAACGAGGAGATCCCGCCGGCGCTCGGCTTCTGGAACGAGACGATGGACCGGAAGGCGCTGCGGCGGTTGATCGCAGCCTGCTACAAGCAGCTCGGCCCGGAGGAGACGGCCCGGCTGGCTGACCGGATCAAGGATATCGGCTTCCACTACGCGACCAAGGGCGGGTTGACGATCGGTCTTACCGATGTGCACATCCCGCCGGAGAAGGCCGAGATCATCCAGCGAGCCGAGCAGCGAGTGGCCGAAGTCGAGCGGCAGTACCGGCGCGGTCTCATCACAGATTCTGAGCGGCACCGCGAGGTGGTGACCATCTGGAACGAGGCGCGCGACGAGCTGGCCCAGGTCGTGGAGCGCAGCCTGGGTGAGAACAACTCGCTCTACATGATGAGTAAGTCCGGCGCCAAGGGTAACATCAACCAGATCAACCAGATGGCCGGTATGCGCGGGCTGATGCTCGACCCACGCGGGAACATCATCGAGCTGCCGATCCGCTCGAACTTCCGCGAGGGGCTCTCGGTGCTCGAGTACTTCATCTCCACGCACGGGGCCCGGAAGGGGTTGGCTGATACCGCCTTGCGGACGGCTGACTCTGGCTACCTTACGCGGCGGCTGGTGGACGTGGCGCAAGACGTCATCGTGACGGTCGATGATTGCGGCACCGAGGAGGGCATGTGGGTGCGGCTGGCCGATATGCCCGATCGGGAGTCGTTCGCCGGCCGCGTGGTCGGCCGGGTAGCTGCCTTGCCCGTCGCGGACCCGAACACCGGCGAGGTCCTGGTAGAACGTAACCAGGAACTCCGGGAGGAGACCGTTGACGACCTCCTGGCCCGTGGGGTCGATGCCGTCATGATTCGTACGCCGCTCTACTGCGCGGCCGACTACGGCGTGTGCCGGCTGTGCTACGGGCGCAATCTGGCAACCGGCGAGCTGGTCGAGCTGGGCGAGGCGGTCGGCATTATCGCGGCGCAGAGCATCGGTGAGCCCGGAACGCAGCTCACCATGCGGACGTTCCACACCGGAGGCGTGGCTGGCGAGGACATCACGACTGGTCTGCCGCGCGTCGAGGAGCTCTTCGAGGCGCGCGAGCCGAAGGGCAAGGCGGTGCTGGCGCGTAACGACGGTATCGTCCACATCGTGGAGGATGACCAGGGACGCAAGGCGATTGTTAGCTCCGAGCGCATCGTGACCGAGGAGCATCGCATTCCGGCGGGGTACCAGCTCCTAGTTGGGGACGGCTCCGAGGTGACGGTCGGTCAGGTTCTTGCGTCTGCTAACGGTACCGGTGGGGAGCCGGTGGTCGCGACGATGGCTGGCCAGGTCTTCGTGGATGGCGATTCGCTCGTCATCCGGCGCGAGGAGCAGGAGTCGGTCGAGTACGCCATCCCGGCGGCGGCCCACCTGCTGGTCGCCGAGGGTGAACGGGTCACGGCCGGTACGCCCTTGACCGACGGCAGCCTGAGCCCGGAGGAGCTGCTCGACACGCTCGGCCGGGACACCGTGCAGCGCTACATCCTGGACGAGGTGCAGAAGGTCTACAAGTCGCAGGGTGTGGTGACGAACGACCGCCACATCGAGATCATCATCCGGCAGATGCTGCGCAAAGTGGCAGTGACAGACCCTGGTGACACCGACCTGCTGGTCGGAGAGATGCTCGACCGGACCCAGCTCCTGAAGCTCAACGAGGAGATCGTGACCCAGGGCGGCGTTCCGGCTACCGCGCAGCAGGTGCTGCTGGGGATCACGAAGGCGTCACTGGCCACGGAGAGCTTCCTGTCGGCTGCGTCCTTCCAGGAGACGACGCGGGTGCTGACCGAGGCGGCGATCCAGGGCAAGATCGACTACCTGCGTGGCCTGAAGGAGAACGTCATCATCGGGAAGCTGATCCCGGCTGGCTCGGGCTTCTGGGAGCGCAAGAAGAAGCGCGACGCCGCGGCGCTCAGCGTCCTGGACGAGGTCATGCTCCGGGCCGTTGCCGGCGAGGGCCGGTTGCCGGAGGCGGCCGAAGAGTTGCCGTCGCTGTCGCCGGACAGCATTGAGCCGTTGGATCGCTCGACCGACTCGGCTCCGCCCGAGTCGACGGAGCAGACGCAGTGGGATCTGACGGCGGAGGGCATGGAGGACCTCGGCGATGCGGATCAGGGCGAGGACCTGGGCCAGGAACGGAGCCCAGGTGCCGAGTGAGTTGATCCCGCGTGTGGGTGAGCCTCACAGCTCTTCTGGTAGTTGACGCTGGGCCGAACGACTGGTAAACTTCACCCTTGTGACCCGCGAGGGTCACAAGGGTGAAGTCTTGTTCGGAACAGTCCTGGCGATCGTTGCCTGGACGGGAGAGAGACGTGCCGACGATCAATCAGCTCGTGCGCAAGGGCCGCGAGAAGCCGCGCAAGAAGCCGAAGGCACCGGCGCTGCGGTTCATCAACAGCCGCGTGGGCCGGAATGCCGGGCGGCTTCGCGCGGTGCCGAAGGGGTCGCCGCAGAAGCGCGGGGTCTGCACTCAGGTGCGGACGATGACGCCCAAGAAGCCGAACTCTGCGCTGCGGAAGATTGCTCGCGTGCGGCTCACGAATGGTCTCGAGGTGACGGCGTACATCCCCGGTGAAGGGCATAACTTGCAGGAGCATTCGGTTGTGCTCATCCGGGGCGGGCGCGTCAAGGACCTGCCTGGCGTCCGGTATCACATCATCCGCGGTGCACTCGACGCCCGTGGGGTGGAGAACCGCAAACGGGGCCGGTCCAAGTACGGGACCAAGAAGAGCTAGGCTGGGCGCCGGGGCGGCGACCCGTCGCGGCGCTGACCGGTCGTCAGGTACGGAAAGCGGGCTCACGACGTAACATCTCGTGCTGGCCGCTTTTTCGTGTCCCTCTCGGAGGGCAAAGCAGGCGGCAGGCCACGCTGAACCGAAGGCGTCGACAGGGAGGCGAGGAACGGATGCCGAGGCGAGCGAAGATCGAGCGGCGGGCAATTCCACCTGATCCGCGTTATGGCAGCGAGCTCTTGCAGCGCTTCATCAACAAGGTCATGCAGCGGGGCAAGAAATCGCTGGCCGAGCGCATCGTCTACGATGCGCTGGACATCGTGGCCAGCCGAACGGGCCAGCATCCGCTGGATGTCTTCCAGCGCGCGGTTCAGAATGCCATGCCGCTGCTCGAGGTGAAGCCCCGGCGAGTCGGCGGAGCGACCTACCAGGTGCCGGTACAGGTGGAGCCGCACCGGCGGGTCTCCCTGGCGATGCGTTGGCTGATCTCATCGGCTCGCGCGCGCTCGGGCAAGACGATGTCCGAGAAGCTCGCGGCTGAGTTGATCGATGCGGCAAACAACACCGGCGCGACCATCAAGCGCCGGGACGACACGCACCGGATGGCTGAGGCGAACCGTGCCTTCGCGCACTATCGCTGGTAACGCCGGAGCGTGGTAGACGAGCTTGAAGAGTAACGAGGGGAACTTCGGGACAAAGCATGAGTACGGTACAAGCACAGGTCACTGATGCCAGGCGCGTGATCTTGCAGCGCACGCGGAACATCGGCATTATCGCCCATATCGACGCTGGCAAGACGACCACGACCGAGCGCATCCTCTTCTACACCGGCCGGGTCCATCGACCGGGCGAGGTACATGAGGGCTCGGCGACGATGGACTGGATGGTTCAGGAGCGGGAGCGCGGAATCACGATCACAGCCGCGGCGACCACCTGCTTCTGGCGG
>Ga0101941_1001600_pt1 | contig 14760 bp, 16 predicted proteins | sample DewCreD2012metaG_3_FD_75242 | JGI IMG/M metagenome (GOLD analysis project Ga0101941, IMG submission 75242) | Hot spring sediment bacterial and archeal communities from British Columbia, Canada, to study Microbial Dark Matter (Phase II) - Dewar... ...
CATATTACTAAATCTGAAAGTAGAATTATAAAATTTATTTTAGCATCTTCCATTATTCAAACGATTTTTATCATTTCAGCAGTTTTGACAATTATTTTTATGAATAAGCCTTAAAAATAGGCTTAATTTCAGAATTACTATACAACGCAAAAATACGTTGCTTTGCCCAATAAAAAGCCTTATTTTTAGGGTGGGTGGACACAGCACTTATTTTATCCCTTAAAATTTCAAAATTATGAAATATCTTTGGGTGATTTTTTTCTTAGGTTTGACATTTTGTTCAAAATACCCTTATGGTTCATCTGATAGTTGTTATGATATAAATTTTAGTTATTTTGTTTCTACAAGCCCAACTGATTCGTCTTACAATGCAAGAGCAAAAAATGTTATTGTTAAGGTTATTGATAGCAAAAATAAAGTTCTTTCAGATACTACTGATACACTTGGCAGGTTTAATATAATTGGTAATTTATGCTTTCCATATCGTGGAAGAGTTGAAACCTTAGACGGGACAAAGTCTATTGAAATGCCTTCAAGTGCCTCAGAAATAGACGGGTGTAAAAAGTGTCATTATCCGGGTGGTCCAGCTGGTGCGTATATTTACTTGTTGCCATGATGTTTCTTTTGTTTTTAGATGTTTTTGAGATTATTAATCAGAAGTCAAAAATAATTTTTTGGACAAATGCTACTTTTCATAAGGTAATTGGTAGAGCAGAAGAAATATATTCAACTATAAAATACGATAGTAATTCAATAGGAGGTTATATAAAAGTTCTATCAAAATCACTAAAAACGGATAATGCTGTTAGAGATGCTCAAATATATAGGACTATAAATGCTGATAAGTATGAATTCATAGAGTTTATTCCAGAAAGTATTAGGAACGATTTGATATTTGGTAAATTTAAACTTTCTGGTCATGAGAAAAATATATCAGTTCCTATTTCATTAAAGTTTAATGAGAATAATGCTTATGTAAATGGTTCATTCTTTATATTGCTTTCCGAATTTAAATTAAAAAGACCATCTTTTGTACTTCTTCAAGTTTCAGATACAATTTACATAGAATTCAATTTAATTTACCAAAGAAAATAAATTTATGAAGATGATAGTAATTGACATCTTTTAATTCCTATTTCAAGTCTTCCAGACATTTTATAGGCCTTAGCAGTTATTTTGTAATTTTGAGAACCTGATATAACCTCAACTTTTTTAAATTCTGGTGAATTTAAAACGACAACGAAATAATTATCGGATTTAGCTGGAGTAAATGAAAAATTACCATAACCTGAAATAAAAATTTTATATCCATTTATTCCATTCCCTGATTTAAATAAACTCAAAAACTTTTCAAAATCACTTCTTGAATTATTTAAAGGATTTAGGAAAATTGAACCCATACTTATACTCATAAGACCACCAGCATTTGTAATATATATCATAGCATTTGAGTTTTTAAACAAATCTTCTTCCAAGGTTAATTTACCTGTTATTGTATCATTTTCATCTAAAAAGAATGGACCTACTGAAAAGGTTTTGACATATTTTGAATAATCTAGGTCAGGTTTTAAGTCAGTAATTTCAAAACCATCAAGCTTGAAATTATAACTTTTTACAAAATCTGTATTACATTGAAAGACATTGTTTTTTTTCTCTTTATCTTGAACATTTGGTAAATTAGTTTTAACTTCACTTATATTAGTGTCTTTATAGGCTTTCTTTTCTCTTTCTTTACTTAATTGTAAAATTGTAGTTTCCTTCTTTTGATTAGTATCCGGAATTTTTACTAAAACCGTTTCTTTTTTAACAATAACTTTTGTTTCTTGATTACTTAAATTAGTTTTAGGTTTTTTATTTAGATTCAAAAATGTAAAAAATGATGCTGCTAAAACAATAGAAACAATTGAAGATAATAAAATAATTCTTGGTAGTGGGTTTTCTTTTATTTGAACAATATCAGGAGCATTTTCGTACTTCTTTAATTCAGCCTCAGATAAGCTTCTGGCAATTACAGAGCCTTTTTTCCAAACCTTAAGTCTTTCAAGTTCTTTTGGTGTATAATCCCATGTACTATCTACGTCCTTTATTTTTCCTTTTACAAGAACAACCCTAACAACACCACCTTCAGGTCCCGTAAAAATTAACCTACCTGTATATTTCTTTTTTATAGCATCTTTCAAGAATTTTTCAAAATCTACTACATTTGACATAAGACTAAAATCCAAAATGTAGTGAAAACGCTAAAAAGCCAAAACTATTAAAATAATAATAATATCTTGTCATAATCTCAAGATTTGGTATGTAAAACAAAGAAATTCCACCTCCTATTCTGCTTTGATTATTTTCGCTTGAAAAATCATAAGAAAGGACAGCATGGATACCCCTTTTGAAAATATACCTTAAAATAGTTGTTAAAACATTAAAATTAGGATATTTTGAGTATTCCAGAATGGTTGAAATTTTGTTAGTCAAACCAAATCCTCCATATCCTCCAAAAACATAGTTATTCTCATCTTTGTAAATACCTGTTAATCCCAAAAGAACATTATATCTTTCTTTAAGATGAAAAATTCTGAAATTGTTCGTTGTAATAATTTGATTTTGCGATAAGTATAGTGGGAAATTTCCCCAGCTATTCATAATGCTAAATGAAATTTGATAAGTTTCATAAGCATAACCAATTTCAAATCCTCCAGTTTCAAAGCTATTGAAATATCTATCAATAATTCTATTGTCAAGATAATCTCTTGTAAAATATGTATGGTCCTCATATCTTAACCCATAGTTAGGAAGAAATAAACCTCCTTTTATATATGTGTTCAAAAAGAATATATTCCAAAGAACAGCAAAAGCTTCATATAATCCTCTTAAACCTAATTTTGCATAAATATCAATTGAACTTGTTGGTTTGTAATTTATATACAAATTTGTTTGCATAGGGAATATATATGAACTATCTCTAATTCTTAGGTAAAAAATCCTAACATCTGAACCATAAAAAACAGAATTATTTATTTTGTATTCAATTAAATCTTCTTTTTTCTTATTATATATTGGAAGATAAATTTGCTGTTGCCCCCAACCATTTTCGTTTCTTAAACCCGAACCCTGGGTATTAAAATGACAACTAATACAAGCAACACCATATATTGTCGTAAATTCAGGAAGTGATAGAACTACAATTAACATAGTTAATTAGAGTATTCCTCCTAATAATCCTGTAAATACTGTATCGTGCAAACCAGAGAAGCTACCTGATAGTATAAGAACATCTTCCTGAAGTATAGCAGTTGCTGAACCACTTCCTGTAGCACCTTGGCAAGGTTGAGGAACTTCGTTTTGTGGAGAAAGTGTTGCTTTGAATACACTATATGGTTTAGATGGTTGGGTTGTACTTGACTCTTTGCTACATGAAATGATAGCCAGCGCAGAGATCAACAAAATTAACGTTCTCATAGCTTAACCTCCTTCTATCATTAAAATTTATTTGGGAATTGCTTTGCTATAGCATCTACAATAGCATCACTTATTGTATAAATATGTTTTACCATTGCCTCCCAAATAGGATTAGCAGAACTTAAAAATGTTGCTATTTCTTCTGCATTTTTATTTAGCTTGTCAACAGCCATTTGTTTCTCCTTATCACTTTTGGCATTAAGATAATCCTTTATAGCAGAGTAATGACCAGCAAATAGATTGAAAAGTTTATCACCTGCCTCTTTGCCTTAGAAAGGAACAATAGCTTCACCCAGAGCTTTGGCATTTTCAACAGCTTTCTTATCTGCTATCTCTGTAAATTTCTTATCACCAAATTTAGTAGCAATAACGAGATTCCTTACCCAATATATATGATGAACATAGAGATCTCTTAGTGCAAGCTTGGTCTCATAAACTTTTTGAGGAGTTTGAGCGTAACCCAATCCCAAAAACATTAAAATGAAAAAAATAACTAAACGCATAGCTAAAATTTTAAAGCATATTTCCCACCCACCCTGCCTTGTCCAATAATTCTAAAATTATTTATTTTACTTATGTTTTCCCCACCCACCCTGAAATTAAGCCTTCGGCTTATAAATACCCGTTTTTCGGCATCAGGGGGGCTTTGCCCCCCATTAAAACCCCCCATAAAACTAATAAATTTAAAAAATTTTTATAACTTATTGACTATCAAAAACTTAACATTATTTATTGGACAAAGTAACCCACCCTAAAACTTTGCTTTGGGAGGCATTGCCATCAAATCCTTTAAAATTTTCAATTATGGCAGTTATCCCGGAGGAAAGAAAAGCTTTAAAAGAATTAAAAATTGAGATTGAAAAAAATAAGATTTTGGAAAATGAGGATAAGGTTGCACTTGAATTCCAAAAATTTGTAGAAATTCCTGGATTTAGAAAGGGTAAAGCTCCTATTTCCTTAATAAAACAAAAGTATAGCAGTGCTATAAAAGAAGAAGCATTAAAAAGTGTAATAAAAGAAAAAATTAAGGAGTTAAAAAAAGAATATGAAATTATTTCTGATGTTGAAGTTAAAGATATTTCTGAAAGTAATGATATTTATGAAGTTTTAATTGAATTTGAAGTTATTCCAAATGTAGAAATACCAGATTTAGCAAATATAGAGGTTGAAAAGAAAATTTATAAAGTTTCAGATATTGATGTTGCGGAATATATAGAGGAATTAAGGAAAGAATTCGCACAAGAAGAAAAAGTTGAAGAAAATAGAGAAATTCAAGAAGATGATATTATATTAGCTCAAATGGAAGATTACGATAAAGATGGGAATTTATTATCAAGGGAAGAAGTTTATATTGAATATATGAAAGATGAGCTTGATGAGAGATTGTACAGTGCGCTTATAAATAAAAAAGTTGGTGATAGTGTTGAAATAAAATTTGATGATGGAACAAAACAAGTTTTTAAAATAATTGAAATAAGAGTTAGAAAACTTCCAGAATTAAATGATGAATTTGCTCAAATGAATGGTTACTTAGACCTTGAAGAAATGAAACAAAAAATTAGAGAACAACTTGAAAATGAAGCAAAGATAAGAAGCGAATTTGAATATGAAAGTCAGATTATTGATAAAATATATGAAATTTATCCATTTGAACCACCAAGAAAACTTGTTATAAATGCTTATCAAGACTTAATAAAAAATATAGAATTACCAAAGTTTGAAAATGAAAATGAAAAAAAGGCGTTTCAAGAACAGGTTTTGAATTTTGCTTATAAATCAGTTATAAGAGATTTAATTTTAAAAAAAATTGTAAAAGAAAGAAATGTAGAAGTGAATGATGATGAAATTTTGGAATATTTGAAAATGAGAGGTGAGGAAAATCCACAAGAATATCTAAATAAGAGTAAAGTAAGGGGACAATATGAAAGCTTAAAAGAAGCAGCAAAAATTAATAAAGCTCTTGATTATGTAAAAAGTGTAGTAAAGACAAAAGTTATTGTTGAATGATTTTTCTTTTATCATTAAGTTTAGATTCTCTAATAAATGAACTTGAAAATGAAGGGACAACTATTTCATTTATATTTTACGATTTAAAAAACGATAGCACTATTGCTCAATATTATCCAAATAGAAGACTTCCACCTGCGTCAATTCAAAAAGTTATTACAACATTTACAGCATTAAAAGTATTCAAAAAAAATTTCTCATTTAAAACCTATTTTTTTAGGTTTAAAGATGAGCTTTATGTATTTCCTAATGGAGATCCACTCTTAAAAGATAGTGATTTGGATGTGATTTCAAAGAAAATTTACGAATTAGGTTATAGAAAATTTTCAAAGCTTTATTATGATGATAGTTATTTTACGAAAAGTAAGTATCCGAAAGGTTGGTTTTGGGATGAATTAGATGAATCTTATGCACCACCAATAAGACCACTTGTTTTAAATGAAGGAATTTTTACATTAACTTATAAATTTGCTCCAAAACATAATTTTAATAATCTCTATGTTAAACTTATAAAATCAAATGTATTAAAATATGAAATTATTAGTGATACAATTTTGGTTTATGGCGATTTTAATAGAAGTTCAAGCTTGACATTTCCTCAAAAAGAACCAGAACAATTTTTCTTATGGTCGTTAAAAAATGCCCTTTATAAAAATAATGTTATTGTTGATAGTGTATCTGGTTTTAAGGAGCTTCCTAATGATGCTATTTTAATTTATACTTATGAATCTAAACCATTGGATAGTATATTAAAATATATGAATTTGGAAAGCTCAAATTTAATAGCGGAAATGATTTTGAGAAGTATTGGAGCTTTGATTTATTCAAGGGGTGATTGGGAAAATTCAATAAGAGCTTTAAAGAGGATATTATATCTTGAAAGTGTTGATACGAATTTTATTATGTACGATGGTAGTGGTCTTTCAAGATATAACTTGATTTCTCCAAAGACATTTATACAGATTTATAAAAGTGCTTATAAAGATGAAAGCTTTTTTAAGGATTTTTTAAATGTTCTTGTTGAGCCAGGCGAGGGAACATTAAAGGATAGATTAAAACAACTTAAAGGAAGATTAAAAGCAAAAACAGGCACATTAAGAAATACAGTTTCTTTGACAGGTGTTATTGATGAAAGAATAGCTTTTTGTATAATTATTTATGGATTTAATAATAATCCTCAAAAATATAGAAATATAATTGATAATCTTGTCTTGATGCTCGGGGCGGGACTTGAACCCGCAAGCCCTAATGGGCAGTAGGTTCTGAACCTACCGCGTTTCCCAATTTCGCCACCCGAGCAACTTTAAAATTTTAAAGTTGGTAAGAGTTCGCTTTGCACCATCACCAACGGGATATTTACATGTAGGTGGTGCTAGAACAGCTATTTATAACTTTCTTTTTGCTAAACATAATAATGGAAAATTTTTATTAAGAATTGAAGATACTGATAGAGAAAGAAGTTCTGAGGAATTTGTAATTGATATTGTTGAAGGACTTAAATGGCTTGGAATTGTTCCTGATGAAGAAATTGTTTATCAATCAAAAAGATTAGAAATATATAAAGAATTTGCTTATAAATTAATAGAAAAAAATAAAGCTTATTTTGATTATTATAATGCTGATGAATGGGAAGAAATTAGAAAAAAATTTATTCCTGAAAACTTACCACCAAATCAAAAGAAACATCTTGAAAGAGAATTAATTTTAGAACCACCAAATGGCTATAAAAGTATAAAAAATAGAAAAGAAGGAGCTATTAGGTTATTTGTTGAGGATGGAATAAATATAATTTTTAATGATAAAATTAGAGGTAAAATTGAAATTTTAAGTGATTATATAAATGACATTGTTATTTTGAGAAGTGATGGAACACCTACTTATAATTTTGCAGTGGTAATTGATGATTATTTTATGGGAATAACTGATATTATAAGAGGAGATGACCATATTTCAAATACTCCAAAACAAATTTTAATATATAAAGCCTTTGATTGGGAAATTCCTAATTTTGCTCATCTACCTATGATACTTGGACCTGATAAGAAAAAATTATCAAAGAGGCATGGTGCTTTAAGTGTTATTGAATATAAAAAAATGGGTATATTATCATCAGCTTTATTTAACTTTTTAGCTCTTCTTGGATGGTCACCAAAGGATAATCGTGAAATAATAAGTATAGAAGAAATGATAAGAATTTTTAGAATTGAAGATGTAAATACTTCCCCTGCTGTTTTTGATATAAACAAATTACTATGGATGAATAGTGAGTATATTAAAATGAAAGAAGATAAAGAAATTTTACAACTTTTAAAGGAAATAAATAATAATTATGAAGATGAGAAGTTGTTGAAGTGTATAAAACTTCTTAAAACGAGGGTTAAAACACTTGTTGAATTTTTTGAATATGGTGATTATTTCTTAAAAGAAATTTATAAAATTGATGAAAAGGCATTTAAAGAATTAATAAATGAGAACTCAATAAATTATTTGAAAATTTTATATGAAAGATATAAAAATGTTTTGGATTGGGAAAAAGGAATTTTAGAAAAAATTTTAAGAGATTTGGCAGATGAGTTAAATATAAAACCTGCTCATATTATTCATCCTTTAAGAGTTGTTCTAACAGGCAAAACCGTAGGACCAAGTTTATTTGAATTGATTGAAGAATTAGGTAGGGATGTTGTTTTGAAAAGAATTGAAAAAGTTATAATACCTTAATTTTATTTCTCTTTATAAACAATTTTTGATGTTATTATTCCAATCTCAAAAATAATGATAAGTGGAATTGCTAAAAGTAACATACTGAAAGTATCAACAGTTGGAGTTATTATGGCAGAAGCTACAAAAATTAAGAAAATAATAATTTTTCTATTTTTTGAATAAAATTTTGGATTTATAAGTTTAAAAGCGGAGAGAATTGTCATAATAATTGGTATTTGAAATAAAAAACCAAATGATAATGTCATAAATAATAGAAAATTAAGATACTCATTAGCTCTAATTAATGCTTTTAAATTTTCTGTTGAAAAACTCATAAGAAACTTAACACCAAGTGGTGTTATTATAAATATAGAAAGTAATGAACCACTATAAAATAGTATTAATGATGAAATAAAACCAATTATTAAAACTTTTTTTTCATTACTATATAGTGCAGGTTCAATAAATTTCCAAATCTGATAAATAATAAATGGAAATGATATAAAAATTGAACATAAAAATGATAATTTTAATTTTACACTAAATGCCTCAATTGGAGAAAAAAAGTATAAATCTCCAACAGGTTTTGAAATAATGCTTAAAATGTAATCAGAAAATATAAAACAAACAATAAAACTTGGAACTAAAAATAAAATAATATAAATAATTCTTTTTCTTAATTCGTTTATATGTTCCCAAAATGTTTGTTCCTTCATGGGATTCTATCTATTTTTGCTCCTATACTATTTAACTTAATTTCAATATTTTCATATCCTCTATCAATATGTTCGACATTTTCTATAATGGTTTTACCTTCTGCTATAAGTCCAGCTAAAACAAGACTTGCACTTGCTCTCAAATCGCTTGCACTGACAATAGCGGAAGTTAGCCTTTCAACCCCTTTTACAATTGCTATATTTTCAGTTATTTTTATATCTGCAGACATTCTCATAAGTTCATAAGCATGAGCAAATCTATTTGGATAGATATTTTCCTTTATTATACTAACACCGTCAGCAACAGAAAGTAATGTCATAAACTGAGCTTGCATATCCGTAGGAAATCCTGGAAATGGTTGGGTTTGAATTTCAATAGCCTTAGGCTTTTTTACTCCTTTTACAATAATTTTTTCATTTTCAATTATAGGAAAAATTCCAGCTTCATTTAATTTCTCAATAATAGGTTTTATATGATCTAATATAAAATTTTTTATAGTGATTTCATTATTTTCAAAACTGCCTGCTACGAGAAATGTCCCTGCTTCAATTCTATCAGGAATAATTTCATATTCATCAATTTCAAGATTTTCAGCGCCTTCTATTCTAATTTCATCATATCCTGCTCCATATATCTTAGCACCTGCTTTATTTAAGAAACTTGCCAAATCAACAACCTCAGGCTCTAATGCACAATTAGATATAATGATTTCTTTTCCTTTTAATAAGCTTGATGTCATCATTAAATGTATCGTTGCTCCCACACTTTTAAATGGCAATTGTATATAAGTGGACTTAAATTCATTAACATTAGCTATAATATTTCCATATTCTATTTTTATTTCTGCTCCCATCTTTCTTAAACCTTCAATATGGAAATCTATTGGTCTTGGTCCAAATGAACAACCCCCAGGCATATAAACAATAGCTTTTCCAAATTTTACAAGTAAAGGTCCAAGAACATATATGCTTGCTCTCATTTTGCTTATTAGTTCATAAGGTGCTTGATATTTATTTATATCTCTTGGGTCAATTTCAATAACATTTTTACTAATTTTTTTTACTTTAACACCAAGGTATTTTAATAGTTCAATCATAATTCTAACATCTTCAACATCTGGAACATTCTTTAAAATTACAGGTTTGCTTAATAGGATTGAAGCAGGCATTATAGCTAATGCGGAATTTTTAGCTCCACTAATATTTACCTCACCTCTTAATAACCTTCCACCTTCAATAATGAATTTCATCAAGTTTTAAATTTTAAAATAGGGATAATTAATTATCTATAATATAATTATCTATATAACAAAGCCCCCATAAAAAGTTACTATTTAACTATTAATTTACCACTCTTTTCATTAAGTTTATAGAAATAAATGCCTGGTCTTAGAGGAATTTCCTTATTTTCATATAGAATTCCATCAAATTTATAATTAACTGAACCATTAGTTGAATATATTCTTACACTAACTTTTCCTTTTTGCTTGACTTCTAATACGACTTTTCTCTGTTTGATAACAATATCTATAATTCCATTGTTATTTTCAGATATTTCAGCTGGTGTTGTTCCCGAGCATGTTGCGTATAATCTGTAATTTGAGGGTGTATTTTCTAATGTTGTGCCGCCATCTCTGAATACTACAAGACCATATTGTTCACTATAACCATCAACAGGACCACTTGCAGGGATGGTTATTGTAGTAGTAGGATTAGCATTTCCTGATAAATAATAAGCAGCAGCTCTTGTTTGAAAAACGTAATAGTTTGGTGTTCCTCTTCTAGGAGCAAATATAGCCATTCTAACATTACTGAGTGTTCCGCTTGTTCTTTCCAATGTAATTACCCATCCGTTTGAGCATGTTTTATCAAATACTAAATCCCATGCTCTTATTAAATCTCCATTATAGAATGTAAATGTTATAGGAGAGCCAATGGGAGAGCAACTTGTTGATGTACAAATTTGACTAATCGTAATGCTATCTCCATCCCAGGCTTGTGCATAACCTGTAAAATTATTTGGAACAGCCAAAGTCCCAAACATTGGAACTCTTGCCCACCACCAAGCGGTATAATAAGAAGGATAAGCCAAATAAAGTTTATTAAAATCAATTAGAACAAAATCTGTCAGAGGTCTATTTTGATAAGAAACAACCCATATACCATCATATCCACCATTGGAGGGATTACAAATATCTGTTCTTGTTAAACTGGCTAAATCTTTATGTAAATCTGTCAAGTATATATCAGGATCTTGATCAAGTGGAGAGTTATTGGCAAAGGCAAAAACTGTCCATCTATAAGCATTATTGTGCTGCCATCTGAAAACTCCTCCAAATGGATATTTATAAAATTGTCTATATTGAATAGGAGCATTTACTTTTTCTACTTGAAAGTAAACAGTATCGATATCTCTACCAACATTCAATCCAGCCCATGCAATAGCCCTTCTTAAATTTGTTCCTGTTGGTGGATAGATTACTCTACCTTCACATCCATTATATCCTGTTCCAGAACCAACATCATTTATAAAGGCAAAACCCTCACCTCTTTGATAAGTGGGATTAGTAGGATCATCTGTTCTGAATAATTCAATTGCCAAGTCTTTGTTTGTTGTTTGAGAATTAAAAGCATAGACAATGTATGGCGTATCTGAGTACATAGGATTATCCCATCCCCAAAGTCCCCACTTTCTTTGATTTATAAAGACCCAACCTTCCCAAATAATACCTTTTGCAAATGTATCTATATATGCTGTTCCCCAGCGTGGAGTTACGCGAGAGGCAAGGCAGTTATTAGCGTTTGGATTATTTGGAGCAAGGACACCTGCTAAACAAACATCATAAAGGATATTTGTTGTATCACAAGTAGGACCACCATTATAATAAAACCTGTGATCCCAACATTTATTTTGATTTGTTGTTTGATAAGTACTTGCAATAGCCCACCATGTGTAATTATTGAAATTATTTACACGAACCTCTGGGTAGTCTATAGGTGCTGTACAGATATTTCCTTGAAGTGTCCATTTTCTAACACTATCCGCTTGCCATGTTGTATTATTGATAGTTTTTGACCATATAAAACCCACGCCATTACTACCAAAACTGTATAAGTTTGTTGAGAAGTTAGAATAATCACAAACTGTTTGAATATAAAAACCACCCCCCTTATCTCTAAATAAGCCAGGTTCATATGTTTTAGGATAGCTATTTAAGAATATATTGGGAATAGCAGAAAAGGTTATAGGTTTTGGACTTTGAGATGCTGTTGCTCTTGGAACCTCATAAACTTTACCTTCTATTTTATCAACTCTTTGAACATCTGATATAAAAATTATCAAGTGCATCATAATAAAATTTTAAAGCACCTTTTACCCTACTAGAATATCTAATTCCTTTTTATAACTTTCAACTGCTTTTAAAAGTTTTGGATAATTTCTAAGTTTTGGATCTTTTTGAAGTAATAAAATAGCATCCTTTCTTGCTATTGAAATAATTTTCTTATGTTCATTATCTAATAAATTTGTAAATTTAAATTCCATAATTCCATGTTGCTTTGTTCCTAATAAATCGCCGGGACCCCTTATTTGTAAGTCAATTTCAGATAATTTAAAACCATCTGTAAATTCAACAATTGCTTTAAGTCTTTTTTCTGCATCATTACTTACATTTCTTGGTGTTATTAAAACACAATAAGCAATTGAATTTGATCTAGCTATTCTACCCCTTAATTGGTGTAATTGAGATATGCCAAATCTTTCTGCATGTTCAATAATCATAATAGTAGCATTCGGAATATCAATACCAACTTCTATAACTGTTGTTGCTACTAAAATGTGGAATTTTCCATTCCTAAAATCTTGCATATTCTTTTGTCTTTCTTCTCTGTTCATTCTTCCATGGACAATCCCTATTAAAATTTCAGGAGGTTTAATCCTATTTATAAAATCATATATTTCCTCAACTGCTTTAACCTGAAGTTTTTCACTTTGCTCTATTAGTGGAGCAACAACATAAGCTTGTTTATTTTTTTCTAAAATCTCCTTAAAGAGCCATTCATATGCGACTTGTCTTTTATCCTCAAAAATCCATTTTGTAATTATTTTTGGACTAAAAGGTTTTTCATCAATAATGGAAACATCTAAATCTCCATAAAATGTTAGTGCTAATGTTCTTGGAATTGGTGTTGCTGTCATTACTAGAAAATGAGGTGTCCATTCTTTTGATTTTTTAAGTAGTAAAGCTCTTTGATTAACACCAAATCTATGTTGCTCATCTATAATAACAAGTCCAAGTTTTTTGAATTTAACATCTTCAACAATTAGTGCATGTGTTCCAACTATCAAATCAATTTTACCATCGCTTAAATCTTTCAAAATTTTATATTTTAAACTTTGTTTTATATCACTTGTAAGGAGTGCAACATTTACATTAAGTCCGAATGTCCAATAACTAATAACATTATATAATTGTTCTGCTAAAATTTCGGTTGGAGCCATAATAGCGGATTGATAACCATTTTCAATAGCAATTAGTGAAGCATATAAAGCAACAATTGTTTTACCACTTCCTACATCACCTTGTAGTAATCTATGCATTGGTATTGTTTTATTTAAATCATCTTCTATTTCTGAAATAACCTTTTTTTGAGCATTTGTTAAACTAAATGGTAATTTTTGAATAAGTTTATCTGTTAAGTGTCCTTTTCTTTCAAGCTTAGGTGCAAATAGTTCTCTATAATGCGTAGATGAAAGTAAATTTAAAAAGAAAATTAGCATTTCCTCATATACAAGCGCTTTTCTTGCTTCAATGGCATCTACAATTTTTTGGGGCCTATGAATTGAATCTAAAATTTTCCATTTATCTGGAATATTTCTAATGTTTTTTATTTCATCAGGTAAAATATCTAATTGTTCTAAAATTTCATTTTTATAGTTATCTAAAACATATGAAATTATTTCTCTTAAAAATTCATTAGTTATTCTTTCAGTTAAAGGATAAATTGGAATAACGCCAATTAGGAAGCTATTTTTGTTTTCTTTTACAAACTCAAATTCTGGAAAAAGAATTCTATAAGAATTTTTGAATTTGTATAATTTTCCTGCTGCTAATACCTTGTCACCTTTGTTAAAATAAGATAAAATAAAAGGTGATTTTTTCCAAACAAGTTCAACAAATTCCTTATTACATTTTAAAACAACAATATTTTCTTCATCAACATTACCCTTTGAAATTACTTCACCAATAATAGCAATTTCCTTACCAAGGAGAGAATAATCTAAATCAAAAATTTGGGTTCTATCTACGTACTTTCTTGGAATATGATAAATTAAATCTTTAATTGTTTTAATACCTAATTTATTTAATTTTTTTGCTCTTGCTTCACCTATTCCTTTTAAAAACTTTATATTTGTATTTAAATCCATTTTCTATGCTTTGAAACCAAATTGTAAATTTTTGTTCCAATTTTATCAAAGAAAGGGAAATAAAAAATTGGTATAAATATCCAAAGGAAAGGAATTTTTAAAGATATTCTTCTAATTGCATAAAAACCTTTATAAACTTTATCATTTTCAATATAAATCACTTCATTAGTTTTGTTATTTGGATCAAATTGGAAATTTTTTGAAAGAAAACTTATAACGCTTGATGTTGTTTTACATAATTTACAATTTCCATCATAAATTATTAAATTTTTCATTTGGATTAAAATTTTAAAGCATGGAAATAGTTCTCATATGCCTTGTCCAATAATTCTAAAATTACGATTATTTCTTATTTTCCCCACCCACCCTGAAATTAAGCCTTCGGCTTATAAATACCCATTTTTCGGCATGGGGGGCAAAGCCCCCCTTTAAAACCCCCATAAAATAAATAAT
>Ga0101941_1001604_pt1 | contig 14726 bp, 15 predicted proteins | sample DewCreD2012metaG_3_FD_75242 | JGI IMG/M metagenome (GOLD analysis project Ga0101941, IMG submission 75242) | Hot spring sediment bacterial and archeal communities from British Columbia, Canada, to study Microbial Dark Matter (Phase II) - Dewar... ...
TGCCGCTCGACCCACCCAGGGAGGGGATCCGATGAGACGCAAGCCTTACGTTGCCGGCAACTGGAAGATGTGGGGAACGCGCCGCCAGGCGCGCGACTACTTCCCGCGTCTGCTCGAGCGTCTCGCCCCGGTGGCGGAGCGGACGGTCGACGTCGGCATTTGCGCCCCCTTCACCGCGCTAGACGTGTGCGTGGAGGCGGCGCGAGGGAGCGGTGTGCGCGTGCTCGCGCAGAACATGCACCAGGCGGCGGAGGGGGCGCACACCGGCGAGATCTCGGCGGCGATGCTCACCGAGCTGGGTGTCGACGGCGTCGTGCTCGGACACTCCGAGCGGCGCCGCGATCACTGCGAGAACGATCGGGCTTTGCGTGAAAAAGTGCCCGTGGCACTGGCTGCAGGGCTCGAGCCGATCCTCTGCGTCGGCGAAACCGAGGAAGAGCGCGAGCAGGGCGAAACCGAGCGACGCTTGCGCCAGCAGGTGTGGGAGGCGCTCGAGGACGTTCCCGACGACCGTCTCGGCGAGATCGTGATCGCCTACGAACCCGTGTGGGCGATCGGTACCGGCCGCACCGCCACACCCGACCAGGCTCAGGAGGCGATCGCTTTCATCCGCGCGCTCGTGGCTGATCGTTCGCGCGAGGCAGCGGCGAAGATCCGCATCCTCTACGGCGGCAGCGTCAAGCCCGACAATGCCGCCGACATCCTCGCCCAGCCCGACGTCGACGGCGCCCTCGTCGGTGGCGCGAGCCTCGACCCCGTGGGGTTCGCGGCTATCGTCGCGGCGGCGGAAGAGCGGTGAGCACGCGTTTCGAGCGAGTCTGCTTGGTGGTGCTCGACGGTTGGGGTCTCGCCCCGGCCGGTCCCGGTAACGCGATCGCGCTCGCCCGAACGCCCGAGTTCGACCGCCTGTGGGCGGAGCTGCCGCACACCCAGCTGACGGCGTGCGGCCGTGCCGTGGGGCTGCCCGACGGACAGATGGGCAATTCGGAGGTCGGGCACCTCAACCTCGGCGCGGGTCGCATCGTGCGCCAGGACCTCACCCGCATCGACGACGCGATCGCCGACGGCTCCTTTTTCGAGAACGCCGTTCTGCGCAGCGCCTGTGCCCATGCTCGGGCCGGCAGCGGCAGGCTGCACCTGCTCGGGCTCGTCTCCGACGGTGGTGTGCACGCGAGCATGGACCACCTGCGGGCGCTGCTCGAACTGGCGCAGCGCGAGCGCGTCCCCGACGTCTGCGTGCACGCTTTCACGGACGGTCGCGACACACCGCCCAAATCCGGTGTCGACCACATCGCCACGCTCGTCCGTTGGCTCGACGAGCTCGGCGGGCGCGTCGCGACGATCAGCGGGCGCTACTACGCGATGGATCGCGACCGCCGCTGGGAGCGGACGAAGAAGGCGTACGACGCGATCGTGCACGGGCAGGCCGAGGGCGGGCACTTCGAGGATCCCGTGGCGGCGGTGCGCGCCGCCTACGACGCCGGCGAAACCGACGAGTTCGTGACACCGCGGCTGGTGGGCGCCGACGGGCGCGTGCGCCCCGACGACGTCGTGGTGTTCTTCAACTTTCGTCCCGACCGTGCCCGCCAGCTGGTGCGCGCGCTGGCCGACCCCGACTTCGCCGAGTTCGAGCGTGCGAGCGACCCGGTGCGCGAGCTCGTCACACTCACCCGCTACCAGGAAGAGTGGAACTACCCGGTCGCCTTCCTGCCCGAGAAGCCCGACGTCACGCTGGCGTCAGTGCTCGCCGAGCGCGGTCTGCGCCAGCTGCACGCCGCCGAGACCGAGAAGTACCCGCACGTCACGTACTTCTTCAACGGCGGTGTGGAGGACCCGTACCCGGGCGAGGAGCGGATCCTGATCGACTCGCCGCGTGACGTCCCGACCTACGACCACAAGCCGGAGATGTCGGCGCCGGCCGTCGCCGACGCCTTCTGCAAGCGTTGGCGGACGGGCGACTACGCGTTCGGGATCGTCAACTTCGCCAACCCCGACATGGTCGGCCACACCGGCGTGATCGAGGCGGCGGTGCGCGCGGTCGAGTGCGTCGACCGCTGTCTCGGCCAGGTCGTCGACACAGTGCGCGCGACCGGCGGCGCCTGTGTCGTCACCGCCGACCACGGCAACGCCGACAACATGCTCGAGCCGGACGGCAGTCCCAACACCGCGCACTCCATGAACCCCGTGCCGTTCGTGATCGAGCCCGCGGTCGGCGCCCTGCGCGCCGACGGTGGCGTGCTCGCCGACGTCGCCCCCACGGTGCTCGCCCTGCTGGGGCTCGATAGCCCGCGGGCGATGACGGGTAAGCCGCTGTACGAACGGTAGTTCCGCCTGCGCAGCAGCAGCCTGCGAGGGCGAGTTCAGCGATCACTCGGCTGTCCGCAGCGGCCCGACGGCGCGGTATTACCTTAGCCATCAACGCTAAATAGATGTGACAACAAGGCGCTTAGATTTTATGATTGCAGCTGAGTAAAGAAGCAGTTCGAGGAAGGAGGTGAGGAGACAGATGGCCATGCTCGTTCGACCGGAACCGCTAAGCGCGGAGCTCGATCGGCTGTTCACGTCGCTCTTCGGCGAGGCTCGGCCCGAACGGTGGGTGCCGGCGATGGACCTCTACGAGACCGACGACGCCTACGTGCTCAAGGCCGACCTACCCGGCCTGTCCGAGAACGACGTCTCGATCGAGGTCGAGAACGGCGTTCTGACGATCTCCGGCGAGCGCCGCTCCGAGCGTGAAGAGAAGCGTGACGGCTGGATCCGCGCCGAGCGCACATTCGGCCGTTTCAGCCGCTCGCTGACGCTCCCGGAGGGCGTCGATCCGAACCGGATCACCGCCGAGTTCGACAAGGGCGTGCTCACCGTTCGCGTGCCGAAGCCAGAGCAGCACCGTCCGCACCGGGTGCAGATCCGCGCGGCTGGCGGCGACGGGCAGCGCACGCTCGAGGGCGAGGCGCGCGAAAAGGCCTAATCGCCGACCTCTCTCCGAGTCTCTCCGAACAGTCGTGGGCGGGCGCGCGCCAGGGCGCGCGCCCGCCCACGCGCTCTGTAGCCTCGCGGCGGTGTCGACACGAGCGTCCTCCGCCACCGCGCAGCGTCTGCGTTTCACCGTCCAAGCTCGCGACGGCGGCGCGCGCGCAGGCGTGCTCGAGCTGCGCCACGGAACGGTCGAGACACCGGCGTTCGTGCCCCTCGCCTCGGCCGCTACCGTCCGCACGCTCGACTTCGACGACGTCGAGCGCCTCGGCTACACGCTCGTTCTCGGCAACACCTTCCTGCTGATGTTGCGACCGGGCGCCGAGACAGTCGAGCGCTTCGGCGGGCTGCACGGCTTCACCGGGTGGCGCGGGGCGTTCATCACCGACTCCGGCGGTTTCCAGGTTTTCTCGCTCGGCCACGGGTCGGTAGCCGAGGAGATCAAGGGTGCGCGCCGTCGCCCCGACGCGGAGCGCCTCTTGCTGTCGATCGACGAGGAGGGCGCGCGCTTCCGCTCTTACGTCGACGGCTCCGTGCAGGTGCTGACGCCGGAACGGTCGATGGCGGTACAAGCGGCGCTCGGGTCCGACATCGCCCTCGCCTTCGACGAGTGCACGCCGTTCCACGCCGGGCGCGACTACACCGCCCGCTCGCTCGAGCGCACCAACCGCTGGCTTGACCGCTGCATCGCCTGGCAGCGCGCCAACGCGCCGGCCTGGCAAGCGCTCTTCGGCATCGTCCAGGGAGGCGTGTGGGAGGACCTGCGCGAGCGCTCCAAGGCCCACTTGCTGTCGCGCGACATCGACGGCGTAGCGATCGGCGGGTCGCTCGGGCGCGACAAGGCGCAGATGCGGGACGTCGTCGGCTGGTCTGTGCGCGGCCTGCCCGACGAGCTGCCGCGCCACCTGCTCGGGATCGGCGATGTCGAGGACGTGCTCGACGCGGTGGCGCTCGGCATCGACACCTTCGACTGCGCCACCCCGACCCGGCTCGCTCGCCACGGAACCGCGCTCGTTCCCGACCCAGCGAGCCGTTTCCGGCTCGACGTCGGCAAGGCCCCGTCGCGTTTCGACGATCGTCCGCTCGCTGCCGGTTGCGACTGCCCCACCTGCCGGCGCCACAGCCGCGCCTACCTGCACTACCTGGTGCGCGCCGGCGAGCCGAGCGCCGGGCGGCTCCTCACCCTCCACAACCTCGCCTTCATGGCTGCGCTGATGCGCGGGATCCGCGCCGCCGTGCGCGCCCGGCGCTTCGCCGACTACCGCTCGGCCGTACTGGCCGGTCGCGAACCGTTCGGACCGCTCACGCCGCCGCAGCACGAGGAGATCGACGAGCGCGGTTAGCGCGTCCAGTCGCGCAAGAACTGGCGCAGCTCGTCGATCTGGGTCTGCACGTCGGGTGCGCGCACGGGTGCCGGGCGTTCGACGGGCTGGGCGCTGCGAAGCGCCGCCAGACCGGCTACACCGGCGGCTGCGAGAGCAGCGAGAACCGTCACCACCGCCACCGCTCGGGCCAGCCGACGAGCGCCCCGGCGTGCCGGCCGCGCCGGCGCCCCTGCAGCGCCGGTCGACCTGGTCGGGCGTGCCGCCTCACCGAGCGGTCCCCCGCCGTGTGCGCTGACGGGGCCGGGGCCGGGCGCGGTGTGAGCGAGCACCCGTGTGGCGTCAGCGTTCGCGGCGGTCGCACCCGATGCCGCGCCAGCGACTGCGCCGGCGCTAAGAACGCGGGTCGCCTGGTTTTCGAGCGCCGCTGTCGCCGCCGTGGTGCGCCCGGTGAGCCCCGCCTCGAGTGCCTGCGCGAAGTCCAGCGCACGCGCGTAGCGATGCCGCGGGTCGCGCGCCAGCGCCACCCGCACGGCGCGGTCGAGCGCTTCCGGCACCTCGGGACGGAAGTCGGTGATCGGACGGATCTCGTCCTGCTGCTGTTTCAGCGCCAGCTCGGTCAGCGAGCCGTACTCGTAGGGCAGGCGGCCAGCGAGGAACTGGTAGACGCAGACGCCGAGGGAGTAGATGTCGGAGGCCGGACCCACCTCCTCGCCGCGTGCCTGTTCCGGCGAGAGGTAGGCGGCGGTGCCGAGCACCGACCCGACCTGCGTGATGCGGGTCTGCTCGGCGGCCTTGGCGATGCCGAAGTCGGTGAGCTTGGTGACGCCGGTGGTACGCGACACAAGCAGGTTCGCGGGCTTGACGTCGCGATGGACGATCCCGGCGCGGTGCGCGTAGTCGAGCGCAAGGCAGGCGTCGCGGCCGATCGCGACGGCTTGCTCGATATCGAGCCGGCGATGGTCGCGAAGCAGCTCGGCGCAGGAGAAGCCGTCGACGTACTCCATCACGATGTAGTGGCGACCGGAATCCGGGTCGAAGCCGGAGTCGTAGACCTGGACGATGTTTGGGTGTTGGAGCCGAGCTGCCGCCAGCGCCTCGTGGCGGAAGCGCGCCACGAACGACTGGTCCTGGGCGAGGTGCTCGGCGAGCAGCTTGATGGCCACGGGCCGCTCGAGCACCTCGTCGACGGCGCGGAAGACGGTCGACATGCCGCCGGCTCCGATCCGCTCTTCCAGCCGGTAGCGGCCGCTCAGAAGCGTCGGGGTCGCCACTTGCGCCCTCCTAGCCCCCGTTGCCGCTGGCTCCGTCCGGCGCCTGTGCGCCGCCCGACTGCCGCCCGCGCGTCCTCTTCGGGGCCTTGTCCGCCGCCCCGGGGCTGGGTGTGACCGCTCCGGCACCGCCGCCCGGCTGGGTCGGCTGCGTCTGGGGGGCGGGTGTGGTTTCTGGTCCCGTGCTGGTTTCGCTCGGTTGGGTGGCCGTGTCGGTCGGGGCGGGCTCGGTCACCTCGGGTGTCGTCACCTCGGGCACCGTGGGCGTGGCCACGCACTGCTCGCGCACCAGCGAGAACAGGTGGTCGAAGCTTTGCGTGAGGGCGTCGCGCAGGTCGGCGTCGCGGACGCGGGCGATCGCCTCGCGAACCGGTGTGGTGTTCGGGTCGGCGCCGCCGGTGATGTCATTGCAGGCACCGCCGCCCACCTGGAAGCGGCGTTCGATCGAGTCGAGCTGGCGCGCGAGCGCGTTCGCGACCTCGGGATCGAGCCGTGCCGACGAGCGCTGGCGCTCGAGTGCCGAGCAGCCGCTCACCGTGACCGCGAGCAGCGCGAGCGCGGCGAGCGAGCGCAGCTGACGGAGTGGACGAGGCCGGGCGGCGGCACCGGTGGCGCGCCGTGGCGTCCCCTGCGCGGGGCGTGCGGTCCGCCGTGCACTGTCGCGAGCGCCCGTCACGGGAGCTAACCCTAGGCGGATGTCGCCGCTCACGTGCCCGTCCACAGGCGCTCAGCCAGAAGGGGCGGCAGTCCCGCGGCGACGATCGCCGCTGCCGCTTCGTCGACCGGGTACTCGACGCGCCGCCACACCGCGGTCAGCCGCTCGAGATCGAGCAGCAGCCAGCTCGCACGCGGGTCGGAGTCGCGCGGTTGGCCGACGCTGCCGGGGTTGAGCAACCAGCAGCCCTCGGAGAGGGCGAGCTCGCGATCTGGCTCGGTGACAGCACCCGTCGTGCCCTCGCCGTTGTCTCCTAACGCCGTGAAAAACAGCGCGACGTGCGAGTGCCCGATGCAGCCGATGCGGAAGTTCATTGCCGCAAGGCACTCTGCCGCCTGGGGCACGCTCAGGACGTACTCCCAGACCGGGTCGCGTGGACTCGCGTGCCACAAGCCCACCGGTCCCGAGAGGTCGAACGGCAGGCGGGCGGAGAGCAACGCGCGACCGGCAGGGTCCAGAACCTCGCGCGTCCACTCGGCAGCGGCGCGCGCGTGCGCCGAAAACTCGGTGATAGCGAGCGTCCCGCAGACGACGAGGTCGTGGTTGCCCGCCAGCCAGCGGCTGCAGCGCTCGGCGACGAGCTCGATGCACTCGTTGGGCTGGGCGCCATAGCCGACCACGTCGCCGAGACACCAGATCTCGCTTACCGCGCAACGCTCGATGTCGTCGAGCACGGCGCGCAGCGCCGGGAGGTTGCCGTGGACGTCGGAGATCAGTGCGACACGCATCGGCCTAGCGAGCGTCGCGGCCGGCGGGTGCCCCAGCCGCCCTGCGGGGCGGGCGCGGCGCGGCGGTCGCGACTCGGGACCGCCCGGTGGCGCGCACGCCGCGGGCGTTGCACGGTCGGGGGCCGGGGGTCAGTCCTCGGGGCCGCCGTACTCGGGCAGGTCGCGGATCCCCTGCCGCGTTTGCCAGCGCGCGTAGTTGTCCTGGAGAGCGTCGATCAGTTCGCGCACGAACCGCGGCGACATGTTGATGCGCGACACCACGACCCCGGGCACCTCGCCCTCCTCGACCTCGTGGTCGACGCGGGCGAAGGTGATCGAGAACTCGTAATCGGAGTGCGACACGTTGGCGAAGTTGGCGTACACGCCCGCCATCGTCTCGGGGTCGGCATGGATGTTGAAGCGTCGCTCGGCGTGGTTTTCGTTCACGTGCCGAAGTATCGCAAGGGGCGGCAGCCGGCCGTGGCTGGTGCGACCACGACACTCGGTGCCTGCCGCTCGCCGGGCGCGAACGGCCAGCGGCCGTCATGATCGGGGCGCGATGCGGATCGTGATCCTCGCCGTCGGTCGGGCGCGCCCGCCCTTCGCCGACGACTGCGAGCACTACCTCCGCCTGCTGCGGGCGAAAGCGCGTGTCGAGCTGCACGAGCTGCGCGACGAACGGCGGCTGCGCGAGCGCCTGTCGCCGTCGGGCCACTTGGTGTGTCTGAGCGAGCGCGGCCGATCGTTCGACTCGCTGGGTTTCGCGCGCTGGCTCGACGAGCGGATCCGCGCCGGCCGCGACCTCTTTTTCGCGCTCGGGGGTGCGCACGGGCTCGAGCTGCCGGAAGCGGACGAGGAGCTCTCGCTCGGCCCGTTGACGCTTCCCCACCAGCTCGCGCGCGTGGTGTTGCTCGAGCAACTTTTCCGCGCCCACAAGATCCTTGCCGGTGAGCCTTACCACTACTGAAGCCGGCCGCGGAGCGGCGCCGGCCGCTCCGAGCGGTGGCCGGCCCCGTGCGGCGTCCGCCTGCCCGAGCGGCGTCGGCCGCTCCGAGAGGTGCCGGCGCGGCGGAGCGGTAATCTCGGCGACCGTCGTGGCGACCCGAGCCGACAGCGCCTGCGACCCGATCGCTTCGCTGCGCGACGCGGTGGTAGCGGCAGCTCGCACGCTCGCCGACGGCGAGCTCCCGCGGCTGCCGACGCTCGATCGGCCGCCCAAGCTCGAGCTCGGCGACTTCGCTACCAACGCCGCGATGCTGCTGGCGCCGCTCGCGCGCTCGGCGCCGCGCGAAGTGGCGCCGCGACTGGCGGCTGCGCTCGCCGACGAGCTCGGCGAACGTCTCGCGGCGGTCGACGTCGCGGGGCCAGGTTTTCTCAACCTGCGGCTCGCGGACGCGTGGTTCAAGCGGGCGCTGGCGCAGGTGCTCGCCGCGAGCGAGGCGTACGGGCGTCCGCTCGCCGCCGGGCCGCGCGAGCGGATCCTGGTCGAGTTCGTAAGCGCCAACCCGACCGGCCCGATCACCGTCGCTTCGGGCCGCCACGCCGCCTACGGCGACGCCCTCTGTCGCCTGCTCGAGTTCTGCGGCCACACCGTCGAGCGCGAGTACTACGTGAACGACGCCGGCTCACAGGTCGAGCGGTTCGCCCGCTCGATCGCGGCGCGCGCGCGTGGCGAAGAGCCGCCGGAGGACGGTTACCGGGGCGACTACGTCGCCGAGCTGGCAGGGGCGATCGACGGCGCCGCCGACCTCGACACCGAAACGCTCGCGCGCCGCGGTGTCGCGGCGATGATGGCGTCGGTAAAGGGCACGCTCGAGCGTTTCGGTGTGCGGATGGACCGCTACTTCTCGGAGCGCTCCCTGCACGAAAGCGGCGCGATCGAGCGGGCGCTCGAGCAACTCGCGCGCGCCGGGCACACCTACGAAGCGGACGGGGCGCTGTGGTTGCGCACCACCGTCTTCGGCGACGACAAAGACCGTGTCCTGCGCCGCTCGAACGGCGAGTACACCTACTTCGCCGCCGACATCGCGTACCACGCCGACAAGCTCGCGCGCCTCGCTGCAGCCAGCCCCGAGGGCGGTTACCGGGCGATCGATGTGCTCGGCGCCGACCACCACGGCTATCTCGGCCGCATGCGCGCCGCCTGGCAGGCGCTCGGCGGCGAGAGCGACCGCCTCGAGCTCGTGATCATGCAGCTGGTGCACCTCGTCGAGGGCGGCAGCAGGGCGCAGATGTCGAAACGCGCCGGCACCGTCGTCACGCTCGACGAGCTCGTCAGCGATATCGGTGTCGACGCTGCGCGGTGGTTTTTGCTCTCGCGCAGCCACGACACGACGCTCGAGCTCGACCTCGACCTGGCGCGCAGCCAAGCCCAGGAGAACCCCGTCTTCTACGTCCAGTACGCGCACGCTCGCATCGCCAGCATCCTCCGTCGCGCCGGGACCGACCGCGAGGCAGCTGTCCGCGGCTGCGACGTCGAGGCGTCGCCGGAGACGCTGGCGCCGGCGGCACGCGAGCTTCTTTTGAAGCTGTTCGCCTTCCCGTCCGAAGTGGGGGAAGCCGCTGCGCTGCGCGCGCCGCACCGCTTGACCGCCTACCTGCTCGAGCTGGCGCGTTCGTTCTCGGCCTTTTATCGCGACTGCCGTGTGCTCGGCGCGGGGGAAGAAGGGGGAGACGAGGACTTCCGTTTGGCGGTGTGCCTGGCGGTGCGCGACACGCTCGCCCGCGGTCTGGGGCTGCTCGGTATCGCGGCACCCGACGAGATGTAGCGGAGGGGAGTCGGCGCGGCGGTCGGCAGCCGGATTGCCGACCGGGCGCCCGTGTGGCGCCGGGGCGTCGGCGCGAACCGACCGGCGCTTACTGGGCTCGCCTCTAGGTACGATCGGCGCGTGGCTCGGGCGCAGGGACTCGCGCTGGCCTTCACGGTGGCAATAGCGCTCGCGATCGCGTTCACGGTTGCGCCAGGAGCGGAAGCAGCGCGCACAGCACGGATCGAGCGCTACGTGGCGATCGCCGGGGCGCCGGCACCGGGGGCGGTGCGCTACGACCGAGTCTTCGTGTACCAGGTCGGGGCGCGCAGGGCGCGCACCGTGCTCGTGCTCGTGCCTGGTTTCCTGGGCGGGGCCGGCACGATCGCGCCGGTCGCGCGCGATATCGCCGCACGGTTGCCGGCCACCCAGGTGTGGGTCGTCGACCGCCGCGAGCAGGCGCTCGAGGACCAGCGCGGCTTCGCCCGCCGCAGCGCCAGCGCCGCTTACGACTACTACTTCGGCGGCAAGTACAAGCGTGTGCGCGGGCTCGACGTGCCCTACGCCTCGGAGTGGGGGCTCGCCGTGCAGCTCGCCGATCTGCGACGCGTGGTCCTTGCCGCGCGCAAGGGTGGGCGTCGGGTGGTGCTCGGCGGCCACTCGCTCGGCGCTTCGACGGCGCTCGCCTACGCGGCGTGGGACTTCGCCGGCCGGCCGGGTTACCGGGACATAAGTGGGCTCGTGCTGATCGACGGCGGCTTGCTCGGTACCTTCCAGTCGGCCGACGCCGAGCGCGCCCGCCGCGAGCTCGACGAGATGCGCCGCGGCCAGGTGTTCGAGGACGTGCTCGGCCTCGGTGTTCCCGAGCTCGCTGGGATCTTCGTGCAAACCGCAGGGCTCTACGCGCTCCGCGCCCCCGACGCGCCGGCCAAACTCCAGCCGCTGGTGCCGGCGGCGTTCCGGCCGGCGTTCACCGTCACCAACGAGGCGCTTGTCGGTTACGCCTTCGACCGCGACACGTCGCCGCCGGGGTTCGAGTTCGTTCGCGTGCGGGCGGGGAGGCTCGCGGCGGCGGGCGACCCGCGCTCGTGGGTGAGCGGCGAGCGCACCCCGATCGAGCGGCTGGTGCGAGCGATGGCGGCGACGAAACCGGATTTCATCGAGTGGTACTTCCCGCGCCGCTTGCGGCTCGACGTCGACGCTGCGAACGACCTGCGCAGGACCGCGGCGGCGAAGATCCTTGGGCTGCGGCTGCGCTGGGCGCGACGGGTCGACGTGCCGCTCTACGCCTACCAGACCGACCTCACCGGCGGTCGCGTGTTGCGGGGAGCGCGCCGTTTCGTCGCGATCTCGCGTGTGCGCCGCTACCGCCTCGTCGACGATCCCGGGGCGAGCCACCTCGACCCGGTCGTCGGCGATCCCCGCTCGAACCGCTTTCTCAAGACCGTCGTGCCGTTCCTGCGCGAGCTCGAGCGCAAGTAACGCCGCTCGACGACGAAACGCCGACCGCGCTGATAGCCGCTGGCCGCCGCTAGAGCCGGCTGAAGATGTTGATCCCGAGGTCGTCGAGCAGCGACAGAGCTTCCGCGTTGAGACGCGTGAGCTCGTCGGTGTAGAGCAGCACGCCCATCGCCACCAGCACCGCGCCGGCGACAACCGCTACGGCCCGCCAGCGGTTGCGCAGCCAGCGAAACAGCGGTGCGACGCGTGCGAACGCCACCGCACACAGCAAGAACGGCACGGCGAGGCCGGCTGCATAGGCAGAGAGCAGCAGTGCGCCCCGGCCGACGGTCTCCTCGGTGCTGGCAGCGGTGAGGATCGCTCCCAGCGTCGGTCCGGTACACGGGAGCCAGGCGACCGCGAAGGCGAGGCCGGCGACGACCGGACCACCAGTGCGTGCGCGTGCCACGAGCGCCCGCGGCCGCCACTCGCGGCCGCTACCGGGGCGCAGCGCTCCTACGACGAACATCGCCCCGAGTGCCACGATCGCGACGCCGGCGATCTTCTGCAGCAGCGTGCGGTGGTCTTGGAGGAGCTGCCCGAGCCCGGTGGCGGTGAGACCGAGTGCGATGAACATCGCGGAAAACGAGGTGCAGAACACGAGCGCTGGCGCGACCACGCGCAGGCGCCCGCGCCCCGCTTCGATGTCGGCGAACGACACCCCGGATATGGTCGACAGATACCCGGGCACGAGCGGCAACACGCAGGGCGAGACGAAGGAAACGAGACCGACGGCGAAGGCAGCGGCAACGCTGGCGTCGGGCGCGCTGGCGGCTGGGGGAAAGAGCGCGCTTGCAGCTACCACGTTGGCGCTCACCACAGGCCGCTGCGCTCGAGCGCACGCTCGACGCGGGGATCGTTGGGATCGCCGACGCCGCCCGCGGCCGCGGCGCCTGCGTCGTCCGCGGCGTTCCGGGTGCGGCGTGCGCGCTGCCACCGGCGCAGACCGAAAGCGAGGCCCACGAACGCGGCTGCGACCCCCACTACCGGGACGGTGTAGGACAGGGTGCGGGTGCCCTCGTCGGGCGGCACGGCGAGAACGCGTGGCCCGAACTCGGCGACGAGCGCCCGCTTGATCCGTTCTTTGTCGTAGCAGCGGTCTACGAGGCGCTGGATCAGCGCCCTCTCGCGCTCCGCCTGCGGCGCCTCCGTTGCGAGTTCGAGTGGCGTGCCGCAGACCGGACACATAACCTCGTCCTCGACGTCGGCGAGAGTCGTCTTAGGGCAGGCGAGCGCGGTGGGCGCGAGCGGGAGAGCGCACAGCGCCACAAACGCCACGACCGCGGCGGTCGCGGCGAAGCGGTTGCGAGAGGATCGTGCCACCGCCGCAAGCGTAGAAGCGCCCGCCGCCTCGACGGCGACTATCCTCTTTTTGCCGCCGCGCCACCAAGCGGCGCCACAAGCCGTGCGGACGTAGCTCAGTTGGTAGAGCGTCGGCTTCCCAAGCCGAAGGTCGCGGGTTCGATCCCCGTCGTCCGCTCTCGCAAACCCCCTGCAAAACACGGGTTTTGTGAGGGGCCCTCCGCGCGCTTCCAGCCCCCACAAGTCGGCTATGGAAGCGCTATGGAAGCACCAGAAAACGCGGAGGGCACAAGATGGGAGAACTCATCGCGGAAGCAACCGGCGGCGACTACGGGCTTCCCGGACAGTCGTTCGAAGTCGTCGAAGTCCAGGTGCGCAAACTCGGCGACCTCTACAACGCCCGCGCCCAGTGGATGGCGGGCTCAAACCAGGGGTACATCGAAACCCACTGGCGCCGCGAGGTCGCGACCGTCTCGAGCGACCCGTTCCAGGCGGTGCGCGAGCTGCGCGGCGAGCTGCGCGAGATCGGCGCCCCGGCGGCCGAGTCCGCCGAGGCGTGCTCCCTCGCCCTCTCCGAGATCGCGGAGACGCTCGCCCACCAGGACGGGAACCTCGAGCGCGCCACCACCAACACCTAGCGCCAGCACAAAGCGACCAACCGCGGGGCGGGCCCGGGGCGGCTCGCCCCGCTCTTTTTTGACACGCACCCGAGCCCAGCGCCCGGGCCCCTCGCGGCGCGCGCCCAAGAAAACACACACAGTGTCCGTTGCGATGGCGATCCTTTGGGGTGTGGCGGGGGCACACACAGACCGGTTGACGGACGGGGTGGTTGCGCTCGCGCTCTCTGGCGCGACGGTGCGCGACGTGGCGCGGGAGTGTGGGGTGAGCTACGAGACTGTGCGGCGGTGGGTTGAGCGCGGCCGCTCGGAGTGGGGGGCGCTTTCGCCTTGTGGGCGGCTCGCTGCGGCGTTTGAGCTGCGCGCTCTTGGGGGCGAGTTCGTGCCGGAGGGTGAGCTTGAGCCTGGGGAGCTTCGGGTTCTTGTGTCCCGGGCGGCGAGAGCGGGGGATGTTCGCGCGATGAAGCTCGCCGCCGAGCTTGGGGTGGGGGTGGATTCGTCCCGGGACGAGATCGCGGAGCTTGTGGGTGAGGTTGTGCCGTTCCCCAACCGCCGCGGCGGGGGCGGTAGGGCGGCGTAGCTCGCGAGAGCCCGCGAGAGGCTCTCTGAGCCCCTGGGGGCCCCACCCAAAGGGGTGTTTTCCCGCGAAACCCCCTTACAGGCGTTTCACGGGGCGTTTCACGCGCTGTGGCGCTAACGAACCGTAAGCGCCGAGGGGCCAATATCGCGAATTTCGCGAGGCCGTCGCGCGCGCGAAAAAGCTCGGGCCCGCCAACAGCACTCCGGGCCGGCGCTCTCGCAAGTGTCCGGCCTGGGGGGTACTCTAGGGTCGTTGTCCACGCGTTCGGGGGCCGCCACCCTTAGGGTCGCGGCCCCCAAACACTTTCCGTCCGTTGGGCTAGCGACAATGACGGGCGATGGTCACTGCGCGTGGACAACGCCGGGACCTCGGGGTGCGCGGCCCGCTGCCCGCCGACTTCACCTATCAGGCGCGCCGCCACGCTCTCGCCGAGCTCGCCGGGTGGTGTGCCGGCGTTCGAAAGCGCCGAGACCCCGACGGCACCGTCGTGTTGGAGCTAGACACCCCTGGCCGAGGGGGCCTGACGTTCTCTCGTTTCGAGCTGCTGCAGCGCGAAAACCCCGCCGCGTACCGGGCAGCGTGCCGCATGGTGCGCGCACAGCTCAAAGAGCTTGCGGCTGCACAGCTCAAAGAGTTTGCGGCTGCGATCGGCCAGCTGCGGTGCGTGGCGCTCCCCTCCCACTCCGCCGAGCGTCGGGCTGCGATCGACCGGCGGCGCTCGGCGTTGCGGGACGCGACCGCCCGAGCGCGCCGCCAGCTCACCTTTACGCTCGCCTACACGCGCGCGCTGAGCGGGTGGCGCCAACCGGCGCGCAGACCGCTGCTGCGCTGCAAGCGCACGCCTCGCCAGCGTGCCCGCCGCGCAGCTAGGCGCGGCGCCTGTAGGGCGGGCCCGGGCGGCGACCCCGACCCTGACGACCCATCTTGTGGTGGCCGCCGCCGCTGGGGTTGCCGGGACGGCCGGTGGCCGCAGCGTGTTGTGTGTTGTGCGT
>Ga0101941_1001605_pt1 | contig 14691 bp, 12 predicted proteins | sample DewCreD2012metaG_3_FD_75242 | JGI IMG/M metagenome (GOLD analysis project Ga0101941, IMG submission 75242) | Hot spring sediment bacterial and archeal communities from British Columbia, Canada, to study Microbial Dark Matter (Phase II) - Dewar... ...
CGCTGCCGGCCACTACTCGGGGGCCTGGTCGCGCGTCTGCTCCAGCGCCCGCGCGGTCTCCTCGCGCTCTAGTACCGCCTGCGGGTCGATCCCGAGGTAGTGGATCAGGCTGGCCAGGTAGGCGTCGAGCGAGACGCCGGCTAGCTCGTCCGATACCTGGCGGGTCGCCAGGGCGTCGGCACAGGGCTCGCTGCAGGCAACGAGCACCGGCTGAGCAGCCTTCCCTCGCTTGCCCGAGCGCAGCGGCCAGAGAACCAGGCCGGTCTGAGCAGGCGCCACCTGGCCACAGTTGTCGCACCGTACATCGGGGACGAACGCGTCGTCGCGACGAGTCATCACGAAGGGCATCGCTCTCCTCCTTGCGGCAGCTCCGCTGACCATGCCTGCTCCGCGCGGGGCCGCTCGGCCCGGACCAATGCAGCGAGCAGCGAGGCCACCAGCGAGGCAGCCAGCGTAATCAGGAACGCGTCGCTGAACCCAGCTCCAGCGCCGCTGTGGAGCGGGTTCCAGCCATCGACCGCTGGCTCCCGCGCCTCCAATACCGTTGTGGTGAGCGCCGCGCCGAAGGCGCTACCGAGGAAGAACTGCATATTGTACAGGCCGATGCCGAGCCCCACGCGCTCGGGTGGCAGGAGGGCCGAGACCACGACGGTGCTGGCGCTGTTGACGAGACCCATGCCGGCTCCGCAGAGGATCAAGAGCCCAGCGACCAGCACGGCCGAGCGACCAGCGCCGACGCTGGAGAGCAAGACCATACCGGCAGCCCAGAGAGCGAGCCCAGCTCGCATCGGGAGCAGTCCTCCCAGCCGGTCAGCAAGACGACCTGCCAGCGGGCTCAGCAGACTCATCACCGCCGCGGACGGCAACATCGCCAAGCCGATCTCGAACGCCGGTAGGCGGTTGACCCGATCCAGCAGGAGAGGCACCAGCACCAGCATACCGAAGTGCGCGCCCGACTGCAGAAAGGCGATTGCGCCGGCGAGCAGATAGGCGCGGTTCCCGAGCAGCGACGGCGGGACGAACGGATCAGGAGCAGTCCGGATCCGCCAGCCGAGGAGGAGCAGGCTGAGCAGGCTGGCCATCCAGGGCCCGAGGACGAGCCCTGAATCCAGCCCGTGCCGCTCGATGTTGGTGATGCCGATGAGCAGGCCGGCGACCACGCCCGTGAGCAGGAGACCACCGGGCAGGTCGAGCCGGGAATCGGCCGGCCGGGACGGTGGGAGCAGGCGCCGGGCGAAGGGGACTGCGAGACCCAAAAGCGCGCTGACGCCGAAGAGCGCCCGCCAGCTCAGGAACTGTGTGATCAGGCCACCGAGCGTCGGCCCCAGCGCGGCCCCGGCGCCGACGGTGGCAGCGGTGATGCCGAGCGCAGCCCCGCGCCGGGCCTCCGGCACGTGGCGAATGATCAGGGCCGTCCCCAACGAGGGGATAGCGCCGGTTCCGATTGCCTGGAGTGCCCTGCAGATGACCAGCAGGGGATACGAGGGAGCGATGGCGGCCAGCAGTGAGGCGACCGAGAACAGGGAAAGACCGGTGATGAGCATGCGCCGGAGACCGTAGCGATCTCCCAGGCGGCCGTAGAACGGGGTGGAGACGCCGAAGAGGAGGGAATAGGCGGTCACGATCCAGCCCAGCCTGGCCGGGCTGACTGCGAACTCGCGCCCGATCTCGGGTAGAGAGACATTGAACATCGACGTGTTCAGCACCGAGAAGAACACGCAGACGCTCAGGAGCGCGACGACCGCACGCTCCCGAACATGCACCTGCGCCGGCATCTCGATTTGGGTCGCTCCCCCGGCCATCGCCGCTCGCATTCGATCAGTATCGTGCCGGCGGGCGCGTCACCGCTGCATGAGACCAGCGGCGCCACGGCGGCACGGTCTGCTAACTGTAACCGAACGGCGGGGTGAGCGCTTCCCGCCCGTGCTGTCGCGCAGGGTCAGCACAGACGCGTGTCGCTCGCGTCACCTCGGGTTCACGCCCTGTGCATGGCAGCACGCTCTCAGCCCCTCCCAAAGCGCGCTCCAGAGCAGGCTGGCTTCGAGTGATACCCCGGTCTTCTCGAGCTCCTCGGTAGCCTACGGGCTGAGGAAGGTAACCGGCAGCTTCTTCTGATCGTCGCCGAACGAAGCCACCCCGTCGCCACAGGTGGCGGCCCAGAGGGCAAGGTAGGCATCGTCGAAGTCGACGTTGCGCTCCGCCATCAGATCGAGCGCGGCGAGCACGTTTTCCTCGTCGTGGACAGCGAGCGCCTCCAAACGGAGGACGATGCCCAACTCTCGCCTGATTTCCTCGTGTGTATACGTGTACAGGCGGCGCAGCACGTAGGTCGCCCCTGCGACGTGGAGCGGATGAACCGCGAGGGAGAGCGCTCCGAACTCGGCTTGCTCGACCAGCGCCAGCGCGCGCTCGAACAGGTCAGGGGGAGTCTTCGTGACGAGCCGGAGCAGCACGTTGGTGTCGAGCCAATAGCGCACAGGCTAGCCTCGCTGCTCCCGCTCGGACAACGCCTGCGCGAGCGCTGCCTTCTCCTGCTCGAAACCGGCGAAGGGTATCCGGCTGCCTCGCAGCAGATCCCGGAGCTGGGCCGCGCGGTAGCGGCGGAGCGGGCGCAGCCGGATCTCGTCGTCGACCACACTGACCTCGAACTGATCCCCCTTGCCCAGGGCAAGTTGCTGCCGCACAGGTTTCGGAATCGTGAGTTGCCCCTTACTCGTCAGCGTTGTTCTGATCATAAGTGTCATCTCCTGACTTCATGCGCCGTTGTAAGATAGACCATGCAGGACTCCAAGTAGGAGCCGGCGCCGGTGGCGATCGGCGAGCACGCCAGGCGCGACCGGCGCCGTAGCTGAAGTAGGGGCGACCGGCTGGTCGCCCCTACATATCGTCCCTTAAGTCTCCTGGCAGGGAGCTGGCACACCAGCGAGCCGGCTTCAGCGGGTTTCCCCACAGTTTACAGCGATGCCATAGAGTGCCCCTTCCGCCGGCGTTGACGGGTGAGCGCGGGGCCCCAGACCTGCGCCAGGCGATGCCACAGGATCGCGGCTGACACGGCATGCAAGAGTGAGAGGCGCTCGGCAATCGCTATCGTTGCCGGCCTCTCCTCGCGCCGCTACGCTTGAATGTAGCCAGAGTCTCGCGGGAGGTCTTCGGTCATGCAGGTCTGGCTCGGGTTCAGCCAGGTGGTGCTTTGGGGCTTGGCTGCCACCCTCATTCTGACGTTGATCCTGCGCGGCAGCCAGGCGGCTGGGCTGACGCGGATGGATCTCCCTCTCATCCTCGGGCTGATCCTGACCCCCGACCGCGAGCGCGCCAAGACGCTCGGCGTACTGGTGCACATCATCAACGGTTGGCTTATCGCCTTCCTGTACGCCGCCTACTTCCGGCTCCTGGGCCAGCCGAGCTGGGAATCGGGCGCGCTGCTCGGGTTGCTCCACGGGCTGGTCGTCCTGATGGTCGTCCTCCCAGTCTTGCCCGGCATCCACCCGCGAATGGCCAGCGACGCGACTGGCCCCGAGCCGACGCGTAACCTCCAGCCGCCCGGCTTCCTCGGGCTGAACTACGGACGGCAGACCGCGATCGTGACGCTGCTCGCGCACGTGATCTACGGCCTCCTGCTCGGCCTAACGCTCGGCTGGCAGCCGTAGTCCCCGCCTCAGGAGGCAGCGACCGATACCGGCAGGCGCTCCCGGCCGCTCAGCTCCTCCAGCGCCAGCGCTGTATCGATCAGACCGATATGGCTGAACGCCTGGGGAAAGTTCCCGAGCTGCTCGCCGCTCGCCGGATCGATCTCCTCGGCCAGCAGCCCCAGGTCGTTCGCGCGCTGCAGCAGCCGCTCGAAGTGCTCGAACGCCCGCTCGAGCTGGCCGATGCGAGCCAGCGCCGCAGCCAGCCAGAAGGAGCAGATCACGAAGGCGCCTTCCGGGCCAGGCAAGCCGTCCTCGCGGAGATAGCGATAGACCAGCTCGCCCCGCGCCAGGTAGCGGGCGATCGCCTCCACGGTGCCCACGACGCGGGGGTCGCGCGGGGAGAGGAAGCAGTCGGTAAGCGCGAGCACCAGGAGCGCGGCGTCGAGCCCTCGCCCTGGCACACTGACGAACGCGCCCAGCTCCGGGTCGTAGCCGTGCCGCAGTATCCAGTTTTCGATGGCCGCCTCGGTACGGGCGATCTCCCCCTCAGGGATCGAGAAGCCGTCGAGGTGGGCCAGCTCGCGCACCCGCCGCAGGCCGACGGCGCACATCGCCTTGGAGTGCACGTGGTGCGCGCGGCCAGAGCGGACTTCCCAGATGCCATCGTCGGGCTCTTGCCAGCGCCGCATAATCACGCTCGCCAGGCCGCGGATAAGGGTGTGGTCATCGCGCTCGAGCGGCCTGCCGGTACGTCGGTAGATCGCGAGCGCGTCCAGCACCTCGCCGTAGACGTCGAGCTGGAACTGCCTGGACGCGTCGTTGCCGACGCGCACTGGGCGCGAGCCCCGGTAGCCCTCGAGGTCGGTCAGCAGTCGCTCGGGCAGGTGCGTCTCGCCGTAGATGGAGTAGACCACCTGCAGCTCCGGATGGGTGAGCCGGGTAGCATGGAGCAACCAGTCGACGAAGGCGTCAGCCTCGCGGTGGAAACCCAGGTTCAGGAGCACGCGCACAGTGAACGCCGCGTCGCGTAGCCAGCAGTAGCGGTAATCCCAGTTGCGCACGCCGCCGATGTATTCGGGCAAGGAGGTGGTCGGCGCGGCGATGATGGCCCCTGATGGAGCGTAGATCATCAACTTGAGCGCCAGGGCGCTACGGATCACCGCGTCGCGATACGGCCCGCGGTACCAGCAGTGCCCGACCCAGGTGCACCAGAAGTCTTCGGTCAGCCGCTCGAGGAGGTCGAAATGCTGGGGGATCGGCAGCTCGGCCGGGGCTTCCGGCGAGTAGGCCAGGGCCAGGTCGAGCCGCTGGCCCTGCTCGAGCGTGATCGACCCGGTCAGGGTACCGCCACGGATCTCGAGCGGCACCTGGCTGTACAGGATGCAGAGCTGGTCAGCCCAGCCGATCGAGTACCAGACCGGCTGGAGCCGCTGGACATCCGGAGTGCGCCGCCCGAAGCTCGGGCGCAGGCGGACGGTGATGCGCAGCGTTACCCGGCCGGCATGGCAGCGTAACCGGCGGACCAGCATCCGGTACGGCACGGGGAAAATCTTCTTCTGTCGCTCGGTGAGCGCCGGCATGAAGTCGACGACCAGCACGCGGCCGGAGGCGGTGTGGAATTCGGTCTCCAGGATATTGGTGTCGGGGCGGTAGCGGCGCCGCGTCTCGGCCGGCTCCAGCGGCTCGATGGCAAAGTAGCCACCCAGGTCAGCATCGAGCAGCCGGGCAAAGACGGGGTCACTGTCGAAGCGGGGCAGGCACCACCAGTCGACCGAGCCGCGCCGGGATACCAGTGCGATGCTGCGTCCATCGCCGATCGCGCCGTAGTCGCTGATCGGCGGGTAGCGCGTGTCGGGCGCGGCTGTCTCCTTCGTCTGCCTGGTCGGGGATGTTGACATCGGCAGCGACACTCCCTCGCGCTGGCTTTCACGATCCCGGCATGCATGGTACTATGCGGGGCTACCGGTTGCTGGTCGGTACACTGCTACTGAAGGGTGGGGCCGTCATGGAGGAGGGGCGCAACCGCTACGTGCTCTGGGAGCTGACCTGGCCGGAGCTGGAGGCGGCCAGCTCCGAGATCAGCCTGGTGGTCATCCCCGTCGGGTCGACCGAGCAGCACGGGCCGAACACCACGTTCGGGACCGACAGTATTCGGGCGCACGAGTTCGCGCTTCGCCTGGCCGAGCGACTCTACCCCGAAGTACTGGTGGCGCCGGTCATGCCCTACGGCGTGTCGCCGCATCACATGAGCTTCCCGGGGACGATCACGCTTGCACCGGAGACGTTCACCCAGGTGCTCTACGAGGTGGTCGAGAGCCTCTCCGAGCACGGGTTCGACCGGTTCCTGTTCATCAACGGGCATGGCGGCAACCGGCCAGCACTCGATCTGCTAGTGGCGCGCTTGCGACGCGAGCTGGACGTGCTGGCGGCCTGGGTCTCTATCAGCGAGCTGGCGAGCGATGTGGTGCAGGCCGGCAAGAAGGCCGCGGTGATCGGTCATGCCTGCGAGAGCGAGACGAGCCAGCTCCTCTACCTGGCTCCCTGGGCTGTGCGGACCGAGGCGCTGAGCCCAGGGGAACTCCTGCAACAGGAATACCCGCACGCCCGCTGGTCGGGACCGGTCCACGTGCCCTATACCTTCGACGAGATCACCGCGAACGGCGCGCTCGGAGACGCGCGGGCGGCCTCCGTCGAATTCGGTGAGCGAATCATCGAGACGGCGCTGGATCGGCTGGTCGAGTTCATCGAAGCCTTCGTCGAGGAGGGCGAGTATTACGAGGACTTCGAGCTCGAAGGAGACGAGCGCATCTGACAGGCCGCTGGCCAGCGGTACCCCTTGGGAAAATCCGGGGGACTGGGCTAGAATGGACGCGTCGAACTCGTGGCGCTCGTGATTGGCGTCCGCTCGTCTATGCGCACGGATCGCGACAGCGTACCGCTCGATCGATCCCGCGTGCCCCACGCGGTCATGGCCGGCAGGATTCACGTCCTGCTGCCCTGCCGGCACGAGAGCGCTTCCCCTGACCCTAATGGGCGGCTTCCGGCACCTGCCTGCTCACCCGGCCGGACCGCCTGAGCCCCAATACCCCGGCTGGACGCAGGCAGCCCCGGAGGCCGCCGCCTAAGCCCCGTTCATCTCTCAACGAGCGATCGTAAGGAGAGGTGCTGCCGTGAGAAGCGATCGGCATGCCGTGCTGCGTGATAAGCGAATCGCCTTTATCGGCTGCGGCGTCATGGGCGAAGCGATGGCGTCGGCCCTGCTGCGGGCGGAGCTGGTCAGCGTCCACCAGCTCACCGGCGGCGAGCCGAATCCGAAGCGCCGGAGCGAGCTCCAGGCAAAGCTCGGCCTGAAGATGACGGCGGATAATCGCCAGGCGATTCAGGGAGCCGACCTGGTTGTGCTCGCGGTTAAGCCCCAGTCGCTCGACGCGGTCATTCGCGACCTAGCCGGCCAGCTTGCGCCAGGCCAGGTGGTGCTCTCGATCATCGCCGGGGCCACGATCGAGCGGCTGAGCCGCGGGCTGCAGCATGCGCTCATCGTGCGCTCGATGCCGAACACGCCAGCGCAGATCGGCTACGGGGCGACGACCTGGTATCCCGCTCCGGCGGTAGACGAGGCAGGGCAGGGTCTGGTCGAAGCCGTGCTCGAGTCGATGGGGCTAGCGATCCGAGTCGACAGCGAGGACGCGATCGACATGGCGACCGCGCTGAGCGGCACTGGCCCGGCCTACGTCTTCCTGATCATGGAAGCCCTGATCGATGCTGGCGTTCATCTCGGCTTCCCGCGCGCCATCGCCGAGCAGCTCGTGCAGCAGACCCTGCTCGGCTCGGTGCTCTACGCCCGGGAGTCGGGCCGGCACCCGGCCGAGCTGCGGAACATGGTCACCACGCCGGGTGGGACGTCGGCCGCGGCGCTGTACGAGATGGAGAAGGGCGGGCTGCGGACGGTCATCGCGCGCGCCGTCTGGGCGGCCTACCGGCGCGCGCGGGAGCTAGGCGAGGGCAAGACCAACGGTGGGCCGGCCGAGGGCTAGCGCGTGTCGATAGTTCGCGGCGTGATCTTGATCACCTGGTTCGCCGCCGCGTCGGCCACGTAGACCGTTCCATCCAGCCCCACGGCAAGCGCCGACGGGTCGATGAACCCGGTGGCAAACTCGGACACCTCCGGAGCGAAATCGCCAGTGGTGGGGAGTCCCTGGAACACTACGCCCTGGTCGCTGCCGCGGGCGGCGATGAAGATGGTCCCCGGGATCAACTCGGGCCAGAGCTGGCTGGAATAGACCAGCGCCGCGCTGGCAACGAACCCCTCAGGCAAGGTCAACACCGGCTCGTCCGCCAGCGCAGCGGTGCCGTCGCCCGTGCTCACGCGCACGAGCCGGGCCGGAGCCGCGTCCGCCTGCTCCATGGCCAGAAGGAGGCGACCCCAGGCCATCAGCGGCCCTGGCTGCCGGAATTCGCCACCGACCGGGCTGACGGTCGGTGGAGTCACCTGGTAGACGCGTGGCTGCTGGGCCTCGGCGCTCAGCAAGAGGGCACCACGCGGTACCCCAGCGACGAAGATGCGGCCCTGCTCGTCGATGACCGGCGCTCCAGCCGGACCCGGCAACGGGGAGATCTCGGCCGAGAGCCGGTCCGAACGCTCGGCGACGCCGTCGCCGTCGGCATCCATGAAGCGGATCAACCCCCGATCGTCGCTGGCGTAGACCCACCCATCGTAGACAGCCAAGCCGCGCGGGTTCACCAGGCCGCTCGCGAAGGTCGTGAAGCTGCTCGCGGCACCGCTCGCGTCCTCGCCGTTGACCTTCAACAGCGTACCAGCGGCCGTCAGGATCAGGAGCTGGCCGTCGGGCGACAGCGCAAGGCCGATCGGGCTTTCGATGCCCTCGGCGTAGATGCCGGCCTGGAGGCCGGGGGACACAACGATGGGCTGGACTGGACGCCCTGGACGAACGTCCGGCCACAACTGGGTGGCCTCTGCCCCGTAGCGCCAGCGGTAGTAGTGGCGCCCGGTGTTCGGTACCGTAAACTGCCGATCCGGCTCCAGTCCGGGCGTATAGACCAGGATCCGGCGCTGGAACACCTGGATCAATGATGGCGAGGCAGCCCCGTCGTGCCGGTAGAGGGCCCAGTACGGCTCGCTGATCGGATACCCCAGGACATCCATCCAGGAGACATCACCGAACGGCCGGCTGTTGAGGAGATCGACCGTCACCTGGGGAAGGTTGTGGCCGGTAGCAGGCACATACTGGCCAATTCGGATCGGGACCGGCGGCGGCGCGTCCGAGACCTGGCCATCGGCATCGACCCACTCGCTGATCGGCTCAGGACTGCTGCTCCGGTCCGCCTCCGGCTGCTGCACGACGCGAGACAGGCCAGCATACGTGGGAACACCGGGATCAGGGTCACCGCCATCGATCGACATGACCGGCGGCGCCAGCGGGCGGGTCAGGGCATCGCCGAGCGCGACCTGACCCGTCGTCATCTCCCACGCCAGCAATCCCTGGGTGACGTCCTGGTTCCCCGCGCCGCCGCGACTCTGAAGCTCCATCCGCCCGCGGTCGAAGTATTGGACCAGCCGCCGGCCCCCGGGGGCGTTCGCGTAGGGCTCGACCCTCCAGGCGAGCGGAGTGCTACCCCAGGGGTCGATGCGCGCTCCCTTCTGGGCAGACCAGAGCTGTTCGAACGCGGGGCTGGCGAACGGGGCACTCGCTGCCTGCTGGACGGGGAGAAGACTGACCGTAACGAGAACCGCGACCAGCAGGAACAGGGACCATTTCCACACGTTATTCACCAAACGCGATCTCGGGGAGCGGCGCGGGCGGTCACCGCTCGCCCAGGAGGACGAGCCGCCCTCACCCTCACGAAGCGCGCTGCCTCTCATCTAGTACAACGGCCGCAACAGCTCCGGGTTGCTCACGATTGCACAATCTCCCGATCGTTCGACTCGTTCGCTTCTCTTCGGCCCCTAACGATCAGACGGCAACGCCGGCTGCCAGGCTACGCCTCTCCTTCCCCAGCAGCGATCGCTCGCCGCCGGCGCCAGCGAAGCAGCGCCGTGCTCGCCGTCAGCCCGAGCGGGATGCCGACCGCGAGCGGCAGAACCCCTCGGGGGTTGATCCGGGTAAACGGCGTTACAGTGAGGTGAATACCCGAACTCGCGACAGGCACGCTGGTGGACTCCGGACCGGCAGGCTGGGGGACGACAACCATGTACACCATATAGTCGCCCTTCAGGATCGCGTCGATGGTCCAGGTGTGCTCGATCGACGCGCCCGCCGCTAGCGGCTCGATGGACTGTGTCCGCTGTGGGGACCAGTCCTCAGGGTCGACCACCTCTCCCTGGAGATTGATGATGTTCATGGCTACGATCAGCGGCGGGGAAGTCTCCGAACCAGCATTCGTCACCAGCGTCGTGAACTCGACCTCGTCGCCGGTCCTGGCCGTTGCCCACTCGCGATCGACAGCGATCTGCACGGGCGATTCGGAGCTGGTCGCTGCCGCGGTCGGGAGAGTCATCGCGAACGAGAGCGCAAGCGTGATTGGGAGCCAGGCGATCGAAGCGAAGCTGGCCGCCCGGCCCCAGTTCGCCCGCGTCCGCGCCCTGCCAGGCTCCAGGCGGAGACCCGGGCTGGCATACAGGAAGAGCAGACCGAGGGTGAGGACAGCGAACAGGATCGGCGCTAGCAACCAGGAGGCCATCTCCTCGACGCTCCGGTTGTTCACGATGGCCTTGGCGAGAAACACATTGGAGGCCTCCAGCGGATTCCATTTCTGGAGCAGGTCTCCGAACGCTCCGGTCTGGGCCTGCCCGGGGAATTGGGTGGGGAGCAAGAAGACGAGATAGATGATCAGGCTCACCGCGATGCTGGTCCGGTTTGAGCTCGACCAGAAGCTCACGAGCATGGCCAGGCCGGTGACGCCGACCACCAGGATGGTCCCCAGGATACCGCCCCATAGCAGCGCCCAGCTCACCACCTGGCTGTCCCGGCAGAGCACGGCGATCAGGGGGATTGCAATGACGAAGGCGGGCGGCCACGGGGAGAGGGCTGCGAGGAACTTGCCGATCACGATCTGGCGGCGACTCGTTGGCGTCAAAAGGAGCCCTTCCAGCGTGCCACGCTCCCGCTCACCGCTGATGCTGTCCGCGCCGATGATGAGGCTCATGAAAATGCCGAACGCGACGGTGAGCTTGAGCATCAGATAGGCGATCTCCTTGATGGGAATGAGCCGCAGCTCGTTGTTGGTCGCCATCAGGTACGCCGTGACACCCAGAAGGATGCTGAAGAGCGTCAGGAGGACCAGTGCCTTCCCCCCGAGCCAGAGATCGGCCAGCTCTCTCGCCAGGACCAGCCGCCAGGAACCTGCGCGGTCCATCCTGCCACGGTGCGCAATCGCTGCCTCGCTCATCGGATCGCCTCCTCGGTAAGCTGGAGGAACACCTCCTGCAGCCGGCTGCCTTCGGCCTCGAACGTCAGGATGGGGATCGTCGCCTGGATAAGCGCCTCCAGGACAGCGTTGTTCGCGGTGTTGTCTTCGGGCGCACCGTCCAGAAGCTCGACCTGGATCCAGCCGGACCCCTGCCCCTTCGGCACGACCCGGATGACGTCCGGCAACGCTTCCAGTACCTGTTCAGCCTCTGCCACGGCCGAGAGCGGAACCTGAATGCGCACGCCGTTCCCGCGGGCCTGCCCGATGACCTCGGTTACCGAACCTCTGGCGACCACCTGGCCTACGCTCAAGATCACCACGTCGTCGCACACGCTCTCGATCTCCGAGAGGAGATGGCTACAGAGGATAACCGCGGCACCACGCTCACGCGCGATCCGCCGGATCAGCGCCAGGAGCTCCTGCTGGCCTCGTGGATCCAGGCCGAGCGTCGGCTCGTCGAGAAAGACGACAGCAGGATCGTTCACGAGGGCGCGCGCGATCCCCAGCCGCTGTCGCATCCCGCGGCTGTAGCTGCCGATCAACGACCTCGCCCGGTGCTGTAGTCCAACGACCTCCAGGAGCGCCCAGCCGATCTGCCTGGCCTCGCTGGACGTCCACCCGTAGTGCTGGCCGAAGTAGACCAGGTAGTCGATCCCTGTCATCTCCTTGGGGTACCCCTGGCTCTCCGGCAGAACCCCGATCCTGGCGCGGATCCGCTCGGGATAGCGAGAGCTGATCCCGGCGATGGCGAAGTGGCCCTCATCGGGCTCCAGGATCGTCGTCAGGATGCGGATCGAGGTCGTCTTTCCAGCCCCGTTCGGGCCGAGGAAACCCAGGATACGGCCGGGCGCCAGGGTGAACGACAGGTCGCGGAGTGCTGGCCTCCCGCCGTAGGACTTCTTCAGGTGCTCGGCCTCCAGGATCGGCTCCTGGGTGACCGGATCCGAAGCCCGTCTTGCGGCTGCGTCGTTCTCAGAGATCATGAAGAACCCATCCCTTCATTGCCAGCTTTCGATCCGGGGTGACGCCGGCTTGCCATGCGGCCTCGATTGCCGCTCGGCGGGCGAGCGCGCGTTAATTACCGGTCTGGAGCACCTCGGCCGGTGGCGTGCTGGCGTACAAATAAGCCCGCTCCTCGAGCTCGAGCGCCTTGTCCCGAGCTTCAGTCAGGGCGTCGCCCTCCAGTTTCACGACGTCGACCAGCTCCAGCTCCTCCTGGTTCGGGTCGTTGCCGCGCCAGCCGACCTGGACCAGGCCAACACCCCGTGCGTAGTACTTCAGTTGGAAAGCACCTGGCTCCTCCGCGTTGAACTCCTCGATCACGAGCACGTCATCGAAGCTGCCGTAAGCAACCGATACCTTCGCGCCGAGCTCGGAGACGCGTGCCCGGTCGGTCCAGTTGTAGGGAGGGGGTCCGTAACCCTGCGAGTAGTCGGGAGTGTTCGGGCGGGGATCACCCTGCACCATGATACCGGCGCGAGCACCCTCCGGAATCCCCTGGACGAAGACGCGCCCACCGACGAATTCCTTCTCGTCGTAGGTCTCGCGGTACTGGCCGAAGTGCCAGACGTTCCCGTCCCGGTCCTGCGCGAAGAAGGCCAGCTCGGCCTCCACCAGCCGGTCGTCCTGGTAATCCTGCTCCATGATGACCAGCGTGCGGACCCCGGCGATCTGCTTGGTCAGGTCGGTGACGGTAACGACCAGGCGATGCGCGATCGTCTCCTCGTTCTCGATGCTGGTACCCTCGTAGATGAACTGGGTACCCGGCGTCAGCGGCCACCACTGGTTATCGATCGTCGTCGAGCTCTCATCGAAGAGCGCCGGGTCGAAGTTCTCGAGTCGAGGAGGCTCGGAGGCCCCAGTCACAGGTTCGGTCGAGGTGGCCTCCGTCGAACCGGTGGTTGCGGATTCGGCTATCGAGCAGGAGCCGAGCAGCAGGGCGATCGCCAGCACGAGCATTGGTCGAAGGGCTCTTCTCGTTCGCCTTCCAGGACGCATGGCGATGGCTCTCCTTCCGTGGATCTCTCAATCCGCAGCGCCGGCTGTCGCCGGGCCAGAGTCTTCGACTCGCTTCCATCTCCGCGCGAAGTGCAGGTACAGGGAGGGGACGACGAACAGGTTGAGCAAGGTGGAAGTCACCAGCCCACCCAGGATCACCACCGCCATCGGGTACTCGATCTCATGGCCCGGGATGCTCCCGGCGACGATGAGCGGTACCAGGGCCAGTCCAGTCGTGGAGGCGGTCATCAGGATAGGCGAGAGCCGCTCCCTCGCCCCCCGCAGCACCAGCCCCGGCCCGAAGACCTCCCCCTCCTCCCGCTCCAAGTGCTGGTAGTGGCTCAGCAGCATGATCCCGTTCCGCCCCGCTATCCCCAGCACCGTCAGAAACCCCACCAGCGACCCCAGCGAGATCGTCCGGTCCGAGACCAGCACCGCCAGCACGCCCCCCACCAGCGCCGAGGGCAGCGTCAGAAAGATCAGCGCCGCCAGCCGCCAGCTCCCGAAGGAGGCTTGCAAGAGCAGGAAGATCAGCACGACTGCGGCTAGGGCGAAGGTGAGCAGGGTGCGCTGGGCCGCCTGGCGCTCGGCGAACTCGCCCAGCACCGTCGCGTGGTACTCCAGCGGGAAGGAGACCTGCCCGAGCTGCTCCTCCACGTCGCGGGCCACCGCATCGATGCGTCGCCCGCTGATCGACGCCGTCACGTCCATGTACCGCAACGCGGTGTCGTGCCGGATCACCGTGGGTGTTGGAGTAATCCGGACGGAGGCGATGTCGCCGAGGCGGACTTGGTCACCGGAAGGGGTATCGATGAGAAGGTTCTCGATATCCGAGATGCTCTGGCGCTTCTCGGGAGCGGCCCAGACCACCACCTCGAACACCTTCTGCTCTTCGAAGAGGTGACCGACGACGAGTCCTGAGGCCAGCGTCGCGGCGGCGCGGCGGACATCGCCCGGCTTGAGGCCGTGGCGCTGGGCAGCGGCGAGGTCGACCTGGACCTCCACCTGTGGGATCTCGACCTGATCGACGACCCGCGCCTCGGTAACGCCGTCGATGCTGGCGAGGCGCTGTGCCACCTCGTCAGCCTTGGCGCGGAGCACCTCGAAGTCCTCGCCGTAGATACGCACGGTGATGAGATCATCCGAAGGTGGTCGCACCTCCCTCAGCTTCTCCCCGAGGTACGTCAGCACCTCGCGGTAGAGGCCGGGATAGCCGCTCACGACCCCCTCGATCGCGGCCCGGGTCGCTTCGTAATCAGCATTGGGATCGATGCTGACCCAGAGCTCGCCAGCGTGGACGTCCACGGCCTGGTCCGAGCCGACCGCGCGCCCGACATGGGAGATGACACTGCGGACGCCGGGGATGGCGCGCAGCTCCCGGCTGACCCGGGACGTGATCCGGACCATCTCCGGGTGCGACGTGCCCGGCGGGCCCTCCCAGTAGACCAGCAGGTCTCGCTCCTGGAACTCCGGCAGCATCGACTCGCCGTGCTTCAGGAACGGCAGGGCGAGGAAACCGATGAGAACAGCGATCGCGACGGCAGCGCTGGCCCAGAGGGAGCGGCGGATGATCCGCTCCAGTACCCACCCATACCCCCGCTGCAGCCACCGCACCACCGGCGGCTCCCGCTTCTCC
>Ga0101941_1001606_pt1 | contig 14687 bp, 14 predicted proteins | sample DewCreD2012metaG_3_FD_75242 | JGI IMG/M metagenome (GOLD analysis project Ga0101941, IMG submission 75242) | Hot spring sediment bacterial and archeal communities from British Columbia, Canada, to study Microbial Dark Matter (Phase II) - Dewar... ...
GCACGCGCCGCAGCTCCAGGCACGCATCCAGGCCGTGCTGCCCCAGGCCCGGGTCGAGCCGGTGCTCGAGGTGCCGGCGCTGCTGTCGGGCGAGGGCCGTTCCCGGGGCGTGGTGCTGGTGGGGCAGTCGCCGCCCCGCTGGCTCAAGGAGCGCCTGGGCGCCGGCCGGTGGTACGCCGATGACGAACCGGACGCCATCGTGCTGGGAGCGGCCCTGGCGCAGGCGCTGAAGGTGCGGGTCGGCGGTTGGGTCTATGCCTATGCGCCGGGGACGCTGGGACTGGGGGCCGGCGCCTTTCGGGTTGTGGGACTGCTCGACCTCCCCGAGCCGGAGGTAGAAGCCCGAGCCGCCTACGTGTCCTTGCAAGCCCTGCAGGAGATGGCCGCCCCCGAGTCGGCCACCCGGTTGGAGGTGCACGCGGGCATCGAGCGGCTGGCCGACGATCCTCAGATAGAACCGATGCGGCAGGCCCTGGCCCAGGCGCTGGCGAGATGGCCGGGTGACGGATCGGGGCCGGCCCTGCGCGTCGAGACGTGGCGTGAGATCCACCCGTCGTTGGCCCACCTCATCGAGCTCATCCGCCCTATCACCGCGGTGGTGACGGCGCTGTTTTTCGTGATGGCCGGGCTTTTGGTGCTCAACAACGTCTACCTGAGCCTGGTGGAACGCATCCGGGAGTTCGGCACCATCCTCGCCCTGGGGGCAAGCCGGGCGCGGGTGCTGACGATGGTGGTGCTGGAGAGCACGCTGTTGACGGCAACCGGCGGGGCGGCAGGGCTGGCGCTGGGGCTGGCGACGGTGGCGAAGCTGGCGGGCGGCTTTGCGTACCCCTACGTCGACCTGGAGCGGTGGGGGCTTCCGCCCGTGCTCTACACCAGCCTGCAGCCAGCGGACGTGGTCGTCACCGTGACGTTCACCGTGGCGACGGCGGTGCTGGCGGCGGGCAGCTTCCGCATGACGACGATTGTGGAGATGCAGGCGCAGCCGCTGTGGGGCGTCGTGCCGTTTTTGCACAACTGGCTGATTTTCACCCCGTGGGGGCTGATTGGCGGCGCGCTCTTTTTCGTGTGCATGCTGGCGGAGACGAACCGCGCGCCATTTGACCTGCCCGAAGCCGAAAGCGAACTCGTGGCGGGCTACCAGACCGAATACAGCAGCATGAAGTTCGCGGCGTTTTTTATGGGCGAGTATATCGCGATTTTGGCGATTTGCGGGGTGATGACGACCTGCTTTTTGGGCGGCTACCTCGCGCCGATTAACTGGTCGCCGATACAGGCGTTGGGCGAGGGGGGCGGCTTCTGGGGCATACTGGCGACGCTCACGGGCGCGCTGATGCCCCCGCTGTGGTTCATCGTGAAGCTGTTCGGGCTGTTTTTCAGCTTCCTGTGGATTCGCGCGACGCTGCTGCGCCTGCGCTATGACCAGCTGATGAATATCGGCTGGCGGTTCCTGATCCCCGTCGGGCTGGTGAACTTGGCGCTGCTGACGGTGTATGTGATTTGGGGCTGGGTTCCCGCGCTGGTGGGCTACGCGCTCGCGATCGCGGTCTACTTACTGGTGTTTAGCGTGCGTCGTCCTGAGCGGCGCACGGTGGCGTTGCTGTCGGAGGCGCAGCCGTATCGTCCAAAGGAGGCGCAAAGTGGCTGAACGGGCGCTGTTTTTCATCCTGGCGATTGTGGCGATTGTGTCGGCGGGCGGCGTGGTGTTCTCGCGCAATCCTGTGCGCAGTGCGCTGATGCTGGTGCTGAACTTTTTCACGCTCGCGCTGATTTACTTCATGCTCTCGGCGCAGTTCATCGGCGCGCTGCAGGTGATTGTGTACGCGGGCGCGATTATGGTGCTATTTTTGTTCGTGATTATGCTGCTCAATCTCGGCTCGCCCGAAGCGGCGATGCAGGAGCGCGACCTGAAGCGTCCGCTGGCGTACCTGATCGGCTTCGGGATACTGGCGACGCTGGTCGGGCAGGCGTTCGTGTTGCTGCTGCCGATGACGCCGCAGCCGCCCTCGGATGCGGGCACGGCAAAGGTGATCGGGCAGGCGCTCTTTACGCAGTGGGCGTACCCCGTGCTGCTGATGGGCGTGCTGCTGACGGTGGGCGTGATTGGCTCGATTCTGCTGGCGCGAAGGAGGGTCTCGTAGCATGGAGGCGGTTCCACTGAATGCGTACTTGGTGCTGTCGGCGTTCCTGTTCACGATGGGCGCAATCGGCGTGGTGGTCAAGCGCAACCCGATTGTGATGTTTATGTGCATCGAGTTGATGCTGAACGCGGCGAACTTGGCGTTTGTGGCGTTCGCGCGGTATCAGACCGATTTACTTGCGCAGGTGTCGGGGCATATCTTCGTGCTGTTTGTGTTCGGCATCGCGGCGGCGGAGGTCGCCATCGGGCTGGGCATCATCGTGGTCATCTTCCGCCTGCGCGAGAGCATCGATGTGGACGAGGTGAGCCTGCTACGCGGGTGAGGGCAACCGCGCTGGGAACGCGGGCGTCCCCGCCCGCTACGCAAGTGAGGGCAGCCGCGCCTGCAGGAACGCCCGCGCCCAAGCGTCTGCCTGCAGCGCGTTCTCCAGCGTCGCGGGTTGGGGCGTGTGCGCCGCCATCGCCTGCTCCACCAAGCGCGGGATGTCCGTGAACCGTATCTGTCGCTTCAGGAACGCTCGCACTGCGACCTCGTTTGCCGCGTTCAGCACGGTGGGCATCGTGCCGCCCGTGCGCGCGGCGGCGTATGCCAACTCCAGACACGGGTAGCGCGCGGAGTCGGGCGACTCGAAGGTCAGTTGCCCGACCTGCTCCAAGCGCAGGCGCGGGAGTTGAATATCGGCGCGGTCGGGGTACAGCAGCGCGTATTCAATCGGCAGGCGCATGTCGGGCAGGCTCAGTTGCGCGATCACCGAGCCGTCGACAAACTCCACCAGCGCATGCACGATGCTCTGCGGGTGAATCAGCGTCTCCACCTGTTCCAGTTGCAAGCCGAACAGGTGCTGCGCCTCGATGACCTCCAGCCCCTTGTTCATCATCGTGGCGGAGTCGACGGTGATTTTTGCGCCCATATCCCAGTTCGGGTGCTTGAGCGCTTCCTCGACGGTGATGGCGTCGAAGGTGTTCAGGGGTCGCGTGCGGAACGGTCCCCCGGAGGCAGTGAGGATGAGCCGCGCGACTTGGTTGGGTGTGCCCGCGTGCATCGCTTGGAACGCGCCTGAATGTTCGCTGTCGATGGGCAAGATGGGCGCGTTGTGCTGCCGCGCGGTCGCCATGACCGCTTCGCCCGCGGCGACCAGCACCTCTTTGGTGGCGAGCGCGACGGTCTTGCCCGCCTGCAACGCGGCTAAGGTGGGCTTGAGCGCAATCGCCCCGCCGAGCGCGACGACGACCACATCTACATCTTCGCGCTGGGCAAGGGCGCACAGCCCCTCTACGCCACAGTAGCGGACATCTGCGAGCGTGCCGTTGCTGGGTGGCTCCAGCAGCCCTAGCGCGCGCACGCCGAATGCCTGCGCCTGCGCCAGAAGCGTCTCGTAATCGCGGTAGGTCGCCAGCCCCACCACTTGCAAGCGTTGGGGCAATCGTTGCACGACCTCCAAAGTCTGCTTGCCGATGGAGCCTGTGGAACCCAGCACTAAAACGCGCCGCATGTGCCCAGAGGATACCCCAAATGGCACAAAATGTGCTATAATAGCCTTACGGCGCGCGCTGACGCGCGTCTATCTGTTTTCGACTGCACATACGCAGGAGGTCAGTAATGGAAAGAGTCTATCGTCTCTTTGGATGCTTGACAGGCATGTTGGTTGTCGGTCTTGCCTGTGCGGATTCGCGCCACGCACATACCCCTCTGTTCGTGAACAAGCCGATTTTGCCGTCGTGGGCGCCGTTGTGGGGCTGGGAGCAGCCGCGCGACCTCGCGTTCCAGCACCGTGTGGTAGAGCATGTAACGGGCGTGCAGGGCGTCGGCTCGTGCTGCGCGGAGGGCGTGACACACGACGGCTATCGGCTCCATCTCTGCTTTGCGCCTGGCACGCCTCCGTGGTATGTAGAGTATGTCTCGCGCCTGATTTTCGGCGATTTCCTGCCCGCTTATGACGCGGGCGGGCGATGGAGTTCCACTTCCTATGGCAGCACGGGGTCTACGGGCAATCCGGTGCAGTTGCGTTGGAGCTTCGTGCCCGACGGAACCCAGCTACCTGGCTTGAGCGGCGGCACTGCGCCCAGCAATTTGATTGCCAGCATGAACAGCAAGTTCGGCGGCAACACGACGCTGTGGCAGAACCAGTTCGTCAACAGCTTCGCGCGTTGGCAGCAGGTCGCAGGGCTGCGTTATGAGCAGGTAAACGACGACGGCGCAGTTTTCCCCAACAGCGCTGGCTCGGCGACTGCCCCACGCGGCGATGTGCGTATCGGCGGGCGCAGTCTGGACGGCGTCAACGGCGTGCTGGCGTTCAACTATTTCCCCAACACAGGGGACATGGTCATCGATACCAGCGAGAACTGGCAGTCCAGTTCAGGAACCTATCGTTTCCTGCGTAATACGATTATGCACGAGCACGGACACGGAATGGGGCTTGGACATGTCATCCCCACGAACAGCAGCAAGCTGATGGAGCCGTACCTCAACACGAACTTCGACGGTCCCCAAGACGACGACATTCGCGGGGCGCATCGGCTCTACGGCGACCCCTACGAAGTGAACGGAACCGTTGCGACCGCCACACCAATTGACCTGACCAACACAAACTCGGTGACGCTCGGCTTTGCGAGTCTGGATCGCACGGGGGATGTGGACTTCTACCGTCTCACTGCGCCGCCCAGCCGCCGAATCACGATTACCGTGACGCCTATCGGCAGCACCTATCAAGTAGGCGGACAAGACGGCAGCCCGCCGCAAAGCACGATTGATACCCGTGCGATTCAGAACCTGCAGCTGGAGCTGCGTGCGCCGAACGGCACAACCATTCTGGCATCCGCGACCGCTAACGGCGTCGGGCAAGCCGAGCAGATAGCCAACTTCGTGCTGTACCCCGCGGGCGGCGATTTCTATGTGCGCGTGTTCTCGGGCACAGGCTCCACGAACGATGTGCAGCGGTACGAGCTGCGCATGCAGACCGTGAGCCTGCCCACAGGTGATGTGGACGGCGACGGCTGCGTGGACGACGCCGACCTGTTGGTCATCCTGTTCAACTTTGGCGGCGCCGACCCGCGCTACGACCTCACAGGCGACGGTGTAATCGACGACGCCGACCTGCTGCTGGTGCTGTTCAACTTCGGCAGCGGGTGCTAACTGCTCTCAGGCTCCTTCCAATTGTGGGGGGAGCCTGACGCCCCTTACTTGCCACCACAGCCCTCCAGATAGGCTTGGCGCAAGCAGTCGATGGGCAGCAGCGCATCGGTGTCGGCGTCGCGGTAGTGCCAGTGTTCCCAGCCGTTGCAGGGCGCGCCCGTGATATGCCGCGCAATCTGGTGAATCGAGCCGACCGTGCCGTCCGTGTACCGAATATGCCCGTTCGCCAGCACCTGCGCGGTCGCGTCGGGGCGTCGCTGGAAGTAGAGCGTTGCGCCAGGCGCGATTAGCCCGCACTCCACCAGAGCGCCGAACGGCACGCGCGGGGCGCGCCTGCGCCCGTCGCCGTAGCCCACGACGAACCCAGGCGGGTAGGGCACGACTGCCGCAATCCGCTGCTCGGCAAGCGCGGCGTACTGCGGGTCGCGCTCGATGCCAATCCAGCGTCGCCCCAGCCGCTTGGCGACCGCCGCCGTCGTGCCCGTGCCCAAAAACGGATCCAGCACCACATCGCCAGGCTTGGTGGTCGCCAGCACGATGCGCATCAGCAGCGCCTCGGGCTTCTGCGTCGCGTGCGCCTTCGCGCCGTTCACCCGCAGCCGCTCCTTGCCCGTACACAGCGGGATGTGCCAGTCGCTGCGCATCTGCAGGTCGTCGTTGAGGGCTTTCAGGTCGGCGTAGTTGAAGGTGTAGGGTTTGCCCTTGTGCTTCTGCGCCCAAATCAGCGTCTCGTGCGCGTTCGTGAAGCGCACACCTCGAAACTGGGGCATCGGGTTGGCTTTTATCCAGACGATGTCATTCAGAATCCAAAACCCCAAGTCCTGCAGGATTTTGCCGATGCGGAAGATGTTATGGTAAGTGCCGATGACCCACAGCGTACCTGTGTCTTTGAGGACGCGCCGTGCAGCGGTCAGCCACGCGGTGGTGAACTGGTCGTATGCCTCGAAACTCTCGAACCTGTCCCACTCGTCATCGACGGCGTCCACGCGCGTGAGGTTGGGGCGGTAGAGTTCCTGCTGCAGTTGCAGGTTGTAGGGCGGGTCGGCGAAGATGAGGTCGACGCACCGTTCGGGCAGACGGTTCATCACCTCGATGCAGTCGCCGACGATGACTTGGTCAAGGGGTAGCGCGTCCATGCGTGCGCCTCCGATCGGTTGGTGCTACATTCCACAAGGGGGGCAATTCTCCTGCTAATGCAACCACCTTCAGCGAAGGAGCGCCCCTGTGTGCAGGTTCCCGCGCATCTACCAGTCCCTCAACAGGTTCCCCGTTACCGCGCGAAGTTCACTAATGTAGGCATCCAATGTCTCTATGGCGCGTGACAAATCTGTTTGATTGCCCGAACCGAAGGCAACCTTGACAACGGTGTCGCATTCGCGTGCTGGAACTATTTTATTCAGAATCGTTTCAAATGGATGAGAGCGTAGAATGCGAACAATAATTTGCTCAAGGCAGATAACTTTTCCACTTAACCGCGCAGCTATCGCTTGACAATCAGGCGCTTCAGCAAGAGCCACCAGCGAACGCTTGTCTCCTGTAAGTAGCCAGAACGCCTGGAGTGTTTGGGTAGAAGTGTAGAGGAGCGCCTCGCCCGTGTCAATATCAGAGACGCCCCTGAGCAAATCCAACTCGGACTCGTCGAGAGGAAAATCTGCGACTTTCAGTTGGCGCGCGAGTGTCTGAGCGCGTTCGACAGCATTCCTACCGTAGCGGTCAATTAGTCGTTTGCCTGCCTTAAGCAAGTAGTGCGGTGCGGACGGCAGGATGTACATATCATGCTCACTGACTTGCAGGAGCTGCGTTGTCTCCTGCACGAGATCCATCGCGGACAGCTTCAGGAGTATGTCAGTATCCCACAGACTGACCAACGCTCGACAGACCTCCTGTCAGCCGCAGAAGCAGTTGCGCCTCCTCTTCATGCAGGCGGCTCCAATCCAGCGATTCAAGCATTCGTTCCTGGAGCGCACGCGCGCCCTTCGGTTCGGGTTCAAGTATCTTGAGTGCGCCCATCCCCACCGCCCAACTCCCTTCGTTCCACGCATAGTTGAGCGCGACCACGCCAGGATCTACTCTATCCCGCTCGCCTGCCTTTCGCGCGCCCTCTGCCAGTTGAGTTGCCGTGAGGAAGCGCGGCGCCCAGTATGCCTTGTCAGGCTTACCTGTCAGTAGTTCGACGGCAAACCAGTTCGCCTCTGCCTCCTCCTGATTTTCCCCCTCACGCGTAATTGAGTCTTCCGCGAAAACTGTCTGACTGCTCAGGTGCCCGCTCGCCCAGTGCCCAAGTTCGTGGGCGACGATGAACAGGAGCCGTGCGGAGTATCTATAGCCGCACGCCAGCACGATTACGGGACGCTCGTCGACGCGCACAATCAGACCGTCCACTTTTTTGCTCGTGCGTGGCTTAACTTTCAACGGGATTACGGGTACGCCATGCTGCCAGCAGTATGCGAGGAGGCTGTCCAAACTGACCCACGGTTGGTCTTGCAAAATCGCGTCGTGGATTTGGCTGGCGGACTCGGGAAGCGGTTCGTAGGGGCTTCGCGTCGCGCGAGCGGCTAGTTCCGCCGCACGCTTCGCGAGCAGGATTGTCCAGCGAATGGAGTACGGCTCCGTAGCCCGACGGGGTTTACAACGAAAGCGCGTTTCGTCAAGCACACTCTCGAGGAGGTCGCCTGAGTCCAGCTGGTTCAGCGACAGCCCCAACGCGCGTGCAATCCGCAGGCGCGCCTCCGCATAGCCTGTCGGATGCTCGGCGATTGTATCATCCCACCAGTCAGGCAGAAGCACCTCGCGAACAAACTTCCTGTCAAGCCCTGCCTGTTCCAGCCGCGCGTAAAGCGACTGTAGCGCAGTTGCCAAACCCTCTGCTGTTTTCACCCCACGAGATTATACCTTGTGAAGATTTGCACAGGCGCGTCGGGTATACTCGATGTTGCCATGACTCGCTTCGCGAAGTTCGCCTGGCTGACGCTGGGCTACAATGTGTTGGTGATTCTGTGGGGCGCGTTTGTGCGAGCGACAGGTTCAGGCGCAGGCTGCGGCAGCCACTGGCCAACCTGCAACGGGCAGATTATCCCACGCGACCCGTCGGTGGAGACCCTCATCGAGTTCAGCCACCGTCTGACCAGCGGGCTGGCGTTCCTGCTGGTGCTGGCGATGCTGATTTGGGCATTTCGGGCGTACCCGCGCAAGCATATCGTGCGCTTGGGCGCGGTGCTGAGCACGTTTTTCATGATTACCGAAGCGTTAGTGGGTGCGGGGCTGGTGCTGTTCGAGCGTGTGGCGACCGATGTTTCGTATGCGCGGGCAGTGTGGATGGCGGCGCACCTGCTGAACACCTTCATTTTGCTGTTGTTTATCACGCTGACGGCGTGGTGGGCGTCGGGCGGGGCGCGCTTCCCGCTGCGCGGTCAGGGCTGGACGGGCGCGGCGACGCTGGGCGCGCTGTTCCTAATGACGCTCATCGGCATGAGCGGCGCGGTCACCGCGCTGGGCGACACGCTGCTGCACCTCGATGTGATTCACACAAACCCCGTCGTGGGCGAGACGCTGCTTGCCTTGCGCATCTACCATCCGACGCTGGCGGTCGGAATCGCGTTCTATATGCTTGTGGTGCTGACGCGTCTGATGCTCGATCGCCCATCGCCGACCGCCTTTCGGCTGGGGATTGGTTTCAACCTGCTCTATGTGGCACAGTTGGGACTGGGGCTGCTGAATGTGTGGCTCAAAGCCCCCGTGTGGATGCAACTGGTGCATCTGCTGATTACCGACATCCTGTGGATTATGCTGGTTATCTTCTGTGCGACGATTTTGGCGACGCGCCCGCAGGAAAAACCCGCCCCCGTTCGGGTATAATCTCTGTGAAATATTTCACGGAGGCGCGTTCGTATGCATGTTCTGGAAACGATTTTGGGGCGCGAGTTGATGCCCTTGTACGAGAAGGTCGCCAGCGGCGAGCGGCTGTCGTTCGCGGATGGCATGACGCTGTATACCACGCCGAACCTGTCGGGGGTGGGGTATCTGGCGAACCTTGTGCGCGAGCGGCTCAACGGCGACTATGCCTACTACATCCGCAATCAGCACATTAATTACACCAACATCTGCAACAAGGGCTGCAAGTTCTGCTCGTTCTATGCGCAGAAGGGCGGTCCGAAGCCCTACACGCTGACGATGGACGAGGTGCGCGAGCGGCTGCGCGCCTACAAGCATATCCCGATTACCGAAGTGCATATCGTGGGCGGGGTGAACCCGCGCCTGCCGTATCAATACTACCTGGACCTGGTGCGCACGGTCAAGGAGGAGCGTCCTGAGGTTCACATCAAGGCGTTCACGGCAGTAGAGTGGGAAGAGATTGCCCGCGTCGCGAAAAAGCCCCTGCGCGAGGTGCTGGAAGAGATGAAGCAGGCGGGGCTGGGCAGCGTGCCCGGCGGCGGGATTGAGGTGCTGAGTGACCGCATCCACGCCGAGCTGTTCCCCAAAAAGATTAACGGCGCGCGGTGGAAGCAAATCGCCCGCGAAATCGCGGCGGCAGGGCTGAAACAGTACGCGACCCTGCTGTATGGGATGGGCGAGACCCTCGAAGAGCGCGTGGATCACTTTATCCAACTGCGCGAGCTACAGGACGAGACAGGGCACTTTCTGGCGATGACGCCGCTCTCGTTCCACCCTGAAGGCACGCAACTGGCGCACCTGCCGCATCCCAGCGGCGACGACGACCTGCGCAATATCGCCGTCGCCCGCCTGATGCTGGACAACTTCCCGCACATCAAGTCGTTCTGGATTATGAACACGCCCGCCATCACGCAGATTGCGCTCTGGTACGGCGCGGACGATGTGGACGGCACGGTACACGAGTACGAGATTGTGTACCAAGACGACGCGCCCGGCGTGCGCCAGCAGGTACTGACGCGGCATGCGCTGATTCAGCTGATTCGCGATGCGGGGCGCGTGCCTGTGGAGCGCGACAGCCTGTACCAGATCGTGCATCGCCCCGACGACGAACCCGAAGAGAGCGCGCCCGCGAGACGCCTGCTGCGCGTGGTGTAGGCGCGTCTGGTATCATGGGGCGTGTTGCGCCAGATGACCATAGCGCAGGCGGTTCCCCGCTGGGTGGTGTGGAGCGCGGCGTACTTCGCGCTGCAGCTGGGCGCGCCGCTGCTGACCCTGCCGAGCGGCTGGCTGCTGCTGAGCGGCGTGCTGCTGACCACCCTGCTGCTGATGGCGAGCCTGCTGCATCTGGTGTTCGCGTGGGCGCACGAGGCGGAACGGGTGCGCTGGCTCGCGCCCGCGATGCTGGTGGGCGGGCTTGTGGCGTGGCTGGGCTGGAACGCGCTGCCAGCACTGCTGGTTTGGAGCCGCGCGAACCCGCCATCGGAGCTAACGCTGGGCGTCTACCGCGCCGTGCACGGCTACCTGCTGATGGCAGCGGCGGTCGGGCTGGGCGCGACGCTCTCGAAGCTCATCCGCGAGAAGAACCTGCTCGCGCCCGTAATCCCCTTCGCGGCGATGGTGGACATGCTCACCGTGCTGACGCCTGGCGGGTTCGTGAAGCAGGTGATGGAGAAGGCGCCTGAGGTGGCGGAGCGGGCGTCGGTGGCGGTGATGGCAGCCCCCAACGCTCCCGAAGCGACCGCGCGCCTGACGCCGATTGCAATCATCGGCGTGGGCGACTTCATCTTCCTTGCGCTGTACGCCGCGTGCCTGATACGGTTCGGGCTGCGCGTGCGCGCGACGCTGATTGGGCTGTTTGTCGCGCTGTGGGTCTACCTTGCGCTGGTGCTGTGGGTGCTGCCTGCGCTGGGGATAGCGCCGCGCCTGCCCGCGCTTGTGCCGATGGCGGTCGTCACGCTCGCGCTCAACTGGCGCGCGTTCCAACTCAGCCGTCAAGAGGCGATTGCCAGCGTCGTGGTGATTGCGCTCGCGTTGGGGTTGATCGCGTGGGTGTTCACGCGCGGCGCGTAAACTGCAAAAACTCGTATTTCCCTGAGCGACCTTTCTCACACCCCAGTGGAACAACCCTCAGTGGGGAGGATACTACCGTAGCATTCCCCGAATCTTGGACATGGAGGGACAGATGACTATGCGCACTTTGCTGAACCGACGCCGCGAGCGGGGCTTTACGCTCGTAGAGATTATGATCGTGGTGCTGATTATCGGCATCCTGTTGGCGATTGCTGTGCCGAGCTTTATGAACGCGCGCGAGCGTTCCCGCGCGAACGCCTGCCGCTCGAACCTGCGTCAGGTGCAAGCCGCCAAAGAGCAGTGGGCGATGGCGAACAATCAGGGTCCGACCGCGACGCCCGCGTGGGCTGACCTCGTGCCTGACTTCATTCAGCAGCAGCCCAGCTGTCCGTCGGGCGGAACCTACACCATCGGCAACATGAGCACCAACCCGAGTTGTAGCATCACGGGGCATACACTCTAAGTTGAGAACGGTTCAAGTCGCTGCTGAGAGACCCTCTCAGCAGCGACGCGCACCATTCGGAGGTGAAATATGCGACGACATAAGCGCACAGACGGCTATACGCTGATTGAGATTTTGATTGTCGTGATGATTATCGGTATCCTGCTGGCGATTGCGGTGCCGAGCATGTTCAACGCGAGCGAGCGTGCGCGGGCGAACGCCTGCCGCGCGAACCTGCGCCAAATCCAAGCCGCCAAGGAGCAATGGGCGCTGGTGAACCGCCGACCAGGCACGGCAATCCCCACATGGGCGAACCTCGTGCCCCAGTTCCTACAGCGACAGCCTGAGTGTCCTTCGGGCGGAACCTATACGATGAACAATGTGCGCACGCGCCCCACTTGCAGCATCGGGGGCAGCCACACCTACTAACGTTTCGTCGCAAAGTTTCGACATTCCAGTAGGGGCAGACCTGCGTGTCTGCCCCTGCACGGATTATCTTGTAGGGGCAACCCGCTGTGGTTGCCTGTCATACTTATCGCTGAGTCAGAGTTCATAATTACCCCCTCCTGCAGGTTCCCCCCGCTTCACAAGGGGAACCGCGAGAGGCGCGCCTACTCGGTTCCCCTGCGTGCAGGGGGAACCTAAAGGAGGGGGTCATCAATTACGCCGTTGTTACTACGGACTTTGGTCGCGCGATTGGTATTGGACGCCCCACACCCCCACCGTGAGGTATAATCCCGATTGGTGAACCGAGCATGCCGCGCTATACGATTCTCACTTGGGGCTGCCAGATGAACGAGGAAGACTCCGAGCAGATGAGCCTCTACCTGCAGGAGCGGGGCTACGAGCCTGCCGAACAGGTGGAGGACGCCGATGTCGTGCTGCTCAATACCTGCTCGGTGCGGCGCAAGCCCGAAGACAAGGTGTTCAGCACGCTGGGACACCTGCGCCAGCTCAAGCAGCGCAAGCCGCAGATGGTCATCGGCGTGTGCGGGTGCATGGCGCAACTCCGCGCGGACGAAATCCGTCAGAAAGCCCCGTTCGTGGATATGATCGTCGGCACGGCGCATGTGGCGCAAGTGGGCGCGTTGCTGGAAGAGGCGATTCAGAAACGGCGGCTGGCGATGCGCCTCGACCTGCCCGAACGCAAAGGCGCCATCGTCACCGACATCCCCGAACGCAAGGTTGACCGCGCGCCGAAACTCAAGGCGTTCGTGCCCATCCAGTACGGCTGCGACAAGTTCTGCACCTTCTGCATCGTGCCGACCACGCGCGGGCGCGAGCGCAGCCGACCGACCGCCGACATCGTCGAGGAAGTGCGCCGACTCGCCGAGCGCGGCACCAAAGAAATCACCCTGCTGGGGCAGACCGTCAACTCCTACGGCAAGAACCTGCTGGAGGGGCGCGTGCCCTTCGCACGGCTGCTCAAACTCCTGAACGATATCGACGGTATTGAGCGCATCCGCTTCACCTCACCCTACCCGCGCGACTTCCGCGACGACCTGATTAGCGCAATCGCCGAACTGCCCAAAGTGATGGAGCATGTGCATCTGCCGCTGCAGTCGGGCGACAACGACATCCTCAAGGCGATGCGCCGTCTCTACACCGTCGAGCAGTTCGAGGAGATTGTGGGCAAGCTGCGCGAGCGCGTGCCGAACATTGCGATTACGACCGACATCATCGTCGGCTTCCCTGGCGAAACCGACGAGCAGTTCGAGAACACGCTGCGCGTGGTGGAGCGCATCCGCTTCGACGGGGCATTCATGTTCGCCTACAGCCCGCGTCCAGGTACGCCCGCTGCGCAGATGGAGAACCAAGTGCCCCGCGCCGTCAAGCAAGAGCGTCTGCAGCGGCTTATCGAGCTACAGAATCGGATTACCTGCGAGATTAATAGCGCGCAGGTCGGGCGGGTGTTCGAGGTGCTGGTGGAGGGTCCCAGCCAGAAAGACCCGACGAAACTGGCAGGCTTCACACGCGAGAACAAGATGATGCACTTCGTTGGGGGGCGCGAGCTGGCAGGTCAAATCGTGCGCGTGCGCGCCGATGAAGCGCACCTGTGGGGCTTCTATGGGACGGTGGTTTGACGCCCCGTCGGGGGATACGCTATGCAAATCCCAGACGCTATGCAGACGCACTACCAAGTGGTTTTCCTCCCATGGGTACCCTTTAACTGGGGGGCGATAGGCTCTTCCCTGCGAGTAGGGCGGGTGGTCTTTCAGCCGCTTCGAGCGTTCACCCCAGAGCCAACAATAGCGCAGTTTCTGGCGCGCTACTTCGAGCGGTTTCGCGACCTACAAGATCGACCTGTGCAGACAATCACCCTTTGCCACTACGCCCCTGAAGAGAGCGGCTACCTAATCTCGCTGAGCGAACAGCAATTCCAAGAGATTCGGGACGCCGTTAATGCTGGAGAAGTTTCGCTTCTCCATCCCGCTGAACGCATACCTGCGCGGGCAGGTTCTGCCTGAACCATACCTGCTACACTTACTGCAGCGCGTTTTCGATGTGGAATTTCCTGAGCAACTTCGGAGGCGCATCCTACGCAGTCTGGAGTGGTTTCGGATTGCCAACCAAAAAGATTACCCTGTTCAGACAGGGGTTGTGAGTATCGCCACTGCGCTGGAGACGCTTCTTGCCCCCGACGAGAACCGAATCAAACGGACTTTAGCAGACGCTGTGGACGATTGGCTTCGAAAGCAGTGGGGTGAATGGGCGATTGAGGCGCAGCGCGATGGCTATTCGCGGACCGCCGCAGGATTTTGGATGTGGGACTTCTATGATCTGCGCAATCGGATTGTGCATGGAGAGCCTGTCGCGTCCGATGAGATGTTTGTGTCAGTGCCCATCAAGCGTGGGCACGAAGTCGATTCTGTTTCTGTTTCCAAAACCGGGTAGTCACCCCTTCTGGTAGTGATAATGCCTATAGGTCAGAAACTCCTCCCAACTCCAAATATGGTCGGTCAAACCTATCGCCATCGCAGGACCCCTACGCCGATAACGACACCCATCCG
>Ga0101941_1001609_pt1 | contig 14651 bp, 10 predicted proteins | sample DewCreD2012metaG_3_FD_75242 | JGI IMG/M metagenome (GOLD analysis project Ga0101941, IMG submission 75242) | Hot spring sediment bacterial and archeal communities from British Columbia, Canada, to study Microbial Dark Matter (Phase II) - Dewar... ...
ACCCCTGGCACATCTTGCCGACCTGACCTATCGCAGCGCCAGACGTCGAGATGCCATGCGCCTCCTGGAAGAAATGCTGCTGATTTTGGGGGAGGGCGTCGTCGGCGGGGTAGACGATCCACTCACGGTGTATGCCATCGGGTGGAAGGTGTTGCAGGGTGTTGGCGACGCCCGCAGCAGCTCGTTTCTCTGCCGCGGGCGCCAGCATCTGCTCAAACAGGCAAGCGCCTTTCCCAGGGCCAAACTTCAGCAGCGCCTGCAGGCACTGGCGGAACTCCGGGTGCTCCTGCAGCCCGGCCCGCCGCAGGAAGGCCCCGCAGGCCGAGGCACCGTCCTCGGCGTAGACCAGCATGGCGGTGTGGACGGCGTCGACCAGGCGCGGGAAGGTGCTGGCCGCCGGGTCGACGACCCCGCGGCGCCGGCGCTCGGCCGGGGTGAGGAGCGCCACCGTGCTCCCCTTGCGCTGCGCCAACCGGGCGCGGCCCAGCACGTCCTCGTCCAGGTCGAGCCCCACCGCCAGCGCCAGCTTGCGCGCCTCGTCGGCCGGGAACTCGACCGCGCGGAAGGTGTCCCAGGCCAGGACATACCAGTCGGTCTCGTGGTCGAAGTGGGCGCGCTGGCCGTGGAGCAGCCGCTCGCGGCGCAGCGCCAGCACCTCGCGCCGGGCCAGGTCGAGCGCAGTCTCCGGCCGCAGCTCCAGGGGCTGGCCCGTCTGGGGGTCGCTCTCGCTGGTCAGCACCGGCCAGCGGGCCGAGATGACCGCCAGCGCCGGGCCGTAGGCGGCCAGGAAGAGGTCGACGCCGCCGACACCGAGGGCGCTCAGCTCCTGCGCCCGCGCGCGGACACAGCGGGCCAGCTCCCCGCGCAGGTCGTCCCACCAGACGGGGCCGTCGCCCGCCGGCCGCTTGCGGCAGACGAGCAGGATGGTGCTCTGGGCCGCGTTCTTCTGCGCCTGGTGCAGGCTGTGCTCGCTTTCGGTGTGCACCGGCCAGGAGGCGACGATCTGGAAGCCGGCCTGGATCAAGGCGGTGGCCAGGGCGTCCCAGGCGTCCACCTGCTTGTGGGTGAACATCACGGTGAGCACGCCGTCGGGCCGCAGCACCCGGCCGCACTCGCGGAAGACGGCCGCCAGCTTGCGCTCGTAGTCCCGGCGGGCCAGCTCGCGGGCGCGGCGGCCCAGCCCGGCGAAGCGGGCCGGGTTCGCCACCGCTTCGTCCTCCTTGTCCGCTAGCGGGGCGGCGAACCAGTCCGGATAGTGGTGACCGAGGGTGCGCTTGAGCCAGACGTAGAAGAAGTCGGACAGCTCGCCGTACTGGACGTTGTCGTAGTAGGGCGGGTCGATGCAGACCAGGTGGACGGAGCCGTCGGCGAGGTGGGTCAGCCGCCGGGCGTCCCCCTGGGTGACGCGCAGCCGCTCGACCGGCGAGGCGCCCGCCCGCTGCCAGAGCGGGAGCCGGGCCGGCTGGGCCAGCCGGGCGATGCCGCGGTGGGCGTCGACCACCTGGTCGATGGCCCAGTCGAGCCCCTTGCCGGCGGCCACCACCGCCATCTCGGCGAAGCTCCACTTCATGGCGAAGTCGTGCCGGTCGAAGGTGTTTGCGATCACACCACGTTTCGAGTGCCATCGAGCCATGCGCGAGTTGTAGTCCGCCAGCTTGTCGAGCGCTAGCGCCAGGTAGGTGAGGACGGCGCGGGCGCGGTCGGGGGGAAGCGCGGCCTGGATCTCCGGCTCCAGCGCGCGCAGCGCCTCGACCGCCGTGCCGAGCGCCAGGAGCTGGCGGGGGGCGAAGAGGTCGCGCCAGCGGGTCATGCCGTAGAGACGAGGGCGCGGGTCGTTGCTTTCTTCCGGGATCTCCTCGTCGGGCACCAGGCCGCGGGCGAGCCAGCCGGGGAGGCGGCGGGCCAGCTCGGCCTCGGCGGCGGCCACGGCGGCGAGGTCGGCCTCGGTCGGCGGGCGGAACTCGACGCCCTTCGCGGTCTTCACGACGACGGCGTAGAGCTGCTGGCCCATGCGGCCGGCCTGGGCCTCGCGCTTGACGTAGTCGCCGTCGACCACCTCCCCCGTCCAGGGAGAGACGGCCACGCCGCGCCTGATCGTCCCCTGCTCGGCGGCGCGCTCGGCCGCGGTGCCGGAGACGACCTCGAAGCGGCAGGCGGGCCAGTCGGGGTGAGCGAGGAGGAGGGCGGCCACGCGGCCGCGGTCGTCGCGCCGCAGCCACCAGTTGGGGGAGAGCGGGATCGGCTTGCCGGTCTGCGGGCAGGCGACCGTGTGCGCCCAGAGATACGTTAGGGGTTCCTCTTCGACGCTTGCCCCGTTGTAGAAGGGGGCGAGCTTCTCTCGTACCTGGGCACTGAGTTCGCGTCCGAATCGAGCCAATTCTTCAGCGAAGCCTTCTCCGAACCTAGCGGGGTAGTCGAGCGTGGCCATCAGGATGACCGCCGCCACAGGGTTCAGCTCGTTTGCTTCCACAGACAGCCCCAACCGCAGCGCCTCCAGTGGGATCGACCCACCACCTGCGGTCGGATCGAGCACCCGAACATGCGAGTCTTTCCACGCCGCGTGCAGCACGTGGACTAGGTCCTGCAGCTCCTCTTCCGACGGGCTGAAGGTGAAGGCCCGCGAGTGCGCAAAGGGGTTCTCGATGCGCTGACCCGTTGCCCGGGCTCGCTGCACGGCTGACCAGGCAGCGTGTAGATTGCCCCGGATACCGAGGAGGTGGAGCACCCAGGCGTGGTAGGCCTCGCGGGAGGGGAAGCGCTGGCGCAGGGGCTCGGGCCAGTCGGGCCGCCAGGCCGGCAGGAGGCTGGCCAGCACCGCGGCGCGGCTGACCACCAGCGGCCGGCGGGCCCACCAGACGTGGAGGCGGTTAGGCGGCGGATGCTGGCCGGTGCTGTTTTCTCGCCGAGCCTCGATCCCCAGCTCCTGCACCGGCAGCCACTCCTCGATCAGCCGGGGGAGCGCCTGCGCCGGGGCCGCCGTCGGGTCGCGCGGTCCATCGGGATCGCGTCGGGTGCCCCTCACCGTCCCGCCGCCGGGATTGTCAGCCATCTGTCCCCTTCCTTCCTACCCTCACCCCCTTCCCCCTCTCCCGCATTGTGCGGGAGAGGGGCCGCGACCCCACGCGGGTGCTCGGGCCGACGGCCCGAGCCCGGTCAATGGCCCCTCTCCCGCTCGGCGGGAGAGGGGTGCCCAGAGGGCGGGGTGAGGAGGGATAGCCCTCCCTGCCCGGTGTGCTGGCCTACTCCCCCGCAACCAGGATCCGCAGGGCCCGCCGCGCCCGGCGGCCGGTGTCGCGGGCCGCGCACTTGCTGAACCAGTAGTACGCCTCCTCGTCCGTCATCGACCGCACCCCGGCGGCCACGCGCTCCATCCGCTCCACCCGCCGCAGGGGCCGCAGCGCCAGGAAGAGCAAGCCTAACCGCACCCCCGCGGTCTCGCTCAACGGCAGCTCAGAGGCATTCCCCTTCGCGGCCAGCCCTGCACCGCTGCTCGGCCGCGTTCCCCCTTCCAGACCCCGATAGCCTTCGGCGCGCAGCAGATCCAGCACCTGGTCGAGCGCCACCAGCAGCGGTGTCCCCTCTAGCGTCGCCAGTCGGCGCCGCGCCGGTCTCCGGCCATCGGCCGACGGCGGCTGCTGCCACAGCGTCAACCGCAGCGCATCCCCGGCGAGCGGCTCCACCCGCAGGCGGAACGCCCGCTCCGCTGGGGTCTCTCCGCGAAGTCCTGTCCGCGTAGGATACCTCCCTGCCCTACCAGTCACGAGGCAGCCTCCCATCCCTCCTCCGCCGGCTGTGCCTCCAGCTCCAGCCTGCCGAAGGGGAGGCCAGCGAACACGTCGCCGAGCCGACCGAGTCCGGCGTCCACCGTCAGGCCCAGTGGACGAAGGTCCAGCTCGACTTCGGCCTTGGTGAAGAGCGCGCGTGCCTGACTGCCCAGGCTCTCGAGCAGTTGTCGCACCGGCCGCGAACGGCTCTCTTCGCCGGTGAAGCGCAGCTTGAGCGCCTCCCCCTCCCCGAACTCGGCCGTGGCCTCGAGGCTGAGGCGGACGGGGCCATGCTCGAGCTGGCTCAGGGCCACGCCTAGGGCCCGCAGCTCTTGCACCGCCGTCTGTCCCCCTCCCTCGAGCCGGATTCGGAGGGCGGCGAGCCGAGCCACGCGGTGGTCCCGGCACTGGTCTGCGACGGCCTGGAAGGCCTGGGCCGGCGGGCCGCTGGCGCGGAGGTCGACCGCAGTGCGTGGCTCTCCGTCCGCCACCTGGCCGCACGTGCAGGCCGCGACCGGGTTGCCACAGACCGGACAGCGCTCGCCCCCGGGCGGCTCAGGCGGGGTGCCGGGACGGAGCGGGATAAGACCTGCCCGCACGGCCTCCTCCAGCGTGTAGAGGAAGGTGTCCTCGCTCAACTCGACCAGCGGCTCGGGCGACTGTGCATCGTAGGCCTTCCCCTCGCTCGCGACGTAGTAGACCCACTCGCCGCCGCGGATCCCCTCGCGGACGGTCCGTTTCAACAGGGTGGGCTCGGCCAGCATCGGCAGGGTGACCCTCTGGGCGAAGGCGCGCCGGACGTCCTCGGTACTGACGCGCCCCTGCTGGCCGTCCCACGCGCGGGCACGCACGTAGGCGGCCGGCGGCGGGCTGTCGTCGCCGAGCCGCAGTTTTTCGAGCTGGCGCAGCAGCCGGACGACGACCTCGGTCTGGTTGCCCTTGACCGCGCCCTGATCCTGTGCCGGCAGCAGCTCGCGGGCCAACGGCGTGGCCCCGGGTTGCACGTCGCCGCTGGGGTAGTAGAGGAAGCGGTAGGCGCGCGTGATCCCCACGCGGAGTTCCAGCTCGGCTTGGTCGCGCATTTCGCGGAGCCGCCGCTGCTGCTCGGGGCTGAAGTCGCGCAGCCGTGCCGGATCGCCGGCCAGGCGCTCGATCGCCAGGTAGCGCTTGGCCAGTGTCACCAGCGCCTCTTTCTGCTCCTGGTCGGCCACCAGGAAGACCAGGTTGTTGCGGTAGCGGCGGAAGCCGCCGGCCACGCCCGCCTGCTCGAAGAGGGTGCGGACGAGTTCCGGGGGCTCGGTCTGTGCTGCGGTGACCGCGGCGGCGTCGAAGTGGACGATCACCAGCTTGGGCACTCCGGCGTCGTCGGGGACGGCGGCCGGCTCGGAGGGGAAGAAGACGGGTTCGAGCGCGCCGCGAGACCAGATCTGCCGGATGCGCTCTTCCAGCTTGGCCTTGGCCAGCGTCACCGCGACGACGGCCATCTCGTCGGCGATCAGCTTGGGGAGCTGCACCTCGGTGCCGAAGCGGTAGCGCCGGCCGTCGTCGGCGAGATACCAGCAGCGCTCCAGCAGGTGGTGGAGCACCCGGCGCAGCAGCTCGGGGTCGTCGCCTGGTTCGAGCACCGCGGCCAGCAGCTCCGGCTCTTCGATCCCAGCCGCCGGGCCCTGAACGAGGCTGTGGAGGAAGACCGTGGCGGCCAACCGCTGCGCATAGGGCGGTCGTCCGGGACCGGCGAGCTGGGCGTCGACCTCCTGGGCGTGGGCCGGCTGGCCCGGGACGCGCGAGGCGATGTCGGCTTCGATGACCTGCTTGAAGGCGGGCCGGTCGAGCCGGCTGGTGAGGTCTTCGACGATGGCCGGCACGCTGAGATCGACATGGTGAGGATGGATGAGCGCGAGCGTCGGAGGCCGAAGCTCCCAGAGTCGCCGAACCACGAGCGCCAACAGGCGCAGCGCCCCGCGGGTACGCTGGAAGTTGGGGATGGTGGCGACGCGGAGACTGAGCACGCGGAGCAGCTCCGGGTGAAACGGATAGGTAGTCGCGATGCGGTCGGCGTACGCGGCGGTCGTATAGTCGTGCGGCAGCGGTGTCCCCTGGTCGGCGAGCAGCCGGTAGAAGGCGAGGTAGGCCTCGGCCGTCTCATTGGCGGCCTCGCGGTCGATGGAGCGGAAGAGGCGGTGCGCCACGATCGGCGCCGTCTCTTCCTCGGCCGCCGGGGTGAGCACCCGCTCGGAGCGCGCGGTGACCCGCCGCGTCTCGGCGAGACGCGTCCGCAGCTCCTCGCTCTCGCGGCCGAAGGCATCGGCCGGATCAGCCAGCGTGAGGACCACCACCACGCGTTCCCGGCTGGCCGCGAACTCGAGCAGCGACATCAGGAAGGCGACGGTCTGCTCGGCCAGGGTGCCGCGACCGGTGGAGGTGGGGACAGCGTCAGCGGCCCGCAGATAGCGCGCGATCTCGTCGATCAAGACCAGAGTCGGCTGGTCGCGGACGAGCTGATCGAGCAGCCCGGTGCCGGGAGCAGCCTTGGTCTGGCGATCGGACTCCTCGACGAGCCGATAGCCGGCGACGCCGCCGAGCTGGTACGCCAGTTCGCCCCAGAGGGTATAGGTGGTCACCTCGGAGTGGAGCAGGCCGCCGGTCGGGTCGAGCTCGGAGCCCACGATGCCGGCGATGCGCACGGCGCCCGGCGGGGGGATCAGGTCAGGCGCGACGAGCGTGGCCGCTGCCTGGCTACCCCTAGCCGCATGGTAGAGGGCGATCAGGTTGTGGGTCTTGCCGCCGCCGAAGGGCGTCTCGAGACGGATCACCGCGTTGGCCGTAGGGTCGCGCCCGGTGAGCCGGCCGAGCGCCTCGCGCAGGAGCGTGCGCAGGCCCTCGGTGGGGTAGGTGTTGTCGAAGAAGACGGCAGGGTCCTGGTAGACGGGGTCGGCGCTGCCGTCGAGCACGTCCTTGAGGCGGGCCGCGAACAACTCCTCGCGCAGCTCGCCTTGCAGGACTTCTGCTCGCGGCTCGCAGGTCTCGTAGAGCGAGCGCATCTGTCCCCCTCGTGGTGGGTGAGTTCGCGGTCGTTGCCGGTTGGTGAGGGCGGTGCGGTGGGATACCCCGCCCGCCTCGTACGAGTGACCCCAGTATAAGGCAGGCGAGACCGCAGGCAAGGGGTCCGCCGCGGGTGCGGTTCCACGACCTGCAGCATACCACGGCGAGCCTGCTCCTGGGCCAGGGGGTGCACCCGAAAGTGGTGGCGAGCCTGCTCGGCCACAGCACGATCCAGATCACGCTCGACACCTACAGCCACGTGACGCCGGGGCCGGCGCGGGACGCAGCTGCCACTTTCGGCAAGCTGGTTGCTAGCAAAATTGCTAGCAACACCGCCGCTGTGGGTCCAGACCACATGCGTTGAGAGCCTGGCTTCCGCTTCTACATCGGTGCCGGAGGAGGGACTCGAACCCACACGGGGGTCGCCCCCCAGCGGTTTTTGAGACCGCCGCGTCTGCCGTTCCGCCACTCCGGCCAACTCCTCCCAAGTATAGCCGCTTTCCGCCTGTCGCGGCAGGCATCGACGCTCGCTTCGCGGCGCGCTCGCCAGCCGGCCGCAGATACTCACCTGATCAGACCCGGCGGGCCGGCAACCGACCTCCACGCGTCTCTCGGAGGACGCAGCACGGAGGACAGCAACAAAAGCCTGGCTCTCCAGTCTTCGGGCCCCGCCGCAACGTCCTCGTCTGGATTCATCCGCGACACAGCAGGTGCCAGACCTGAATGTGCTAGCATCTCGGCCTGGGCGGTCGTCTGGAACGAAGGGCGGGACCGGCGGATGGGACCGAGAACCTGGCGGATCGGGCTGGCTGCGCCTCGACCCGCAGTGACGCGAGAGGAGGGCATCTCCACCGGGCGCTTCTTGGCCTACGTTGCGGAGGTGGGGCTCCTGGTCGTCGACCTCGACCTCGACCAGGCGACGGGATGGGTCGCACACCGCCTCGTACCGGCTCGCTTTGGCGACTGAGCCCGGCTCACGGCTCGCTTCCGGGCACGAGCGCGTGAAAGCGCCAGAACCAGTGAGGCAGACGATACAGGAACCCTCGCGCCTCGTTCCCCTCGAGCTCCCTCGAGGCTTCAGATGCCCTTGTTGAGCGGATGGCCAGGTGTCGCCCGCCCCTTCAGCCCGTCGCGCTCCAGCCCGAGGGCTGAGGCAGCCCGGACTGCCAGCCAGAGTGTGACCAGGTCGCTGGTCCGGTCGACCTTCAGCCCGGTGAGCGACTCCACCTTGCGCAACCGATAGACGAGCGTCTGACGATGGATCCCCAAGGCCCGCGCTGTCTCGCTCCACGAGCGATCCTGCTCTAGGAAACAGCGCAGCGAGTGGAACAACTGGCCCTCGTGAGAGGTATCGTACGCTAACACCGTGCCCAGGACGCGCTCGACGAGGTTGCGCGCAGCCTCCACGCTCATGGGCAGGCTGGACGAGCCGAGTCCCTGCTCCCCGTACCGGACGATTCCCCTGCCCACCTCGCGCGCATGCTGGAGCGCCCAACGCGCTTCCAGCATCGCCTCCGGGACACGCGCCAGCGTCAACACGCGCTCGCTCCAGCCGACCGGAGTCGAGCTGAGGCACTCGCTCAAAGACGCGATAACTTCTTCAGAATCCGGCAGGAGCAGGAAGATGTAGCCCTCTCTCCGCAGCGTCGTATGCGGCAGACAATGCGACTCCAGCCATGCTTGCAACTCGCCCAACGGGACTGCATCCTCGGCAATCGCCGCGACCGCGTACGGGGGTGACGGGAAACCCTGCTCTCGCATGAGCAGCTCCAGCCCCAGGTCCGCCGTGATCCGGCGGTCGGCAAGGTGAGCTAACAGCTCGGCCCCCAACCGATGCTTGCGCTCGAGGTCAGCCGTCATCCGCTCGAGGGCCAGGGCGACGACCGTGGCGACGTGGCGCAGCACGACGACATCGTGAGCCGCTCCGTGACGCCCCCCCCGCTGACGACCAGGAATGCCCGTCGCCGCGCCGGCACTGCGAGAGCGATCGTCGATGGGCCGACCTCCGGGAGCTGGATCACCGCCGGCACATGGTCACTCGGATAGCGCTCCAGCGCCACACGGAGCGCCCGCCCGAGCGATGAGGGCATCGGTGCCTCCGGGGGCAACACCACGCGTCCCACTGCCGGATCGACGACAATTAGCCGGCCATCGACGATCCGTTCCAGGCGAGCGATGAAATCCGACGCTGGCAGCTTGCTCGAGTGGACCACCAGGCGGGCGACCTCGTAGACCTGGAGGGTTCTCCGCAACCGCGCGTGCTCTTCCTGCAGGTTGGCATCCGCCACCACGCGCGATACGGCGACGAACGGCACTTCGTACGCTGTGAGCATCACCGGCAAGCCCCAGCGATCGGCGGCCTCGAGCATGGCGTCCGACAGCTCAGGAGCACGCATCCCCTCGCAGATCATCACGCCACTGAGCTGTGCCTTCGCCAGCCGCTCGATATAGGCGACTTGGCTCGCCGGGTCACGTGGAATGCCGATCCCGACGGTCATTACCAGCTCGCCGCCAGCGAGCCAGGCCGTCGGGTCCTCGAGCTCGCACACGTGCGCCCAGGTTACCGGCCGGTCGATGCCGGACTCTCCCGCGATCAAGCGGGTTCGCAGATCCGGCCGTTCCAGAAGATCGCGGACCGTGATGACCATAGCGCTCGCATCGTACCATCCTCGCAGGGATTTATACAAGTGTATGAGAGCACCATGCGGCCTTCTGACGCGAAGCACATTGCCGACGAGTGCTGCTCGGCGTATAAGGGAAGCATCAGGGTAGGAAGTGGCTTGTCGCCGTTGTGGCGCTCGCCAGGCGAGAGGCCGGATCGAGTTGCCTGGACCTTTGCCTCAGTATCCACGGAAACCGGAACCGTTCCGGGTAACGGTGGCTGAGACGGCAGATCGCGACTTCCGAGAGGATAGGAGGCCTGGTATCGATGACCACTCCGGCAGCACAGTACACGCTCGTGCGCACGCTCCACGGGCGCTACTATTTCGACCCCGAGATCTATCGCTTGGAAGAGGAGCGCATCTTCTCCCAGCTCTGGTTCTGTGTCGGCAGGGCAGACGCGATCCCGAACCCCGGCGACTTTCTCACCTGCGACGTGACCGGGGAGAACCTGCTCATCGTCCGGAGCCGGAGCGGCGCGGTACAGGCGTTCCTCAACGTCTGCCGCCACCGCGGTGCGCGATTGTGCGCGGAGCTCCAGGGCTCCCTCCGGGGCGGGGTGATCCAGTGCCGGTACCACGCCTGGAGCTATAACCTCGAAGGCCAGCTCATCGGCGCCCCGAACATGCGCGATCTGCCCGGCTTCGAGCGCGAATCGTTCGGGCTGCACCGCGTCCCGCTCGAGGTCTGGGAAGGGCTGCTCTGGGTCAACCTAGCTTCCCAGCCGGAACCGATCGAGGCACAGCTCGACCGGGCCATCGTCGAGCGATTCGGCGAGCGCGAGACATTCTCGCGATACAGGATCGGCACACTCGGCGTCGGTAAGACCATCGTCTACGATGTCGCTGCCAACTGGAAGCTCATCGTCGAAAACTTCATGGAGTGCTACCACTGCGCGGTCGTCCACCCTGAGTTGAGCAGCCTGGTACCGAGCTTCCGCGAGGGCTTAGCCTACCAGCAAGGCATCGGGGCCAGGTTCGCCGACGGGGTCGAATCGCTGACTGTCACCGGCAAGACGACGCGCCCGCTGCTACCTGGCTTGCTCCCGCAGGACGAGCGCACCTACTACGGGATCGTCTTGCTGCCCAACGTCTTCGTGAATCTCCACCCGGACTACGTCCTCATCCACCGGCTCGAGCCTAAGGGGCCAGGCCGTACGCTCATCGTGTGCGACTGGCTCTTCGACCCGCCAGTGATCGAGCAGCCAGGCTTCGACCCTTCGGACGCGGTCGAGTTCTGGGATCTCGTGAACCGCCAAGACTGGGAGGCCTGCGAATTGTGCCAGGCCAATGTGGACTCGCGGGCCTATCGGGAGGGCGGCATCTATGCGCCAACTGAGGCACATATTCGCCGCTTCAACGACTTCGTGCTCGCCCGGCTAGAGGGGACCGGGCATGAGTGAAGTCAGCACCGTGAGACAGGCTCCGATGGAAGAAAGGGAGAGCAATGGCATCCTTTGATGTGCTGATCGTCGGGGGAGGGAACCTCGGGCTTTGGACGGCGTACCACCTGGCGAAGCGCGGCACCCGCCGAATCGCCGTGTGCGAGCGGTACTGGGCCGGCTTCGGCGCGACGACGCGCTCCGCTGGGGTCGTCCGGCAGCAGGGTGGCTCGGAGACTGCCGTCAAGCTCGGCAAGTGGTCGCGGGAGCTCTACCGCCAGCTCGGTCAAGAGCTCGGGATCGGGAGCGGGTTCACCGAAGTTGGGTATTATGTCGCAGCCTCGAGCGAGGAGGAGCGCGCCGCATTCCACGATCTGGTCGAGCTTCGCCAGCGGTGTGGAATTGCCAACGAGTGGCTGGACCCCCCTGAGCTGAAGCGGCGCGTCCCGTTCGTGGACTGGGATCGCTTCCTCGGCGCGACCTACACGCAGGACGACGGGTTCGTCTACCCGGCGATCGTCGCGCGCAATATCACCCACGCCGTGCTGAAGGCCGGCGTTTCCCTCTTCGAGGAGTGCGAGGTACAGGCGATCGAGCCGCTGAGCAGCGGTTACCGCGTCCAGACGACGCGTGGGACGTTCGAGGCGGAGCGCGTGGTCGATGCCGCTGGGCCGCGGGGCGCCAGGCGGATCGGCGCGATGCTCGGTATCGAGGTTCCGGTCTCGGCAGCCCGGCACCAGATCGTTACGTTCCCCGAGCGCCCGGCCGCCATGCCAGCGAACTTTCCGATGGTCTTCGTGCTCAGCCAGGGCTACTACCTCCGCCCCGACGAGCAGGGGGTGTTGCTCGGCATGAGCAATCCGGAGGAGCAGGCGGATCCGACTGAGCGATTCTTGCTCGAGTTCGACTGGGCCTACTTCGAGCGGCTGAAGCCGGAGTGGGAAGCGACGATCCCGTCGCTCGCCGGGCAACCGATCGGCCGGGCATGGACTGGATCGATCGACTACACGCCCGACCACCTGCCGATCATCGACGAGCCGCGCTTCGGCTTCTACGTCGTCGCTGCCGGGGGTCACGGGATGATGTGGGGACCAGCACTCGGCATGAAGCTCGCCGAGCTGATCCTCGACGAGCGTGTCACAGAGCTGCCCGATGAGGAGATCCGGCTCAGTCGCTTCAGCGAGCCACGCCGCGTCCGCGACGCGATCGCGCTGCCGTTCCCTACCCGGTGAGCTGCCTGGTCGGGATCAGGGCCAGCATTCGGCGACTGGACCGACACGCGACGTGACTGCAAGGTCACTCGACGTTCGGCCGTTCGCCACGTGAGAGGAGGAGCTCGCCATGTCCGATCGTTCTCCACGTCTGCTCGATCTCCTCAGAGCGCAGCGACGCTTCCGCCGGCGCGATTTCCTCCGCGTTGCCGGTTTGGCATCGGCGAGTCTCGCGGCGGGGATCGCCTGTCGTGAGGAAGCGCCAGTCGCCGGCACACCGGCGGCGCCACAGAGCTCGCCCGCGACGTCACCAGCCGCAACCGCGGCGACCGCGCCAGAAGCGACTGCCACCGTGCCGCTCGAAGAGTTCACGATTCCCGGATACGACGATCCCAACCGCTGGAAGGGACGCACCATCGTCGTCACCTCCTGGGGCGGCGCGCTCCAGGACGCCTTGCGTGCCGCGATGTACGAGCCGTTTATGCGTCTCACGGGATGCCAGATCGTCGAGGATGCCAGCGATGAAGCCAAGCTCCGCGCCATGGTCGAGGCGGGCAACGTCGAGTGGGACGTCGTCGACGTTGGCACCGAAGCGGTGATGCCTATGGGCCGGCTGAACCTGCTCGAGCCGATCGACTACAGCACGATCGACACGAAGGACATCTTCCCGGAGCTGATCCTCGAGCACGGCGTCGGCTATTACTACTACTCAACGTGCCTGGCGTACCGAACGGATAAGTTCGGTGACAACCCTCCGGCCGGTTGGGCGGATTTCTGGGACGTGGAGAGTTTCCCGGGTGCCCGAGCCTTTCAGAAGTACGCGCAGTGGGGGCCGATCGAGGCGGCGCTCCTCGCCGACGGCGTGCCGATGGATCAGCTCTACCCGCTCGACATCGACCGCGCATTCCGCTCGCTGGATCGGATCAAGCCGCATGTCACCGTCTGGTGGGAGGCTGGCGCGCAGCCCGCACAGCTCTTGTCCGACGGGGAGGTCGACCTGACCGATGCCTGGATCGCCAGGGTACAGGTCGTGATCGAGCAGGGCGCGCCGCTCGGCTACACCTGGAACGAGGGCCGGCTGTCCAGTGACTCGCTGGTGATCCCGCGCGGCTCGAAGAATGTGGACGTGGCACACGACTTCATCAACTTCGCGCTCCGGCCAGAGATCCAAAGCCGTTTCGCGATGATGTACCCGGACGGCCCGGCGAACAGCCGCGCCTTCGACTCTCTCCCACCGGAGCGGCTGCCACTCCTGCCCAGCTCCCCCCAGAACAAGGAGCTCCAGGTCTATCCTGACTACGAGTGGTGGGCAGACCACCTCGAAGAGGTCGTAGAGCGCTTCAACGCCTGGGTGGTGGGCTAGCGGTCCGGCGAGGATACGCTCGCGCCTGCCGACAGGCGGCAGGTCCTGACTGGACGACCTTGCCGGTACCAGTCTCGGCCCCCGGCAAGGTGCTTGCATCCGCTATAGCCGGGATGTCCCGTGAGGCTCGCACTGCCGCACGGATCCAGCTATCCTCTTGGATGGCGAGCCACCAGTCCGGCAAGGACCTCGTGTGGCAGAGCAGGAGGCCGGTGGAAGCGCCGGAGTGCTGGAGCAAGCTTCGGACAGGGGGACGGCTATGGCAACGATTATCACCACCACGAACACGATCGAGGGGAAGCCGGTTAAGGAATATCTGGGCATCGTGACCGGCGAGGCCATCCTCGGAGCCAATCTCTTTCGCGATCTGTTCGCCGGTATCCGCGACATTGTGGGCGGCCGCTCCGGCGCCTACGAAAAGGAGCTACGCCGGGCGCGGGAGATCGCGCTCGACGAGATGCGCCAGGCCGCCGAGCAACTCGGCGCGAATGCGATCATCGGCGTGGACCTGGACTACGAGACGATCGAGATGGGCGGAGGCGGCGGGATGCTCATGGTGACGGCATCAGGCACGGCGGTCCGAATCTAGCAGTCCCCAAGGCCGCGAACGCGCCGCCAGGCTGGCCTGGGCGTCGCCCGTAATCGCGCGCGGGCTCATGTGAGGGCATAGAACTCGGCTTCCTCGCCACCGAGGGCAATCACATCGTAGATGTGCCGGACAGCCCAGCGCTGCCCGGTCCAGGGCAGCCTGGCGACCGTCTCCTCGAGGTCACACCAGGCATAGTCGTTGTACTCGCTCGCGAGCTCGAGCTTCGCTCTCGTCTCCACGAGTGCCGCGAACGATGGCGCGAGCACGATCGAATCCGTCGTGTGATCGTAAAACTGGTTGATGAAATCGGCCGAGTAGAGCTTCTCCGGGACGAGTCCCGTCTGCTCCCGTAGCTCGCGGAGCGCGGCGTCTACCGCTCGCTCGTGCGGCAGGATCTTCCCGTGGACGGCTTGCCAGGTATTGCCGAGCGGCACGTCGGGGCGTCGATGCAGGAGCAAGAACTGGGCCGTCTTGCGGTAGTGGCGAAAGACGTAGACGTCGACGATATCGCTGACTATCTTCGGCATCCCCCAACCCACATCCCTGTACCAGAAGCGGCTCCCCTTCCCTCGGTCGGAAGCATAACCCAGCCGAGAGAAACGCGCCGTCATCGCCGTCACCGGTGCTGGCGCAGTCGCCA
>Ga0101941_1001612_pt1 | contig 14600 bp, 14 predicted proteins | sample DewCreD2012metaG_3_FD_75242 | JGI IMG/M metagenome (GOLD analysis project Ga0101941, IMG submission 75242) | Hot spring sediment bacterial and archeal communities from British Columbia, Canada, to study Microbial Dark Matter (Phase II) - Dewar... ...
GTCCTCTACTGTGCGGGCGGGAGCTTCCTGCTTCAGGTACCATCCGAGCAGGCTGAGGCGATCCGCCGGGAGATCGAAGAGATCTATCGCAAGGAGACTCTTGTTGCCACCGTGACCGTTGTCTATGAGCAAAACAGACCCCCATCGGGAGACCCTCAGCCGGAGGGCTCCTGGGCGAGGCGGATCCAGAGCGCAGCGGGAGATGTTCCGCTCGATGGCGGCTTCGCTCAGCGTCTGCTTTTCCTGAACGCCCGCGTTCGGGAGGCCAAACTGGGCAAGACCGCGGCGCCCTTCTACGAGGCCATGCCCTTCGGCAAGCGCTGTGAGCGCTGCGGCAAACGCATGGCCGGTGAGCGCGAAGGGATAGAGAATGGGAAGGCCCTGTGCGTCGTCTGCAAACTTCGGGATGAGAAAGGGCGAAGGAAGAGCAAGGGAGAAATTCGCGGAAAATTCAATGAGGAATTCTGGGCTCAATATGGGAAGAGCCGAAAAGGCGAGCAACCTGAGGATCTGGATCATCTGATAGCCAGTGCCCGCCGCAAGTATCTGGCTTTTTTCTACGCGGACGGCAATGATATCGGTGGCCTGCTCCAGAAGATCCGGAGCCCGGAGCAATACATGCAGGTTTCCGAGGCTCTCGAGCAGGGGACAAAGCAGGCTCTCTTTGACAGCCTGGAAGCCGTTTGTGGTCTGGCTCTGGAGCGTGACGCTGAGGAAGGTTGGTGGCCCTTCGACATTGTGAACATCGGCGGGGATGATGTCACTGTCCTCATCCAAGCCGGGTATGCGTGGGATATCGCCGTAGAGTTTCTGGGACGCTTCGAAAGCGAGGTCAGACGCCGTCTCCCAAAGAACCTGGCCTGGAAGCCCACAGCCTCCTGTGGCATCGCCATCGCCGACGTGAAATATCCCATCCGTTACCTGGAACGCTTGGCCACTGATCTGCTGAAGAAGACCAAGAAACGTGCGAAAGAGAACGCGGATAATCCGAAGAGCGTGATCGATTTCCTCTGGCTTCCATCTCCCGTGGCCAGCGACAGAGTCGAGCCGTTGATGGAAGTCTACCGGTCGAGGGAATGGACCGAACTGATTGCCCGTCCCTACACGCTGGAAGAAGCCCGGGAAATCCGGGACCTGATCTCACAAATCTGTCGGTGGCCTCGAACTACCCGTCACCGCTGGACAGAGGCCCTGGAGAAGGGCGTTCTTCAGTCTCTGAACTTCATCCAGTACGATCTCGCGCGGGAGCGAGGAGGCGCGGAGAAGATCGAGACGCTGGAGCAATTGGGGGATCTACTGAGCAAGCGTGGGGGGAAATCTATCGCGGGCCTTCCCATCTGGCACCGAATCCCCAAAGATCAAGAGCCCATCTGGCGTACGCCGCTCCTCGATGTCCTGGAGCTGGCCGAGTTGCACGCCATGCGGCCGGACGTGGAAGAGGAGGAAGAACGGGCATGAACGAGCTGGACCTCAGTCTGACCATCGCGCTGGACACCGCCTTCCATACCACCGGCAACCTCCGCCGCCTGGGAGTGGATAAGGCTCTAGCCCGGACCGCAGAGGGAGTGCCGGTTCTTCCGGCCACCACCCTTAAGGGCTTCCTGCGGGAGAAGGCGGAGGTTCTCTTGCGCACCTGGGAACATCCGGTGTGCCTCGGACCCGAGCCAGATCAGATGTGCAGGGGCCCGGATCTCTGCCTGATCTGCCGGGTGTTCGGCAATCCTCGACAGCCCTCTCCGCTTCGTTTCAGCGACGGCCGTCTGATCAGCGCGGAGGAAACCCTCGTGGTGCGGGCGGGCGTGGCCATCAGCCGTCACCGAAGGGCGGCCTTCCCCCAGCGGTTGTTCTCTGTGGAGACTGCCCCGTCGCTTCCCACCCGATGGCATGCCCGATGTTATGGCTATTTCCCTAGCCCGGACGCCGCCTGGGAAGCGGCCGCGCTGATTGCCCTGGCGGCCCGCTGGGGGATCGCTATCGGGGGCGGCAGGACCCGCGGGCTGGGCTGGATCCGGAAGATCGAGATGGAGACCCGAATCGACGGTGAGCCCCTTCCGGAGACAGCGCTGGTGGGGATCTGGCGGGCCTGGTGGGAGGGAGCCCATGTGGCTCAAGATTAAACCGCAGGAGCCCCTGCTCCTGGGCGACATCCGGCCGGATGCCCAGTTTCTGCCATGCCGGATATATATCCCCGGCCGCATCCTGCGAGGGGCATGGGCGGAATGGCTGCTGCGTCAGGGCGCGTCGTCTGAAACCATCCTCCAGCAGGTCGCCCGGCTGCGCATCGGGAACTTCTTCCCCGCTGCCGAAGATCCGGGGTTGTGCTATGCACTTCCCCTGCCCGTGAGCGCCGTGGAATGCAAGCGTGAGGGCGGATTCGCCACCGAGCCCCACCGGGACCGCAGGGGGCACGGCATCGTGGACACTCTCCTCCCCTATCTGGCCTATCGCCTGCTGGAACGACAGGAAGCCCGCTTCCCTGTTCCCTTCTCGGTCCGCTGCGTGCAATGCGGAGATCGCATGGAGCCGGTTAGCAGTTTTTATGCCGTCTATGACGTGCGTGGGGAAAAGCGCCATGCGATGTTCCGCCCCCGCTTTCACGTTCAGACCAAAGTCGCCCTCAGCCGTCATCGCCGGGCGGCCACGGAGAGCATGCTGTATACCCCCTCGGCTCTCGGCCCATATACGCCTGGCCCTATGGGGAACGGCCGGAGCTGGCTGGTGTTCGTGGGGCGGATCCTCCCCGTCCGCGACGGGGACGGAGAGGCCGTGGCGCTCTTCCGCGAGGCCCTGTCCCGCATGGCCGTCGGTGCCATGCACACCCGGGGCTATGGCCGGGTCTCGGTAGAAGATGCGGAGGGACGTCTGCCCCCGCTCGACCAGCGCTTGAGGGCCTTCAACGAGACCCTGAGGCGCGTGTGGGTGGACATCCGCTCTCTGGCCCTGAGTCCGGAGGCCGTGCCTCGCGGGCCGGAAGGGATTTATTTCTCCGTCGATCTGCTGGCCCCCGGGATCTTCCGGGATCCAGATGGCATTCCTGCGCTGACACCGGTGCTGACGCTTGGGGGCCGGACGCTGGAGCCCATCCTCTGGATGACCCGCCCGGACATCGCCAGCGGCTGGTCCACCGCCTGGGGCCTGCCCAAGCCAGCCCAGCTGGCCGCCCGCATGGGCAGCGTCTATGTTTACCGGTGGGATGGCCCGCAGGACGGCCTTCTGGCAGCGCTGGAAGCTCTGGAGCGGGAGGGGATCGGCGAGCGCCGCGATGAGGGGTTCGGCGAGTGTCTGGTCTGCCACCCATTCCATCTGGAGGTGGAGGAGAGGTGAGCCGGTTTACCGATGATCCGAAGCGGAACGCCCAGATCTTGCGAGCGCTCAGGGAGAAAGAAGAGGATCTGGTGCGCAAAGCGGAGAGGCTAGCCCGAAGCCTCGCTGGAGATGGGAAACGGCCGCGCGACAAAGAGCGCCAGCTGCGCAACATTCAGGAGGTTGCCGAACAGAGCGCCTCCTGGGCGGAGATAGAGCTATTCATCCGGTATCAGGCCGCGCGCAAAGAGATCTCCGTGGTATGGGCGGATGAGGCGATTCAAGAGCTTAAAGGTTTGGAAGAGATCGCTGGGAGCATCGTGAGCACCGCAGATGAACCGTTGATTCGGAGAGTTCATCTGGAGATGGTCCGCCGCGTCCTGGGTTATACCGTGCGCTGGCATGTGTGGCACGTAGAAGGAGAGCCGCATCTACAGCAGGCGAAACAGGGAGGTGCTGGATGAGCGGGTTCGCCGAGTTCCGGAACCGCACATGGATTCGCGCCACGCTGGAGATGCAGACGGCCCTGGCGGTTGGCAGCCGTCTCTCGCTGGATCCCATAGGGACCGATATGCCAGTCATCAAAGACCCCGAAGACCGGCCGTTCATTCCGGGCTCCTCGCTCAAAGGCGTGGTGCGCTTTCAGGTTGAGCGCGTTCTGCGGGCATTGAATCGAAAGCCTCACCTATGGGCATGCGATCCCTTTGATGACCCTTGTATTCCGGCAACTCGGGGGGATGTGAAACATAGCGAACAGAAGTCGAAAGAAGATCTCTGGAAAGACGCAATGAAGGAAAAGAAAGAAGTCCTGAAGAAGAACACGCAGCACGTGCACAGCACCGATGAGATCTTCACGGAGTCTCTGATACGCTACAGCTGCACTGCTTGCCGCCTTTTTGGCTCCCCCTGGCTGGCCGGGCGGGTGGCCTTCAAGGACGCCTATCTGGCGAACGGGGCAGATCTGCCCGTCATGACCCAGATCCGTGATGGCGTGGGCATCGATCGGGATCTGGGAGCCGCCCGCTCGGGCGTCAAATACGACTTTGAGACTGTGGTCCCTGGCGCCCGGTTCAGCATCGAACTTGTGGCCGAGAACCTGGAGGACTGGGAGCTGGGGTTCCTTCTCGCTGTGCTTCGGCCGTGGAAAGAAGGCGCCATCGCCATCGGTGGTAAATCCACCCGGGGGCCCGGCTGGGGCGTGCTGAAAGAGGTTCGAATCTATCAGGTGGAGCGGAATAACCTTCTGGATTACCTGACCACCGGTCAGAGGGTCAGCCGCGAGGAAAACGAACTGGTCGAAGCGTTCCAGCGCCAGCGGCAGGCGTGGGAGGAGGGTGGCCATGCATAAGACCCGCTACAACGCGCTGCGTCTGAAACTGCGCCTGAGTCCAAAAGGGCCCCTGCTTATCAAGGCAGGCGGTATCTCGGCCAACCCGTCTCTGCCCGACATGCAGTTCGTCCGCACCTTCCACCCAGAGAAAGGGGAGACGGTTTACATCCCCGGCTCTTCGCTCAAAGGCGTGGTGCGCGGGTTTGTGGAGAAGGCGCTGCGGACTCTTGATGTCTCAAATCAGCCGGGTCCGTCTCCAATCAAACAATGGAAGTGGGCGTGTGCGACTTTCGAGGCCAAACAGGAGGAAGGTCATGACAAGTGGAACTGCCCCCAATTCCTGAACGAATTGACGCCTAAGAATGGGGAGCTCTTCAGCTATGAGATTTACGCCAACTCCTGCGGCGCCTGCCGCATCTTCGGTCACACCCGTTTGAGAGGACGCGCCGCTTTTATGGACCTTCTCCCGGTGACCGGCATCAAAACCGAAATCCGCTACGGAGTGGCCATCTCGCGCCTTAGCCATGCGGTGGGGGCCGGTCCCTTTGAGATGGAAATCGCCGTGGCGGGTGCTTTCGAGGGTCAGCTCGTGCTGGAGAACTTCGAGCTCTGGCAGCTGGGACTCCTTGTCCTGGCCCTCGAGAGCATGAACCAGGGGCTGGTCAAGATGGGGTTCGGCAAGAACCGGGGCTTTGGCGAGGTGCAGGCGGAGGTCGTGGAGGCTGTGCTGGATGAGCTGATCTCCGGCGCTCAGGATACAGTCTGGCGGGGCCTGGGAGCCTTCACCAGCGACCAGGAGGTCCAGAGCTACCGTCTGTGCGAGCCCCACCGGATCGAAGGGATGCCCGCGCCAGGGCGCTCGGAGGTCGTGGGGTTCTATGCCCGCCGGGTGTATGGCCCGGAGACATGGCGTCAGGCCGCCCGCCGCATTATGGACCAGGCCCTGACCGTCGCGTAGGAGATAGCCATGGGGGAGAGGGAGAAAGGCTATGTCTATGCCCTGAAGGGTTCCCCAGAGGCCCTGACAGACCGGGCGGCTGCGCTCGGCGAACCCCTCGTCCACTGGACCGTCGATGGGGCCCGCTTCCTGATGGGTGCCGGGGTCCCTGCGGACTGGAAGGAGCAGGGGGCCCTGTTCGGCCCCCAGGGCGAGCTGCGCTGGTGGCGGGAGGGCGAACAGCACCGGGCCCTCCTGCTCACCGATCACCCCATCGAGGGCCTTCGCCCGGTGGCCGGGGAATGGACCGTCGATCTCCAGGAAGTGGACCTGCAGGATCTTGCCGAGCCGCGGGTGAAGCCGAACTTCGAGCGCTATCCTCATGGTTTAACGAAAGGCCGTTTGGAAATCCGGGTTTACTATCGGGACGGCACGCCCGTTTTCATCAGCCCGCGCCGGCTCAAAGAATGAGGAGGGATAACAATGCCCGATCGCGCGCAAGCCGAACCCAAGCCCTTCTTCTGGATCCGTCTCGAGGGCCGACCTCAGAAGAAGGTGCCGCCTGGCCATGAGCGGTTTCGGGATCTGAGCGGGTGGATGGGGCTGGAGATCGAAGTGGTCTCGGACTACCTCTATGTGGGCAGTGGACAGCTGGAGTTGCGCTCGATTCAGGGGCGTGAGCAGGCCTGTTACGCCTTCGCCCGCCGGAATGGTGCCATGATCATTCCCGGCACCAGCATCAAGGGTGCCATCCGAAGTGTCGTGGAGGCGATTTCGAACTCGTGCGTGCGGATCGCGGCCAGGGAGGAACAGGTGCCCAGCAGTGCTCATAAAGGGTGTGAGTATAAAGAGGCTCAGGAGACCCTCTGTCCGGCGTGCCGGCTCTTCGGCACCACGGGATACCGGGGCCGGGTGCATTTCGCCGACGCCGTGCCTGTCGGCGAGGTGCGGACCGAGATCATTAAGATCGCGGATCTCTGGCCGCCTCAACAGATCAAAGGCCGCAAGTTCTATCAGAGCAAGGCGTTCCAGAAGCTGGATCTGAAGCCCGCCAAGAATCACCGCTTCCTTGAAGCGGTGCCGAAGGGCGCCCGCTTTCAGACCACCCTTTTCTTTGAAAACCTCCAGGAGGAAGAGCTGGGACTGCTCGCGCGCGCTTTGGGTCTGGACCAGCATCCCGAGGATCCCCAGAGGGTGGTCTTCGCTTTCCCGGTGAAACTGGGAGGGGCCAAGCCGCGCTGCCTGGGCGGGGTGCGGCTCACGCCGAAGCGCATCCGCCTGTTGGAAGGGGGCCCCGGGCTCTTATCCGCGCTGCTGGCGGGCGAAGGCTCCAGCGGGGTGAAGCCGCTTCTGGTGCGGTTTCTCGCCCATAGGGAATCGCTAGACTCGGAAGCGTGGAAGCGCTTCCGCCAGGAGGCTAGGGCGAAGAACGAATCCTGCCCGCGGGAGGTGTATTGATGACCCGGGAGGAGCAGATCGCCCTGGCCCAGCGCATCGCCCAGGCGCTGCCCGAGGTCACCCGCAACGAGTGGATGCGCTGGCTGCAAATGGCAGAGAGCTATGGCCTGGAGAAAGCGATCCAGTATGCCGAGCGCGTGGCGCGAGACATTACCGTCCGACCGGCTATTCAGCGATCCAATCGCCTGATTGCCAAGATCATGAGAGACTACAAACACGTGTTCAGGAATGTGCCGCCAGATGAGCAGAGGTGGATTTTAGGATGGGTATCGTGGTGGCTATCAATAAACTACTCGGGCGTGTAAAATTTCATTTTTCAAAGCCCATCTTTGTATTCGACTCTTCCGTCATAATAGATGCTTTGCGGGAACCTAGTTATAAACAAAGTGGAGTGCTCGTTGATGATGTTGAGGAAGAAGCGCCACGCACGCGGTATGAGATAGCGCGTGACGCGCTTGCTCATGCCACGAGGGTAGGAAAGTTAGTCATAACAGATGTAACGATCATGGAATTACACATGCCTGAAGAGAAGAAGGTAGAGGAAAAATGTAAAGCCAAATGCCCACAGTGTGACTATGAGTTTCATACAGTAATCTGCCCGCTGTGTGGCCATAAATTTAATCACACCCGCAAACTGACGCAATCTAGAGATAGGAGTGATGATAGTATTAGAAGAGACCTGAATCGTCTAGAGAAAATGGTGCATGCGTATAGCGGAGAGGTCGTGTGTATACCAAAGGAGGCGCACAAGATAGCGACATACTACATCCTTAGAGAATTTCGTTCTGAATTAGGACATTCCATCCCAGATGCGCTTATTATCTCGTACGGGATTATCATGAAAGCCTATGTTATTACGCGAGACGACCATCAGATTAGTGTTGCTAGGAAAATTCGTAAGCGGAACAGGTTTTGTTCCTTTGATGTTATCTCACCCGTAGATCTTATAAAAAGGTTCTGAAGATGGCAGAGAGATTATTAATTGCCACTTTGGGCACCTCGCCCGCTGTAATCACGGAGGCAGTGGATTTGCTGGCCGAGCAGGGAGACCGGCCGGACGGCGTCCTCCTGTTCTATACGGAGGATCCGGATGTGAAGAAGAGCCTCGAGCTGCTCTCCAGGCACCTCCCACAGCATTGCCGCATCAGCTGGATTGTACCGATCTCTGTGGGCTCCCACAGAGAATCGACTCCGCCGAGGCCGCCGTCGAGTTTATGCAGGTTGCCTGCGCCCATCTTCGGGCTTATCGCGACGGGCATCGGCTTTTCGCCAATATCGCCGGAGGCCGAAAGGCTATGTCGGCGCTGCTGGCCCTGGCGGTGCAATTCTACGGCGCCGAACGGTTGTTCCATATCTGGATTCCGCCATGGCTGGAGAACGAGGGGGAGATCACCGCGCTCCGGAATCTGCCGGAGTCGGCGATCACGGAGCGCCTTCACCCTCCTCTGGATCGACCTCCCACCGAGCGCCCCCAGCTGGTGGATCTCCCGTTCATCTCTCTTCCCCATGCTGCCGGACATCCGGGACGCGCTGGAGGGGAAGGCTCTCGCCACCAGGGAGGTCAAACAGTTCCTGGTCCGCGCCGGATTGCTGAGTCCGGAGGGAACGCCGACGTCCCTCGGCCAGAGGGTCGCCACCATCTTAAACGAAGTGGAGGCTCTGCCTCCTGCCCGGCAGCAAGAACTCCACACATATTTCACAACCAAGACCGGCTCGAGCGCTTTGCGTGGGAACTTATCGGGTACGCCCCCTTCGTTGTTGAGGTGCGCGGAGAGGAATGGCGCCAGGGCCAGCCCGGCGTTCAATCTCAGCCCCCGAATGATCTGAGCGTGGGGATCCGGTTGCGCACAGATACCCTTTTCCGCTTCCGGCTGATCACCACTGCCAGAACGCCGGGTGAACTGGAAGCAGCCCGCCGGCACGTGGAACGGTATATCCGTCGCCGGGGAGGATAAGCCCATGGGCGTCTACCACCTGATGGGCCTGGGGCGTTCCCCGGGCACGGTGATCGGACCGCTGACGTATCTGGCCCACCGCTATCGGCGGTGGAATCCTGCGGACCAGGCCTTCTTCGCCGGGTCCGGCGAGGCCGCCCTGCGCGCACGAAGGGACAGGGTGGGCGACGTCCAGGCCCTCGTCCTCTTCACCACCCGCGAGATCCTTGCGGGCACAGTCCCCTCCTTCGACTACCTGGACAACTCGCCCGGCCGCGTCGCCGGGGCCTCCCTCCGGAAGGGCGGGCCAATGAAGGAGGTGCTGCGCGAGTGCCTCTCCCGCGAATGGCCGGCCATCTGCGGCGGACGTCCCGAGGGCGTGGTGTTCTGGTGCGAGGTGGACCGTCGGGATATCCGCACGACCTATGCTCGCGTGGCGCAGGTGGTGGCTGCCCTGGCCGGAGTCGGTGGCCAGGGGAAGGAGATATGGATCAACCTGACCAGCGGCAACAACGTCATGAACTTCGCCCTGGAGCTCGCCGCCGTCCTCTCCGGGGACGTGGCCCGCCTCTACTACGTCCAGGCCGCCGATGAGCGGGCCGAGAAATGCCTCCGCTTCACCGCCGAGGACGGCTACTGGGTCGAGCTGCCGATCATGCCCCTGGCCCTGGGACGGCTCCGCCGGGCTATCCTCCAGACCCTGATCGACCACGGCCCCCTTTCCCAGGAGGAGCTGTATGAGCGCCTGCGATGCGACTACTGGAACCTGAGCCGGGGCCTGGATTCGGTGGAAACCCTGCGGCAGGAGCACCTGGCCCCACTGTGGAAAGGGCGGATCATTCAGGAAACCGATGAAGGCTACATCCCGGGGCCCCAGTGGACGCTGATCCGGCCCTACCTGCAAACCATCGAGGAGGCGCGAAACCGGGGGCGGACCATCGAGCAGCTGTGTGAGGAGGAAGATTAGATTGAGCAGGAGATCATTCGTTTTTAGCAGGGAAGGGCCAGAAACTGGCGCTGTGCGGGGACGTCTCTCCGGTTTGAACCGGAGGGGATCCAGACCCACTCCGGGGGCTATCCGGAGCGGCCCCGATTGGGATCCCGAATGCAGGATCCGGATTGGCCCTGACCGGAACGGGGCGGAATCCAGCCGCGAAGGAGCGCCATGTCGACACCCGTGACCTGGAGTCTGTCGATCCGTCACGATCCCTGGCTGGACAACGGCCTGGAGGTTCTGGCTGGAATAGCGGAGGCCATCGCCCACCAGCACCCGCAGGTCCTGGCGGTCCGCCTGGAGCCGGACGGGCTGCAGCTGCAGATCCTGCAGCCCCAGCGTTTCGCCCGGCTCCTCACTCAGCAGATCGCCCATCAGGTCGAGAGCGCTTACTATATGCCGGAGCCTGGCCGGAAAGTGCTGAAGCCCTTCGTGGGGTTCAACCAGCAACCCCCCAAACAACATCCCGAACTCTACCGGGGTCACGAGACGCTGGAGTCCTTCGTCGAAGAGCTGCTCGCCGGGATCCGGCACCCCTCCCTCCGGCAGGCCCGGCTCACCTGTCCCTTCTGCGGGGCGCCCGCGACGACCAAGCGCACGCTCTCCCTGTATCCCTTCGTCACCAAGTCCAAAGCCCTGGGCGGACAGGCGACCTGGGCTGGGGATGGCTTTCGCGGCCTCAGCGAATACGGGCCCATCTGCCGGGTATGCGCCTTCCTGGGCATGGCAGCCTGGTCCGACACTGCCCTTCTCTACCGCTGTGATATCGGTGGCCCGCAGAGAAAGAAAAAGAAAGAGGGAACGGCCCTCTTCGCCATCCCGTGGCCGCAACCTCTCGACCTGCGCCGCCTCCACGAACAGAAGCAACGCTACCGCGCAGCCCTCAACCCGGCGTACCGCCGCAGCAACGTCCGGGTCATCACGCACTGGGGCGGGCAGGACCGGGAGGACTGGCCCCCACAGGCCTGGACGATGCTCCTCGCCTTCTACGAGGCCGCCCTCAGTCGGGTCCTGGCGGAGATTCAGGAGGCCGGTGAAAGCGCCTGGTTCGAGCCCGCCGCCCTGCGCCGGGTCATCCCCGACGGGTGGATTCTGCTCCACATCCCCCAGGGCCGGATGAAGGACATCACTGCAACCGACTGGTTCGTGGACGAGATCACCCTGCGGATCCTGCGTTCGCTGATTGAGGAAAACATCCTCCCGTATCAGGGCGTCCTCACCGGGATGTGGCTGACCCTGGAGGGGACGGCCCGCTGACCCGGAGGATACCGCCGCCTGGCGGGAGGAGCGGGCCGCAGCCTTTCTGCAGAACGATTACGGCCGCTTCGCCGAAGGTTTCGGTGTGCGACGGCGCCGGATGCTGGGATTCTATGGGGAGGCCGTTCAGAGCCTCCACCGCTGGATCCAACTCTGGTTGAAGGAGCGAGGGACCATGAGCGAACAGGAGCTGGAGCTGGTCCGACGGGCAGGACGCACCATCGGGCGGATCGCGGGGACGCAGCGCCGGGCCACCCTTCTTTACGACCTGGAGCGGGCCCGCACGCCCTCGGATCTGTTGAAGGTGCTGGGCGAGACGGTGCACCGCCTGATCGGGATGGAGGCTCAGGAGATGCGGGATCAATACCTCTCCCTGGAAGCGCTCGATCGGCTCACCGCTCTGATCCACGCGCAGGCCGCCGACGCTCAGCGCTTCGCCGATATGAAGCACACCCTCTTCATCTACGCCGGGCTGGAATACGCGGGGGCTGTTCGCGGTCAGGCTGCCGAAGCCGCCCCTCGCTGACCGGGATCACCGGTGGATTCCCCACCACTTTTAAGGCAAGGAGGACGCGATGGAGCCGAAGGCGATCTCTATAGTGTGGCTGTCCCGGACCGGGCTGACCAATTTAAACGCCGGGGAAGGCGGGAGCAACCTGGTGGATCTCAAGAAATACCGGTGGGCTGGCCGGGAATACCCGTATGTCAGCGGCCAGGCCATGCGTTTCTATCTAAAAGAGGCCATCCGCCGGGAAGTGCGCCCGGAGGAGGCGTGCGTGGCCGACGAGCAGGGTGAGACCTGTGGCCGTATCGCCGAGTGCGTGCTCTGCGACCTCTTCGGCTTCATGACCACGCTTCCCGACGTGGGGGCCGCCGTCCGGGTCTCACCGGTGAAGGTCTCTCCGGCAATGGGCCTCGTCCCCCTGGAGGAGACCATGAGCGTGGACTTCCTGACCCGCCGTCACCGCGGCGCAGTTCAGGAGGAGGCGGGGACCATCCGGGGAGATATTGTGAACGTGGAGCTCGCCGTCAACATCTATAAAGTCGGTCTCGCCGTTGACCTGCGCCGGGTGGGCCAGGAGGAGGAGCTGGTGGAGATCGAGAAGGGCCGTGGGAAGAAGGCCCAGACCATCCGGGGCGTGGCCCTCAAAGAGTATATCGACGAGACGGAGCGCCGGCGCCGCGTCAGGCTGCTGCTCAATGCCGTAGAAGACTTCAGCGACTATTCCAAGCAGGCCCGTCTGCTCACCGATTTCACGCCCGATCTGATCCTCGTCGCCTTGCAGAGCAATTACTCCCATCGCCTGCAGAAGGCCCTGGAGCTCCGGTGGGATGGCACAGCGACCCTGGATGCGGCGCGGCTGGATCAGGTGATACAGGAGCTGCGCCTCGACCTGGCGACTTTCGATGGACGCCCGGCGCTCGCCGCCGGGATGCTCGACGGGATCATCGCCAACGCCGGCGAAGTCCGGGAGGTTCTGGCCCGCCATGGCATCGACGTGACCACGCCCCGGGAGGCCATCGAGCGGGTGAAAGCCTGGCTGGAAGTGTGAGCGATGGCCTGGATCGGGATGACCGTGGACCTGGAGTGCCCTTATTTCGCCTGCTTCCGGCAGGTGGCCGCCACCAGCGTGGTGCTCACCTATCCGGTGCCCCCCTTCACGACCCTCCTCGGGATGCTGCTGAACGCCATGGGGGTCCACCATGCCTTTTACGAAGAGGAGCGCAACCGTCTGCAGCAGGCCCTGCGCTTCAACCTGCGCCCGCTGACGCCGGTGGAACGGCCCCAGCGGGAGCTGGCGAAGCTCCTCAAGCTGGTGGGGGAAGGCCGCAAGGAGGGGAAACGACCAGTCGATTTCCCCTCCTCCCCGGTTCGCAAATCCTTCCTGGTCCGGCCCGCCTACCGGCTTTATCTGGCCTCGGAATCCCAGGAGACTATCCAGCCCCTGCGGGACGCCCTGGAACGGCCGGCCCGCCCGCTCTCCCTGGGCGGCTCAGATAATATGGTGATCCCGACTCTGCGCTGGATGGGGGAGGTGCGCTGGGCGGAGAGCGCGGAGACCTGGGGGCTGATCCCGGGCATCCATGAGGGCTGCGAGCTGATCCGATTGCCTGTCGCCTTCCAGGCCGGGCGCGACCTCGCACCCCCGCCCCTGCTCGCCCTGCCCCGCCGCTTCCCCTTCCGTCTGCCCCGTTCCGAGCGCCTGGCTTTCTTCGACACCGAGGGGGTCTGGCTCCTCCCCACCGCGGGGTGATCACCCCGCTCTCCAGGCCTGGAGGATTGGGAGAGCATCCGCCGTGTGGGCCAAGCGGGATGGCGATCGCTGGCAAACTCTTTACGGACACACCCGGGACGTTATGGCGGTGGCGGAGGCCCTCACCCGACGGCCGGGCTTTCAGGCCTTTTGCCGACGACACCGGCTGGATCCTGCGCTTTTCCGCCAGGTGCTCGGGCTGGTCGTTCTCTTTCACGACGCTGGGAAAGGCACACAGCCCTTCCAGGAGGCCCTGGAGGCCGGCCGGACCGCATGGGATTTCCCCCACGCGCTGGCGGCTCTGCCCCTTATGAACACCGCCTGGCAGGCGGGCCGTTTCCCCACCCTCCCCGCCCATCCTCCGGTGCTGGAGCTGCTGGCCGTCGTGGCCCATCATACCCAATTGCATCGGGATCTCTATCAGAATCTTCCGAATCCGCACCGATGGCTGGATTTCCTGCCTGAGCTCTACGAGATCCTGCGCCAGCTCTACGAGGAAACCGCCTCTCTCTGGGGCTGGGAGATCCCTTTCCCCGATCTGCCCCTCCAGAAGCTGGCCAGGCATTGCCTGGGGGAGATCTCCGTCGGGCTGCTGCGCGTCCGGGAGGCCCTCACCCAGCGGGTGGCCCGCATGCCCTTGGAGGAGAAGGCGCGCCTCCGCGCCCTCTACACCGCCCTCCTGGCCTACCTGAAAGCGGCGGATCAGACCGCCAGCCGGATCTTCAGCGAGCGGGCCGGGCCGGGGGCCAACGGCCCGCTGCTTCCCTTCCCCCTTTCCAGCTCCGCCGCCGAGGCGATCTTCCCGGACTGGCCTTCGGAGGCGGAGGATCGCCTGCGGAAGGCGCTGCCTTTCGGCGCGGACTGGTTCGACTACCAGCGGGAGCTGCGCCGCGCGGGCTTCGCCTGGGGGCTGGTGCGGGCCCCGTGCGGGCGGGGGAAAACCGAGGCCGCCCTCCTGTGGTTTCTGGGGCGCCGCGAGGCCGAAGGGCTGGACCGGCTGATCTGGACATTGCCGACCCAGGTCACGTCGAACGCGATGCGCGAGCGGCTGGCCGGCCTCTTCGGTGAGGCACGCGTGGGCCTCCATCATGGACGCTCCAGCCTGGAGCATCGCGACCAGCTACGGGCGCGC